>Ga0070728_10005054_pt1 | contig 13270 bp, 15 predicted proteins | sample tdDd471_FD_66723 | JGI IMG/M metagenome (GOLD analysis project Ga0070728, IMG submission 66723) | Marine sediment microbial communities from the Atlantic coast under amendment with organic carbon and nitrate - tdDd47.1 | ecosystem: Environmental > Aquatic > Marine > Coastal > Sediment | place...
ACTTGCGGCACATCTACTCGAAGCTGCTGTTGAAGACATTGAATACGATGATGGTAAGTTCTCGGTCAAAGGATCGCCTGATAAATTCCAGACGATTCAAGATGTCACGTTGATGGCAACCCTTGCATGGAATATGCCTGAAGGCATGGATCCCGGTTTTGAAGAATCCCAATTTTATGACCCACCTAACTTTGTATTCCCGTTTGGGACTCATATCGCTATTGTTGAAGTTGATGCAGAAACAGGTGCGATTGAATTGAAACGCTATATTGCGGTTGATGATGTTGGACCACAAATTAATCCTGTGATTGTTGCAGGTCAGATTCATGGTGGTGTTGTACAAGGTGTGGCACAAGCGCTCTGTGAAGGTGTGATTTACGATGATAACGGACAATTATTGACAGGCTCGATGATGGACTACACCATGCCTCGCGCCGATATGTTCCCGAATTTTGAACTCGATGAGACGGTAACACCATCACCTCATCATCCCATTGGTGTCAAAGGTGTTGGTGAAACAGGTACAATCGCTAGTACTCCAACTGTATATAATGCAGTTTTGGATGCCTTGACACCATTTGGCATCGAAAAGATCGATATGCCATTTACGTCATTCAGAGTCTGGGATGCCATTCAACAATCTAATAATAATGGAGGTAGCTAGCCATGTGGCCAAGCGAATTTGAATATGAACGTGCAGAATCTGTTGACCAAGCCCTTAATATGCTTGGCGATGATGTAAAATTGATTGCAGGGGGACATAGCTTGCTCCCTGTCATGAAGCTACGGTTATCCGCTCCCGGCAAGTTGGTTGATATTGGTCGGATTTCATCCTTAAAAGGGATTTCGGTTAATGGCTCATTGAATATTGGTGCAACCACGACTCATGCCGAAATTGCAGAATCCTCGGCTGTACAGTCGATGTGTTCGGCATTGGCATCGGCGGCAGGGCAAATTGGTGATCAACAAGTCCGTAATTTTGGGACATTGGGCGGTAATATTGCTCACGCTGACCCTGCATCAGATCCACCTCCTGTTTTATTGGCGGCGGGTGCAACTGTCAATATTCAAGGTAAGGGCGGTACACGGTCGGTTGGGGCAGAAGATTTCTTTGTTGATTTGTTTGATACAGCTCTAGAAGAAGATGAAATTATCACTAGTGTTACCATTCCTGACTTAAGTGGTAGCAAGATGGCTTATGCCAAGTTCTCCCATCCTGCATCACGTTATGCTGTTGTGGGGGTATGTGTTGTTCTAGAAATGAACGGTGATACCTGCACAAGTGCAAGTGTGGCAGTCGGTGGGGCAACGGTAAAAGCTGTAAAATGTGCTGGAGCAGAAGCGGCACTTGCTGGCTCTAGCCTTGATGATGCTGCACTGAATGCGGCGGCTGAAGCTGTTAAATCTGATATTGAAGATTGGCTCGCGGGTGACGTATCGTATCCAGAATCTTATCGTCAACAAATGGCAGGTGTTTACCTCAAACGGGCTGTTAAAGCGGCAATAAGTTAATTCTATTGGGATTATGGGTGGGTTATAATATACTCACCCATATAATCTCATTAATAGGTTAACTACAATGGCTCAATCTCAAACTCCTACAAAATTTGTCACTTTATTTTCAATCGCAATCTTTACCTTATTCTTTCTACAAATGTTATGGCTCGGACAAACTGTTGGTGTGAGCTTGTTCTTCGCGTTGATCATGGGATTACTGACAGCTGGACTTGCAACGATGAGCTATGCATATAAGGGATTCCTTCAACGGCGGTCATTTGCTGGTAAAAAAGTTTCAAGTCAATCGACGAGTAATCATCAGCAACGGGTAGTTGAAATTGATGTGCCAATGGATAAGGCATTCGATTTTGCTATGGAAGCATTACAAACATTACATAAAAAACGTATCCCAGTCCCCGATGATATTTGGGTGAAAATGGATAACATGTTGCCCCGAACTCAACATTTGAAAATTCGGGAAAGCAACAAGACAAATGGAATTATTCAAGCGGGATTACGTGGACGAGCCTTGGGTATCCCCGAATTTTTTGATTTCTCGCGGATAGAGATTCGATTAGAAAAAGTAGATTCACAGACAACCCGTGTGCATATTGATAGCAAAGCCAATACGATTTTTGATGTGTATGACTTTGGTAAAAATCTGCATTATGTCAATCAGATTGCGTTGTATCTGCGGAAGGAAAGCCAGCAATCGACTGCTGAATCACGCCTCAGCGATAGCCAGTCCGATAAGATACAAGGCGAAGATTTAGATGATTCCGCGCAAAATTCACAATTCCAATAAACAATAATCTGAAACTGCTTGACCAAACTGTTTCTCATTGCTGTATACAATCATGTCGATACATTAAACGGAAACACCATAACCATGCAAATCATCCTAAATCGAATACGCATATTTTTAGCCTATACCGCTTTATATCTCGTTATTGCTGTGGTTTTTCTCATAATTATAATGTTTGTTGCGAGTTCCATTATCATGAATGATAGTAACAATGAATTGGGGCGAGCCGCAGAGGGTATATCTGTTGTATATATTGGTATTCTCTTGAGTTTTTTTGTTATCTCTCCATCTGTTCTATTATGTATTTCGTATTTTAGAAATAAAAAGCCTAAGCGTAAGGTAAAGAATGATTGATGGATAAGAAGGGGATGCACAATGAGTATCCCCTCCTTATTTATGGGATCTACAGTTTATTCACCTTGAGGAACAGACCGCAGACGAACATTATTAAGTACAGCTTGTGCCACACAACGCCCCTGACGTAACCCCAACTCGATTGCCGCACGATAATGAATCCCACCGTACATACGAGAAATGGCAGCTTCATTGGCGGCGGCTTCAAAGGATGTGAAGGAACGCTGTATATTTTCGTGTCCGTTGATAATCGGAGTCCGATCCGTGAATGCAACCTGACCAAACATAATTGTCAAGACTTCTTGTGCCGCACCTGACCCAACCGAATGTCCTGATGGATATTCTGGGAAGGGGGGAGATTCGATATAGGGTGCCCAATTGCGTCGTAGATTGCGATTGATGTAGGTCACAGGGCGTACTAGATTGACCTTATATTTGGTGTCCCATGCCGAAATAAACGCATCAGCAATCGACATACTTAATAAGGTATACATCTCTGCTGTGCGATCCAAAGTCAAGTCTGCTTGCTCTGAAAACTGGGTTGCAATTAACATCCAATGACCAGATGGTGCACCTGTTGGACCGGGTGTATCAACCCAGAATCGCGCGATTTCACGTTGCTCATCTGTCAAATTATCAGATGCTTCTAGGACTTCTGCCGCTTGTTTATAAAATGTTGAGTTGGGATCATTGCTGAAGTCTAAGCGAATTGGTTCATCACATTGTTCGGGATAACCCAGACCAAATGGACGAATTGTTCCCCAGTAGGGTTCAAGTGCGGGTGCACCCTCAGTTGTTTCAACCCACAAAGCATCATCACCTGTAGGTGGTTCATAACTTAACTTGCGGGTTGGCCCATAATTATCGGTGGCGATCCAATCTAGCAATTTATCCCCAATTGCCTGACCCAGTTCTACTGAGCGGTCGATAACATCTTGTTCGATTGATTCGAGGCGTAGTGCAAGTTGTTGTTCATGCATAGTATCAATGCGCGTGAATGTCTCATCGTTGGCGTTGGCTTCCTTGAATAAGCCCGTGACAACTGTGGCAATCGACTCATTAGCGACAGCGGGAAAATCATAAACTAAACCGTCCTCAGGGTAAGGCAATAGAGGCAAGCTCGGAATTTGTCCACTGATAGAGAAGTTTTGAGGCATCCCATTAACCAATCCCTCGTATAAAGCGATTGACGTATACGCATAAACGCGAGATGCGGCGGGTGCATTGATTGTATTGTCACGTACCAATCCATAGACTTCTAACATCCATTCGCGTGCCATCACCGAATCATAGTTTTCGACTAAAAGTGAGCTATTGTTTTGTGCTGAAATTGGTGAGAGTGTCATCATCATCAACATCATTAGTGCTAGTTTAGAAATTGTGCGTCTGACAGGCATTTTGATAATCCTTTCCACGATAGTTTATTCGCAATCCACATCTAACTGAAAAGTATGCAACCGAAACGCATAATCGGAGACATTGATATTCAGTTGTCCGGAAACAGGTGGTTTAATTTCTACAATCGTCTGACCATCAACATCGTTGATGAAATCTACAGGTAAGTATTCACCGCCAATGGTAACGTTTGTATACAAGGATTCTAAACTCGAATCATTCCCAAAAAAGGTCAAGGTTACAGTCTGCCGAGTTTCTACATCCATTGTATATAAAATTTGGCTTGTTTTTTGATTATATGACAACGTTTGGCTTGAATCGCATTCCAAAGTGTTAGTTGGTTTCGTCGTGATTCTTAATTCAAAGTTACCTTTGGTATTTGGTACGGCGGGTAACACAGTTATGATATATTGCCCTGCCTCATTGATGAACATATTATTGACTTCTGGATCGAACATAAAACCACCATCATCATCAAAACCAAGGGAATACCCATAGGTTGCATGTTGGATGTTTAATATCGTATCTAGTAACCCATCTTCACTTACGACTTGAACACTCACGAGTGTACCACTATCAATCACGAATGAATAATAAAGGGGTTTGTTGGATATTGTCCCTCTGATTGAATCATTGAGCTTGATTGGGGTTGCTTCAACTTGATCAAGTGTGATCATAAATTCACCATATGATGGATACCCATACGTAAATGCTCGGATTGTATACGTATCGGTTGCGGGTAGGGAATATGCACCGATCATCGCATTATTTGCCCCACCTGTATCATCATCGCTTATCATCTCATACTCTGAATTTGCAAGCGTTACAAAACTATCAATGATGCTGGATGTCATTTGAATTGTGATAATGTCACCTTTTTGACCCTCAAATTGGTAAATGACTTCTGGTGTTCCTTCATCTAGACTGCCTTGTACGCTGTCTCCATAACCAAGTGTTTGGAGTTGTGCCTGCATAAATACCAACTCATAGTCCCCGATTCCAGTCCCGTCGGAGCTAGTGACAGATAAGATATAATCATCATCACGGGTGACAACAAATGTATCGATCTGTGAGTTTAAACTCCCATTCGCATCATCGTTGCTTGCAACAATTTCTCCTTCGGAATCTATAACACTTAAAAACGTGTCAAATTCACTGGATGATGCACTAATTGTCAGTCGATCACCTTCATTCGCGGAGAATGAGTAGTCCACAACAAGTTGATCTTCTGTTAATGTTCCTGTGGTGGGTTCCCCTAAGGACAATTCGGTTGATTGAGCAAGTACGCTTATCATACTGAATAGTGATAACATGGCTAAACCAAATACAAGTTTTTTCATATTCTTCTCCCTGTTCTATAGACCTATGATCAATTATATGTCAAATAAAATAATCACTATCAGACGATAGGCCTACTTTTGCCATCCGACTTTCTGCCGACTAATTCATGAATAATCTGTAACAAGCCTACCGAAGTTGCTACTATATGCGTTAAAATCCAAGTAATGACTGTTTAAAAAAAGTTCTTTACGTGTTCATAAGTTCAAAAGATTGAGATGGATTCGATGTTTAACTCCGTAGATGAATTGCAACAAGCCCTCAGTGAACATGATTATATTGCAGAACGTGGTTTAACCGTTGCAATATATCTGGCACTTAAGACGGGTAAACCGTTATTTTTAGAAGGGGATGCAGGTGTTGGTAAGACCGAAATTGCAAAAGTGCTTTCGACTTTACTGGATACTGATTTGATTCGGATGCAGTGTTACGAAGGTTTGGATATTAATACGGCTGTCTATGAATGGAATTATGCGGGACAGATTTTACATATGCGCCTGATGGAATCGGATGGCATGAACCGTGACGATATGGAACATGAATTGTTTTCCGATCGTTTCTTGCTCAAACGTCCATTATTGCAAGCGATTGAAGCCACAGAAAACGGTAATCCACCGGTTTTGTTGATTGATGAATTGGATCGCTCTGATGAAGAATTTGAGGCGTTTTTGCTGGAATTGCTGTCAGATTTCCAGATTTCGATTCCAGAATTAGGGACAATTAAAGCAAAAGTCCCACCGATTGTGATCCTGACATCCAACCGCACCCGTGAAATTCATGATGCACTCAAACGTCGTTGTCTCTATTATTGGATCGATTATCCGCATTTCCGCAAAGAATTACAAATTGTAGAACGCAAAGCCCCTGATGTTGCACCGATGCTTGCGCGTCAGATTACAGCATTCATCCAAGATATGCGCTCGATGGAATTATTCAAACGTCCGGGAGTGGCGGAAACGTTGGATTGGACAGCTGCCTTAGTTGCACTCGATCAGAATCAATTGTCACTTGAAACGGTACAAGATACTTTAGGTGTTATTTTGAAGTATCAAGACGATGTTGAAATGATGGATGCACAGACGATTCAGACCATGCTTGATCGTGCAAAAGTAGAAGCGCAACGTGTTTAGTTATGGTAGACAATAGATCAAACAACCCTGTCTATCTTCCCTTTGAGGATGAAACGTTTGTTTATCGTGGTGGAAATCTGCAACATAATCTGATTTTGTTCGGGCGGGTTTGTCGTGCGTTGGGTATGAATGTGACACCTAATCGTATGATGGATGTTGCACGGGCATTGGAGTATGTTCAACTGGGGCATAAACAAGATTTTTATTATACGCTTCAGTCACATTTGGTTGCAAATCCCAAAGAGTTAGAATATTTTGATGAGGCATTTAGCATTTTCTGGCGACGACCCTCCGATGGATTTACGGAACTCAACCTACAATCTTTAGGGGAAGAACGGCGCAAGAAGAAGACTCAATTTTTGCCACCGTTGGAATCGACACCCGATGACGATGAGAATGAAGCCGACCCCATTGATTCGAGCATGATTGCGATTGTTCCGACATACAGCAAGCAAGAACGCCTAAAAACAAAAGACTTTGCTGAGATGAGTGCCGAAGAATTAGAAATGGCAAAGCGTGTTATTCAAAAGATGCCGGATTCGCTTGGGATGCGTAAGACCCGCCGTTTTGAAGTCGGTAAAGGTCGTCAGATTAATATGCGCCGTCTGATGAAAGATATGATTCGTAAACGGGGCGACATCATTGAAATTCCGACCCATCGCCATAAAGAAAAACCACGTCCGATCATCTTGATTTGTGATATTAGTGGGAGTATGGAGCGATATACTCGCATTTTATTGCACTTCATGCATACACTCGCAGGCTCAATGTATCAAGTTGAATCATTTTTATATAGTACCGAAATTACCCGAATTACTCGTCAAATCCGCCAGAAAAGTGTTGATGATGCTTTACAAGATGTCGGACAGACGGTGAAGCAGTGGGGCGGTGGTACGATGACGGGCGAATCGCTACATACCTTTAACTGGAACTGGTCGCGGCGTGTATTGGGACGTGGCGCAGTTGTGATTATGATTACAGATGGTTGGGATCGTGGCGATATTCCACTATTACATACAGAAATGGTACGCTTAAAGCGGTCATGCCAACGCCTTATCTGGCTTAATCCGCTGTTGGATGCACCCGAATATGAACCGTTAACCCGTGGCGCACAAGCGATGTTGCCGTATGTAGATGACTTTTTGCCGATTACAAATTTGTCAAATTTAGAGGCGATTGTGAAAGCATTACAAGATTTGAAAGCGCGTTCAACTGCCGATCCATATCGCAAAAAATACATTGTGAATGAGTAAGTTATGCCAGCAATTGACTAGTGTGAACCGCAAGTTATTCGAGCGTTACAGAAATCTGGTTGGAGAGTTACCCATAATCCATTTGCAATAAAAATTGAGCGAAGTAGGGTAGGTTATATTTATGCAGATTTGCGCCTCGAACATGATACAAATAATGAGCATATCATAATTGTTGAGGTCAAATGCTTTGATAGTACGAGAACTATTTTAGAAGAATTTTATCACGCTGTAGGTCAATGTATTGTGTATCGGAATGCTTTGGTAAACAATAATATTACGACCCAAGTATATCTAGCCTTACCATCTGTTGCTTATGACGCATTCTTTCAGAAACAGCTTATACAGTCTGTCGTGAATGATATACAGTTACAATTAATTGTGATAGATTTGGAAAAAGAAGAGGTGGTGGAATGGATCATATCAAACAAATAGTTCGTCAAGAAGTTGAAAAATATGCTGCGGGCGGGCGGGCGGGGTGCAAATATATTGTTGTTCGCGATACTTGATGATAAGCAAGGTATATATGCAGTGAATGCTGTTGATTATCCGAATCGAACAGATGTTGCTGGCGTTGTTGTGTTGGCACGGGTTGTTAAAAATCTTGTTGTTATCGAAGAAGACATGACGGATAAAAAGTTGTTCAAAGCATTACAACAGGCAGGTATCATGCGTGACCAAATCATATTGGCTTATGACGGTGAGCCAATTCCTGATGCCGATTTGTTTCAGTTGGATGCTTAAGTCCGCGATTAATCAAAAGTGAGAGTGATCTATGCTAGATATTTTAGAGATGATGAACCAATGGATCGATGGCAACCGTAAAATCGCATTAGCAACGGTTGTCAAAACATGGGGGTCTGCACCGCGTGGAGAAGGCTCAAAGCTGGGCATTACATCCGATATGGCGATGATTGGCTCAGTCAGTGGCGGATGTGTTGAAGGGGCTGTAGTAGAAGAGGGTGTTGCTGGATTAAAAGACGGTAAACCACGTTTACTTAAGTTCGGTGTTGCGGATGATACCGCTTGGGAAGTTGGCTTGACCTGTGGCGGAAGTATCGAAGTCTATGTTGAACCACTTGATAAAACATGGTGGGAAAAAACGTCAAAACTGGCACAATCTGATGAATATGCTGTGACAGTCACTTTCCTTGAAGGGGAGTCTATCGGTGAGAAAGTATTATTTGACGGACAAAGTAATGTCCTGTATCAGACTGCGAATATCACTGATGAACTTCTTACCTCGATGACAGAAATCGCTCAATCTGCAAAAAAATCAGGCATGACAACAATGGGCGAAACCCGTGTGATGGTCGATATTCAAGCCTCGCGCCCTCATCTGATTTTAATTGGTGGTGTGCATGTATCCATCCCCTTACAACAAATGGCGCAGATGGTTGGATTTCGTGTGTCGATTATTGATCCCCGCTCGGCATTTGCATCTGAAGAACGCTTTCCAACTGTTGCAAATATTATGCATAGCTACCCTGATAAAGCCTTGCCTGAACTTGGGCTTGATCGCAACACATATCTAGCGGTATTGACACATGATCCCAAAATTGATGATAAAGCACTTACAACAGCGTTACCTGCCAATCTACCTTATATCGGTGTCTTGAGCAGTAGCCGTACCCATGCCAAGCGGGTCGCACGGTTGAAAGAATTGGGTATCTCCGATGAATTGATTGAGCAGATTCGTACCCCGATTGGTATTGATATTGGGTCAAGTACACCCGAAGAAATTGCGTTATGTATCCTTGCAGAAATCGTGGCTGTCCGTAACGGAGTCCTCTAATGAAATTTGGGGCGATACCGATAGAGGAGTCAGCTGGGGCGATTTTGGCACACAAATTATATGATGCCAACGCCAAGATGATCTTTAATAAGGGGCATATCCTAGTGAATGAAGATATTGCCATCTTACGTCAACATAACTTAGAAACGGTGATTGTCGCACAATTAAGTGTATCTGACTTGCACGAAGATGTTGCTACTGAGCGTATTGGATCAGCGATCAAAGGCGAACACATCAACATGCGTACCCCCGGTGTTGGACGTGCAAATTTAACGGCGACCCAACGAGGTGTTTTTCATGTCAATGTACCTGCGCTGGAATTGATAAACAATACTTATGATGGCATTACGATTGCAACCCTACGTGAGTATACGGTGGTGAATGAAGGTGAAATGGTAGCACTGGTGAAGGTTATACCATTTGGTATTCCAGAAGCTCGTGTTATTGATGTGGAAAGAATTGCTGAAGCGACGCGATCAATATTAAGTGTGCGTCCGCTTGAACAAAAACGAGTTGCACTGATTGTTTCTGGCACAGAGCCAACCCGTACCCGTTTGATGAATAGCTTTCACGAACCTGTGCGAAATCGTATCGAGGGTTGGGGTAGTATTTTGCTTGAGCCAGTTTTTGCTTTGCATAATGAAACTGCGATTGCCGAAGCGATTCAAGCACAGACTGGTGTAGATATGATAATCGTTGCAGGTATATCTGCGATTATGGATCGGGATGATGTTGTACCATCGGCATTGACCAGAGCAGGTGGAAGCTTGACCATACATGGTGTTCCTGTTGACCCCGGTTCATTGCTGATGATGGGCTACCTTGGCGAAGTTCCGGTTGTCGGTGCTCCCGGTTGTGTCAAGTCGGCTAAGACAAATGTGGTTGATTGGATTTTACCGCGCCTACTCACGGGTGAACGCTTAACTCGTGCCAATTTTGTGTCGATGGGACATGGGGGCTTACTCCAAGACATTCCCGATAGACCGATGCCTAGAAATGCAACACCAAATGAGTAATCGTATCGGAGCAATTATTTTGGCGGCGGGTCTTTCGTCACGGATGGGTGACTTTAAAATTTTGCTCCCGTGGACAGATGATAAACCGATTTTGACGCATGTGGTCTCGAAATATATAGCACTCGATATTAGCCCCATAGTCATTGTGACGGGGCGTGATGCAGACCGTGTGCAAGAAACGGTTGCTAGATTACCTGTTGAATGTGTCCATAATCCTGATTATGCAACGGGTGAAATCTTGTCGTCCGTAAAAACAGGGTTACGCGCTATGCCTGATGGAGTTGTCGCTACATTTATTAACCCCGCCGATATGCCACGTATTCCACAATCTATTATTCAGTCGATGAACGATAATTATCGACCTCACCATATTTTTGCGCCTCGCTATCAAGGTCAACGCGGACATCCGATTTTGTTGGGTAAGACCTTCTGGCAAGCTATGCTCGATTTACCTGCCGATGGCGCACCCCGTGATGTGATCCAAGCGAATAAAGCATTTTTGAAATTTATCGAAACCGATGATGATGGTGTAATCATTGATATTGATACCCCCGAAACCTATCAACAAGAATTGAATCGTAGCCATAATTAGATTAAACGGACTCTTAACTTACGAGAGGTCGATACAATGATAAAATGGGTGAATAGGCTTATTTTCCTCATCGTTTTGCTGTCTGATGGCGAAATAACGACAAAATATCGGTTCATAAATCTCCATTGAGAGGCATAATATGATGACATTTAAAACTTTAACTTTTGCACTTATGGTATTTCTAATATCTTTTGGGAGTGTATTCGCGCAAGATACGCTTCCCATATTAGAGGTTGATTTTTCCGATGGAGAAATCCCTGAGGAGATAGGGTTTACTGAAGGTTGGGAACTCGTATCAGTTGATATAGACGGTGAGGAAACCACGATTTTACGTGGAGTAGCCAATGATGAAGAATTTGAGGAAACCTTGTTCATTGGCTATGATGATTGGACGAATTACGTCGTAGATTTTAATGTCCGATTCTCTGGCGACGATTATTTTGGTATTGGAGTGCGAACTCTGCCAGACGATGAAGCGTGTGTTGGTGGATATTGGGTTGGTTATTCGGGTGTTGATGATTATTTTGATCTAGCGACTGTCGATGCTGATTGTGATGTACTCATTATGGATGAGGCAACGACTGATGATTTTCCGTTGGACGAGTGGGTGATGTTGAGTGTCACTGTACAAGATTCTGTGATAAGTGCCTCGCTTGATGGTGAAGAGATACTCTTATTCGATGATTCAACCTATGCTATGGGTTCAATTATGCTATCAATCTACAATATGTCGGCTGACGTTGCGTCTATTACCGTAACAGGGGACGAACCGATCACCCTGAGTAATGCCAATGGTGAACCTGCGGATGTGATTGCAGAACTTCAAGAATTAGGTCTCGTTCCTGATGGTGGAAGTTTATTGTTTACCGAAGACCATGCTTGGTTTACAGGTAGTGGTGATTGGTTTACACCTTTGGCGAGCGCGTCAAAGAACACAAATATCGTCATGGCAGGTGAACTAACATTTAATTCTGGTACAGCGGACGACTTTGAAAGCTGTGGGCTCATGAGCCGCGTCCAATCCACTGGTGATATATCTACGGGATATTTAGAGATTTCGCTGATTAATGATGGTGGATCATTCGCTTATTTCGATTTTGATGATTCAGGTACTGAGATCATTGATGGACGTGTACTAGATTTAGATTTTACACAGTCTTATCACGTGCTGATTGTTGCGGTTGATAATAAACTCACTGTCTTTTTGGATGGTAAGAGTATATTTTTTGATCATGAAATCAGTGAACGGGATGGATATTTTGGGATTGGTCTAACGGGACGGGACGCAAATACGCGCTGTGATGGACGCGATATTTGGGTATATCAGTTTGATTAATTCTTGACAGGGAAGGTTATGCAAACAACCGTAAAAGACACCTATATTACTGTTCAGAGCCGTATCATGTATGCGGCTTATCTTTTGCTGTCCATGTTGTCGATTGTAATGATCGTCTTGGAAGCCTTTATTATGGCAAATCCAGATTCACCATTGGCACAGGTAATTATGATTATGAATATTTTTCTTGGTATATTGTACAGCATGGCGGCAATGTTGATTGCTGAAGTGGTGTATCAAGAAGATTTTGACCAATTCCCGATTTTCTCTCGTTTTGTACGCCTAACCCCTGACTTATCTATCTTTCAACGATATGTATTTTTGTCTCTGGTTTTCAAACGGCAAATCATTTCGGTGGTGAGTCTGATGGTGACATGGATTATTGTCGGGAATACTCCTCGTGCTGGAGCCTTAGTGATTTCTATGACCCTAATCACGATGTTTACTGCTTATGGTATGGCTCATCTCAGAATGCTACCACCATCTCCTCAGCCATCAGCCGAATAATCCTAAATACTCATTATTTTAACTGTGTAAGGGGGCGATTCTCCCCACAGTATAAATAGAAGTTGTCGCATTTAAACGTTTTGTCAGTTGATACCAGACGAAAATGATATTCAATTCCTGAATTGCGTAGATACTGCCTAAGACAATGCAATCACGTCCAATTGCAGCAGCTGGATGTGGATTGGGGATTAAGGTATGTAAGACAAGAAAGAGTGTGACTGCGATTAGATATGGGAGAATCTGAAGAATGGTATA
>Ga0070728_10005055_pt1 | contig 13269 bp, 11 predicted proteins | sample tdDd471_FD_66723 | JGI IMG/M metagenome (GOLD analysis project Ga0070728, IMG submission 66723) | Marine sediment microbial communities from the Atlantic coast under amendment with organic carbon and nitrate - tdDd47.1 | ecosystem: Environmental > Aquatic > Marine > Coastal > Sediment | place...
GCGCCACATTGACCACAGGTTATTTCAGTTCTTACCATACCGTGGGAATAATCTGGCGTTTCAATCACAGCATCAGAAGACACTGGACTATAGAAGCTCGGCCAACCACAACCAGTGTGATACTTAGTGTCGGAAGTGAACAAGGGAGCATCACAGCAAACACAGTGGTAAACACCGTCCTCTTGATGTAAGTAATATTGGCCACTGCCTGGAGCTTCAGTCCCTTTTAGTTGAGTTACTCGGTAAGCTTCTTCGCTCAGCTTTTCTTTCATGGTCGAGACAACCTCAGTTTTTATGCATAGATACAGTGAACCAAAAGCGAGAACCTTTTTGAAGCTCACTCGATACGCCGATTGAGCCTCCCATTAATTCCGAAAGCTTCTTCGATACGATTAAACGCAGTCGGCCAGCAAAACTGCTATTCGTCAGTTTTGTTTTTTGTTCTAAAGAATCAAACAAACCACGAAGCGCATCTTCTGGAATACCTACACCAGAATCTTGTATAGTAAATCGCAAATATTCGGAATTACTCTCCATAACCACGTCACAGTAGAGTGACACTTCGCCATCTTTGGTAAAACGAATAGCGTTACCGAGTAAATTCTTCACAATTTGTTTGATGCGCCGAGCATCATTAAACGCCGTTTGTGGCACATCGGGTGAAATCGAATGAGTTAAGATCAGCGACTTGGATTTCGCGTGCGGCGTGTACTCCGCCACTACTTCATCAACAAGCTGTCGTACTTCAAAATCATTTTTGTGCAATTTTAAAAGGTTTGCATCTAGTTTTGAAAAGTCGAGTATATTATTTAAGTTGTTAATCAGGGTGTTCGCCGAGCGCCGTGAAATGTTCAGTAGCTCCTTCGGTTCTTCACTTAAGTTATATTCGCTGAGCAAGTGTAACATGCTGGTCAGGGTCTTCATCGGAGTGGTAATTTCGTCGCCCATTCGTGATAAAAATTCTGACTTTGTTTTTGGTGCGGAGACGGCGGAATCTCGCTCGGTTTGAAGCATGACTTTTTCTTGTTTAACTTCTTTAAGTTGTTGCTCCGAGCTCTTCATTTGTAACTGTAGTTTTTTATTGCTGGATTGAAGTTGATTCAGCAATTCGATTAAACTACTCCGAAGATCCATCAGTTCTGCTGGTGGTACTGTTTCAGATAAGGCATTGATTAATTGTTTAGGTGAAGAATGACTGGTTGCTACTTCTGCGAACTTTTCAAGTTTGTTTTGTTGGCGATTGAGAAATAAGAAGCTTAAGACGATGCCAATGAACAAAAGAATAGCAATTGAACTTAAATGAATCATACTAACACTTGATTTAGAGGCGTCGGTTAACCACGTCGGAAAGACCACTTGAAGGTCGGCCTGAGTTTTGGTCGCGATCGGCCAAGGAATTTGACGTGAGCCAGTCATATTTAAGTTCGTTGCGGTTTGTAGTTTTACGCCATTCAAAGATAACTGAAAATCTGCGCCACTTAAGTTTTTTAATTCATCAATAAACTGTTGATTAAGTTTTAGTATGTTAAATATAACGCTGTGCGGGTTCTGTTCAACTAATATCGTATTCGAAAAAACAACAGCGTATTCATTTTTAAATTTGGTGACTTGAATTTTATTGCCAGGACTTTTCATCTGACTAAGAATCACCGACTCTAATCCTAAAAATTCACCTGCGGAAACTTGCTCACCGTAAAGGTAAATTTGTTTGGAATCTATATCGTAAATCAGAAATTCTGTGGCAGCGCTGGTGAACTGATTTAAAGTATTGACAAGAGACTGGCTGGCCTTTTCTGAAAGCTGACCGGTGAAAAAGGATGTGTCTAAGAGAGCTTGATTGCTTTGCTTAAAACGTTCGAAATACATTCCTGAAGCATTTGCTACCTGATTAAAGTACTGAGTTTGCAATTGGCGTTCGAATTCTTGTGCTCGTTGTTGATCTTGTTGATAGCCTAGCCAGTTAATTCCCAGCACAAAAAGGCTAATCGCAATCAGTAGACCGGTTATCTTTATTTTTAAACTCATTGTTGATCCCTTATTTCAACTAGTGCTCCAAGGCAGCCTAATTCTACTTGATATAACTCTAGCAAAATGTGATTAGGTTCTCTTGCTAATTTTTTAAAATTAGCTCAATTTTTGAGACTTGAAAGCTGCTCGTAGATTGCAGAATGGAGAGGAAGGGTTAGATTCTCTTGTTTGGCCGCTTGTAACAGGAAGCCAGTAATGCTTTCTAGTTCTAAAGGACGATGGGCGACCTTGTCTTGAAGCATAGAGCTGACATTGAGTTGGGTCTGCTGAGCGACTTGGCTGACTAAGTGAACCAGGTCAAGTTCTTGAAGCTGTGGGCAGCATCTTAAGAGCAAAGGTGCCAATTCATTGATTAGACTATGCATATGCTCACGATAAGCGGGTTGCGTTAAGAGTTCACCATTGCGGCATTCATAGAGAGCGGTCAGGGGATTGATCACTGCATTAATGACCAGCTTTTTCCACTGTGCAGGTTGAATATTATTGGTCCATTGAGTGGTGGGGAGTGCTTCATTGAGTGTTGCTAAAAGTTGCGGAATGTCATTAAAGTTTTGAGCATTGAGGGCATCTCCAATAGTGGTCTGTCCGGTACCTGCGTGGATCCATTGCTGGTCTTTACGATAAGCACCTTGCGTCGACACCGCAACCATCAATCGACTTTTAGAAAAATAATCTTTAGCGCAATGTGCGTGTCCCATACCATTTTGAAATAAAATAACTTTTGAGCCCTCGGTAGCGGTTAATTGAGATGATTCAAGTGCCGTTGAAAGTTGGTAGCTTTTCACACATACCAGTAACACATCTTTTTCTTCTAATGGTACTTTTTTTGAAGTAACAACGGGAACTTTTGATATTTGTTTATCAAGTGACTTAAATTCAATATGTTCAGGCAGCTTTCGGTTATTTGAAGGCCAAACCGAAACCGAAAGACCTTTTTTGAACAAGGCTTGGTACCACAGTCCTCCGATGGCGCCTAGTCCAAGAATATGAAATTGAAAGTCAGTTTTGCTCATTGATTTCTAATCGTTTTCGCAATAAAAAAATCAAAAATATAACGGGTACTCCCATAGCGCTGGCAAGAATAAAGAAGTTTTCATACCCCATGTTGGTTACCATTGCTCCTGAATAGCCGCCGATGACTTTCGGTAAAAAAGACATTAAAGAGCTAAATATTGCGTACTGAATCGCGGTAAAGGAAACATTGGTGATGCTGGCTAAAAAAGCAACGAAAGCCGCACTTGCTAACCCGGCGGTAAGGTTATCGGCTGAAATTACGATATAAAATAAAGTTAAGTTGTGTCCTGCTTGCGCTAACGCCACGAACAGTAAGTTGGTCGCGACAGTCAGAATGGCTCCAAGCAATAGAATTCTTAACACACCAAATCGCAACGAAAGCAATCCTCCTAAAAAGCCACCAAGAATCATCATAATCAAGCCGAAGGTTTTAGATACTTCTGCGATTTCTTGCTTACTGAACCCCATGTCGTGATAAAACACATTGGCTATAACGCCTAAGACAATATCTGAAATTCGGTAGAAGCCAATAAACAATAACAGTAGCAAAGCCAGCTTCACGCCGTAACGTTGAAAGAAATCGAGAACCGGAATGAGGTAACTTTGTCTAGCTAAATCTCGTTCAACAAACCCTAAACGATCAAGGAATAAGCCAACCAAGAGGGTCGCAAGTGCGGCACTTGGAATTCGACAAAGTTCAGTAATCGCCCCAGATAGAGCTGAGTTATCCGTCATAAGGAACAACTCAGCTTTCAGTAGTGAAAATTGATCGGCGGTAAATACGCAGAATGAAATAAACGTTGCAGCACAAAGCATAAAAACTATAAAAAAGCGCAAATACTGATGTTGAGTAAACGCTGTATACTTTTGACGTTGTAATTCAGGTTCTTTAGCGATTAAGGTTGTGGTAATTCCGACTAACATCAGGCTTGCCATTATATAATAGGTCAAGCGCCAAGCTTCGTATGAGTAGGACTGTGAGGTTGAGCCAAGGCTTTCAGCCAGTAAAAGAGCACCCGCTCCCGACAGCAGCATACCGCCTCGATATCCCGCTATGTAAGTCGAACTGAGTAAAGCTTGCAGGTCGGTACTGGCAATTTCAATTCGATAAGCATCAATGATGACGTCTTGAGTCGCACTAGAGAAGCCTAAAAGCACCGTTGCAATGGCTAGACTGGTTAACGCTTGCGTGCCAGAACCAGGATTGAAAGATCCCATTAACGCGATGGCCGATAAAACGGCCAGTTGACTTAACAATAACCAGCCACGACGACGACCTAAGCGAAGAGTTAGCCAGGGTAGCGGAATTCGGTCGACCAATGGAGCCCATAGAAATTTAAAGGAGTAAGCAAGCGCCCCCCAACTAAAATAGGTGACTGTAGACTTCTCGATTCCGGCCTCGCTAAGCCAGAGTGATAAGGAAGAAAAAATAAGCGCTAAAGGTAAGCCTGCTGATAATCCTAAAAACAGCATGGTTACAACTTGTGGATGGCGAAATGCTTTAAGTGTACCTAGCCAGCTTTTTTGAGTAGTGGTTGACGACATTATTAACGGTTACTTCCCCAGCTGAAAAATTTAGCACCCAGTGTAACGAATACGATTGTCATAAGGGTCAGTATCATTAAATGCCAAGCGACTTCTTGAATTCCAGCACCGTCTATCATCACCGCCCTAAGAGCGTCGATCATATGTGTGAGAGGAAGTAATTGTGCGGCTGATTGGACCCATTGTGGTGCTCCCTCTAAGCTAAACCATACGCCTGATAATAACATCATTGGCCAAGACGCCATGTTTAGTAACCCGCCGGTCAGTTCCTCACTTTGAAGTCGTGCTGCAACCAGCAACCCCAGGGCGACAAGGCTAGCCGTACCAAGCGCCAAAATAAGTAGCAGCAGCATTAAACTACCTTCGACAAGAAAGCCCAATGATAACCAAGTAATCAAAAAAATACTTGATGAAATAGCAAGTACGATCATAAACCGAGAGAGTAATTGCGCGGTGATGAATTCAATTGAGGAAACCGGAGTTGCACTTATTCGTTTTAAAACCCCATTTTTGCGGTAACGAACGATAACGTATCCTACCCCGAATAAACTACTGAACATCACATTCATACTGAGTATTCCTGGAACTACCCAATCAACATAGCGAATGGCTTGACCATTCACTTGTTGTTGCTCAAAGCTGGCAAGGTAGTCGCTCAAAACACCAAGAGCAAGATAACCTTTTGAAGACTGTTGATTCACGTAATACAACTTAAGCGTAGGATTAATAACTAAATCAATTTGATGATGTGACAGCTTGTTGTTAGCTTCTTGTTGTGACTGGTAAAAAACAAATTCCGTATATTTAATCGTTTCGAGCTCGCTCGGTTTCTCTTGTGTGTCAACTAAGCCTACTTTAAGTTCGGTCGTATTTGGCTTATCAAAGACGACTGCCATACCTACAATTAACAACAGTGGAAATGCGAGGTTCCAACTGAGCGCTGAGCGATCTCGCCAAAACTCTAAATTGCGAGTTTTAAAAATTGCTAAAAATCGTCGCGCTTTAAACATGTTAGCCTCTCAGTTGATGCCCAGTTAAACTTATAAAAAGATCCTCAAGGTTAGGCTTATGTATGTAAAGATCTTGTAATGGAATATTCAACCGCAAAAGCGCTTGTATATCCAATTCGACATTTTCTGAGGCAAGTTCAATATAGTCTTGAGATTGATCAATTCTATCTTTGAATGAGGTTTGGAGTTTGTCTAAAAATGTGGATGGCAAACGAATAAGGTTGCTACTGAAATGCTGTTTTAGAAGTTGCGTTGGTGCACCTTGCGCAATGATGGTTCCTCGATCCATTATCGCAATTTCGTCGCATAAAATTTGAGCTTCATCCATATAATGAGTGGTTAATAATAAGGTCTTGCCTTGTGATTTAATCTTTTTAACCAGCTCCCAAAAATTTCTTCTCGATTGAGGGTCCAGCCCAGTTGTTGGTTCATCGAGATAGATGACTTGAGGGTTATGAATTAATGCGAGTGCTAAAAGCAGGCGCTGTCGTTGTCCACCTGACAGCTTTTGTGTATTTTGCTGTAAATAGTCTTGCAAAGCACATAGGGTAATGAGTGAATCCATATGCTCTCGATTGCTGTACAAATCTGCAAACATCGAGAGTGATTCATAAACGGTAATATGATCTTGCAAGGCAGTATTTTGAAATTGGATCCCGATAAATTCTTGAGTATTTAAATGATCGGGTTTGTGCGGATAGTTTATCTCACCGTGATCTGGCTTGAGTAAGCCTTCAATCATTTCAAGAGTGGTGGTTTTTCCTGCACCGTTTGGACCTAATAAGCCAAAACAAGTTCCTTGCTTGACAGAAAATGAAACGTCGTTGACTGCGACAAGAGAGTCAAAGGATTTTTTTAGATGAGAAACGATAATTGCATCAGTCATTAAGCCAGTTTAATGACTGATGCAGTTTAGAACAACTATTTATTAGTCTTTTTAAGTTGCGACTAAAAATGATAGGTTGCGTTGACAAAAACACCATCGAATTCGAGATCGGATGTGAAGTCATCTTCATCATCTAATTCGAGAGAAAAGTTTCGAACACCACCTTCAATGCCTAAGCCAAACGACGTTTCATAACCGAGTACAAATGCGGTATCGGTTACTGTGTTACCGCTGTGACTAATATAGTTAAGTGTTGCGCTTAAGCTTAAACCGGTCAGAGGTAAATCGAAACGCGCTTTGCCATACAGCATAGGGAGCGTTTCATTAAAGGTTTCATAGGCTTCGTTAGCGGCATTGTTGGCATCAGTAACTCGAACGTAGCCGTCAAATTTTCGACCAGTAAGTCCGAGATCTAAATTTACCCAATTGTCGAGAATTTCGTAGTACAGAGTGTAATCACGATGACTCAAATCGAAGTCGGTATCTACATCACCTGCAAAGGCTTGTCCACCAAAGGTACCGGTGAAGGTTCCGGAACCTGAAGACGACATATCTTGATCGGCAACTCGAATGTTTGGAATAACTGGAATCGGATGCTCGAAAGCGATGTAGAGTGTCGATTGGTTGTCATCGTCGACATTGATGTTTGAGTCAAAATCTAAAGATTGTGTAGAACCGTTGGCGATGGTTCCTTTGAAGTCTGGTTTCCAATGGCCATACCCAGCATAAACGCCAAGCATGTCAGCTTGAGTCGCTAGGCTGAATAACGATGCGATCGCTAAGACAGACAGTTGCTTTTTCATAATTTTGCTCTCTTTTTGCATTATTTCATTTCTAACTTAGGCTATTCTAGTCGATAAATCTTTGACTTGTAACACATAATTTTCATGAGATGAGGCATTTTCGCGACAAGCGGTGGAGTTTTCACTGCATCTAACGGGCAAAAAAAAGGCGCATAGAGCGCCTTGTGGAAATGTAGAGGGTTAAAAGAGCCGAAAAACGCCAGACGCTGTTTGATTCGACTCATAGTAAATTTTAGTTCATCGGTAGGTTTTAGCAAAATTATTCAATATATTGTGTCTTCATCAAACACCGCGGCTATATAATGTTACTGCATATTCTGGCTGATGAAATCTTGTACACTATCATCAGTGAGAGCGGTTGCTAATAGCTTTCCAACAACGTCGTTCGTTAGTCCGGTAACTTCTGAATCATTGGCTTGACCGACGACGATAAGTTGTTGCGAACGAGAAAATGTTTTTCGGAATGTTTTCGGTTTTCGAGTGAGTTCAACGGCGAGGTTACCTTTAACAATAATTTCATCGCTCACAGCACTCGGCTCGATAACCACAGAGAACTCTGAGAAGTTTAATCGAATAACCACATCAGAGAAGTGTTTGTTCGAACTGATTTTATACCCTGATTTTATTAAACCATCGATAAGCCCTTGCTTAACTGATTTTGCGAAGTCATTGTCTGCATTGAGAGAAAGCTTTCCCTGATCGCTATTTACTTGCGATGCTGGAGGAATGACTTCCACCATTGCGGTTTTATTTTCTACTTTGTTTGATTGATTAAAAGATACTTCTGGATCAATGGTGTAGTGGGTCGGCCTACCGCTGCAGCTGATTAAGCCAATACTTAGTAGAATTAAAAAAAAGCTTCGAGTCATTATTCACTCCTCTGACGGGTTGAATGTTGATTGTAATACAACAAACTTGTTATTGGATGCGATGAATGTAACGTTTCCAAAAAGTTTTCGTAACACTTTGTGATAGTCAAGGTGTCGATTGGCGACCACGATCATTGCGCCATTCGGTTGCAACTTCTGTAAGGATTGCTTAAACATTAAATGGGCCGTGTCGGTTGTTGTTCGCCTTTGTTGATGAAAGGGAGGGTTACATAAAATTAAATCAAACTTTTGCTCAGATGCCTCAGAAAAAATGTTGCTGGTAATGAATTGGCCATTGCTTCTGTCATTCAGTCGAAAGGTTTCTTCTGCGGCGCGAACAGCACTGTATGACTCATCAAAACCGAAGATTCGTGAATTTGGATAGTAAAAACTTGCAACAATAGATAAAACACCGTTACCGCATCCGAGATCGGCAATGGCTGTGACGTTTAAGTCCCGCGGAAAATGTTCGATTAAAAAGCGTGCGCCAATGTCTAATGACTGATGACTAAAAACGTTAGGTAAGTTGGCGATAATTAAGCTTGGCACATCCCGCATTGGTGGAATTACAAAGCTGGAGAATTCTTCTGGAAGCTGTTTAACACTCGACACCATTTCACCTTGCAAGACGCGAGCTTTTTTTTCTGCGCGACCAGGATTTAAATTGTCTACGAAGTTTTCATTGATGGTCCGTAGATTCGTGGTAATGAACTTTTGCATGACGCCGATCAATATGGGTGTCGCGGGATAAAGGTAGGCTAATAGAGTTAATTGCTGGCGATAAAAGCTCAAGTTTTTGGTTGGTCGAATGATAATCAGGTCAACCTGTGCAGGTAGCGAGTGATGACTCGAAGCACCGCTTATGGCAGGGAGTTGATTGCGCTTTAAATTGTATTCAGTTGCTTTATGGCTCAAATAAGAATCGTTCCAATGAGTTAACCGAGCAGCTAACGCCAAAGCACAACTCAATGCGCCAAAGTGATCGTTGATGACTAAAATATGTTTTTGCGGTTCTGTCTCGTTTATCGATTGCGGGCTAGAAGTGGTTAACCATTGCTGAGTCCTTTGCAGTAAAAGGTGATCGGCATGATCCCAGGGCAGTAAACTCGGATCATGAGTCGTTGGGTAACGCTCGAGTTGGTTGTCGCCAAAAGCGTGTTGGAAAACTGGCATGTCACCTTCTATAGTCAATGTGCATTATCGATTCACGCAATATTATCGCGAGAAAATTCAGTAAAGTGAATGACTTCATAAAATAGTCATGTATAAGGTATAGTTTGCGTAGTCAACATCGATCAGGAAATTACTAACAGGAGAGTCAGTATGGTGTCTCGAGTTGCATTGGTAACAGGTGGAACAGGTGGTATAGGTACGGCGATTTGTCAGCGTTTAGCACAAGAGGGCTATAAAGTTGCAGCTGGGTACAACAGCGGTGGCGACCATGATCGAGCGAGAGCTTGGCAGCAAGAGCAGGCAAAAGCAGGCTACGAATTTGATATCAGTTATGGCGACGTGCGCGATTATGACTCTTGCACCGCGTGCATTGCCCATGTTGAAGAGGCACTCGGACCGATAGATATTTTGGTTAACAATGCCGGTGTAACTAGAGACGCTACATTAAAGAAAATGTCGCAAAATCAATGGAGTGAAGTTCTGAGTGCCAACTTAGATTCCGTCTTTAATATGACCCGGAATGTGATTAATGGAATGATTGAGCGCCAGTATGGGCGAATTATCAATGTCTCTTCAATCAACGCCCAAAAAGGTCAATTGGGTCAAACCAATTACTCCGCAGCCAAGGCTGGAATGCATGGTTTTACCAAGGCGCTGTCGCAAGAAGTTGCTCGTAAGGGAATTACTGTCAATACGGTTTCACCTGGCTATATTGCGACCAAAATGGTGATGGCGGTGGCGGAAGAAATTCGTGAGCACATAATTTCGGGAATTCCGGTTGGACGTTTGGGATTACCAGAAGAAGTTGCGCATGCCGTATCCTTCTTAGCATCTGAGCAATCTGGCTTTATCACCGGATCAAACTTATCAGTGAACGGTGGACAACACATGTTCTAAAAGGGCCAAGGCTCTCTATTAGAGCGGCTTGAGCAAAACCGCTCGTATTGCTCCTAGTTTAGCGGGGTTAGTTTAACTGACCTAGTCTAACTGACTTGGCTTTACTGATTTGTTTAAATTGATTGCGTTACTGAGTACGAGGCGTAATCGCTATTCTAGCGCCTCGTATATCTTTCTTGGGCATAGTTTTTAAGCGAGGTTCTTATAAGCAAGGTTCGATAGAGCCTTTTGAGCTTCCATCAAATTAAAGCGACCATGCGGCACATTGAAAATTCTTATCTAAAAATACCTTCTAAAAAATATCATCAAAAAATACCATCTAAAAGTATCTTCCGTCACAGAACCTGTGTGAACTGGTTCATTTTTTGAACAACAACTCCGAAAAGAAAACAGCGCCTGTGATTGCTATCACAGCAAATTATACGGGTTAATCTAGACTTACGTCATTGCAATGCAAGGAGCAATGATCATGCAAGGTAAGTGCTGGTATTTTAGTCGCAATGGCCGAGTTGAAGGGCCTTTTACTCAACATCAATTACGTGAGCGAGTGGGGTCTGGAGAGGGTTTCTCTGTTTGGAACTCAGAGCTAGCCAAGTGGATGTCTGCCCGGGCATGGCTCGATACTTTTTCGGCAAACCAATCTCGCTATGATGCTACTCAAGCTGAGTCTAATTCGGATAAAAATATAATGAATGAGAATCGAAAGCGAACGTCAGCAAATACTGACCTTACTGCAACTGGCGTCAAAAAGCGCCGCTCTGTTCCGCCAACCGATAGTCCAACTGCGAGCTTTCGACTCAAGTGGGCCGAGATGGAAAAGCGTCAGTACGCTGAACGTAAGGCATTACTGAACGAGTGGGCGAAGATTAAACGACAAGATGAAAACGTTTCCCACACCGTATCGAGTAAACATCCGCGCCCAGTTGCTGGTCAAGCGCCGTCAAACCAAACTGCTCAATCAAAATCGCAAATGAGCTCAAATGTTGCGGAGCGCAGAGTTAAATCTGATTATACGGCGTCGATTGCGCAGAATAAGAAAAAGGCCACCGTAAGACAGCTTCATACCAGCGAAGTCTCTAGCAAATTGCGAGCAAACAAAGCGAGCGAAGTAGAATCGCCAGTGAAGCCTACACCGCGTGTTGAATTGAATGGAGCGGGCTCTCAAAAGCAACAAGATCCGATAAGTGTTATGGATCAAGAAATTTTGAAGACGCAAAGCCGAGTGGAGCAACTCCAAAAATCGTTGCAAAACTTAACGCAAGAAAGCTCTGTGAAATCGTCTACACAAACGGAAGCTAGTCACAACAATGATGACATGATGAAGCGTGTTGCACGTCGTCGCCGTCGTCGAGCTCGTTAAAAGGGTAAGAGTTGTTAGTCCGTGTTTCAAAGGCTCGCTTTGCAAAGGGTTAAGGCAGGGGAGCCACTTTTTCCACATAGTCTGCAATGTAGCGTTCCAGTCGCTCCACAATAAAGTTTTTCTCTGGCAGTTTACTGTGCTTTATTAAGGAGGCTACTTCGGTTGCCTCCACTTTTTTCAACATTTCAGTGGCTACTGGGTAGTAACTGATGTGCCAAGGCTCCGGACTCACTCCACTAAAACCATCTTGATAAGGCCGATAGAAAGCATAGTCGGTTAAGTGCTTATCAAGCCATACCTCCAATGAAGCGGCAGGTCCTTCGGACGAAAACTCAGAAGGTATCAATTGGGGCTGATAACCCTCGGCCATGGGTTTAGCTAAGAAAATATCAAAGTCTGTTCCCCAATGGTGGCGACTAAGTCCTGGTATAGCGCTCCAAAAACACAATGCGTCGAACTTTTGTTCGTTAGAAAGTGCTTCCGTTTGAAGGGGGCATTCATTTCTATCGAGCAGCGTTCGTTTGCCTTGCCACTTGGCAGTCCAAATGCTGCATTGATGATCAAATGAGCGCCAATGGCTAACGACGTTTGTTGTTAAGCCATCGTTGTCTAACTGACCTAATAACTGAGTTAACGGTTTCACCACTTCCTTGTGCACAGTGATCTCTTGACCGTTAATCTCAACGGTTTTGAGATCTGAGTTTGGCATTCCATAGACGATAGCCTTTGAGTGAGCATTTGACATGGTGATCTCGCTACAACAACGTCTTTTCAAGAATACGCTGATAAATGTTTGCCAGTGGCTCTAAGTCGTCGATACTGACACACTCATTCACTTTATGAATGGTGGCGTTAATCGGACCAAGCTCGACCACTTGCGCGCCCATTTTAGCGATGAATCGTCCATCTGAGGTTCCCCCACTGGTTTCAGGCGTGGTTTCCCGATCGCTAATCTCTCGTATCGATTCAACACAGGCATCGAGTAATGGCCCCTGATCGGTTAAGAAAGGCTCGCCATTGAGTTTCCACTCGATATCGTAGGTCAGCTGATGAGCTTGTAAAATCGTTTCAACTTGTGTTTTGAGACCCTCAGCGGTTTGCTCGGTTGAGAAGCGAAAATTAAACTCAAACTTAAACTCACCTGGAATAATGTTGCCAGCTCCGGCTCCAGCCGCAGCGTGGGTTATCTGGCAGCTGGTTGGAGGAAACGCTGCGTTTCCTGCATCCCACTCCTTGTGAGCCAGTTCATGCAGTGCAAGAAGGGACTCATGCAACGCGTTTTTGGCTAAATGAGGGTAGGCGACATGACCTTGCATGCCATGAACCGTGACCCATCCAGTTAACGAACCGCGACGACCATTTTTAATCACGTCTCCGAGCTCAGCCCGCGAGGAGGGCTCACCTACGATGGCCATATCAACCCTTTGTCCTCTTTTCATTAACGTGTCGACCACTCGCACCGTTCCATTGATAAAAGGACCTTCTTCGTCGCTGGTAATCAAAAAGCCTAGACTACCTTTGGGGTTTGGGTATTGTGAAAGAAACCGTTCGGTAGCCACCACCATTGCCGCGAGACTGGCCTTCATGTCGGCTGCCCCACGGCCGTATAAAAGCCCATCTTGTACCGTTGGGGAAAAGGGATCGGTATGCCATTTATCTAAGTTGCCAGCAGGAACAACGTCGG
>Ga0070728_10005056_pt1 | contig 13269 bp, 9 predicted proteins | sample tdDd471_FD_66723 | JGI IMG/M metagenome (GOLD analysis project Ga0070728, IMG submission 66723) | Marine sediment microbial communities from the Atlantic coast under amendment with organic carbon and nitrate - tdDd47.1 | ecosystem: Environmental > Aquatic > Marine > Coastal > Sediment | place...
GCATCCAAAGACCGCAATACTAGTGAAACTAGTAGCGAACATTCAATATTATATATCCAAAAATGGTGAAGTTGGTTTTAGGAGATAGCTAAACTATCGACCAACCCACTTCTGAAGTCTAAGCAGCAGCAGCGGAGGGGGTTCAGCCTTATTATCCAAAAAAAAGTATTAAATTTATTTATGGCCTCAACACCTACCACCCAACGTCTTACTTCCATAGATGCCCTGCGCGGCTTCGATATGCTGATGATTGCCGGCGCGGGCAGTTTTTTTGCCGGGCTTGGCGGCAAAACCGGGTTGTCTTGGGTCGATGCTCTTGCGGCCCAGTTTGAGCACCCCGCCTGGAACGGCTTTACTTTTTATGATTTTATCTTCCCACTCTTTCTCTTTGTCTCCGGCGTGTCGCTTTCCTTTTCCCTCAACAGCGGGCGGCAAAAAGATATTTCCAAGACGGAGCTGTATAAAAAAGCGGGAAAGCGCATGCTGATCCTGATCGGCTTGGGCATCCTCTACAAAAATGCACCGCTGCCCTTTTTCGAACCCTCCCAAATTCGGATGGTCAGTGTACTGGGGCGGATAGGCTTCGCCGGATTCATCACGACGCTACTCTATCTCAACTTCAGTCCGCGTGGGCGGATGTATTGGACTGCAGGAATTCTGCTGGTTTATTACGCGGCCCTCTTCCTGATTCCAGTGCCCGCTTACGGCGCGGGGGACCTGTCATTTGAAGGCAATTTGGTGGGATGGTTCGATCGCCATTTTCTACCAGGGCGGCTCCTGCAAGGGACTTATGACGAACTCGGATTGCTGACGCAATTCCCCGCACTCTGCTTGACGATGCTGGGTGCATTCGGGGGTGATATCCTGCGGAGTACCGACCAGGACTGGCAAAAGGTGGAAAAACTAGCAGCATTGGGAATAGGAGGAATAGTGATCGGACTGCTCTGGGGTCTGCATTTCCCGATTAACAAACACCTCTGGACGAGTTCTTTTATTTTGCTGACCGGCGGAATGGCTTTCCTTTCTCTGGGGTTATTCTACACCCTCATTGATGTCTTGGGTTATCGTAAATGGGCCTTCTTCTTCAAAGTGATCGGCCTTAATTCCCTGACGATCTATCTGGCCTATCGTTTTATTGATTTCCGTCATACTTCTCGATTGCTTTTTGGCGGCATCTACGGCCAGGCGGCGGAACCCTGGCAGGAGGTTTGGCAGGCTTTAGGTGCACTGGGGCTGGTTTGGCTCTTTCTGTATTTCCTTTTCCGGAACCGTTTGTTTTTGAAGGTTTAATGTGGAGGACTGGCCAGATTTCAGCAATCTCATGTAGCTTGTTTACGGGTAGCTTAGAGCATAAAGCTTTAGCAAAGAGCACTAATCGGAAATCGGAAATCGGAAGGCGGAAATCGGAAATCGGAAAATAGGCTGGCAACACCCAGATTCCGACTTCCGAATTCGCCTTTCCGACTTCACATGAGATGCTGGCCAGATTTCGTCCGCTGATTAATAACTATAAGGCTTGATGCTTATGCTTTTCTAGAATATTGAAGAGGTGAAAATGTGAAGAGGCGAAGTCATTCGAAATGTAAAATCGTGCTAGTTATCAGTTGAACATTGACCTATTCTTAATTCAAGTGATCAAAGATGATCCACCAAACTTAAGTATTCTTCTCTCCATCTTTTGCACTTTAGAGGGTAGATATTAGCAGAAAGCTAAATGACCAGAGATTTGACCCACTATTCATGAAGTGTCCACTTCCGTCCAAGCGCCTAATGAGTCCTGTATTTTAGCTAGAATTATCGTATTTTTGAGGAAAGCAAAGCAGAAGCATGACTGTACATAAGATTAAACTCAAAGATTTAAACGAAAAATTTATCCAAGACTTGCGAGATGAATTAAAGGATGAAGAAATTGAGTTGGAAATAAGGATTCATGCAGGAGAAGGAGAATGTGCGAATAAAGAAATGAACGAAGATTTGTTTTGGGAAGTGCTTAGCCAATTTGATTGGGGAAAGGAAGGAGATGACTATGCAGTGATGGAACCCGCTATTCGTTTTTTGAGTCAGTGCTCGATCAAGAACATCAAAGCCTTTCACGATATTCTTTCAGAGAAACTATATGATTTGGATGGAGAGCGGTTTGCTCAGCACACTGGATCGAACGCCTATAGGAAAGGAGAACATTTTTCTGTAGATGTATTTTTGTATGCTCGATGCTGTGTAGTAGCTAATGGGCAAGTATATTATAAACATATCCGGCAGCATCCAGAAGAAATGCCTAAAGACCTGACCTTTGAAGCTTTGCTGAATCTACCGGCCTTGGCATTTGAGTTGAAAACAGGTTTTGAAATGGAACACGTCCCGTCACATAATTATGAGACTTTTTTTAATGTTGAAGGGGTGGAATAAACCCATTCTCACGATTATTCACTAGGCGTTTAATGTATTTCTAGGTCTATAATAATGTCTTTTTTGTTTGGAGAGGCACCGAGCGAGGACACTACCTTGCCCACTACTGAGGAACAGTGCAAATGAAAATAATCATCTTACCCATCCTATTCGCGCTTATCTACTGCAATATGCTTAGCGCTGCCTTTTCTACAAGTATCCATCTTGGGGCCTTTAAGCCCGCTATCGAGGACAGTTTTGATACGAAGTTGGACACTATATTCTTGCCTTTCACCTCCAAAGCTGAAGAACTACTTACTTCTACTTACCTTCCCGAAAAAGCAAATAAAACGGTGGATTTAGAAAAGACTGACACTTGTAAGATAGCCGTCCTTTTAGAAGCCGTGATAAATGTAGCCTACGACAGTATCTATTACCAATGGTATTTTGAAGGTAATAAAATCCCAGAAACAGTGCCATCTATCGAGGTTGATCAATCTGGTGCCTATGCGGTGGACATTTCTACCCGTTTGAATGGAGACACCCAAGTGACACAGCAGACATTTGTGGTGGAAATAGAGGAAGTGAAAATAGAAGAAGTAGCGATAACCAATACCAGCTGCAATGAAAGCAATGGCGCGCTTGCGGTAAAAGTGAATAGTGATCGAGGGATTCGGTATGCTATCAATGGAGGAAGTTTTCAGGAGGAGAACTTCTTCGGGAATTTAACCGCTGGAACTTACACGGTGGCTATTCAGGACAGCCTCAATTGTGGGGACAGCCGAGAAGTCATCGTTGCATCAAGTATTCCGTTGGTCATTGAAACCATTGAATCCTCACCCGCCACTTGCGGGGCAGCAAATGGCAGCATAGTTTATGAGATCTCTGGCGGAACAGGACAGGTTTTGGCGCTGATAGATACGGATACGGTTCAAGTTGGTCCATCCTTTGAAGACTTAACCCAGGGCGAATATACGCTTACTTTTATCGATGAAACGGGATGCACAATAACCTCAACAATGAGCGTATCAGCAGCTAAATGTCCCATCTATATTCCCAACGTATTCTCGCCCAATGATGACGGGCTTAACGATCTTTTTCAAATCGTGGCCGAGACAAGATTGAATGCCAAAGTAAATAGGTATGTTATCTTTGATCGATGGGGCGGACAACTCTTTGAAGCCCATGATTTTTTCGTTAACTCTTCTGCTCCATGGTGGGATGGAACATTTGACAATCGGGCAGTAGGTGTAGGCACTTATCTTTATTGGATTGAAGTTGAATTTGAAAATGGAGGCAAGCAGGTTTTTCAGGGCGAGCTTAGTGTTTTGAGATAGCAAATGCCTAGAACATAGGGTTGCACAGGCTTCCCCCTTCCGATTTCCGCTTTTTCAATCTCGGTTTGCTCATTTCTGTTACATTTTTAGACGTGAACACCTTACATGAGATGAACCTACGCTGAAAAGCAGTAAAAGGAGTTGAGGGAGGCAGATAAAAAGCAAAGCTAATGATTAATCCTAAAGCAAATCACTATACTTTCCGAATGCTGATCAGTCTGATCAATTGTCTTTTGCTAGGGTCTTTTCTTCACGCTCAAACCCTACCTCAAGCCGATAGCCTGTATTTTAAGTCCGGAGATTATGTCGCAGCAAGCGAGGCCTACTTGGTGCTGGCCGCTCATTGGGAGGCCGAAGGACAAATGGATTCCGCATTTCACAAATACCTTTATGCGATTAAGGCTATGGGGCAATCCAATCAAATGATAAGGGCGCTTAGTTATTGTGAAGAAGTGTTGGAAAAAATGGATTTATATCCGCAAGCTAGTTTTTACCGCTCAGATATTTATTATGAAAAAGGATATTGTGAATTGGTGATCGGGGATCGAAATAAATGTGTCGAGTCGTTGACCAAAGGAATGGCGGAAGAAAATAAAAAACAGCAAGCTGATTCTCTGAAACTCGCTAGTATGCTCCAATATAAAGGCTTAGCGCTTCTTCAATCAGGGGAGGTAGAGCGAGGGAAAGAAACGGTGATGAAAGCCCATGAAATGAGATTGGAATTATTGCCTACCGATCACATTGAACTGGCTTCTAGTGCCAATATGGTTTATATGGTCTTTGACCACCTGTTTCAATATCGTACCGCCGATAAATACATTGCAGAGGCTCATCGAATCATGAAAAAAAATTTGGCGCCCAGCCATCCTCATTATGCGGTTGTATTAAATAATTACAGCAATGTCCGCCGCAACCTAGGCGATCCTTTTCGAGCCAAAGAACTATTATTGGAAGCTATTGCATCCAATGAATCCTCAGAAAGATGGTATGCCCTGGCCATGAATTATTACAATCTCGCGGATTTATATTTTGAACTGGGAGAATTTGAATTATCGGAGACCTGGTTTAGTAAGTCTTTGGAAATGGGCGATACGCTTTTGGCCAATCCAAGCCTGGAAAGAGCCAATTTATATGATGGATTGGGAAAGATTGAATTTCAATTGAAGCAGTATGAAAAAGCCAGCACTTTCTTTAGACTGGCGCTAGAACAGAATCTTCAACTAGCGGGACCTAAATCCGTAGAGACGGCCCAAAGTTATCATAATCTCGGTTTACTGGCTTTTGTGAAAAAAGACTATTCTACCGCACAGGAAAGGTTTAGAAAAAGCATTTTGCTAAGGGAGCAATTGCTGTCTAGTACCCATCCCTGGACCGTGGAAAGTCGGGTAGAACTTGGGCATTGCCTTTGGGAACAAAATGCTAAACAAGAAGCCATAAAATTATGGAGAAGCTGTCTTCATCAATTTCAGCTTCGATTAGGAAAACAAGACCATCGGGTGCTAGGTCAGGCTTTGCAATTGGCGAAAGTCTGGGAGGAAAAAAACAAGCCGGATAGCGTCCGTTTTTACCTAAACCTAGCTTGGTCAGGAGTGGCCCCTATGCCGGATTCAACCGATCGCTGGTTGGCCACTACTTCAGGCGAAATTAATTTATTTCATCCTGTCATTGTTGAGTTGATAGATTTTCAACTCTCCTTCTGGCTGAATCATTTTGCATTTACTACCAGCCAAAACGATCCCCCCCTTTTTGAAATGACCAAAGCGCTGATTGAGAAATTCAACCTCTTTTTACCCAAAATGCTTCCGCTACTCAATCAGCAACAAGTAGGAGTGGAATTGGGTCAGCACTTGCAGCATATTTATTCTACGGCTGCCTTGATTGCTCATCGCGCTACTACGCCAGATTTGGCCGACGCAAGTTTGTTTTTTCTGACGTGCTTGGAAAATAGTAAGGCATTTGGAATTAGGGCCCAATTGCAAAACAGAAAGGCACTCCGTTTTTCTAAAATCCCCGACTCGCTGGAGCTTCATGATCAGTATTTACAGTCCCGAATATGGGCCATTAATTCGCTCAAATCCGGAACCCAAAGAATGACTTCTGAGCTGATAGAGATGGAGCTGGAAATTCAAAAGGAATGGAATCAATGGCAGCAACAACTGGCATTGGAATATCCCGAATATTATCAATTGCGTTATCAAGCTTCCTCCATCGATTTATTGAAAATAAAAAATGAGCTGCAAAGCAAAGAGCAAAGTCTTTTGGCCTATTTTATTCGGGATACCCATTTGTTGATAGTTTGCTATGATGGCATACAGCTGGAAAGTAAGGAGGTGTTATTAATAGAAGGGCAATTGGATTCTATTGCTGAATTTAATAAACTCCTGAGTCAACGCAGTTTTTCCCATCGCTTACCAAAGTTGGCTCATTATTTATACCGCCAATTTTTTCAACCCATAGCCCCTCATTTATCCGCTAATATTTTACTTTTCCCCGATGATGCTTTGGCAACACTTAGTTTTGATTTGCTGCTTAGCCAATTGCCAGGGCACCCCCCAAACCATGATAAGGCAAACCAAGACCGGAAAGTTCTTGGGCACAAGACGATTAGTAATTTTAAGGATTACCATTGGTTGATCCACAAGTATGAATTTCAATATGCCCTTCATTTGAGTTCTTATCCGAAGCCATCTTCCAAGCCTCAATATCGCCTGGCCATTGCTCCTGGATTTTCTAAAGATTTAAAAAATATTTATCAGGAGGAGATGGCCCATTCCGGTCAATTAGATTCTGTTTTTTTGGCTTGGTTAAGTACCCCTTGGTCCTTAGAATTGGTGAGGCGTTTTGAACAAGAAGGTTGGGGTGTAAGCCTAACAGAAGATCAAGCAACCAAGGCTAATTTTTTGCGCCTATCGGCCAATGCGGAAATAATTCATTTCGCTACCCATGCCCAAGTCAATGATGAGCAACCCCTAAAAAGCTTTTTAGCGCTGAATCCTCAACCTAAAGAAAATGATGATGGCTATTTATTGGCAAGTGATTTATATGGCCTCAATCTCCATAGCAAATTAGTAGTCTTGAGTGCTTGTCAAACAGGGCTTGGCCAATATCAAAGGGGAGAAGGCGTACTTTCCTTGGCCCATGCCTTCCAATATGCGGGGAGCCCATCTATGGTATATAGTTTATGGAGTATAGATGATCAACAGACCAATTGGGTGATTGATCATTTATACCAAAACCTTCAAAATGGAGGTTCCGTTTCAAAGGCACTCCGAAAGGCTAAACTTGATTACTTACAAACTCATAATGGGGAGTTGACGCATCCTTTTTATTGGGGCGCTTTATTGATGATGGGGCAGGATCAAGTACTTGAAAAAGATTTTTTAGCTTCTGTAAAAAGAAAATTAGGGGATTTTTATTGGGTCTATTTTGTTGGTTTTCTAGTAGTTATGGGTTTGTTGGTTTATTTCATGAAAAAAAAATGATTTTCATTGATGACATTTTATGATCTGCTGCTATAGAGGGGAAACAATTAAAAATCAGTATCATGAAAAAATCAATCTTAATTAAATGGCTATTTTTTCTTTCTTTATATATTTCGATAGCTGCCCACCCCTCTTATGGCCAAAGTGTCTCCATTTACGACCAAGGTCTTAATATGAAAATCAGCACTTATACCCTACCTCAGGGCTGGAAGGTAGATCATCGCATCGTCACGACTACTGCTGATTTTACTCGCTTCTTTAGTTCCTACAAATTTGATTTTTTGGGTTCGGGAGGAGAGGTCATTCGCAATGTTGCCCCCGTAAAATTTAGTCCGTATCTTGGAGAGTCCGTTGAAAAAATATGGCATCGTACGATTGTTCAGGAGATCGAACCCTTTGGCAGATTTGAAGGAGGTCAACTTACCCAATCCTATTATGGGAAATATTTATTTCCTCAGTTTGCCAATTATCCCGGCATCCAATTGGTGGAATCGAATATAAGCGGATACCGCAATGGAAAAGCCTTTGAAGGCGTCTGCATAGGCTTTCTGGCTTACGGTAATTACGCTTCCCAATTAACCGGAGTAATTATCATTAGCGCTAAAGGAAAACTGAATACTGTCTTGGAGAAGTATCGCCAAATTAATCAATCCAAGCGTGAAAACCCAGCATACACTCGTCGGATCAATCAAATCAATCAGAAAAAAAATCAGCAGTATACCAATTATTCACAACGGATTATGAGCAATCGACAAGCCCAATTTGATAGTTGGCAGAAAAGCCACCAGGCAGCGGTAAATGCCTATTCACAATCAAGTGCCGCATTTCGAGCGCACCTTAGAGGAAGTAGTGCTAGTAGTTCAAGTAGCAATGGCCCCTTCTCCACGCAGGATGCCCGCAATAATCACATTCAGGGGGTGACGAGTTTTGATGATGCCTACTTGGGCTACCGCGTAAAAAAGTCCGGAGAGTTCGACTACTGGTATACTGATGGGTATGGCAATTACCATGGGACCAACGATGCGGGTTTTGATCCGGCCACCTTAGGGTCTAATTGGCATCGCGCCTATCCCGTCGGAAATTAAAAAGCAGGAATTGATAACAGACTTGATCTAATGACAAATATCTTTTCATTTACCAGGAGCAAAAAAAAATATTCCGATCAGGAATTATACCAAGGCTTACTGGTCAATAAGGCGGAAATCATTGAATACTTATACCGTGAATTCCCTCCATTGGCCAGGGCCTTGTTGCTTCGCCAAGGCGGCAAAGAAGAAGAGATCGAGGATGCTATTCAAGAAGGAATGATTGCTCTTTGGAAAAACACTCGTCAGGGCAAATACCAATTGAATGAGAAGGCAAAAATGAGTACTTATTTTGTAGAAATCTGCAAACGCCGATGGGCAGAAAAAAACAGAAAGAAGAAAAAACAAAGCAGTATGTCTATTGATGAAATTCCTTTGCTTAGTCCGAATCCCAATGCCTTGGAATTATGGTTAAAGAAAGAAGAGATGGAAAAATTTGAAACCGTATATCAGCAACTCAATGAACGATGCCGCCAAATGCTTCGACGTTTTTACTACGAAAAGGAAAACATGAAACAAATCGCATTGGCCTTTACAATTACGGAAGCCACAGCCCGCAACCAAAAGTATCGATGCATACAAAGTTTAAAAAAGGCTTATCAATCAAAAAATCATTAGGTGATGGATGCTTCACAAAATGAAATCATGGATGCCTATCTGCAAGGGCATCTTTCCCAGGAAGAACGCAGGGCTTTTGAGGAAAGATTAGAGCAGGACTTGGAATTCCGAAACACTTTTGAATGGCATCAAAAAATGAGTAATGCCATCCAAGAAATTGAATTTCGTCAAACCCTGGCTCAGCTGCAATCTTCCTCTCAGCAAAAAAAAGAGGCCAAAATAAGAAGTTGGAAACCGCTACTAGGCATTGCTGCTGCAGTAGTTTTCCTGATTGGGTTCTTTTGGGTAATCTATCTAAACCAAGAACCCTCCCTGCAAAAACAATTAGCTCAAGTAGAATTGGATCCGGGGCTTCCTACTTTACTTGGAACAAGTCAGGAGGTCGCTTTCGGGGAAGGAATGAATGCTTATAAATTGCAGGATTTTGAAATGGCTAAAACTTATTGGTCGCCATTATTGATCGCCCAGCCAGCCAACGATACCCTATTGTTTTACTTAGCTCAGGTAGATTTAGGGACTGGACAGAACAAAGCGGCTCAAGAAAAACTGGAACAAATAAAAGCGCAAAAAGAATCTCTTTTTCTTGAAAAAGCCAACTGGTACCTGGCCATTGCGGCCCTCCGTTTAGAGGAACCTACGACTGCCATTGAATTGCTACAGCAGATCGTCGATCAAGAGGAAGAAAAGAGGGAAGAGGCTTTGGAGTTGTTAGATTATTTGCAGGAATAAGATTGTGCTGTATGCAGGAATCAATCCATCAGACCATGTATTAGGTCCTCTGTATAATCCAGACTTTCACCCTATAAAATTGGCATAAGGTATTTTTGTTTCATTACATAGCTGTCAGAGAAGGTGCTTTTTTTGCCGCCTTCCGTCAAGCCGTTCTTTCTTGGATAATAGTTTCAGACTTATCCATATCTTTAATCGATGCAGTGGAAAACCTTATATTATTTTCTGTTTATACTGTCGGTTACCAGCGCACCAGTGCTTAGGGTGCAGGCCCAAAACATAGAGATTTGTGATAATGCCATAGATGATGATGGAAATGGCTTGATCGACCTGAATGATCCGGCTTGTGATTGTCAGTCTGCCGAACCTGCGTCTTTAATCCCGAATCCCTCTTTTGAAGATACCAATTGCTGTCCGTCCAATAATGGTGAATTGTATTGTGCGGCTTCTTGGATCCAAGCCTCGGAGGCCACTACCGATTATTTTCACCGCTGCGGCTATTTCATGCGGTATCAATTTACCGTTCCTTTACCGCTACCCGATGGAGATGCCTATATTGGTTTTCGCAATGGACGATATATCGGTAATGGTAATCCCAACTGGAAAGAATACACGGGGGCTTGCCTCCGCGCTCCGCTAATAGCCGGATCGCCCTACACTTTTCAGTTTCATATTGGCTTTATCGATGCTGAAAACTCCCCTCCAATGGATGTCGTACTCTATGGGACGACGGATTGTAAAAACCTCCCATTTGGTATTGGCGATCAAGAATTTGGCTGTCCTACCAATGGCCCAAATTGGAGGGTTCTGGGCAAAGTTAGTGTCCATGGGGATAAGGAGTGGTTACCCTTTGAGATCACGACTATTCCCCCTGAGGATATCACTGCGATTGCGATTGGTCCAGATTGTAACCAATTGAATATAACGAACAATCCCTATTATTTTCTCGACAACCTGATCCTGGCCAATACGGAATTATTCGGCCCTAAAATCAAAACCTTCGACCATCCCTGCAGTGCTAATTTTACCCTGAAAACGCCAGAAAAAACGAATACGACTTATCAATGGTTCAAGGAGGGCGTAGCCTTAGTGGGGGAAACCCGCCCCGAATTGGTCTTAGATCGAAAAGAGGGGCGTTATCAAGTCCAGACAAAAACGGATACGACCTGCCAATTATCAGATTTTTATACCTACAATATCCCTGTTTTGTCGGGGACGGCAGATATTAGCGTTTGCCCTGGGGAGACTTATCTATTTGGTGGAGAAGAACGGGCTACCTCAGGTAACTATATCAGTACCGTAAAAACTAAAGCGGGTTGCGACAGCACCATTTCGTTAAACCTAAACATACTCACCGAAGTAAAGGAAGAAGTGGAAGCCTATTTTTTCGATGGAGATGTTTTTGAGATGGGCCCATACCGCCTCTATTCGGCTGCAGAAAGAGAACTCCTATTTACTTCTTCTTTGGGCTGTGACAGTATCGTGGAGCTTAGGCTTAAGGAGTATCCGCTTTATATTCCCAATGCTTTTTCTCCTAATGGCGATGGCATTAATGATACCTTTCAGCTGTTTACCCGGGATAACTTGATACAAGTAGAATCGCTCATCATTTTTGACCGTTGGGGCAACCAATTATTTCAACAAACAGAAGGAGAAACCTTCGAATGGGATGGTGGCCTGGCTCGTGGCCAGATAACGGCTGGTGTTTATATGTACCTCGTCGAATTGGCCTTGTACGATGGGAAGCGGAAAGTGCTTTCCGGGGATTTGCTGGTGGTGAAGTAGGGACAAACTATTGGATTGTGCCGAAGGCAAATTTGAAAGAGCCCAAGTCTTATCCATTTTGGATGCAGAAAATATTGACCTATCGACCACCCCAGCCGCTACACCCTCAAACTATCCGCCCCAAAAAGTCATCCCGATAGCTCACACCAATGGGCAAACTCTTCCCTTCGATATGCACTTCACGCTGATTATGGGCGCTCACAAAAGCCAGTGCTACGGCATAAGACCGGTGAATTCGTGCAAACTGGACAGTTGGCAACTGCTTCATAAATGACCCCAGGTTTCCCTTCACGACCAACTTGCTTTTCGTCGTGTGTATACGGACGTAATCCTTTAGGCTTTCGATGTAGAGGATATCTTTTAGCCATACTTTATGCTTGGTCCGATTGACATTGCAAAGGATAAACTCATCTTGGGCAGGGGCGGTGTTATTGTCAATGACCTGAACCTTGGTGCGATCCCGGTAGCGATCCACCGCTTTCAAGAAACGATCAAAAGCGATGGGCTTGAGTAGGTAATCGATAATATCCAGGTCATAGCCATCAATGGCGTATTCTCGATAGGCGGTGGTAAGAATAATGGAAGGTGGCTTTTTCAAGGTCTTGATAAAGTCAATGCCATTGAGTACCGGCATACGAATATCGAGGAATAGGAGGTCCACCGCCTTTTCTCGCACCATGTCGAAAGCCTTGACGGCGGAATGGCTCGTCCCTACCACCTCTAGTTGGTCAATCATGCTGGCGTATTTCTGTAGCAATTCAATGGCTGGTGGCTCATCGTCTACCAGTAGACATCGGATTGGATTCATGCGGCAGGGGTTATGGAAAGTGAAACACAGAAGGTATCTTTTTGATCCTCTATTTGCAGTTCGTGCCGATTGGGATAGATGAGGTCAAGTTGCCGTTTGAAATTAGACAGACCAATACCCTCCTTGTAGGCGTCGTTGAGTTCGCCTTGGTGCTGGCTTTTGGTATTCCAGATTTTGCCTAGAATAGTGCCTTGTTCTTCTTTGATCTCAATACCAATTTTAGGCGAGTCAATATCTCCACTTGCCCCATGCTTGAAAGCATTTTCCACCACCGATAAAAGGATTAAAGGCGAAACCGGGATGGAGAGGTTTCCTTCCTGCTGAAACTCCACTTGTAAGCGATCCCCATAGCGGATGCGCTCTAACTGCAGAAAGTGCTCTATGGTATCTACCTCCTCCTGCAAAGACACTTCCTTCTTCTGACTTTTGTACAAAACGTAGTCCAAAATTCCGGACAATTGCATAATCATATCAGGCGCTTTAGGAGATTGATTGACGACGTAGGAGTAAAGATTATTCAAGGTGTTGAATAGGAAGTGCGGATTGATTTGAGCCTTTAGAAACTTGAGTTCATTGGCTATTTTCTCTTTTTCTAGTAATTGCATCCGCTCCAGTTCTTCTCTTCTTGCCTGATGCGAATCCCAAGCCAAAATAGCCATGGCCGGGGTATAATAACGTACTGTCTTCAATAAATAGGAGCCTGGCGTCATGAATGGAATATCATTGGTCTTACCAAAGTAAGCATCCATCCATAAATACCCATTGATCCTACAGATTGCTCCGATGACAAAGGAGGAGGCCAATATACTCACGACAAACCACCCTATTCTCCCTTTATTGTATAGAAAAGGGATCTGTACATAAGCCAGCAAATAATAGGCCATCATAAAAAGAGGTACGTTAATAAGGTTGGCCACCATCCTGCCCTCCAAGTCTTCATAGAAAGACATCATGTAGGTATACACCACGTAGATGGCTACCCATAATAATATATGTTTTGCAAATGAACCCATCCTACAAAGATACATCAAGCGGGTATA
>Ga0070728_10005057_pt1 | contig 13269 bp, 11 predicted proteins | sample tdDd471_FD_66723 | JGI IMG/M metagenome (GOLD analysis project Ga0070728, IMG submission 66723) | Marine sediment microbial communities from the Atlantic coast under amendment with organic carbon and nitrate - tdDd47.1 | ecosystem: Environmental > Aquatic > Marine > Coastal > Sediment | place...
GTGTCGATGTCTGCGCCGGTGAAGGTGTTTGTTTGGTCGATGATGCCGAGAAAATAAACGAATGATCCGTCGGCTAATGTCTGCTGGACATCACCGGCTATCAGCCCTGCTGTCCAGCTTCCTGCTGTCAACAGGATATCGTCGTCGAACATTTCATCGGCGGTCAAGAAACTCAAGCCGATAGCGTTCGAAGTGGCAAATGACAGGGAAAAGTTATCCCCGTCCAGGAAAAGGTCCCCATCATCGGTGCCGAGAAAATTCGGCGGGGAGGTGGTCTCGTAGATATCCGAGATCATCATCTGCACACCTCCGAAATCATAGTTGAAGGTGATGCCATCCACTGTGTCGCCATCTGCGATGATGTCGCCATAAGAAAGACTGTCGAAATCCAGTGTGCTTGAGGTAAGGCCAGCTGTTGTGAGGTCATTAAAAAAAGCTGTGCTGTCCGAGTAGGTCATTGCAGGTGCGTTGCACACCCCGACAATCAAAACGCAGATCAAACTTATTCCCAGTAGTGTTGAGGCGCGTTTCATTATACAGTCCTCCAATCTTAAGATATGAGTCCGTAAAACAGGTTTGTGTAAATCATACACAGCTATTTTAGTCAGAATTACAATCATTTGCATACAACATGCCATACATATAAGTCGATGTTTTTATTATGAAATACCAAAGTATTTTAGTAAAAAAAATATTCTGTAAAATTTTTCGACATGGGTAATGGTAATACTTGTGAGTCTAGTCGATAGGAATTGTCGGACAAAACCGTTACGAAGCACCTCAGTGCTACTTGTTTAAAAGGCCAAAATAGTCAGTAAGAAATGCGTCCTGGACCGGTGGAGAAAAAAAGTGAGCCCGGGGAAGTCGCACCTTGTGAATACTGGAAGGGATGACTGGATTTGAATCAGTCGCCCTTGCTCACAAATCAGATGTGCTAGAAGGCTGCGCTAGATGTTTATAAATCACCATCAATAAGATGTGAAAATGCCCTTTCCGTCTAGGAAAGGCCATTCTTGCATTGCAGGGTTTATAAGAATCATCCACAATGGCCCTGAAGGTGACATAATAATCTGCTGACATAACTTAGAAGAATCCTGATTTTTGACGTTTCCTTTTCAACCGCTATACTTAGCGCATATTAAATTACTTGATGAATCAGACAATAATGTGGCTTTAGTTATGGTGACTAACTTGTACAAGAAATTACTTGTATGCATAACGATCCTTCTTTTTGTGGCTGCGTGCTCAGATGATTACACCTACACTCCTCCAGAAGGGAGTAACGAAATAGCGATAACTCGTGTTTCATTTGGAGAGATGGTGATTAATGGCAATATACGAAAAGCAGATGTGGTAATCCATCCAGATGGTAAATTAAGCACATGGGGTTTTGATTTTGATAGCCACTTAGTTGAAATCAATAATATAGCTAATTATGTTACCGATAAAATCGAAGTATTAATTATCGGGACAGGATATAATGGCCAAGGTGAGCTAAATGAAGACACAAAGAAATTTATTGAACAACTAAAAACCAATAACGTTGAAGTTCATGTGCTCCCTACCCCAAAAGCAGCAGAAAAATTCAATTCTTTACCCAAAGAAGGATTAGTTGCTTGTTTTCACCTTAACTGCTAATTCTAATCAAATTAGCTGACACCAAAATAAATTTAAGCCATGTTAATACCTCCATCAATAGAATGAAAAATGGCCCGTCCGCTCAGGATGGGCCATTCTAATAAGTCACGAATAACAGGAAACCCGCGAAGGGGCCCTGACAGTATTCTTACTTATATTGTTGCAACTCTTTCCTACATATCCTTAGGATTTATAGCATTCATCAATACAGATGGATCAGGTAAAGCCTTCGGTACACTCTTGGTACACTAGCCCACCCAAAAACACCATAAAACACAAAAGTCTACGACTGTAATCAGAACGTAACCATTTGATATTATTACTGTATTGTTTTGTTGTGTGTTGTGGGCATTTGTCTGAATAGGATTAACCATCTATTGTCCTCTCTATCATGAAGTCTGGCTGAACTTTGTCAGCAGCCTGAGGGTTGCTGGAAAGCAAATCAGTTTTTTCTAGAAAGCAAACTCCGGACCTTTGTCGGGCTTGTTCTTGTCTTGAGGAGGAGCATCGGCAGAAATGGCCTCGCTGTCAACATTGAAAGGTTGGTCGAGGCTGATATCCTGCTTGTCGCCGCCGAGGGAAACGCTTTCGGGAGTTGCACCGCTCTGTTCCTCTTCTTCATCAAGAAAGTCGAAGCCGAAGTCGATGGTTTCGTTATCTGTCGTGTCAAACGTGCCGATTTTTTCTTCATCAACCGTCGCCGGTGATGCTGCCGGAGCGGCTTCTTCGATGGCAACGAATCCGCGCAAATTGTATTTTTCCTTGTGGTCAATAAGCCCCAGGCCGCATTTCTTGCAGCTGTCCAGGTGCTCAAAGCTATGGTATCCGCATTTGGGGCACTTCATGGGTTATCCTCGTGCTGATTGAGTTCTACGTTGACCGGGGCCTGCTGCCAGTCGCCATAAATGTACTGCAAAATGGAGGTCGCTGCCAAGCCCGCAGTTTCAGTGCGCAGAATTCTCGGGCCCAGATGCACGGCCTGGAAGCCGGCTTCAGAAATGTACTTGATTTCCTGGTCGGTAAAACCGCCCTCCGGTCCGACCAGCAGTGTGACCCCGGAGGGCTTCTCTTCTGGCAATGCCTCGGCAAGTGGTACGGAACCCGCCTCCCAAAGCACAAGCTTGAGATCGTCGGTCTGCTCGCTGATGACTTCTGTCAGTTTTTGTACTGGCTTGACTTCGGGCAAAAAGCTGCGTCGGCACTGCCTGGCGGCTTCGGTCACGATGCGCGACCAGCGCTGTTCACGCTTGACCATGCGTGCAGCATTGATTTGCGGGACAGCGTGGGTAGTCTCGATCGGCTGGAAACAGCGCACCCCAAGTTCAGTGCCCTTTTGCAGGATCAGGTCAAACTTGTCAGCTTTCGGCATGCCCTGGATCAGGCTGATCGGCAAGGTCCGCTCTTCATCACGCCAACGTCGAATCACCCGTGCTGATGCTTCCCGTTTGTTGATCTCCTCCAGTTCAACTGCGCAGCAGTGGCCCTGGCCGTCGAGCAGGGTCAGAACACTGCCGAGCCTGGTCCGCAGTACGTTATGCAGGTGGTGATGGACATCGCCACTGATGGTCACCTGGTCGCCCAACAGGCTTTCGGGCGGAACAAAAAAACGCAACGGATCACTCATGGCTCTGGTAGACGATGCAGGTCCACTCGTCACGGTGGTTGGTGGCAAGCAGAGCCAGGGGAAAGTCGGCAAAGCCTTTGACAACCGAGGGCTCCTGTTCAATCAGGATTCCGGAGAGGACCAGACGCCCGGTTCCGGGAGTGAGGTGTGCAACCAACTGCTCGGCGAGGCGCAGGTTCTCGGCGGCGAGAATGTTTGCCAGGACCAGGTCGTATGTTCCGGCAATCTCCCCAAGTGTAGCGTCGGTAACCGTTACGATGTGGTCGAGCCGGTTGTCAGAAACGTTGTTCCGGGCGATCTGACATGCGTCATTATCGATGTCAGTGGCAATCACCTGCTGGGCACCGAGCACGGCCCCTGCCATGGCCAGGATTCCGGAGCCTGTGCCGACGTCCAGTATCTTTTGTGGTGGCTGTTCGCTTGCAAAGTGTTTAGCCAGCGCATCCAGGCAAAGGCTGGTCGTGGCATGGGTTCCGGTGCCAAAAGCCTGGCCCGGGTCAAGGGTGAGAGCCACCTCATCGCCGGTGGGTGGCCAGTCTATCCAGGAAGGATGAATGACGAGTCGGCGGCCAACCCTGAATGGCGGGAAATGCTGTTGCCAGTCACTCGCCCAGTCGTGGTCGGCCAGTTCGCGGGATTCGAGCCGTGTCCTGGCCAGCTCCGGATACATATCCGCCAGCTCGGAGAGGGCCTTTTGTACGGTTCCCAGCAGCTCATCAACCTGTTCCGGATAAATGAAATAGGCTTTCATGACCGGATCGTTGACAAGGTTTTCCGGTGCCGGAACGACGAACGTGTCCAGCTTTGTCTCGGCTGCAGTAACACCTGTGCAGTCGATTTCCATCAGTTTTTGTGACACCAGGTCGACGGCCTCATTCGGTACGGCGAGCTGAATCTCCAGCCATTTTCTAGTCATGGTGGTTGTTTAGCGAAGTTTCAGGGGTATTGCAACAGAAATTCTTGACCTGCCTCAGCAGGGTCTGAAATAATGATGTGTAGTTTAATGAGACGGGTCGCACATGTCGAATGTAATAATCTATGTGTGATGCATTGATATGTCAGAAGTTGCTGATTTTCAAAGCAAACTCAATTTTTTATCTGTTTTTGATGTTTGCTTTTTCATTAGACTCTGTTAGACTTCACCCGTGTTTTCATGAGGATTTTCAATGTCTGCTGCCACCCAAGTTATCTATCTGCTTTCCGATGCGACCGGTGAGACTGCGGAAAAAATGGTCATGGCAGCTCTGACGCAGTTTCGTGACAAGCCGGTTCGTCTGAAACGGGTTAACAACGTCCGGACCAAGAACCAGGTGTACGAGTCCCTGGACGAAGCGCTCGACAAGCAGGCCCTTGTGGTTTTCACTATTGTTAACCGCGACCTGGCCCAGCTGGTTCATGATGAGTGCGACAGCCTGGGCCTGGTCAGTATAGATCTGCTGACCCCACTGTTGATGAAGGTGGCACACTGCCTCGGGCGGTCACCGAAAGAAACCCCCGGCCTGCTGCATGGTATCGATGAGGCTTACTTCAGACGTATCGAGGCGATTGAATTTACCGTCAAACATGATGATGGCCAGGAACCCCGAAATCTCTACCAGGCCGACATCGTGCTGGTCGGGATCTCACGTACCAGCAAAACACCCCTGTCCATCTACCTGGCCCACAGAGGATGGAAGGTGGCCAATGTGCCACTGGTGAAAGGGATTGATCCACCGCCGCAGCTGTTTGAAGTAGACCCGAAAAGGATCGCTGCCCTGGTGATCGATCCGCAGAGACTGGTTGAAGTGCGCGCCTCGCGGTTGCGCAACCTCGGCCAGGACCCGAAGGCGGCTTACGCCGATTATGAAGAGATCGAAGAGGAGTTGAAGCACGCGAAGAGATTTTTCCGCCAGCACCCTTGGGCGGTCATTGATGTCTCCAGCAAGGCAGTTGAGGAGACGGCCAACGAAGTACTGGTTCGCCTGGGACTCAAATAGTTGCCGGGTCATTTAAAACGGATGCCGGTATTTTTTATGACCCGCTGACAATCGGTACTTGGATTTTAAAAGGCTAGAAGCCTACTAGGAAAAGGAGACAACATCATGCACATTCTGGTTGTGGAAGATGAGAAGAAAGTCGCCAGTTTTATTCAACGTGGTCTTGAAGGGGAAGGCTTTACTGTTGATGTCGCCAACGATGGTGAGTCGGGTGTCGAGCTTGGTTCCAAGAACAACTACGACCTGATCCTCATGGACATCATGCTGCCCAAGATGGACGGCCTTGAGGCAGTCAAGGCCTTGCGCGCCAAGGACGTGTCATCACCTGTCCTCTGCCTGACAGCCAAGGACACGGTCGAGGATATCGTCGCCGGTCTGGATGTTGGTAGTGATGACTACCTGACCAAGCCTTTTGCCTTTGCCGAACTTCTGGCCCGGGTCCGGTCCCTGGTGCGCCGGGGCACCCAGGAACGCGGCGCGGAAATAACTTATGCTGATTTACGGCTTGACCCGGTCGCTCACAAGGTCTGGCGCGGTGACAGTGAAATTGACCTGACGGCCAAGGAATACGCCCTGCTTGAATTCTTTATGCGGAATCCGGAAACGACTTTGACGCGGACAATGATTGCCGAGCATGTCTGGGATTATACCTTCGATTCGTTTACCAACATTATTGATGTTTATGTCAACTACCTGCGCAAGAAGGTTGACCGTGACTACACCAAGAAACTGATTCATACTGTCCGCGGAATCGGTTACGTCCTCAAGGAAGACTAGATTGACTGTTTCACCTATCAGGTCGATCCGGGTCCGCCTTACGTTCTGGTACGCAATGACACTGGCTGTCATCCTGGCAGTCAGTGCTCTGTTTTCGTATCATTATTTTTCGCACAACCTGAGAGCACAGGTAGACCGTCAGGCCCGTGAGATCGCCCGCATTATTGATCAGCAACCTGCCGAGGCGCTGTCCGACTCTGCTTCTGAGCAGGATTGTCAGGGCCTTCAGAGGCTGATTCACAACCATAATTGGGACGCTTTCCTGATTCTGCGTGATGCCAGTCTGCAGGAAGTCTGCTCTTCCGAGAACTTGATGGAGTTCGCCCTGCCGTTCGGGCCGGTGGCTCGCCAGCAGGTCCGGTGGATGAACGAGCACCTCGAAACAGTCGAGCTTGAAGCTGCCCGGCGCATGAGGCTGTTGTCTTATCCTCTGATCGAAAACGGTTCTCTGGTTGGTGTCATCCAGGTTGGCCAGGAACTCGGGCCCCTGCAGCAGACCATCGAAGAGTTGCGCCTGATCTATCTGGTGGTCGGGCCCTTTGCGATCTTCTGGCTGTGCCTCGGTTGCTGGCTGTTGGCCGAACGCACGATCGCGCCGATTATCGAGGTGACTGAAGCGGCCCAGGGCATTACCGCAGACAACCTGACCCGCCGCCTGCCTTTCGGCAATCACCAGGATGAGTTGTCGCAGATGGTTGCCTGCCTGAACCAGATGCTCGATCGCCTTGAAAAATCTTTCCGGCGGATCCGGCAGTTCTCCGGTGACGCGTCCCATGAGCTGCGTACGCCTCTCACCATTCTACGTGGCGAAACCGAAGTGACCCTGCGCTGGGCGAAAACGACCGACGAGTTCCGCGACATGCTGCGCTCCAACATGGAAGAGATCGATCGCATGGAGCGGATCATTGAAAGCCTGTTGACGCTGGCCAAGAGCGAAGTTGGTGAACTGACCCTGGAAATGAAACAGCTCAGCCTCAGCGACATGGTCCAGGAGCTGTACCTGCAGAGTCGGATTCTCTGTGAAGCGAAACAGATAAAGGTAGAGATTGACCTGAAGGTAGAGCAGGAAGTCCGTATCCGCGGTGACGAACTGCGCTTGCGGCAGATGTTCCTTAATCTGATCTCCAACGCCATCAAGTACACGCCTGATGGTGGTGAGTTGAAGATCGTGTTGGCCCAGAAGAATGATTTTGCCGTGATCGATATCGCCGACTCGGGAATCGGCATGCATGCCGAGCATCTGGCCCATATCTTTGACCGGTTCTACCGGGTCGACAAGGCGCGCAATCGCATGGACGGGGGCACCGGCCTCGGTCTGGCGATCGTCAAGTGGATCGCCGAGGCACACGGCGGGAGCATCTCGGTCACATCCGAGGTTGGCAAGGGCAGTTCCTTCTCGGTGAGCCTGCCCATTCAGGGCCCGGAAGAAGGCAAGCACCCGAAAACGACCATTCTGGATTAACTCTTCACAACTGCACATTTCAACAGTTGGTTTCTGTGCTGCTGACGATTGACAGTTCTCTTGGCGGTGATTACATTTGTCGTATTAACCCCGATGGAGGACACCATGAACAAGTTCCTGCGCACGAAACTCTTTCTGCTCGTTGCCCTTTTGACGTTCGGTTGGGCTGTCTCTGCTGCGGCACAACCACCTGATTTTGTCTCCCTGGCAGAGCAACTCAAACCTGCTGTTGTCAATATCGGTACCGCCAAGACAGTAAAACCCAAAGCGCCGATGTACCCTGGTCGGAAAGGCCCGGGCGGTGACATGTTCGAGGAATTTTTCGAGCGGTTTTTCCGCAACGCACCGCAGTCTCCGCACAAGCAGCGATCCCTTGGCTCCGGGTTCATTATCTCACAGGACGGCTATATCCTGACCAATGACCACGTGGTTGATGGTGCAGATGAAATCAAGGTCAAGCTCTCGGACGGACGGGAATTCACCGGCGAGATTCGCGGGCTGGACCCGAAACTCGACCTGGCGCTGATCAAGATCGATGCCGGCGAGGATCTGCCGGTCGCCAGGCTCGGCGACAGCGAGGGGATCAAGGTTGGTGAATGGGTCATGGCCATCGGCAACCCCTTCGGCCTGGAGCAGACCGTCACGGTCGGCATTGTTTCAGCAAAGGGCCGCGTCATAGGGGCCGGACCCTATGATGACTTCATCCAGACGGATGCATCGATCAATCCCGGCAACTCGGGTGGCCCGCTCTTCAACGTGCAGGGCGAGGTGATCGGTATCAATACTGCGATTGTTGCCCAGGGCCAGGGGATCGGCTTTGCAATCCCGGTCAACATGGCCAAGCAGATCATTCCCCAGCTGCGCGATGAAGGACGCGTCACTCGCGGTTGGCTCGGGGTCACTGTTCAGGCCCTCAATAAAGAACTGGCAGACTCTTTCGACCTTGACACGACCCATGGCGCGCTGGTCAACGAAGTCATCGAAGATTCGCCAGCCGACAAAGCCGGTTTGAAACGGGGTGACATCATTGTCGAGTATGACGGCAAGCAGGTCGATGAACTGAACGACCTGCCGCGACTGGTCGCCGCAACCCCGGTCGGCGAGACGGTCAAGGTCAAGGTCTTCCGCGACGGCAAGAAACGCACGATCAAAGTCGAAATCGGCCGACTCGACGACGGTGAGGTGGCGCTGGCCGCCGATGACGAGGAGACCGGCGGTGCGCTCGGTATTACGGTCGCAAACGTGACCCCGGAGTTGGTCGAGCGCTACAGCCTGGAAGGCGACCAGGGCGTTCTGATTACCAGGATCGATCCGGAAGGGCCGGCCGCCGAGGCCAACCTGAGGGTCGGCGATCTGGTCATCGAGGCTGACGGCAAAGAGGTCGGCTCGGTCAAGGAGTTCGAAGAGCTGGTTGGCAAGATGAAGTCCGGCAAGGTGCTGCGCCTGCTGATCCAGCGCCGGGCGACCCTGCTCTATACGACGGTGACGTTGGAATAGTTGATGTTTAAATATGCTTTGTCGAGCCCCTGCCGCTTTTTTGCGGCGGGGGCTTTTTTGTAACGCAAAGACGCAAAGGGAAAATAAAAGAGGGAAGGGGTAAGAGGAACAAACCTGGAAAGAAAAGTGCCCGGCTGGATGGTCCAGCCGGGCATTGCAGTGAGGCAAATCTTTTTCAGCTTCGTTGTTTAGAACCGGTAACCAAGGCTTGCGTAACCGTAATAGGACGAGCCGCTTTCGTCTCCGTAAACGTACTCTTCGTCGGAGTCGAAGTCGCTGTAGGTCAGGCTGGCCGAGGTGTAGAGGCGGTCGGAGAAGTTGTAGGTACCGCCCACTGTCAGGTCGATCCTGGTGTACTCGAGATCGGAATAGTCCTCAACCAGGGGGATCCTGTCTTCCCAGCCACCGGCGCTGGCAGCCGGCGATGCATCGGGACCATAGAAGCCTGCCAACGGCCCACCTGCTGGGTCGAATGGCGCTGTCAGGCTGATGCCGTCCATGCCGCTTTCGGCATAGTTGTAGGTCGCACCAAAATTGAGCGACAGCTTCTCGCTGGCCTGGTAATCAGCAGTAACGGAAAGGGTGTGTACTTTGGAATCATAGTCGATGTCGTCGCATGTAGAACCATACTGGCTCTGAAGTTCGCCCGCTCAGCCATGGTACCAGCCGACACACATCTGGTTCTCCGTTTTCTGCTTGTCGAAATTGTACGCCATGGTCATGTTGAGATCGTTGACCGGCGCCCACCAGACATTCAAGCCTGGTGAGATGACGTCTTTTTCATAAGTGTTGAAGTTCAGGTCGTTCTCTTCGTGACGGTAACGGGCATAAACCGTGACCGAATAGCTCGCCGAGGGTGTCCAGGTGGTCGATGCTTTGACCTCGTGGACGTCTTCAGGCAGGTTGGTCGCCTCCGCTTCACGCAAGGCATAGAAAGAGGGCTCGTACCAACGTTTCCCGTCCGGGAATGAGCCCCCTGCCCAGATGTCCTGTGACTCAGGCCCCTTGTTGCCATGCGGGTGCTCGAACTGGTCATCGATTTTCTGGTAGGTGTAGCTGGCCCGGCTGTTCAGCTTGTTGGTCGGCCGGAACCGGACCGATGCTTTCACGGTGTGAGTTTCGGTGTCGATCGCATCATGATAATCCCGATCGATGTCTTCGTACTCATAGCCGAGGCGCAGGCTGGTCTTGCTGTTGAAGCGATAGACGGCGTTGCCGCCGACTGTTGTGACGTCACGATCTTCCTCGGACTCGTACTCAGTCCTTTCGTCGATCGCCGGGACATCGGTCCCGTTGCCGTAAGTGAAGTAGATCGAATTGCTGTCCGAGTCGATCTCTTCGTAGCGGCCGTAGCCGGTCAGGCGCCAGCTGCCGAGGCGGGTCGAAGCGCGCATGTTGTAGGAATCATAGTCCGTGGACAGCTGGTTGTCTTCAAGAGTGCGTCCGACATCGTCCTGTTTGCTGCTTTCGATGTTGGTGTGGATATAGCCGGCGCTGATCGTCGAATTCTTCGACAGGTCGTAACGCGCTTTCACCGTATGGCTGTCCTTCTCCGAATCCGGCGTAGTGGAGTAAGGCACGTAGCCGTTATTCTGGTCGAAGAGCAATCGAGCAGAGGTAAAGTCGGCGGTTGGCAAACCATCGACAGGTTTGGCGGCCAACAGGTATTCGCGGGTCTTGTCCGCGGAGTTGTCATCGAAATCGCGGGTCAGATACTCGTAGTCCACGGTCAGCATGCCGAATTTGCCGGTTGCGCCGAGGGTAATATCCGTGGTTGTTTCATCGATTTTCTTGGAGGAACCCTCGATGTGGCAGGCAGAGCAGTGGCTCATGCCGAAGACCTGCTCGGTACCTTCACGTTCTTCCTGGCGATATCCGGTTTTCAGGGTGACGTTCGGCAGGTCTGGAATCACGACCTCGCCTTCCGCCTCGAGCTCTTTGTGAATGATGAAGAAGTCCTGGTCGGGAACCAGGTCTTCACTGTAGATAGCCGGGTTCGCGCTTTCAGGCGGCCCGTCACTTGTTTGCGCATCGGTCTTCATGGTGGCGCGCATATAGTCGAGCTGGTCATGGGACAGCCAGTGCCGGAACTCCCCGTAGCTGGCATCGAAACGGAAGATGCGGCTGGCGTCGACATCCAGGTCGATGTCAAACACGTCATCGTCCCAGCGTTCTGCCTCGAGGTCGACATGCGTGCCGCCGTTGCTGCCTTTCAGGTCCGCTCTGAAGTAGGGGTTGACCCCGTCGTCATCGCGGATCGATGAGTATTCATTGACTTTGTTGACTTCATCGTCAACCGACATGCCGGCAGCTCCCACTTCGACGGAGCTGGAGAAGCCCGTCCCGTCTTCGGCAAGCAATGCAGAAGGGGCCAGGAGTGCCAGCAGGGCGGCGACCAGAAGCCATGTGTATGCGTGCTTCATTGATAGCCTCCTTGATTATCGTGTGAGAGATCCGCCGGCGTTGGGCCAACGGTCGGGGTTCGGCGCTCCCTGCGCGGGCAGGTCGCTGCCGTGATGCCGCGAGTGACAGGTGGTGCAACGGGTCAGGAACGCTTTTTGCCAACCCTCTTCACCGTGCGGGTTTGTAAAAGTGATCTCAGGATCACTAATAACAGATCCCCCCGGGCCGTCCGGTACATTAGTGCCAACCGGCTGACCGGCGCGCAGGGCATGGAAGTGCCCTTCATGGCACTGCAGGCAGAGGAACGGCTCGTTCTGCTGCAGCAGGTTGTCGGCCACCGTACCGTGAGGATCGTGACAGATGGTGCAGTCCTCGGCCACCGGAGCGTGTTCGAAGACGAACGGGCCCTGGTAGCGGGAGTGGCAGTCGAGGCAGAGGTCGTTGGTCCGCTCTTCGGTCACCAGGCCTTCGGCGGCGTGCGGGTTGTGACAATCGCCGCAGGTCATCTTGCCTTCCTTGATCGGATGGTGGGACGGGAAGTTGGCCTTGGCCATCTGCTCCTGGTGACAGGAGTAGCAGAGCTCCGGATCTTGCTGCTTCAAAGCTGTTTTGCCGCCGGCGTGGACAGAGTGGCAGTCAGTGCAGCCCACGTCGGTCAACGCGTGCTCACTGTGGGTCCAGTCCATCAACTTGCCTTCGGTGTGACACTTGGCGCAAACCGCAGCCGATTCTTCTGGCAGAAGCTCACCAAATTTGAGGATTTTGTCGCCGTCCGAGTCGACATGCAGGCTGCCGCCGCCATGGCAGGCTTCGCACCCTTCGGTGCCGCCCATATACTCGAACCCGGCCAGGCGCGAGTGAACCCCTGCGCCCATACCTTCGTGACACTCCAGACAGGCTTCTGAGCCGACTGAAGTAGCGCCTTCGATGACTGGTAACGTCAACTGCTTCTCCCTGATTGCTCCGGTGGCACATGCCCCCAGGAACAGTAACAGGGGAAGGAGTTTGACCAGCCAGGACGCCCTGGATAGTGATACCTTCCTGTGCATGATTTCTCCTTTCCGTGCTGAATGCCTCAATAAATGAGATGCAAAAAATTGCTAGACCGGTTTAGTGGGAGCCCGAAGGCTTTGTTCATCTGGCCGGTAAAGCGGTAAAAATGCCCGTTTAGACATTCGGAATCAGTTGAATCATAGGCTCCTTTGATGCTAGGGTAAAACGAATCATTTTAATGATCCTTATAAGTAATATTTATAGTTTTTAATGGTATATATGGATGTCTGAATGGAAACGCGATACCTGAACACGCTGATTGCTGCTGTGGAGACAGGAACCTTTTCCAAGGCAGCGGAAACATTGCATATTACCCAATCTGCCGTGTCCCAGCGGATCAAGTTCCTGGAGGAGCATTTTGGTCAGCAATTGCTTGACCGGTCGGGTCAGCGACTTGTTTTAACCGCTGCCGGGCAGATGGTTTTCAACAAGGCCAGAGACATTCTGGAAAAAGAGAAGGAATTGCTTACCTGCCTGCAGGAGGCGACAACCCAAAAGCACCTCTCCTTGTGTTGCACCCCGACTTTCGGTATGGCCTACCTACCCCAGGTGCTGAGTAACTTCCTCAGGGTGCATTCCGATCTGAGCGACCTCAAATTCATTTTCCTGCAACCGGAAGAGGCGTTGCGCGGGTTGCGTCAGGAGGAGTTTGATCTTGCTGTGATCGAACATAGCCTGGATCTCAATTTCTCCGGCTTCAACCGGTTCTCGATGCCGGATGATGAGATGCTGCTGGTCACTTCCGCTGCTGCACCGATCCCGAATGATGACGGTGTGATCCAGGTCTCGGCATTGAAAGAGAAGCGCCTGTACGCCCGCCGTGATGGTTGCAGCTCAAA
>Ga0070728_10005061_pt1 | contig 13264 bp, 9 predicted proteins | sample tdDd471_FD_66723 | JGI IMG/M metagenome (GOLD analysis project Ga0070728, IMG submission 66723) | Marine sediment microbial communities from the Atlantic coast under amendment with organic carbon and nitrate - tdDd47.1 | ecosystem: Environmental > Aquatic > Marine > Coastal > Sediment | place...
TCCTGGTATGGATAATATGCTTTTTTCAAAACCAATGAGATCATACCAGAATTCTCTTCTGTTAAAGTTATTATCCAATGATTCCAGGATAATTGAAAAAGAGGTGCCCGTGGATATATGGTGTTCAATATATTCAAGGTCCCTTGCTTCCAGGGTACTTTTAATAAAGGGGTTGGTTAAATGTTTTACCGTTTGTATCCTTGGAATACCTGCCACCATGGTGATCATAAAAATAATTCCAGTCAACACAGATAAAGCAGGTCGCTTAAATCCTGCTGTGAGATAGGTTGAGATTCCCCTTTCCAGAAAATCTTTTTTTCCGTAAAAGGCGTCGGGTTCATTGGGTTTTAAAAGTTTGGGCAAGGAGAATGCGGTGATCAGAAGGGTCAGGGAAAAGGTCAGCACCACGCCGATGGATATGACGATGCCTGCTTGACGAATCATTGGCACCGGACTGATCACCAGGCTTAAAAAACCGATTGAGGTCGTCAGGGCGCACATGAAACACGGGTATATGATAATCTGAAAGGTTTCTATCAGGGCCGTCTCTTTTTTTTCATCTTTCAGTAATTGAAAATAGGTGGTGGTGATATGAAATACAGTGGTTGTGGAAACCACAAAGATGAATCCAAAACTCAAACCCGAGGCAAGATTCAGGTCAATGCTGAGAATACCCATTATCCCCAGAGTCCAGATCAGAGAGGTTAAACTGATAACCAGGACCAGCACAGCGGCCCATAGGGTTTTGAAAAGATAAAAGGCAACCAGAGTACCGAATAAAAGGCCCAGTGCCCCGAAAATAACAGCGTTTTTCAGGTTGTACCGTTCAAAGGCCGAGCGGAGGACCGGAATCCCTGCGGCATAGCAATGGGGATTCTCGGGAAAGATCTTTTCAATGACCCGCTTCATCAGCTTGAGTTGTTTTTCCAGCCGGAACCCGTTGAGTTTTTCGTTGTCAATCTTGACGATGAATCCAAGGTTTTTCAGATCATCGGAGATGAGCCTGCCAAGCCCGGGAATGGTTTGACGTAAATTGGCGACCTGTTTTTTATCCTGGTCATCGGGTGTACCGAACAGCCTGAACAGGCCGGATGATTCTATGGTTTCAAGGTCAATTACCTCTAAGGTTGAATTCATGGCCGTAAGTTCATCATGAGCCGTTTTTATTCTCTTTTTCAGTTCAGGATCAGATATTTTAAGGCTGTTTTTAATGACCAATAGAATATAGTCATCTGTCCCAAAGGAATCCACAGATTCCAGATAGGTCTTGTAATCCTGTGAATCATCCTTGGTGAATGAAACACCTGAAGCATCAATTTTCAGCTGAAATGCCGGCAGGATTGACAGCAGGGTGAGCATCATCATGAGCCCAAAGAGCAGGTTTTTGTTTTGAATTATACCTTTTGCGATTTGCTTTGATGAGAGCTGGAATAGGCCTAAGCGGCATAAATAATTTTGGAATTTTGTGATCATTTAACCTGCAAATCAAAGGGTTCCAAATGAACCATGACAAATTCGAGATAACCGTCTGAAGCCACAATAGTATTCATTCAAAAAATCTAAATTGCTTCCTTGCCATACACTTTTACCATACACTTTACCAGGTGGAGGACCAAATGCAAAGGACTACCAGATTGCCCAGTTACCTTGTTAAGGGTCTTCAGTTTAGTATTTTTAGAAAAGAGTATCCCCTTGGAACAGGCACATATGAGCCAAAAATATGCATCCAAGTTTAACTGCTCAGGAGGCTGGTGAAGGAAAGATGCTTATTGAAATTGTTCACAGAGGATTATAATGTGGCTGATAACCCCGCTTCTCAGTTGGAGAAGCGGGAGCCTTTTTTGAAAAATTTCCATGGGCCGGGATTTTCATGAGGCAGGCGTGCGTACATGTAATACCGCCCTAAGGTTCCCTTTAATAAAATCTCTTGAATTATAACTGTATTGTTTGTTAGAGTCCTGAAACTGATATCTTTTTGTTAGAAATTCGATTGCATCGAATTCGGTTTTGGGGAGAAGGTTCCGTGCCGCCCATTTAGTTTGAGTATCGCGTTTCGGCATGGCCGCCTATTTTTGATAATTTGCTAATTTTGGTATGCATGGAAAGGTCATGGCGTCTACGAAATTCAATTCATCCAAAAAAATCGAAAATATAAACAGTCATTGCTGTCAATATGGTTTTTCAGGATTATTTTCTCGGGTTGAATTCACTGAACAGCACAAAAGAAGACTAAAATAATGAAATTATTCGTTACTTTATTTTTAGCAGGCACGATTTTTCTGGCTGGACTTAACATGGCTTGCCAGGCTTGGGCCGGCCAAATTGTAACCGCTACCGGTATCAGCTTCTGCCAGAAAGGGGAAGAAGCCATTGCCAGGGAAAAGGCCCTTGACCGTGCCAAAAGAAACGCCGTTCAGCAGGTTCTGGGTAGTCATATTCAGTCAATGACCCTAGTAAAAAACTTCACCCTGCAGGAAGACAGAATCATCAACCGTTCATCAGGGTATATCAAGAATGTAAATGTTATCAGTGAAAAAATTACCCTTGAATCCGCTATCCTTGAGCTGAAAATTGAAGCTGAAGTTGAATCTGCAGATATCAAAAACGACGTTCAGCGCTTTCAAGAAATACTAAGCTGGCAGAAAAATCCCCGAATTACCATTTTTATCCAGCCCGAAACACCTATTGATTGCATGCCACAGGCCCAGACCGCCAAGGCTGTCTTTACAGAGAAGCTTGTGAAATCCGGATTTAAGGTCTACCGGTATTCCGAAAACAGTTTAGAAAAAGTGGGGCTGGTCCTGGGAATAAGCCTGGGCCGGTCTGTCACCCAAACAGAGTACCAGGGCATGTCCATTTCAGCCAACGAAGTTGGACTTTCGGTTAACATATACAGGCCCGGAGACGGCCATGTCCTGGCATCGGCCGATGCGGTCCGGACCATTCCCGGGGAGAACAGGCTTGCCGTTTTGAATGAGGGAACAACAAGCTGTGTAACGAAAATGTGGCAGGATTTAAAAAACAAGTTGATGCGCCAGTATGAAAAAGAGCTTTTCCATGAGCGTGATCTTCATGTCACCATGATAAATGTGCCGTCTTATGCGGCGGCTCTGTCTATTCAGGAAAAATTGAAAAATCATATAGCCGGTGTCCGGGAATGCGCACTGTTGAAGTTCGGCGCAAAAAAAACGGACTATACCCTTCGGTTTCAGGGGCGGCCGGAACATTTTATCAACGAACTTGACATGGCTTATTTCAGAAATACGGGATTGAACACCCAATTAAAATCCCTGGAAGAAAATAATATTACTTTTTCAATGAAGAATTAATTATTGTGGAGAATTGCAATGCCCAAAAGACGTTTCAAATTAAAAGCTGTTCTTGCAGGAACCTGCCTGCTCTGTCTCTTTAGTTGCCAGACCGGTGCAAAGCACTATAAAGCTGCCATTCAGCTTGACCAGGCCGGAAATTACAAAAATGCCGTTGCATATCTCGAAGAAGCCATAAAACTTGACCCCAGCAACCAGGAATACCGCGATGCCCTGGAAAAAATAAACTCCAGGCAGATCAGCCTTCACCTTGCGGAGGCCCGGGAACAGCTCAAGGCCTCGCCCATGACAGTCTCCGCCCTTTCAGATGCAAAACGCAGTCTGACCAAAGCAACGGCCATAGACGGCTCAAATGCCGAAGTCCTGAAATTGTCATCCCAGATCAACAGTATACAGGACGAATTTCATTCAGATATAAATTCCGTTTATGAGGCTGTAAAAAATCATATGCAGGCCAATGAATGGAAACAGGCCTATTTTAACCTGCAGCAGCTTCAGTCCAGGTTTCCTGCCTACGAAGATTCAATCCAGCTCAAGTCTGCCATTGTTGAGAAAGGGGCTGCGTATTATCAAAAACAGGCCCAGGTCAGCCTTGAACAGAACCGGATTTCCGATGCCATCACCTTTGCCGATGACGCCCTGGCCCTTGATCTGACATCCACTCTGGCCAGAGAGTTACTTGAAACGGCCCGCCAGCGTGACAATGCAGGATATTTTATGAAGCAGGCAAATGCGGCCTTTTCCCACAGCAAATGGCAGGCGGCCATCGGGTTTTATAAAAAAGCACTTGAGTATGAACCCGGCAACGCCGGTCTGAACCGGATGATAAACAGGGCCGGTGAGCTTGCCTCGGAGGAATATATCTCAAAGGCCGCTGCATTCCTTGACGAAGGCTACCTTTTTAGGGGGATTGAGAACTATAAAAATGCATTGGAACTGGTTCAATCCTCAAAAACAGCCCAAAAGACCTATTCACTTCTCAGCTTGGAAAACCGACTGGTCACCCTTGCCCAGGATGCGGCCCGGGGGTTTGAAGACCAGGGCCAGTACGGTTCTGCCTGGTACCTGTATAAGAAAATAAACGAAATCAATCCTCAGACGGCCGGCGTGTTTTACTCCATCCAGTCCATGAAGGATAAAATCAATGAACGGATCAAAAAAGCCATTGCCGTTTTTGATTTTGACAGCCCGTCGGATCAGCAGGATGCCGGTATTATTATTGCGAACCATTTGATCACCTACCTGTTCAATACAGCCAGTAAGGATATCAAGATTCTGGAAAGGGAAAATTTAAAATCCATCCTTGAGGAGATGAAGCTGGGCCAGGTGGGTGTGGTCAACCAGAATTCCGCCAATAAAATGGGTAAGGTCTATGGCATTGATGTGGCAATCATGGGTAGCGTTCTACTGTATAATGTGGAAGAGCAGGTCTCCACTGGTCAGAAGACAGTGCGTTACAAGATGGGGACCCACATTGTCGACAACATAGATTTCCTTAACTGGCAGGCAAGACACCCTAACCCCACGGCCAAAGAGTTGAAGACAGCTCCCCAGGCAAAAATTAAAGAACCGGTTTATGTCCAGAAGGATTATCTGGTATCCCGGCAAAAAAAAATAGGCAGCGTGCAATTGTCGTTCAGGATTGTAGATGTGGCAACGGGTGAAAATATAAAAGTAGACACCATTGAGGTGAAAAGGAAGGTGGAGGATGAGGGAAGCGCCGGGCTTGCCGAGGCCAATATCAAGTATGACCCCATAGAAATCATGACGGACAGCGACCTGCTGCAGGACATCACCCGTAAGGCTGTAGCGGAACTGGGCAGGGAGGCGCTGACACCTCTTCAAGCCATTGAAAAAACCTATTTTGATGAGGCCGAGAATTATCTGAAACGGCGGGAAGAACTGATTGCGGCAGAATACTACATCAATGCCATGTTTGATGAACGAATGAAGATGATCTCGAATTCTCCCATTTCAAGGGAGTGCGGAAAACGGTTACACGATATTTTCTATAACCGTAAAATACTGGTCGGGGAGTAATTATGGGCGTCCGGCGACTAAACCCAATCCACCTACTGTTGTGCTGCCTGATCTGTACATGCTTATTGTTTCCTAATCCCGGCCTTGCGTCAAAGGGCGGGCTTGCCATATATGATCTCCAGGCCAAAACCATTGAGGCAATGGGGTATAACAGCGCCATTTTTTATCATCTTTTTTCCACATTAAACCAGAAAAGTGACATTGATGTGATGCCGCGGCGGGAAATGCAGGAAACTCTTAGCAGACAGGGATTTACCGTAAGCGACAACGAGGCCCAGGTGCTGAAAACAGGAAAAACACTGGGGGTGAGATACATATTTTTCGGTAGTGTGGATAAGCGCCCCTCCGACCCGTCGGCAACCGCAGCCCTGAATCTAATGGACCTGCACCAGGAGAAGGTTATTTATAGAACAAGTCTTTCCCTTGTGGGCAGGGACACAATTAAAGACAACGTTAACACCCTGGTTGACGAACTTGAAAAAGCCATCAAAAGCCAGAGCCTGGATAATAGTGGCACAGACGCATTGGCCGGAACTATTCCAGAACCTTCCGGGATATCCTTGACAGCGGTTAATACTCGGTCCGGAGATGACGCCATCCGGGTTGAGTGGGATATTGACGGGCCGGACACCAGTATCTCCGGGTTCAGGATCTACCGTTCCGAAGACCATGATGGACCGTTTAGCTTTATCGGGCAGACACCCGGCATGCAGCCCCAGATTCGCCAATACACCGACAAAAAAATTGAAAAAGAAAAAGATTATCTTTACCGCATCGGCATTCTGTTGACATCCGGCAAAGAAATTGACACAGGAGAACTGGCACAGGGCCGGTGTACATCAAAGCCTCTACCCTTCGCCCCCCTTGTCATGACCCAGAAAGGCTATGCCCAGAGAGCAGTTATCGAATTCATACCCTCCATATTAAACAGCAAGAAGAATTTTGACATCCAAAGCTATAAAGTCTACCGCAGGTCAGAGGGCAACCTGTGGAAATTGATTGAATCAAAACAAAAGAAGAGTCAAAATACAGGGTTCAATGCAGAACTCAAATATACAGTGGAAGATACAGGACCGCTGATGGATAATACCCGTTATTTTTATGCCGTCACCAGCGTGACCCACAGCGGAATAGAAAGTGAAAAATCCGATGCCGTCAGCATCACCACATTTGATGCCCCGAAGCTGGTTCTTGAAAAGGACAACATGCTCAGAAAAATTGATATGTCCTGGAACTGCATACCGGGGGCATTGGAATACTATCTTTACAGGAAATCCCGCAACGGAGACCTGGAAAGAGTGGATAAAATTCCGGCAAAAGGCCCCTGCCGGTACAGTGATACCAAAAACAATGTAGACGGCATGGAATATACATACCGCTTAACTGCATTTGATGGCGTAAAACAAACCGGGGTGAAAAATGAAATTCATGCAAAAACCAGAGACCTTATCCGTTACCCGGACGGCTTTCAGGCAAAAGGCGGCCTTTTGAAACAGGTTGAGCTCAACTGGATCCCCCTGTCGGATCCGGATGTCGGCGGCTATACCCTATACAGAAAAACAAATCAGGGTACGTTTAAGAAAATTACAGATATAAGGGATAGACACACAGGGCAATACACAGACAAAATTTCATCCTTTTTTCTGGACGGGGAAATCATTGACGGAAAAACCTATACCTATTACATAAAAGCAGTTAACCGCTTTGGCGTAGAAGGCCCTGCATCGGAAAAAATTACGGCACGGACCAAACCGGCCCCAGGACAGATTGCCAGACTGACGGTAACCCCCAAGGAGAATTTGATTTTGTTGGCGTGGGAAAAAAGCCAGGAAGCGGATGTGGTCAAATACACTGTTTCCAGGAAAGCCGGCAGCGGATTATGGCAAATAATCACAGAATGCCCTGCTACCTTATTTGAATACCGAGACAGGGACTTGAAGCCGGGTATCCAATATCTTTATTCGGTCTTTGCAACAGACCGTGACAACCTGAAAAGCAATCCCAAGGAAAGTGGTTATATCTTAAGCCCTGTTCCCATTATCCAATAAACCCGGATGACATTATCCGGATAATTAAAGGAATGGTTAGCATATGAAAGCATCAGCATCGTACGTCAAACTATTTTTACTTGCAGTTTTTGCCTTGTCCTGTTTATTAGGGACAACGGTCTCTGCCGATGAAAATGCACAAAAATCAACCGAAAAGAAAACCAGCAGCAAAAAAGGTGATTTTGAATTGTATAACGCCATTTATCACTCCGCTTTGATCCAGCAAAACCAGTCCAGCAAATTCTTGGAAAAAAAATTATTTCTGCTGAACACCAGAACCGGTGAAACCTGGATGCTCATTGACGTTATGAAAGGGGACCAGGATGTTCAATATTGGAAAAAAATAACTGCTTCCCGCCCTTAAAGGGCATTCAAATCCTGGATAAATATGTGTGAGCATCAAACACATTACCCCTGTATCTGAGGGCGATATTGTGCAGATGGATATCTTTACCAGTTCTTTCAGAAACTGCGAATATAGATAATTTGTCCTAAAGAGCAAACGTGTTTGGGTATTATTCCACGGAGATGGTGTGGGGTTCCAGATGAACCATGACATCAATGATTCTCTCATTTTTTTCCATGAGTACCTGTTTGACCTCTTCGGAAATATCATGGCCCGCAGTAACGGTGAGGCTGCCGTCCACCTCAAGGTGGAGATCCATGTAAAATGAGTCCCCCAGCTTCCGGGACCGGATTTTGTGGACTCCGAGCACCCCCGGGGTCTGGGTGACGGTGTTTTCAAGGGCCTCAATATCTTCTCCTGACATGCCCATATCAAGAAGTTCTCCCATACCTGATACAAGGATATCCAGTCCGACCTTTATGATGAAAACAGAGACCAGAATGGCCCCGACCTGGTCGAGAAATGCCAGTTCGGGATTGACCAGGGAGGCCAGGACCGCCACCAGTACGGGAATGGAGGACAGGGCATCTGTCCTGTGGTGCCAGGCATTGGCCTTAACCGAGGAGGATCGAGTTTCCACACCTACCCTGTATGTCATCCTGAACATGATTTCTTTGACCCCGAAGGAGAGCAGGGGGGCAAAGAAGGTCAGCCAGGACAGGGGGGGCTGTTGGTCCGGGGTCATCAGGGAGAGGATTGCATTGTATCCGATGCCGACGGCCACCCCCATGAGAATCAGGCCGATGCACAGGGTGACAAAGGATTCTATTTTATGGTGGCCAAAGGGGTGGCTGTGATCTGCAGGTGCGGTCCAGTATTTTACCCCGAAAAGAATCACGAAATCCGAGGAGGTGTCTGAAAAACTGTGGAGAGCGTCTGCCACTACGGCCTGGCTGTTTCCGGCCATGCCCATGGCCAGTTTGGCAACAGACAGAAGAATATTGGCAAACAGCCCTGCAAGGGTAATGTTTCTGATTTTAGTTCTTATGTTTTTGCCGGTTTTTTTTAATTGGTTTATCTGCTGGTCCATGAGCTCATTTCCTAATTCTCATCCACGATCAAGGGCATAAATTTCAGATTGGCCCGGGGAAAGGGGTATTGGTGCAGCTTCTTGATTTTCACCCATTTATGATCAATGGGCCCGTTTAAGGTCACCTGGCCTGAGATATAATTGCAGTAAAACACATCCATTTCAATTTTAAAATGGGTATAGGCGTGGTTTATCCGGGTCAGGAAGGCCTGGGGCTCGACTTTGATTCCCGTTTCTTCTCTGAGTTCACGGACACAGGCCTGGTCCGGGGGTTCGCCGTTTTCAACCTTGCCCCCCGGGAATTCCCATAATCCGCCCAACAGCCCGTCAAGTTTTCTCCGGGTGATGAGGACTCGGCCATTTTTTCGGACAATACCCACGGCAATGTGATGGACAGGCACTTTTTTCTTTTTGATGCGAAAGGGAAACTCATCTGTCTGCCCACGGTCAAAGGACATGCAGTCTCCTGCCAGGGGGCAGGTCGTGCAATCCGGAGACCTGGGGGTACAGACCAGAGCGCCCAGTTCCATGAGGGCCTGGTTGAAACTGCCGGGCTTCCGGGTCTCCAGCAGATTTGTGGCCACGGCCTTGAAGGTCTTGTGTGCGTTACCCTGGTTTACCGGGGTCTCCAGGCAGAACAGCCTGGCCAGCACCCGTTTTACATTACCGTCCACCACGGCATGGGCACGGCCGAAGGCAATGCTTTGTACGGCTGAGGCAATATAATCCCCCACTCCGGGCAGGGAGAGGAACTGGTTGAAATCCTTTGGAACTTTGCCTTCCATTTCCCGGACCACAATCCCGGCGGCTTTATGGAGGTTCCTGGCCCTGGCATAATAGCCCAGCCCTTCCCAGGATTTGAGAATGGGTTCAAGATCTGCCCCTGCCAGGTCATGAATGTCTGGGTAGGTTTCCATGAATTTCAGGTAATAGGGAATAACGGTTTTTACCTGGGTCTGCTGGAGCATGACCTCCGAGACCCATATCCCGTAGGGAGAGGCATTGTCCCGCCAGGGGAGGGCACGCTGGTTGAACCTGTACCAGCGGAGAAGGGATTTTCGGATTGATATGGTTGCGTCAGCTGCGGGTGTCACTTATATTCCTTATTTCGGATCTTGCCGGGGGTGAATTTTTTTATTCGGGCCTTGAGTTCTTTCAAAGCGGTTCCGGGACAGTCTTTCTTATACCGGAGACCCAGGTAGAGGTCCAGGATGGATCTGATCTCGTTTGAGAGATCCGGCCTTTTTTTCATGCAGAAATCCCCGAAAGCCTTGGGTCCCTGTCCCGGGGTCGGTGTGAGTCCCGGTTTTTCCAACTTTTTATAAAATTTGTCCATGGCTTGGGCCACGGGATCATGACGGGCATTTCCCCGCCTGAACTGCCGGATCAGAACGGCTGAAAACAGGCCTGCGCCCAGAAGGGTGAGAACCATGAGGACAGGTGCTGCGGCCCGGTTTCCCCTGACCAGTCCCAGGGCTGCCAGCCAGGCCCTCTGTTCCAGGTGGGAGTATCTGGTGAACCAGGATTCCCATTTGAGGTTCACGGCATCCAGGGCAAAGTTCATCCGAGCGACCAGAGAAAGGGATACGGTACTGGAAGCGCTGCCCGAAGATGAACCATCCGGGTTGGTGAACATCCGTTCCGGTGACACAACCCCTGTGGGGTCCAGCCGGGTCCACCCGTTTTCAGGATCGAAGAGTTCCACCCAGGCATGGGCATAGGACTGCCGGACAATGAGATAGCCGCCGAACGGATTCAACTCTCCCCCAAGGTACCCCCCCACCACCCGGGCCGGTACCCCGGCCCCGTTGAGCATAAAGGCAAAGGCAGAGGCATAATGTTCGCAATATCCCTTTCGGGTTTTGAAAATAAATGTGTCCAGGGGATGGGGCCCCGGGAGGGGGGCATTCAGGGTGTAAATAAATTCATTATTTTTAAAATAGGCCAGCAGCCGGTTTGCCTTCTCCCTTGGGGTACCGTTTCCGGCAATCTTCCTGGCCAGTTCCAGGGTCTTTGGGTTTTGATTTCCTGTGCCGGAGAGGATACGATTTCTCAATGCTTCCGGGGCATGGCGGTCCAAGGCGGCTGTCATCCAAAATTCCGGGAGCCTGGAAACCGCCTTGTACTGAGTCTTTTTGCCTATTTTTTTCCGGGATTTGAGGGTGTGGTCCCTTCCCGGGGCAGCCCATGGGGGGCCCTGAATGGGACGGTCCAATGCCATGAGCCAATGGCTGTTATGGGGGGCCAGAAGAATGGTCTGGCGGATGTCGCTGTCCTTTGTGTCAGGCTTTTTTTTTGTCCTAGAAGATGAAAAATCCGGTTTTTTATGGGGTCGCCAGGTTTTTCCGTCAAAGTCCTGAAACACGATGCCCCGCCAGTACAGGTGGGCTGCAGGGGGCCGGCCGGATTCAAAACTCACTCTGAAGGCCGGGGTCTGATCCCGGGCCATGGATGAAATTTTTCCCGGTTCCATGGTTTCGGTGAAGCCTGTTTTTCCTCGGCTTGGGTCCTGGAATCCCACCAGGGACTCCGGGAGCCTGGGAAAGACCATGAAAAGTATGACAACCAGGGGAAGGGCCTGGGCCAGAATCGTGCCGGCCAGTTTGCGGCTCTGGCCAAAACTGGCGGCCGGAGAATTGATCCTTACCATGGCTGTGGTGGTAATGAATACACTGAACAGCATATAGACCACGGTAAACAGGGCGTCGGACCGGAATAAAGAGGTGATGATCATGAAATAGGTCAACAGGATGGTGATCATCTGGTGGCGGTGGGTGGGCATCTCAAAGGGTTTTATGGCGGCCATGAGTGCCATGAGGCCCACAAAGGCATCTGCGCCGATACCCGTTCGGTAGGTGGCCAGCAGCCCTGCAATACCCAAAAACGTCAGAGCATGCCGGACAGGGGCCGGGGGAAGGGGCCAGCCTGCCCTGAGTCTGACCAGCATATATCCCCACAGGGTGAAACACCAGATATTGATCCAGAGGGGAAGCCCGGGAACATGGGGGGCAATGGCTACCGCCAGAGCCGCAATGATGGGCAGTACCTCTTTTCTTTCTTTTTCCAGCCCTCCCGCTTTTATCATTTATTCACCTCTCCAGGGGCATGGAGGGCCAGGGCCTTGAGACAGCGGTGGAAATGTTCTTTCCCGGAACCCGGATTTAAGGATACAGGGCCCAGCCGGACACCGTATTTGAGATGGCGTTTTTCAGCATCAATAATTGCCTGGCAGATCAGGGATAATTTTTTTTCAAGGTCTCTTTCTTTGATCAGATTCAGGTCTAGTATTATATCCTGACCCTTGTCCGTCGTGAAATTCTTGATGAACAGGCCCTGGCCTCTTGAAAATGTTTTCCAGGAAATTCTGCCCATGGGGTTTCCCGGCAGATACGGTCTTAGGCCCTGGAAGTCGTCCGGGCCGGTATCTTTCCCTTGCTCTTTTCCGTCATCCTTTTCTCCGGCAAGGGTCAAAGGGAGTTCTCCGGGCAGGGGGGCCGGATAGACCATCCCCCGGGCATAAACGGGAATGGATGCCTTGAGCCGGAACAGGCCAAAGGGGTAAACCGAATCAAGGATCAGAGGGCCTGGGATCAGGTACCCCCTTTGTTTTGCAGGGATGCTCAGGTTCAGAACACCATTCCCTGAAAAAGGGCGGGGTTCTGTATTGTTGAACTTTAGAGACAAGGCCTGGGCCAGGTTATTTCCCCTTTGGATTTTAACTGGAAAGATTATGGATTGGCCCGCAAATACAGGTTGGACATCCATGGGTACGATGTCCAGATCCACCAGGTTCTTGTAGGAGTGAAACAGGGAGATCACCGCCATGGTACCCAGAAGGAACACCAGGATAAACCCGGCGTTGTTGTTGTAATTGATGGAACCCAGGAGCATGGCAATGAGGATGCCCACAAAAAGGAATCCTGACTGGGTGGGCCTCAGAGAAATGTCTTTTCTTGCAAGACCCATTACACGGGAATCCGGACCCGGCTGAACAATTCCATGAGTTGGTCGATGATCTGGTCTCCGGGCTGATGGTTCAGAACCCGGCTGAATCTGAGCCTGTGCCCGGCGGCCCAGGGAAGAATCTCCTGGAGATCTTCGGGAATGACGTAATCCCTGCCCATGACATAGGCCCAGGCCTTTGAAGCCCTGAGCAGTGCCAGTCCGGCCCTGGGTGAGAGGCCAATCTCAAATTCCGGTGCGGTACGGGTGAATTCCAGGATATTTTGAAGATATTCCAGGAAATGGTCAGAGGTGTGTACCTGTTCCACCTCATCCTGGATCTTTACCACATTGTTCTTTTCCATGCAGCAGGTCAGTTCGGACATGACCCGGTCGCTGCCCTCTCCTTTGAGTATCCGTTTTTCGGCTTTCCGGTCTGGATAACCTAAAGAGATGCGCATGAGAAACC
>Ga0070728_10005063_pt1 | contig 13263 bp, 16 predicted proteins | sample tdDd471_FD_66723 | JGI IMG/M metagenome (GOLD analysis project Ga0070728, IMG submission 66723) | Marine sediment microbial communities from the Atlantic coast under amendment with organic carbon and nitrate - tdDd47.1 | ecosystem: Environmental > Aquatic > Marine > Coastal > Sediment | place...
CAAACACTTCCGGGCCGTCGCCACGCGCTACGAAAAGCACGACGCCAACTACCTCGCCCTCGTCAAACTCGCCGCTTCTCGAATCTGGATGCGGTTTTATGAGTCGGTCACCTAGAGGTCGATATGTCGGCCGCTTCGCTCCGGCGGCGGACCGAGAAAGCTTGCACATGGTCGTTCGAGGAAACGGCCAACCAAGTCGAGCGGCTCGGCCGCGAGACCGCCGAGAACGCCTACGTGCTGCTGAAGACCAGCTACGGCCGCCCCGGCTTGCCGCCGCCCGCCTCCGGGAACACCCACAGGCCGAACAGCATGACCGCGGCGATGGCGGCCGGTAGCACTGCGAGCGAAGGCTGCGTGCCCCGCGACTCCAGCCAGGCCAGCAGACCCGCCAGCAGGGCGACGATCAGCGACAGGGCGATCTTGTAGCGACGGGGCATGCTGGCACTCCTCGGAGCCTGAGACTGCGTCGATCGCGCGGCGGCGGCCGGTCCTTCGCGGCCCGCCGCTATGCGTCGGGCACCTCAGGACGATAGGGAAATTGTTCTACGGCGAGTTCTCATCCTATCGCCCTGAAGTGCGCTCCGCGCCAGCGGAGGGCCGCGAAGGGCTTGCCGGGGAAAGACTCTCACGCTCTCACGCCGTCCGCGAGCCGGCGGGCGAGCCGGCGTCGACCCGCGGGGTGCGCGAGACCTTGCGCATGTCGGTCTTCACGTGGCGGGCGCTGTAGCCGTTGAACAGGTGGCCCAGCAGGCCGCGGTTCAGGTCGGAGGTCCCGAACAGCCAGTCGGCGATCGGGAAGGTCAGGTTCATGTTCCGCTCCATCATGATCGACTGGTCGTGATGGGCGGCGTGGTGGCGGCGCAGGGTGTTCACGAACGGCAGGTTGCGGACCACGGCGTTGTCCTCGACGTGGCAGCAGAAGTGCATGAACTCGTAGACCAGGTACATGCCGGTGGTGGTGCCGATGAACAGCCAGCCGACGTTGGGGCTGACCAGCCACGACAGCACCACGACGCCGGGGATCGACATCAGGATGAACACCACCAGCGCGTAGGGCGGGAAGAACGTCACCCGCCAGTCGTGCGGCCCGGCGAACCGCATCTCCCGGTCGGTGAAGAACTGGTGATGCTGCAGGGTGTGGCGCTGGTAGACCGCGCGCAGCCCGGGCAGGGCGATCGGCCGGTGCATGACGTACTTGTGCAGCGCCCATTCGAAGACGTTGCAGGCGACGAAGGTGACCGGGACGACCAGCCACTCCCACCACAGCACGTCCGAGATGTGCGCGGCGTAGTACCAGAGCGCCAGCCCGCCGATGGCGTAGATGATCGCGACATGCAGGAAGCCGTTGTACCAGCCGTCGATGCGCGAGCGGTAGACGGCGCGGTAGTCGTGCTGGCGCGGCGTCATCGGGCTGTCGGCGAGTTCCATGGACCTGTCCTCCTGCGCGGCGGCCCGGGCCGCCGGACCCGGTGCGAAGCCTGATATATCGGCCGTACAGGGGTCAAGGACGGCCGGTCCGCTCCAGCAGGCGGACGGCTTCCGCGACGTCGGCCTCCGTCATTTCCCACTCGTTGCCGAAATTGGCGACGATGGCGGTCATGAAGGGGTGCGACAGGCGGAGCGCGGTGGCGTCGTCGACCGCGTCGGCGAGGATCGCGACCGCCAGCTGCTCCGGCGAGGCGCCTTCGAAGCTCCATTCGAAGCCGTTCCGCGAGACGGTCCTGAGGTCGAGCCGCGGGTCGAGCGGCCGGCCGTCGACGCGCACCTCGATCCCGTCGAAGGTACGGTTGCCGGTATAGACCTTCATCGCTCACCCCCTCTGCGCCGGATCGACCTCCCGACCGGCCATGTGCAGTCTAGAGCTTACCCCCGAATCGTTGACGCCGCGGCCCCCACGCACTAACCCTCGTCCTCCCGTTCACCCTGGAGGCCGTCATGTCCGCCACTTCGCTCCGACCGCTCGCCGAGAACGCCCGCGCCTGGCCGTTCGAGGAGGCGCGCAAACTGGTCGAGCGGATCGGCGGCAAGACCCCCGACAAAGGCTACGTGCTGCTGGAGACCGGCTACGGCCCGTCCGGCCTGCCGCACATCGGCACCTTCGGCGAGGTGGTGCGCACCACCATGGTGCGGCGCGCGTTCGAGACCCTGTCGGACGTGCCGACCCGGCTGTTCGCGTTCTCCGACGACATGGACGGCCTGCGCAAGGTGCCGGACAACATCCCCAACAAGGAGCTGATCCGCCCGCACCTCGGCAAGCCGCTCACCCAGGTGCCGGACCCGTTCGGCACCCATGAGAGCTTCGGCGCCCACAACAACGCCCGCCTGCAGGCGTTCCTCGACAGCTTCGGCTTCGAGTACGACTTCAAGAGTGCCACCGCCTGCTACAAGAGCGGCGAGTTCGACGCCGCCCTGCTGAGCGTGCTGAAGCACTACGACGCCGTCATCAAGGTGGTGCTGCCGACCCTCGGGGCCGAGCGCCAGGCGACCTACTCGCCGTTCCTGCCGGTCTGCCCGCGCACCGGCGTGGTGCTGCAGGTGCCGATCGTCGAGCGCGACGTCGAGGCCGGCACGGTCTCCTACAACGACCCGGAGACCGGCGACCTGGTCACCGTCCCGGTCACCGGCGGCGCCTGCAAGCTGCAGTGGAAGTGCGACTGGGCGATGCGCTGGACCGCGCTCGACGTCGACTACGAGATGTCGGGCAAGGACCTGATCGACTCGGTCAAGCTGTCCAGCCGGATCGAGACCATCCTCGGCGGCCGGCCGCCCGAGGGCTTCAACTACGAGCTGTTCCTGGACGAGCAGGGCCAGAAGATCTCCAAGTCCAAGGGCAACGGCCTGTCGGTCGAGGAGTGGCTGGCCTACGGCCCGCCGGAGAGCCTGGCGCTGTTCATGTACCAGCAGCCGCGCCGGGCCAAGCGCCTGTACTTCGACCAGATCCCGAAGGCGGTCGACGACTACCTGACGTTCCTGGCCAAGGTGCAGGACGAGGAGCCGGCCCAGCAGCTCGAGAACCCGGCCTGGCACATCCACGAGGGCAAGGCGCCGGCGGCGGAGTCCTCGGGGCTGTCGTTCGGCCTGCTGCTGAACCTGGCGAGCGTGTGCCACGCCGAGGACAAGGGCGTGATCTGGGGCTACGTCGCGCGCTACGCGCCGGGCGCCAGCCCGGAGGCCAACCCGCTGCTCGACCGGCTGGTCGGCTACGCGGTGCGCTACTACCAGGACTTCGTGCGGCCGGCCAAGACCTACCGGGCGCCGACCGAGGTCGAGCGCGCCGCGCTCGAGGAGCTGAAGGCGGTGCTCGACAAGGCCGCCCCCGGGACCTCGGCCGAGGACCTGCAGACCGAGGTCTACGAGGTCGGCAAGCGTCACCCGTTCGAGAACCTGCGCGACTGGTTCAAGGCGCTGTACGAGGTGCTGCTCGGCCAGTCCCAGGGCCCGCGCTTCGGCTCGTTCGTGGCACTCTACGGCATCGCCGAGACCGCGGCGCTGATCGACAAGGCGCTGAACGGCGAGGATCTGGCGGCGTAGCCGTTCGCCCTGGATGGGTCCCGGATCCGCCGCGCCTGCGGCCCGCCGGTCCGGGATGAGGGGAACTATAGGCGTATCGCTTCACCCCTCATCCCGGCCGCAGCGGCGAAGCTGCGGAGCGCCGGGACCCAGCGGCGAAAGGCTTACCTGCGTGGCAAGCCCCCGGCCGCCATTCTCCCTGTCGTCATTCCGGAGCGGGCCGCCGCAGGCGGGACGCATCCGGAACCCACGGCGCGACGGGCGCTCCCGTTACCAGCACCGGTCCCACGGGAACGGCGAGAACCGGTCGCAGCCGAAGCGGGCGCGGTTGGCGTCGTCGCTGCGGCGCTGCGCCATGCCCTGGTCGATGCAGCTCTGCAGGTTGCGGCGCTGGGCCTCGCGCAGCCAGGTCACCGGCACGTCGGCGGCATAGCCGAAGCTGCGCAGCCGCTGGCACACGAACTCGTCGCTCTGCCGGGCGACTACGTGCGGCGGCATGGCGCGGGCCTGCTGCATCGCGTTGTAGCCGGCGCAGCCGGCGAGCAGCAGGGCGAGGCCGAACACGGCGAGCCTGGGGACGGCGAGCAGCGGAACAGCGAACGGCAAGCTGGGGCGGCGGTCGGTCATGGCTCCCTCCGGGCGACCGTTCTCATGTGGGGACCGGCATCCGATAGGGAACGGGCCGGCGGGTGGTGCGTTGCCTTTCCGAATGCCGACATCGCAATCGTGACGAGGAGAGATGCCATGACATCCCTGCGAGCCCTGCTGGCCGTCCTGATGGTGGGCGGCGCGTTCGGCCTGGCGGCCTGCGACGCTTCCGACGGCCCGGCCGAACAGGTCGGCGAGGCGGTCGACGAGGCCGCCCGCGACACCAAGCGCGCCATCGAGGACGCCGCCGACTGAGCCCGACCGCCGCTGCGTCTATGCCGCCGAGTGGGCCGCCGCGTGGGCCGCCGGGTGGGCCGCCGAGTGACGGACGTTGACCTGGATGTCGAAGTCGACCGTGCCGTTCAGGCTGTCGTCGTCGTCGGGCGCCACCTGGAACATGAAGGCGTCCATGATCCGGTGCAGCGATCGGCGCTCGCCGTCCTTGTGGCCGCTGACGCCGGCGTTCATGAAGTAGGTGCCGGGCGCCAGGCTGCAGCTGAACTCCCAGATCACCGAGACCCGGGTGCCGGCCTTGAAGTCCGGCGCCCGGAGCTTGCGGTCGTACGATGCCCGCCCGCCGAGATCCAGGCCGTTCAACGTCTTGATCAGCATGCCGAACCGTACGGCCTCGGCATCGTCGTCGAAGGTGACGTCGTAGGCGAAGATGTAGCGCCGGCCGCGCAGCAGGACGTTGAGCGGCCGGCCCTCCAGGCTCTCGATGCGCACGTTCTCGATGTGCGCGCCCGCCCGGACGTACTCGACGCGGCTCTGGCTCAGCAGCTCGGGGATGTTGCCTTCCTGGGCCTGCTCCCGGCTGAAGTCGCTCTCCATGATCTCGGCGCGGACCATGTCGCGGTCGGCGCCCTGGGCGTGGGACAGCCGGCGGTACTGCGCGATCACCGCCTTTGGCGCGCCGTCCGCGATGATCTGGCCGCGGTCGAGCAGGACCGCCCGGTCGCAGAGTTGCGTGATCATGCCCGCGGCATGGCTGACGAACAGGATCGTCGCGCCGCGGTCCTGCATCTCCTCGATCCGCGCGAAGCACTTGCGCTGGAACGCCTCGTCGCCCACCGCCAGGGCTTCGTCGACGATCAGGATGTCGGGGTCGACGCAGACCGCGACGGAGAACGCCAGGCGCACGAACATGCCGCTCGAATAGGTGTCGACCGGCCGGTCCAGGAACGCCTCCAGGCCGGAGAACCGGACGATCTCGTCGAACCGTTGGTCGATCTCGGCCCGGTCCAGCCCGAGGATCGCCCCGTTCATGTAGATGTTCTCGCGCCCGGTGAACGCGGGGTTGAAGCCGGCGCCGAGCTCCAGGAGAGCCGACACCCGGCCGTCGACCGAGACGGTCCCGGTGGTCGGCGGCAGCAGCCCGGAGATGATCTGCAGCAGCGTCGATTTCCCCGAGCCGTTCTCGCCGATGATCCCGACGGTCTGATGCCGCGGCACCTTCAGGTCGACGTCGTGCAGGGCGGTGAACGGCTTGAAGAAGGTGCGCCGGCCGCGGAAGACGGCCTGCTTCAGGCGATCGATCGGTCGCTTGTAGACGTTGAAGACCTTGGAGACCGAACGGACGTCGATGGTCGGCGCGGTCTCGGCGGGCGCGGTCTCGGCGGGCGCGGTCTCGGCGGGCGGGGCCTTGGTGTCGGTCATTCGCAGGCCGGTCCGGATCGGGCGATGCGCGGGTGCTTAACAGGATCGGGGTGGTAAGTCACGGGGCCTCACATGACGTCGGCGAAGCCGCGCCGGGTCCGCAGGAACCACCAGCAGCCGATCCAGGCCGCCGCGCCGGCGACCAGCGTGTACTTGGCCAGGACCACCCAGTTCGGCATCGAGCCCCACAACAGCACGTTTCGGCTCTCGTTGACGATGATCGTGAGCGGGTTCAGCAGCAGCCAGGGCTGTATCGAGACCGGCAGCCGGTCGATCGGGAACAGGATCGAGCTTCCGAACATCAGGATCGTCATCAGGAAGCCCAGGACCTGGCCGATATCCCGTACGAACACGCCGAGCGAGGCGACGACCATCGCCATGCCAAGGGTCACCAGCATCAGCGGCGCCCACACCACCGGCAACAGCAGTGCCGTCGCGGGGACCGGGAACCCCAGGACGAGGATGACGACGATCAGGACCGCCGCGGCGACGACCGCGTGAACCAGGTTGGCGATCAGGCTCGCCACCGGCAGGATCTCCAGCGGGAAGATCACGCGTTTCACGTAGTTCGGGTTGTCGAGCACCACCGACTGCGCCCGCATCAGGGTGTCGGACAGGAACACGTGCAGCAGCAGGCCCGAGAACAGCACGACGGCGTACGGCATCTCGGTCTGCCCCGGCGCCTGGCCGAACCGCACCTCGAAGACGATGCCGAAGACGAAGGAGTAGATCACGATCATCATGAGGGGATTGATCAGCGACCAGACCACGCCGAGCATGGTGTTGCTGTAGCGCGTCAGGATCTCGTTGCGCACCAGGGTGCGCAGAACGAAGCTGTTGGCCAGCAGGCTGCGGGCCATGACGATCGGCGCCGTGTGGAAGCGAACCACGCTCTGAATCGCAGTCGGACCGCGCAAGTCGAACTCCCCGTCACGATGACCAGCGGTTTGTTTTCACGGCCGGCGCCGGCAAGTCAAACGGTATTCCGCGCCGCATTTTCGCCATAGTTCCGGCGTCGCAACTCGGCGTCAGTCGGTATCCAGCTCCGGAACCAGCGCCCGCGCCTCGGCCAGATAGCGGCGATAAGCGTCCGGTGCGCGCTCGAACAGATCGCGCCAGATGTCGTGCACCAGGGTCTCGGGGCCCTCGCCCAGGAGGTAGCGGATCACCTGGAACTTCGGCCCGTGAAAATGCAGGATCTGCGCTGCCGGGTCGTGGCCCCAGTAGGGCTTCCAGTTCAGGGCGAGCGGCAGGCGCTCCCAGCGGTCGCGGTAGAAGTCGTTGAGGACCGGCTGGTCGTAGGGATCGGGGCCGGTCAGCATCTCGCGGGCGCGGGCCAGCAGGGCCTGGTAGTCGCGGCGCATGGTGGCCAGGTTCATCATGATCACGCCGGAGTTGAAGTAGCTCCAGTCGTGCTGTTCGAATTCCGGGGCGGCCGCGAGCGCATTCGGTCGCAGGGATTCGACGTCGGGGTCGCCGAGGAACATCACGTCGCTGTCGGAGTACAGGCAGAACTCCTCGTCCGGCTCGACCTGCGGCACTTCGAAGCGCAGGTAGATGGCGAGCGCGATCCGGTGACGGAACCCCGGGCCTTCCGCCCGGGCCAGGATGTTCGGCTCGAGCGGCGTGCGCCGGCGGACGACGGTCACGCCGCGCGCGCGCATCCAGTCGAGGATGGGGTGGTCGCCGCCGTCGTAGATCACGTGCGGATCGAGGCTGGTCCGCTGCACCGCCGACTCCACGGCGACGCGGATCGAGGACTCGTAGCGGAACAGTCCTTCCTCGTTGGCGCAGAAATACCACTTCATAGCCAATACCACTTCATAGCCGCCGGCCCTGGTGTGTTGCTCGATCGCTGTAATGCTGCCGCATCGCGGAGATGGCAACAGCGGCGTACTTCGGGACCGGCGACGCCCGCACCGTCGTCCGGCGTGCCGCCTCAGGCCTTCTTGCCGTCGGTCGCGTGGCCTTCCAGCGCCTCGGTCGAGGGCGCGGAGGCCGGGTCGACGGCGCGCTGCAGGTAGCCGTCCATGATCGGCTGCCAGCGCTCCCAGGCGGTGCGCAGGTCGGCGACCGGCCGGCCCGACAGGTCGACCCGAAGGTCGACGATCGGGAAGCTCCAGCCGGGGGCGCACACCATCACGGCGGCCGACTGCAGCGGGTCGAGCTCGCCGCCCTCGGCCTCGCCGGCCTCCAGCGCCTGGATCAGCCGGTCGGCCAGCTCGGCCGGCGGGTCGGTCTCGAAGCCGGCGGCGATCGCCGCGACGACCGCCTCGCTCTTCACCCAGTTGCCGATCACCACCGCGCCGTCGAGCGCCATGCCGTCGGCCGGCGGCGACACGTCGCTGCCGGTCCAGTGGGCGACGTCGCCGGCGGCGGTGATCGCCGCGACCTGCCGCCAGCTCGCCTCCGGGGTCGCGGCGACGATGCCGTCGATGGTCTGCTGCGCACTGCGGCCGGCGGCCAGCAGGTCGAGGCCGAGCGGCCCGAGCCGCGGGTCGGTGCGGGCTTGCGTGAGGATCGCGCCGACGCCGGGCCGCAGGTGCGGGCAGCGCCCGCCGGCGCCGATCGACGAGGTGGCCAGCGCCACCCCGAACTGCCCGGTCCGGGGACAGTGCCCGGCGATCGAGAAGGTCATGCTGCCCGTACTCCCCGCGGCTCCCCGTCTTTTGTGGCCATGTCCTTCGTGGCCGCGCGCTGCGCGGCACCTCAGGACGACAGGATAAAGCAGGCGTCGCCGCTTTGCTCTCTATCGCCCTGAGGTGCCCTGCGCGAAGCGGAGGGCCGCGAAGGGCCGGTCAGGCGTCGCCGTGGGCGAACGCCCAGTACAGCTCCTTGGCCTTGGCGGCGACCGGGCCCGGCTGCAGGTCGCGGTCCTCGAACTTGGTCAGCGGCTGCACCTTGCCGTGGTTGCCGGTCGAGAAGATCTCGTCGGCTTCCTTCAGGTCGGCGACCGTCACCGTGCGCTCGTGCACCTTGGTGCCGGCCTTGCGCAGCAGGCCGATGATGCGCTGGCGGGTGATGCCGTTCAGGAAAGTGCCGTTCGGGATCGGGGTGTGGACCTCGCCGTCCTTCGCGAACATCAGGTTGGCGGTCGCGAACTCGGCGACGTTGCCGATCGGGTCGAGCACCACGGCGTTGCCGAAGCCCTTGTCGTTGGCCTCCTTCAGCGCCCGGCCGGCGTTGGCGTACAGGCAGGCGGCCTTGGCGTCGGTCGGCGCCTGGTCGGGCGCCGGGCGGCGCCTGGTCGACAGGCAGGCGGTGAAGCCGGCGTCGCCCGGCAGCGGGCTCTCGAACACGCTCAGCATGAAGCGCGTGGTGTCCGGGTCCGGGTAGATCCAGCCGCCGTCGGCCCAGAACATCGGCTTGATGTAGAGCGCGGTGCTGCCGTCGAAGCGCGAGACCGCGTCCTTGACGAGCTCGACCATCGCCTCCGGGCGGATCTTCGGCTCCAGCATCATCTTGCGCGCCGACTCGCAGGCCCGGGCGCAGTGCAGGTCGATGTCGGGAATCACGCCCTCGAACGCGCGGGCGCCGTCGAAGATCAGCGAGCCGAGCCAGGTGGCCTGGGTCATCGGCCCGAGCACCAGCGGGTTGCCGTCGTGCCAGGTTCCGTCGTCGACGTAGGTAACGGCCTTCATGCCAGGGACTCCGGTGTGTCGGGACTGTGGGATGGCTGGACCTTAGACCGGCCGGGCCGGAATGCCAACGTGGCCGGGCCGGTCGATGGGGCCAAGCGGTGTCGTTCCGGTGGGGCAGCTTCCGGCCCCGGCCGGGCCGGTCTAGGCTTGCCGCAACAACAACGCCATCCGGGAGGAACCGCCATGCCGCAGCACCCATCCGTCGACGACGTCGCCGATCCGTCCACCCTGTTCCGTCTCGACGGCAAGACCGCGCTGGTGACCGGCGCCGGCGGCAGTATCGGGGCGCTGGCCGCCAAGGTGCTGGCGCGCGCCGGGGCGAAGGTGGCGGTGACCGACGTCAACGCCGAGACCGCCGAGGCGACCGCCGCGACGATCCGCGGCGAGGGCCTGGAGGCCAGGGCCTACCGGCTCGACGTCGCCGACGAGGCCTCGGTGGTCGCGGCGTTCGAGGCGGCGAAGGCCGATCTCGGGTCGGTCGGGGTGCTGATCAACAATGCCGGCATCGCCAAGCGCAGCCGCACCGAGGAACTGGACCTCGCGACCTGGAACCAGGTGGTCGCGGTCAACATGACCGGGGTGTTCCTGTGCGCCCGCGAAGCCGCCAAGCAGATGTTGCCGATGGGCGAGGGCTCGATCGTCAACATCTCGTCGATGTGGGGCCATGTCGGCGGCGGCTTCTACCCGAACCTCTCGTACCATGCGACCAAGGGGGCGGTGGTCAACATGACCCGGGCGATGGCGGTCGAGTGGGGCGGCCGTGGCATCCGCGCCAACGACATCGCGCCGACCTTCCTGCGCACGGCCCTGACCGCCCCGCTGTTCGCCGAGCCCGAGCTGATCGAGCGGTTCGACGAGCTGACCCCGCTCGGGCGCACCGGCGTGCCGAACGACCTGGCCGGCGCCCTGATCTTTCTGGCCAGCCCGGCCTCGGCCTACGTCACCGGGCACTCCCTGCTGGTCGACGGCGGCTGGACGGCGCGGTAGGGGGCGGCATGGACGGCTGGACCCTGCATTGGCTGGAGGCCGAGGGGACGCTCGCACCCTGGCGCCCGGCTATCGAGGCGGAGCTCGCGGCCGGTTATGCCGCGGTCGCGGCCCTGGTGCCGCCGCCTCGTCTCGATGTGGTGGTCCAGCGCGTCGCCGGTTGGGAGATCCCCGAGCTCGGCATGGTCGGCAACGCGCACCGGCCGAGCTGCTTCAGCGTCACTCTCAACCCGGACAATCCGAACTTCGAGCCGTCGCTGGCGGCCGGTGCCCTGCGGCGGCAGATCCCGCACGAGACCCATCACTGCATGCGGATGGCCGGGCCGGGCTACGGTTGGACCCTCGGCGAGACCCTGGTGAGCGAGGGGTTCGCCGGGCGGTTCACCCAGCTCGCCTTCGGAAACCCGCCGGAGCCCTGGGAATGCGCGCTCGATGCCGAGGCGTTGCGGCGGTACCTGCCGGATCGGGCGGCGCTGGAGTCCCGGGACTTCGATTTCCGCGCCTGGTTCTTCGGCGCCGACGGCACCTACCCTCGCTGGCTCGGCTACAGCCTGGGCTACGCGCTGGTCGGCGAGTGGCTGGCGGTCGAGCCGCGCCGCGACCCGGACACCCTGGTGAACACGCCGGCGGCCACGGTGCTGGCGGCGGCGTGGCCGCGCCTGGCCGGACAGTGAGCCGGCGGCGGAATTCTGCCTCGTCCCGTCAGGGCATGCCGGGCCGGCCTCAGTCGTCGAGCCGGTCGAAGAACGCGCGGGCGGCGTCGTCGTCGACCTCGTCGCCGGCCGCCTCGTCGCTCTCGAACAGGCCGGTCTCGCGGCGTTGAGCGGGATCGCTCGGAGGCGTCGAGGCCGGCTCGGTGGGGGCCGGCTCGGCGGTCGATGCGGAGCCGCGCCCGGTGCGGCGCAGCAGTCCCCGGCGCTTGGCCTCGCTGCCGAATGCGTGCAGGTCGATCAGCGCCTTCAGCAACTCCGCCCGCTCGGCGGCGTCGTCGATCGATCGCTCGGCCTGTCGCGACATGGCGACCAGGGGGCCGCTGGCGATGCCGTGGCGGTCCATCAGGTGCCGCGCGCGGGCCTGGATCCCGGAGAGCTGGGCCTTCAGACCGTCGTCGTCGTAGTCCTTCGGAAGCTTGCCGGCGGACCCCGGCATCGTCTGCGTCGTGGTTGCTTCGGCCATCAGCTTCGTCGGTCCGACCCGGCGGCCGGGCCGGCTGTCGTCGTGCTTTGAAGTATCATGCGTGTCATGTGAGGGCCGTCGGCCTCACGGACAAGGCCGGTACGGCCGGGATGCTGCGCCGTAGACGCCGCGGCCGGTACCAGGCGGCTGTCCGCCTAACTCCACCCGATCCGGCGGTTCGACGCGCCGACCCGTTCGGGCAGTGTCGGCGAAAGTCGCGGAAATCCGCCGGCTTGCCGGCTCCCTCGAGTTTAATTGAAAATATAAAATAGGATTGTCTTGTGCTCATAACGGTAATGATCCATTTAAGGTGGGTCGATAGACGGTCGGATTATATGGGCCGGCGCAAGAATTCGCAGTGGCGCCACGTCGCAGTATTCTAACCTGGAAAATGCAACGTCGACGGTTCGCGGCAACGCGGGCAGCAAATTCTTGTGTCTCAGGGGAACTCCCATGGCTACCGGAACCGTCAAATGGTTCAATGCGCAGAAGGGCTTCGGCTTCATCGAGCCCGATGGCGGCGGCAGTGACGCCTTCGTGCACATCAGCGCCGTCGAGCGCGCAGGCCTCGGTACCCTCGTCGAGGGCCAGAAGGTCAGCTTCGAGGTGATGGCCGATCGCAAGACCGGTAAGATGGCGGTCGATACCCTGCGGGTCATGGACTGACCGACAGTCCGAATCGTCCTGATCGAAGCGTCTTCCGGGAGAACGGACATGGCCAAGGGCCAGAAACGCGGCAACCGCGAGGTCCGCAAGCCGAAGGCGGTCAAGCAGCCCGCGGCTGCGGCGACGACCTTCCTGCCCAGCCGGGACAGGCCGATGCCGACGGCGGCGAAGAAGAAGCCGTAACGAGGCGCCGGTGATCTCAGACGGGCCATCGACGGCAGACGCGGCTCGGACCGAGCTGCGGCGGGAGGTGGCGCGGTTCCAGGCGCCGGTTCTGGGCGACAGCCTGTCTCAGCTCGCGTCGTCGTTCGGCGGCTTCGTCGCCGTCTGGGCGGCGATGTACGCGCTGAGCGGCCTGTCGTTCTGGCTGGCCCTGGCGCTGGCGCCGCTGGCCGCCGGGTTCCTGGTCCGCATCTTCATCATCCAGCACGACTGCGGGCACCACGCCTTCTTCCGGTCCCGGCGGGCGAACGACCTGGTCGGGATGGCGTGCAGCCTGCTGACGTTGACGCCTTACCCGTCGTGGCGCCGCCAGCACGCCGGTCACCACGGGGTCTGGAACGACCTCGACCGCCGGCAGAGCGGAGCCGACATCTACTCGTCCTGCCTGACCGTCGCCGAGTACGCCGGCCTCGACCCTTGGGCGCGCCGCTGGTACCGGTTCACGCGGCATCCGCTGGTCGCCAACGTGCTGCTGCCCCCGCTGGTGTTCATCCTGCTCTATCGATTGCCGTTCGACATGCCGCGGTCCTGGCGGCGCGAGCGGCTCATGGTCCACGCGACCACCCTTGCGCTGGCGGCGACGATCGGCGGCCTCGGCATGCTGCTGGGGTTCGGACGGCTGGCTGCGGTCCAGGTGCCGATCACCGTTCTGGCGGCGATCGCCGGGGTCTGGCTGTTCTCGGTGCAGCACCGCGGCGACCGGACGGTCTGGGCGCGCCACGAGGCCTGGGACGCGACCTCGGCGGCGCTGCGCAGC
>Ga0070728_10005064_pt1 | contig 13263 bp, 12 predicted proteins | sample tdDd471_FD_66723 | JGI IMG/M metagenome (GOLD analysis project Ga0070728, IMG submission 66723) | Marine sediment microbial communities from the Atlantic coast under amendment with organic carbon and nitrate - tdDd47.1 | ecosystem: Environmental > Aquatic > Marine > Coastal > Sediment | place...
GCAGGACGAGCCTCGTCACCGCCTCGATGAGGCGTAGGCGCTTCTTCCCGCGCGGGCTGTCGACCGGGTCGTCTCCTCCGAACTCCTCGGACAACGCCACGAGCCGCGCGCGCGTCCACAGGTCCTCGTCTGCGGCCGACCCTTCGGGGGCTCGGCCGGCGCCGCGGTCATTCCGCGCCATCGTTCGGTCCCTCGCTCCCGACGGCGCGGCGCGAACCCTCGCGCTCCTTGTGCACGTCGCTCGCGACCTTGCCGTCGACGAGGCGCACCACGCGGGTCGCGTGCGCGACGACCCGAGGGTCGTGGGTGGAGAAGATGAAGGTCGTGCCGTGCTCTTCGTGCAGGTCCCGCATCATCCCCATCAGCGTCTCGGCGCTCTCGGTGTCGAGGTTGGCGGTGGGCTCGTCGGCGAGCACGAGGCGGGGGCGCGCCGCGATCGCGCGGGCCACCGCGACCCGCTGCTGCTGCCCTCCCGACAGCTCGTTGGGGCGCCGATGCGCGAGCTCGCCGAGCCCGAGCTCGGTCAGGACCTCGAGGGAGCGCTCGCGTCGCTCCGCGGCGCCCACGCCTTGGAGCTCGAGCACGAACTCGACGTTCTCGGCCGCCGAGAGCACCGGCACGAGGTTGTAGGCCTGGAAGACGAACCCCAGAGAGCTCAGCCGCAGCGACGCGCGCTCGCCCTTGCTGAGGGTGCCGAGGTCCTTGCCGAGCACCTCGACGGTCCCCTTGGTCGGCCGGTCGAGCGCGCCGAGCAGGTTGAGCATCGTCGTCTTGCCGCTGCCCGACGGCCCGACGAGCGCGAGGAAGTCTCCGGCGGGGACGTCGAAGCTCAGGCCGCGCAGGGCCTGGACCTCGAGCTTGCCGCTGGTGAAGAGCTTCTCCACGTTCCGAACGCGGGCGAGGAGCTCCGGCTCTGGGTTCTGGCTCATCGGTCCACTCTCAAGGCTGAGGCCGGGTCGGTGCGCGAGGCGAACACGGCGGGGTAGATGGAGGCCACGAGCGTCGCGCCGACCGCGAGCGAGATCGCGGTCACGAAGAAGCCGAGGCCGAACTCGGGATAGAAGACGAGCTCCATCAGCACGCTCCCCTGCGCGACCCCCGTGTCCTCGCCTTGCACCAGGCCGCTCATGTCCACGCCGTGGGCGGCCCAGCTCGCGACGATCGGACCGGCCCACGCGATGGCGAACGCCGCGCTCAACACACCCAGCGCGAGCCCCTCGGTGAGGAGGACCGCGATCAGGTTTCGCGAGCGCATGCCGAGCGCCGCGAGCACCGCGAACTCCTTTCGGCGCTCGAGCACGCTCGTGAGCTGAGCGCTCATCACCCCCATCAAGACGACGAGCAGGATGACGAGCAGCATGGCGACCGTGTAGCCATCGGACTTGGCCTTGCCCGCGCGGATCTCCGAGCTGACCTCGAACATGTCGAGCGCCTCGTTGTCGCTCCGCAGCGCCTCGACGATCCGCGGCTGCACGCGCTCGATGTCGTGGTAGCTGTCGAGCACGATCGAGATGTCGGTCGCGCCGGGGCGGCCCGTGAGCTGCTCGATCATCGCGAGCGGGACCTGGCTGATGCCGTCGTTGATCTGACGGTTGTGCACGTCGGCGACCCCGACGAGCACCACGAGGGCGCTCTGGATCTCGCCCTCGTCGTCGACGGAGGTCACGACCAGCTCGTCGCCCACCTCCGCGTCGAGCCGGGTCACGAGGCTGCGACCGAGCACGATCTGGCGCGGCCCGAGCTCACTGTCGTTCGCGAGGTAGTCGCCCTCGTCGAGCTCGCGCACGTAGCGGAGCGCGGCCTGCTCGACGGTGGGGTCGACCCCCGACAGCGTCACTTGCACCGAGCGCGTGCCCAGCGCGAGGAGCGCGCGCGCGCCCGCGTGCGGGGCGGCGAGCCGCACCCCCTCGACGGCGCGGACCGCGGCGAGCTGCGCCTCGAAGTCGTCGAGCCTCAGCTCGGTGCGGCGGCTCTCGTTCCATCCGGCGGGCGCGACCTTGAGGTGCCCGACGCCACCGCGGGCCGCCGCGTCGTACAGCATGGACATCTGACCGCTCACGAACGAGATCGCGATCAGGCCGATGCCCACGCCGAACGCGACGCCGATCGCCGAGAGCAACGTGCGCTTGAGGTTGCGGCGGAGGCTACGGAGCGCGTAGCGCGTGGTGACCGAGCGGATCATCCGCGCATCGCCTCCACCGGCTCGAGCCGCGCGGTGCCGAGCGCCGGCAGGAACGCGGCGACCACCGAGACGACGGCGATGCCGATGAAGCCCGCGACGACGTTGCCGACGGTGAGGAAGGGGTACACGTACGGGTCGACCCCGACGCCGAACATCGCGAGGCCCTCCGCGCTCGCGCCCCCGCCCATGAGCACGTCCATACCGGCCTCGCTCCAGTACAGCACGAGCGCGCCCCCGACGACCGTGCCGACGGCGACGCCCAGCAAGCCCAGCAAGAGCGCCTCGGTGAGCACCATGCGGAGCAGGCGGCCCGGCCCGCTCCCCAGCGCGAGCAGCATGCCGAGCTCGCGGCGCCGCTCGAACGTCGACATCAGCATCGTGTTCGCGACGCCCGCGGCGGCCGCCATGAACACGATGATCATGACGATGTAGCCGTAGACCCCCATCACCTCGAGGATCTGGCTCATCTCCGGGGCGACCTCCTGCCAGGTGAGGATCTCGAGCTCGTCCAGCCCGTCGATCGTCGAGAGGCTCGCGACCAGCGCGTCCGCCGCGCCCGGGTCGGCGCCGCGCACGGTGATCTCGTGCGCGGAGTCTTCGAGCAGGAAGGCCTCCTGCACCACCGAGATGCCGACGATGAGCCCGCCGCGGTTGATCATGTCGAGCGGGGTCTCGATCAGGCCGGTGATGGTCACGAGATCGGCCGCAATCGATCCGTCCGAGGCGCTCCCCACCACGGCGAGCTCGTCACCCACCTCCATGCCGGTGTCGCGCGCGAACGCCGCGCCGATGAGCGCGGGGTGCTCGCCGTCGAGGGCCTCGGGCGCGATGCCCTCGAGCAACCCCCCCGGGCCCGTCTCCGCGTCGAGGTCCACGCCGAGGATCATCGCGCCGTGCCCGTCCATCTCGCTCGCGACGAGCGCGGGAGCGTAGACCCGCGCGAAGGCCGAGTCGACGCCGGGCAACGCGCGGATCGCGGCGAGCTTGGCCGTCACGTCGTCGATGGCCATCTCGGTCGCGCGCTCTTCGCGCCAGTCGTGCGCGTGGATCTGCGCGTGGCCGACGATGGGCCCCGTGACGGTCTCGAGCGTGGAGTCGCCGAACCCATTGATCATCCCGCTGAAGACGAGCACCGCGGTCTGCGCGACGGCGATGGCGCCGAGCGTGAGGCCCGTGCGCCGCCGATTGCGCCCGAGGTTGCGCCACGCGGTGCGGAGGGTCGTCCCGAACACGGCGGCTAGACCCGTCCCGATCTGCGCGTCGAAGCGTTCATCGTGCTCACCCTTCGGCTCAGCGCTGCTGTTCGAGCTCGGACAGCGAGAACGTGCTCTCCGAGACGCTCGCGTCGAAGTCCAGATCGACGTAGCGCATCACCGTGCGATGGCCCGGGCGGTCGTTGGGCTGGATCGTGAGGACCGTCGGGATGCGGCGGCCGTCCATCTCGCGCACCTCCGAGTACGTCATGGTGCGCGCGAGGCGCATGCGGCGGTCGTAGTAGCGCGACTCGATCGGGATCGTGCCCGCCTGGTTCACGACCGTCTCGATCCGTCGCCACAGCCCCACCGTGCCCGGGCGCGCTTCATACCGGATCAGCCAGCCGCGACCCTCGGGGTCGGGCCCGACCACGCTTCCGTCGAAGTCGTCCTCGAGTGACGACGAGCGGACGAGGTCGTCGTTGGTGAGGTCCGAGCCCATCCAGCCGGAGAGCATCATCGAGGGCGGCACGCGGATCGTGCGCGAGATCCGGGGGAGGAAGTTCCAGAGGTTCCGGTCCCGCCGGAGCGTCGCGGTGCCGCGCTCGCGGGCCGGGGCCTCGATGCGGATCAGCGAGCGGTTCTCCCCTCGGCTCCACGCCCGGATCCGCATGGAGCGAGTCCGGTTCGGGGTCACGATCTCGATCTCCATGCGCGCGATGGACGCCCGAGACCGGTAGAGGTCGTCGAGGCGCTCGCTGATCTCCGACAGCGACGGCGGCGGCTGAGCCGAGGCGACGAACGGATCGACGACCAGGAGCGCGAGGACCGACAGCGCGAGCGCGATGGGACGAGAGAGGCGGATCATCGTGGCTCCTCCTGAATGACCATTTGGACCAAACTGGTCATTTGTCAACACGGCACGTCGATCCGTGCTCGACGAGACGACGCAGAGCGCACCCCACTTCACCCCGGATCGCGGCGGCGCCGCGGTCCCGCAGCCGGACCGCGGGCAGCGACCGGTTTCGGACGTGAAGGCCTCTCGCGAAGCCGCTAAGGCGCAAAGGATCGTGACGCGATGGCCACGCCGGCGAGACTCGACGAGCCGCCGGCGTCGACCACCCCGCCCACTTCGCGCCTCCGCGTCTTTGCGAGAGAATTCACGCCCCACCGCCTGCGGTTCGCCGAACCGCCGGGGTCCCCCATCGCGCCCGACCTACCCTTCGCGAAGCTTCGCGACCTTCGCGTTCTTCGCGTGAAATGCCCCCGCGAGACCAGGTCAAACGCGCGCGAAGGCGGCGTCGACGGTGTTCTGCAGCAGCATCGCGATGGTCATCGGGCCGACGCCGCGCGGGACGGGGGTGATCCAGCTCGCGCGCTCCGACGCCGACGCGTAGTCGACGTCGCCGCACAGCGAGCCGTCGTCGAGCCGGTTGATGCCGACGTCGATGACGATCGCGTCGTCCTTCAGCCAGTCGCCCTTCACCATCTTCGGGCGGCCGACCGCGGCGATGACGACGTCGGACTCGCGGACGCGCTCGGCCAGGTCGACCGTGCGCGAGTGGGCCATCGTGACCGTGCAATTCGCCTGCAGGAGCATCTGCGCGACCGGCTTGCCCACCAGGTTGCTGCGGCCGATCACGATCGCGCGCTTGCCCTGCAGCGGGACGCCCGTCTCGGCGAGCAGGCGCATGCAGCCGCGCGGCGTGCACGGCTGAAGGCCCGGGCGGCCGCCGAGGAGGCGGCCGGCGTTCATCGGGTGCAGGCCGTCCACGTCCTTCGCGGGATCGATCGCGTCCGTCGTCGCCAGCTCGTCGAGGTCGCCGCCGCCGGGCAGCGGGAGCTGCACGAGGATGCCGTCCACCGCGTCGTCGGCGTTGAGCCGATCGAGCAGCGCGAGGAGCTCGGCCTGCGTCGTCGAGGCGGGCAGGCGGTGCAGCGCGCCGCGGATGCCCGCCTTACCCGCCGCCTTCTCCTTGTTGCGGACGTAGACCTGCGACGCCGGATCCTCGCCGACGAGCACGACGTCGAGGCCCGGCTGACGGCCGTGCTGCTCGAGGTAGCGCGCGGCGTCGGCAGCGACCTCGGCCCGGACCGCCTTGGCGACCGCGCGGCCGTTCAGGACCTCGGCGCTCACGAGCTCACCTCGGCGATCCAGAACGACAGCGGCGCCCCGTCGACGTCGCCGGTGACGACGTCGCCCTCCCCTTCGCCGGGCTCGAACGCGGTCGCGAGGACCTGCGACGAGATGTAGTCCGCGTGCTCGGCGATGGCGTCGGCGAGCGTGCCCTCGGCCTTCCAGTGCAGGTGGACGCGGGCGTCGAACGCGAGGTCGGCGTCCTTGCGCGCGCGCTGGATCCGGTTGACCACCTCGCGGGCCAGGCCGGCGCGCTCGAGCTCGGGGGTGACGCGCGTGTCGAGCACGAGGACGCGCCCGCGGTCGGACGCCGCGGCGAAGTCCGCCTTGGCCTCGAGCCGGATCTCGATCTCGTCGGGGGCGAGCTCGATCGGCCCGTCCTCGAGCTCGAGGACGACCTTGCCCTCCGCCTCCATCTGCGCGTGCAGCGCGCCGCCGTCGGCGCCGGCCAGGGCCTTCTTGATCAGCGGCACGCGCTTGCCGTGGCGCGGGCCGCAGACGCGGAAGTTCGGCACGAGCGAGAACTCGACGTACTTGGCCGGCTCGTCCGTGAACGACAGGCTCTCGATGTTGAGCTCGTCGGTGATCGCGTCGGCGAAGCGCTCGACCATGGCCCGGTCCTCGTCGGACGCGACGACCACGATGCCCTCCGCTAGCGGCTGGCGGACCTTGAGCTTGTGCTGCGCGCGCACCCGCTGGCCCAGCGTCACCACCGTGCGCGCCGCCGTCATCTGCGCGATCAGCGCGTCGTCGGCGCGCGCGTCGTCGGGCTCGGGGAACGTGTCGAGGTGGACCGACGCTCCGTCGGTGAGGTTGCGGAACATCCGCTCGGACACGAACGGCACGAACGGCGCGAGCAGCCGCGAGAGATTGACGAGCACCTCGTAGAGCGTCGCGAACGCCGCCGCCTTGTCCGTCGAGTCGCCCTGCGCCCAGAAGCGCGCGCGGCCCCGGCGCACGTACCAGTTCGACAGCGAGTCGACGAAGCCGGCCAGCGCGCGCACCGCGGGGTGCGTGCGGTAGCCGTCCATCTCGTGGCGCACGGAGCGAACCGTGTTGTCGAGCTCGGCGAGGATCCAGCGGTCGAAGTCGTCGCGATCCGACAGCGCCGGGCGCTCGGACTCGGGCGACCACTCGTCGATGTTCGCGTAGGTGACGAAGAACGTGTAGACGTTCCAGACCTTCAGCAGGAAGTCCTTGATCGCGTCGTTGGCGCCCGCGTCGAACCACTTGGCGCTCTGACCGGGGATCGAGCTGGTGTACAGCGACCAGCGCACCGCGTCGGCGCCGTACTTGTCGAACATCTCCTGCGGCGGCTTGTAGTTGCGGTCGCGCTTGCTGAGCTTCTTGCCCTCGCCGTCGGTCAGCAGCGCGAGCACCGTGCATGCCCGGTAGGGGTGCGGCAGCTCGGCGTCCTCGAAGAGCAAGGTGCTGATCGTGATCAGCGAGTAGAACCAGCCGCGCGTCTGGTCGAGCGCCTCGGTGATGAAGTCGGCCGGGAACTCCTGCTCGAAGAGCTCTCGGTTCTGGTGCGGGTAGCCGTGCTGCGCGAAGGGCATGCAGCCCGAGTCGAACCAGCAGTCGATCACGTCGGGCACGCGCCGGTAGGTCCCCGGCTCGCCCTCCTTGGTGAACGTCACCTGATCGATCCACGGCTTGTGGACCATCAGGTGCTCGGACAGCGACGGGTCCTCTTCGAGGGCGGCGTCGAAGTGCGCGAACGCGTCGGAATCGAGCTCGAGCAGCTCGTCGACCGAGCCGATCGCGTGCATCGCGCCCGTCTCGTCGTTGATCCAGATCGGCAGCGGCGTGCCCCAGAAGCGCTCGCGGCTGAGCGCCCAGTCGACGTTGCTGCGCAGGAACTCGCCGAACCGGCCGTCCTTGATGTGCGTCGGCTCCCAGGTGACCTGCTCGTTGTTGTCGATGACCCGGTGGATCTCCTGGGTGGTCCGGATGAACCACGAGCGCCGGGCGTACTGGATGAGCGGGTCGCTCATCTTCCGCCAGCAGTACGGGTAGTCGTGGCGGTAGACCTCGTCCTTCACAAGCAAGCCGCGCTGACGCAGGTTGCGGATGATGTCGCGGTCGGCCTCCTTGCAGAAGCGGCCCGCGAAGTCCGTGACCGAGTCGACGAAGGTCCCGTCGGGCGCGACGAGCTGGAGGAACCCGAGGTCCTGCTCCTTGCCCACCCGGAAGTCGTCCTCACCGAACGCGGGCGCGATGTGCACGATGCCCGAGCCGCTGTCGAGGGTGACGAAGTCCGCCGCGATGATGCGGTGCGGGTCGCCGCCCTCGGGCGCCTCGTAGTCGAACGGCGGCACGTAGTGCGTGTCGACCCACGCCGAGCCCGGCTTGGTCTCGAGCACCTCGTGCTCGTCGTCGCCGAGGACCTTGCCGATCAGCGCCTCGGCGAGGACGAGCTTCTCGTCGCCGACCCGAACGGTCGCGTAGGTCTCGTCGGCCGCGACCGCGAGGCCGACGTTCGACGGGAGCGTCCACGGGGTCGTGGTCCACGCGAGGAACGAGGTGTTCTCTTCGCCCTTCACGCCGAAGCGGACGATCACCGACGGGTCGTCGACCTCCTTGTAGCCCTGGCCGACCTCGCCGCTCGACAGCGCGGTGCCGCCCTGCGGCCACCACCACACGACCTTGTAGTCCTGGTAGAGCAGGCCCTTTTCGAACAGCGTCTTGAGCGCCCACCAGACGCTCTCGACGTAGCTCTTGTGGAAGGTCACGTACGCGGCGTCGAGGTCGACCCAGAACGCGATGCGCTCGGTCATCCGCTGCCACTCGCCGATGTACCGGAAGACCGACTCGATGCACTTGCGGCTGAACGCCTCGACGCCGTACTCCTCGATCGCCGGCCGGCCGGAGATGCCGAGGTCCTTCTCGACCTCGACCTCGACGGGCAGCCCGTGCGTGTCCCACCCGGCGCGCCGCGGCACGTAGTGCCCGGTCATCGTCTTGTAGCGGAGCACGACGTCTTTCATCACGCGGGTGAGCGCGTGGCCGGGGTGCGGCATCCCGTTGGCGGTCGGCGGGCCCTCGTAGAACACGAAGTGCGGGCGGCCCTCGGCCTCCTCGACCGAGCGCTCGAAGATCCGCTCGTCCCGCCAGTGGGCGAGGAGCTTCTCCTCGAGCTTCGGGAAGTCGACGCGGGGGGACTCGGGATCGAACATGGCGCGGGTCTTACCACGCCTGCGCGTGCGGTCTACGGGGCGCCTACTCCTCTTCGTCGCTCGCCGGGGCGGGAGCCGCGCCGGTCGGGACGGGCTCGACGAACGGCAGCGCGACGATGCGCTCCGCGCGCTTCTTCCAGCGCACGTAGTAGAAGGCGCTCACCGCGATCACGGCGAAGCCGATCCACTGCGACGTCGACACGCCGAGGAACAGGCCGCGGTCGTCCGCGCGGAACGCCTCGAGCACGACCCGCGCGAGCGCGTAGAGCGCCATCGACACCGTGAACACCTGGCCGTCGAAGCGCTTGCGCGGGTGCAGCCACAGGGTGCAGAAGAGGCTGACCGCGAGGCACGCGGTCGCCTCGAACAGCTGCATCGGCAAGACGGTCAGCGACGGGAGGTTCGGGCTGACCAGCTCGCCCGCGCGGAACTGCGCCTCGGAGGCGGGCGACATCTCGGGGAAGCTGACCGCGAGGAAGTGGTCGCTGTGCACGCCGAAGCAGCAGCCGCCGAACCAGCAGCCGAGTCGGCCGAAGAACACGCCGAGCGGGATGACCATCCCGGTCATGTCCATGCCCTTGAGGACCGGGACGCTCTCCTTGTAGAGGAACCGGATCCCGTAGACGCCGGCGCCGAGCAGCCCGCCGTACCAGACGAGGCCCCCGTTCCAGAACTTCGCCCACGCGAAGCAGTCGGCCTGGGTCGAGTGGCACATCTGCGCGGTCGCGTCCCACGAGCCCTGGATCTGCGCGCACTGCGCCTGCGTGATCTGCCAGACCGCCTGGTTCGGGTCGGTGCAGAGGTAGACGTAGTTCCAGAAGTAGCCGTCCACGAAGACGTGGAGGATGCGCGCGCCCAGGACGCCGGTGATCAGGCAGCCGAGCCCGAGATCGATGATGACGTCGTGGTCGTAGCCCGAGCGCTTGGCCCACACGACCCCGAGGCCGATCGCCACCGCGAACCCGCACATGAGCATGGCGAAGTACGCGGGGATCGGCTCCCCGAACACCTCACCGAACTGCGGGATCACGACGCGCTCGCCTCCGCCGACGAGTCATCGGAGTCGTCGGTGCGCGGCGGCGCCTTGGCCTTCTTCTTCTTCTTCTTTTTCTTCTTGGGGCGCGGCTCGTCGTCGGAGTCGGAGTCGGAGTCGGACTTGGCCTCGGCCGCCTCTTCCTCCTCCTTCTTGGCCCGCTTGATCTTCCGCTCCTCGACGATGCCGTCGAGGATCAGGAGCACCACGCCGATCGTGATCGTGATGTCCGCGACGTTGAACGTCGGATACTCGAATCGGTCCAGCGTGGTGAACAAGAGGTTCACCTCGTGCTCGTAGTGGACCCGGATGAAGTCCACGACGTAGCCGAGCCTGGCTCGGTCGGCGAGGTTGCCCACCGCGCCGCTGACCACCAGCGGGACCGACCAGGCGAACAGCTGCCCGCCCTTGCCGCGGACGAAGAACATCGTGAGGAACGCGGCCGCCGCGACGGCCGCGATGCCGAACACGATGCGCCGGATCCAGCTGGGCGAGTCGTTGAGCAGGCCGAACGCCGCGCCGCAGTTCTCGGCGTAGCTCAGCTCCATGAAGCCCTCGATCAGCTCGACGCTCTCGCCGCGCAGGCGCTGGTTGCGGCCGGGCTCCGCGCAGACCGCGGGCGGCGTGCCCGGGTGCTCGACCGAGAGGTTCTCGGTGGCCCAGTGCTTGGACCACAGGTCGAGCGCGAGGAGCGCGAGCGTCGCGAGGGCGGCGATGGCGATGGCCTGATTCGAACGGCGCTTCACGTGCTTGTCTCTTCTGCGGCGGCCGCGCCATTGACGCGATCGCCACCACGGCGGAAGGTGTCGACGACCAGGAGCGCGAGCCCCCCGACGATGTACGTGTCGGCGACGTTGAAGGTTGCCCAGTCGAAGACGCCTCGCCAGTACAGGTGCACGAAGTCGATGACCTCGCCCCAGAGCACCCGGTCGACGAGGTTGCCCAGCGCGCCCGCGAGGAGCAGCGCGAGCGACCCGCGGAACAGGCGCTGGCCGGGCTCGGCCTTCGCGTACAGGCGGACGATGAGCGCCGAGGCGGCGGCGCTCGCGGCGATGAAGAAGATCCGCCGGACGCTCGGCGCCAGATCGGCCCCGAGGCTGAAGAACGCCCCCGGGTTTCGCGCGTAGCGGAGCTCGAAGAAGCCCTCGACCACCGTCACCAGGCCCTGGCCGCGCAGGAACGCCTCCGCCAGCTGCTTGGCGATCTGGTCCAGCGCCACGCCCACGACGACGACGGCCGCGAGCACGCCCCAGGATCGGCGGGTCTCATCCATCGAGCGGCGCACCATACCCACAAAGCCACGCGCGCGCACCCGCGTGGCTCGCGGGCGGATTGGATCACAGCGTGACACAAACGGGTTGACACGTAACACGACGTGATACACGTTTCGCGGCGTGACACCGAAGGACGACGACGGCGAGCGCGGGCCCTCTTCCAAGGCGGAGAAGCGGCGTCGCAAGCGCAAGGCGCGGCACGACGCGCCCAAAGAGCGCGTGCTGCACACGCGGGTGCCCGCCGTGCTCGAGGACGAGCTCAAGCGCCTCGCGAAGAACCTGCGCGTCCCGGTCTCCAACGTCGTGCGCGCGATCCTCGAAGACGCCGTCGACGCGGTCGACGCGATGGGCGGCATCGCCGAGGACGAGCTCGTCGGGTTCGCGGACCGGATGCAGCGCCAGCGCGACCACCTGCGCGACCGCGTGACCCGCCGCGGTGAGGCGCCCGAGGTCGACGCGACCGACGACGAAGGACCGAGCAGCGCAGACGAGGACGAGGCCGCCGACGCCCCCCCGACGTGCCCCACCGAACGGCCCGACGCGCTCGACGGCGTGTTCGGCTTCCAGCCGCTCGTGCTCGCGTCCGACACCGCGTGCAGCGTCTGCGGCGCCACCCTCGCGGCGGGCAGCGACGCTCACCGCGCCCTGTTCGACGACCCGTCTCGGCGGGTCTTCCTCGGTCCGAGCTGCCGGCTGTTGCCGGAGAAAGGCTGATCCCATGACGAGCCCCACCCCCGCCCCCGAAACCATCGACGCCGACCCCGGCCCCCTCACCGACGCGGCCACGAGGGTGACCGGCGCCCTGTTCGAGCTCGGCCGCCTGTGGGCCGCGCACGGGCTCACCGTCGGTCGCTCCGCGCTGCACACGAGCGCCGAGACCCTGCGCACCACCGCCGAGGTCCTCGGCGACCTCGCCGAGCGCTTCGAAGACGAGGAGCGCTCAGAACCCGGCGAGGAACAGCCGGCTGCGTAGCCCGAGCGTCGTCGTGTAGCCGACCTCGACGTGGCGGATCCGCCCGTCGGGGTCGACGACGAACGAGGTCGGGAACGCCTCGACCCCCCACTGGTGCGACAGCACCGCGCCCGGGTCGTTGACCACCGGAAAGTCCAGCCCGTGCTGCGCCATGTAGGCGCTCACCTGCTGCGGTCGGCCGGACCGGGTCGCCACCGAGATCACGCGGTGCCCCTCGGCGACCGAGTCGATGTTGCCCTCTTCGGCCTCGCAGACGCCGCACCAGGTCGCCCAGAAGTGCACGAGCACCGGCTCGTCGAGCCCCTCGAGCGAGACGGGCTCGCCGGTGATGGTGGTGGCGCTCAGCGCCGGCGCCGGGCCGCTCGCCGCGTCGCGCGTCTGGTAGGCGCGGACGCCGAAGAAGATCAGCGCGACCACGCCGATCTCGATCGCCCAGCGCTTCCAGGAGCGGGGCTTCTTCTCGGGCGCGGGCTCGGCGGCTTCCGTCACGGCGGCGTGAATCTAACGCTACTCGCGGCTGTCGGCCCGATCCGCGTCGGGGTCGTCGCCGCCCTTCGCGGACACGCCGTGCAAGAAGCCGTGCGTGATCTGCGGCCCGCCGGGGCGCGACAGGTCGCCGCCGGGCCCGAAGGCGAGCACCGCGGTCTGCAGGTCCTCGATGCTCGGTCGCGGCGCGGGCGGCACCTCGGTCTCCTTCGCGCGGGTCGCGAGGTGCAGCGTGCGGGTGGGGAAGGCGAACTGGACCTCGAGCTCCTGCGCGAGGCGGAGCACCTCGAGGTAGATGTTGTGGCGCGCGACCAGCTCGTCGTCCCAGCTGTCGGTCTCGAAGAAGAAGTAGAGCATCACCTCGAGCGCGCTGTCGCCGAAGCCGGTGAAGTGGACGTAGTACCCGTCCTTCCAGACCAGATCGTTGCTCGCCAGGATGGCGCGGACGCCCTCGCAGAAGGCTTCGATCTGCTCTGGCGACGTGTCGTACTGCAGGCCGAGCTTCAGGTAGGTGCGCCGCAGGTTGCGCATCCCGTAGTTGTCGATGACGCCGTCGGCGACCTTGCTGTTGGGGATGCTGACCAGCGACTTGTAGAAGGTCCGCACGCGCGTGCTGCGCATCCCGACCTCCTCGACCACGCCCTCGACGCCCTGCATCACGACCCAGTCGCCCACCTGGAACGGCTGGTCGGCGAAGATGCTCACGCTGCCGAACAGGTTGGCGACGGTGTCGCGCGCGGCGAGGGTGAACGCGAGGCCGCCGAGCGACACGCCCGCGATGAGCGAGCCGATCTCGACGTCCATGT
>Ga0070728_10005066_pt1 | contig 13259 bp, 8 predicted proteins | sample tdDd471_FD_66723 | JGI IMG/M metagenome (GOLD analysis project Ga0070728, IMG submission 66723) | Marine sediment microbial communities from the Atlantic coast under amendment with organic carbon and nitrate - tdDd47.1 | ecosystem: Environmental > Aquatic > Marine > Coastal > Sediment | place...
CTTTATTCTCAGGTTAACTTTTTGAAAGACTTGCCAGTTAATTATGAGAAAGAGAATCGGCTTCGTATTACAGATGCTCCAGAGCAACTAATATATTCTCCAGAGAGCGCTGCATTGTTTAATGATATGATGCAAATTGAAGGCGTGATTTCTGCTACACCTGCTGATTTTGAACTAACCAAGTCAACTTATGCAGGGATTTCAAATGTGCTGATTTCTGGTGTTGACTCGTTTACAAATGAAGTTGCTTATGGAGGTGTCGGCTTTGATGCAGTTAAGACATTGGGCTTAACTCTAATCACTGGTCGTGATTTCACGCGTGACCATGCTTCTGATTGGTTTAACCCTGAAACGAATAGTGCCTCCATATTAATTCCTGAGTCACTTTTGACTGCGGCAGGCTACGAAAATCCAGAACAAGCGTTAGGTAAAGTTTGGCAATTTAACGCTGGACGAGTGAATGATTTGCAGGGGAGAGTGGTAGGTGTTTTTAAGGATGTCAAAATAGGATCATCCAAAGAGCGTTCCTTACCCGTTGTTTTTGCTGCGGGTTTACCCGCATCGGGCGTAAACTCAGTGGTAATTAATGTTGTAGATAGCCGAGATCCATTATTACTGCAACGCTTAACCCAGTTTATAAAAACTCGACTTGATGTCAATCCTGTGAATATTGAGGTAGTTTCAGATAAATATGAAATGATTTATAGAGAAGAGAATAATTTAACTCGTTTAGTAACAATCTTTTCGATGTTGGCGGTTTTCTTAACCTGCGTAGGAATGTTTGGGTTGACTGCCTTTAATACACAACGACGTAGTCGTGAAGTGGCCATACGTAAAGTTTTAGGCGCTTCAAGGATGAGTTTGGTTAAGTTACTGACAAAGGAAGCCTTAGTTCTCTCCTTGGTCAGTGTGATCCTGTCATTTCCCTGCGCATTTTGGGCGGTAGACAGTTGGCTAAGTCATTATAATGATCGTATAAGCCAGTCGCCTTGGATATATTTATTTTCCCTAGTTACGGTGTTAACCATAACTTGGATGACTATTTCTTATATAGCTTTTAAAACGGCAAGTTCCCGGCCGTCGAATGTTCTAAGAGCTGAGTAGATACAAATCAATTGCGGCTTAGTAGGGCTAAGCCGCAGTTTCACTACAAGAGTGTCAAAGTTAAATATTTCGTTTTCGTCAGTCTTAGCTGGATTAATCCCCGTGAAATAAATTACACTACCGCAACTAAATAATTTCGTTTAGAACAAAGTCTTTTCAATGGAGTCTAACAGCATGGTTAGAATATTATTATTGAGCGCATGCTTATTTTCGCTAAATGCGTGTGTATCTGAGACAGTCGCGAATAGTCAGCAGACCTCGGCGCCTCTTGAAAAAAGCAAATACCAAACCTTCGTCTCTGCTGGTTCGTCTCTACCGCTTACCACAGTGACGACGATAGACGGTGAGGTCATTGATTTTACTCAGGATAAATCGCGTAAGCTGATCATATTATTTGCTACTTGGTGCTCTGACTCTCAGCGAGCCATGAAGGCGTTAAGTCAATCGAGCATGTTGCAAGAAGATGACCTACATATTATTGCCATCGCCCGAGAAAATTCCATCGATGAAGTGCGTCAGTTTAAACAAGACTATAATTTGCCCATCGATTTTGTTGCCGATGTTGATCGCAGAATCTACCAACAATTTGCTGAGGCGGGTATTCCGCGTTTAGTTATGGTCGATGGTAATAATACGGTGATTGATGCGGTGCTTGCAGAAGGTAGCAATCAATTGGACTTGATTCATTGGCAGTAAACTAAGTTTATTTGCAAGTTATCCAAAATAAAAAAGCCGACGTTCTGTCGGCTTTTTTATCAAGTGAAGGGGCAACTAGCGCTTAACGTCGCTCATCGTCACGACGCTCTTTGATATTGCTTGTGATGTTGAGTGACTTCCGATAGTCACGAATCGCGTGCTGTTCGATCAAAATATTCACCGCGGTAAATACTTGATGAATGTCGTCTCCAATAGCTGGCGTTCCACCACCTGGAGCCGTAGCGAGATTCCAGTGTTCCAATAACTCATTGTAGGCGGGTATATCGTTCGCAAATAGTTCAAAACATCCCGGCCCCCAGGTGACTGGCATGGCACCGCCGTCACCAAAATCAGTGGATCGCGCAGCATTACATTCAGTTGGACCAGCGAAAGGACCGCGATCATCATAATGTGCCGAACTACCAGAGCCGGTGACCGTTGTGTAGTACCAGCCAGGTGATGTAACAGGACCAGCAGCCATAATAGAGTTTGCTAGGCCCGTTGCGAGTAACGTTGCTACGATCATAAGTCGTTTATTCATAAAACACTTTTTCATACTATTCTCCTAATTCTTTCGTCATACACCGAAATTGAACGACCATTTCCGTGTTGAAGTCTTGTTGCCAAAGAAACCAGTTATTTCGGGCAATTCAATTAGCGTTCGCCTTTCTCTTCGGCTTTGCGCGGTTGAATATTGCTGACTTTATTCATGGCTTCGCGATAGTTACGAATCGCATGGTGTTCAATCAAAACATTCACTTCACTAAGGACATATTCCATTTCTGCATCAAGGCTGGGCAGCCCAGTGTTGGGGCCAGTTGCTAGATTCCAATGCTCTAGAAGTTCGTTGTAGGCCCAAATATCGTTGTCGTGTAAATAGAAGCAACCTGGACCACCATCCCATGGAATCGAACCGCCATCGCCATAGTCGTTCCAGCGAACAGCATCGCATTCCGCTTTGGTGCTAAAAGGACCATTCCTACCAAATGTTGCCGAGCCACTCGCGTAGCTGACCGTGGTGTAATACCAACCCGGTGAAGAAACCGGCCCGATAGCATCTGCTGATTGGCTGCATAGTGAGGCCGTTAGAACGATGGCACTGGCAAGTAATGTGGATTTCATAAAAACATCTCCCTGGAGCTTCTTAAGTATTTAGCGGCTAAATTGAATTAACCCCTGTCAGTGTGTTGTTTTCGTATTTCTGACTTGCGATTAATACGGCAGGTCATTGAGTTCGATACTAAGCAGGCGAGCTGAAAAGGCGAGTAAATTGACTGGACAATCGTGGTTAAATTACTGGCGCAGTGCCGTATTAGAGCCCGGAAGAAACCTTTTATTGTTCTTTCAACTCTATGAATTTATTGATAAATATTGGTTTTTACCGAATTTTACCAGAACCCTTACTTAACATCTTGAGCAGCGCACCGCACAATGACTCGACAGGTTGAGATTGCCTTTAATTGTCGCTTTTTTATCTCGAATTCGAGTAAGCACAACATCAAGTTTTGAAGATAACGTCTGGTTTCAAACATAAACTAGAGTCGTTACAGGAGAGGAAAGTATGAATAGTAGTCTGTCTAAAATCGCGAATACGAATCGGTTCAAAAATCTAACGGCCTCAGTCATACTGATTGGCAGCTTAACTGCAACGTCTTTGCTTCACGCCCACAAGTTTCTCTCTGAAATAATTACCGAGGCCAATTTGGGTGCAAATGCCGTGTTTATTACTGTGGCGACCTTTCATCTCACTCAAGAAGATATGACGACCCTAGAGCAAGCTAATCAACCCATTGATTATTTTGTGGAGTCGATCCAAGGGTACGATGGGCAACCAAAGGTTGCCATTCGTTCACGACAACGCGAGGTCGAAGAAAGTTGTGAAGCGTCGCAATCGAAAACATGCGGACAATTCGATCACTTCACCCGAGGAAGAGCCGCCGCGCTGAATACTTGTTATGACTTATATCAAGCTGAGCCCGAGGCATACCCCACGGAATTAGTGCCGATGTATTTAGGGCCAGCCACCTTTGTTGATGTCGACACCGCCAGTGATGAGCATCACCTCAACTATCATTTGAGCCAGGGTTTAACCTTTAGTTGTGGCTATGTTACATGGGTCTTAAAAGATAAAACGAAAGAGTCTCGCTATTCGTATTAATGATGAGCCATGGTCGTTGACGTTTGGTGACTCTTTGAACTGTCTTCGACCGCCATTGAAAGCATCTTAACGTTTTGCATTATACTGTCGAGATGTTGGTTCAGAAGCGAGCGATCTTTTGGAGAGAGCGTCATGTCGGCTAAAATAAAATGACAGGTACCAGCGACGTTTCTCCAGCGTGGATTCAGAGGGATTTTCTCTAAACTTAAATATTTATCGAGCGAACGAGTACGCAAGGTTCCATTATCAATCGATACGGTCCATAGCTTACTTTTCTCAGCAAGTTCAACTCGATTGGTTTTCGTATGTTTTTCCCAGATGGAGACCGCCTCAATCATTGTACTAACCAGCGATTCCCGTAAGATTTGCTTTAACTCACTTTCATTGAATTTTTTGGCTTGTTCTTGTTGCTGTTTGTTGTCAGCGACAGGTTGCACTGTATCACTTGGAGAGTAAACTGCTTTATTGGTCGTATAGTCTTCAGGACTATGCGTTGAAGGTTGATTGTTTGCCTGATCGTGTGAAGAAGAGTTTTGAGATGCAGAGCTTTGTGAAGTTGAAAAGTGATTATTTGCCAGTAAATAAGACTCCAAAACACGGTCGTTAGAATCAAAGGTTTGTGTTGGGTCTGCCGTGAAATCATGGTTTAAGGTTTCACCTAGCGCTATTAGCTGTTGTTGGTGATATTTAATGTTTTGCAGTAACGATTGCTTTTCTTTGTGCTTTTTAAACCAATAGAATACGATAAATCCAATACACACAATAAGTGCGAGACTTGCAAGTAACACGATGTTGGTTAATCGTTGAATTTTGGTTTGTTGTTCCGCATTCGCTATTTGTTCTAAAGCAAGTTCATGTTCAACCTGTTGCTTTTCAATCGTGACTTGAATGGTTTTTAGGTCAGCGTCAAACTTTTGCGCTAGGAATGCTTCTCGTGTGGATGAGTACTTCTGTAGAAACTGAAGAGCTGTCTTTGGCTGATTAGTTTGATAAGCGTCGCTTAAAATTTTATACAGCTCAGCTTCCTTGGCTAAGTCGTTTTTCTTCTCTGCGTCAATTAATCCACTGTTGGCAAACACAATAGCTTGGTCATTCTTTCCATTTTGCAAATAGTAGTGAGCCCATGACAAATTGAGTTCAAGACGCAGATCAAAAGCACTGTCATTTTGCAGCTCACTGGCTTTGCTTAAAAAGTGCTTTGCCGAGTCAAGTTGTTGCTCTTCGAGTTGCAGTTTTGCAATGTTAATTAAAGCTCGAGCTTGTTCTCCTTTGGAGTTTTTATAGGCAATAGAGTCGGTCGCCTTTTGTTGATAAAATGCTTTTTTCTGAGCATCATCTAAACGATTGTAGGTGACGGCAAGATCTTCGTAAACATGGGTGATGTTATTAAATACTCGGCGGTCAAAGTTAGGCTCTTGAGTGTAATTTAAAAACGTATCGAGCGCTTGTTCATAATAATGAATGGCTTGCTCAGTGTTTTCTAGTTTAGTGTAGATTAAACCGATATTGTTTAAGGTTGTACCTATCGGATATCGATCGCCTATTTCAAGCTTCAGCGCCAAACTTTTTTGATAAAATTCAAGCGCTGTTCGAAACTCTCCAAGTTGCGATTCAATGAGTCCAACATCATTAAAGCTCTTAGCCAATAAACGATTATCTTGCTGTTTTTCCGCCATTGTTAAGGCTTTGTACAAATGCTGTTTAGAGAGTTCAAAATCTTTCGCAAAATAATATTTTTGTCCCATTTTACGATGCCAGCGATAAGCGGCAATTGGCGAGCGATCAAATGCGCTGCTTTCTCGTGCGGAGGACAGATAGAGACTTTCTTGTTCACTATTGCCCAGTGAGTGATGGATCTCGACCAATGCTAATTGCAATAATAGCTTTTGTTGTTCGATATCTATCGTTGATTGATTCATGTCTTCGACGCTGTCTAGTAATTTATTACAGACTTGTAAGGCATTACTATAATCGCCGGTTTTCATCACTTGCTCACACGCTTGGTTGGGAGCGACGGTGCTGTCGGAGCTGGTTTGTGATGCGAAGGTGGGTGCCTGGAAAGAAGCGAATAATATAATTTTTAAGAGAATGATTTTCCAACCCTTTGTAGTTAAAGCGATTGGCATTCTATTTTTTAAAATATCAAGCAAGAAAGTTTTATAGTTTTGCATAGTCTATTAATGACGCGTTGCCTATTTGGAAGCGTGGCCTGTTTTATTTATTGTTATTGTTTCAGGTCGTTAGTTGCCTGACACTTTGCCCTCATTATGGCATAACTAAGAAACAAATATTGGTGAATACTCCCGTATTTTGGGTATTGGTGTGTGAGATATTCGAGGCGTAGGGGGAGGGACAATAAGGGGTAACATAAAAGCAGTGATATAAAAATCGAGGATCGGCGCCTTGATTTGTTTGAAAATAAATACTTTTGTCCTTCAACCAATCGCGAAAGAGCATACCGCTTGCAAGGTCTTAACTTGTAAACGTCAAAGCGTTAAAAACGTTGTAGATATAAAACTATATCCATAGCTGAACATTAAGAAAGGCTCATATTCATCGGGAGTATATGGGAGTAAGCAGAAGCAAGTTTAACTTGCCTATGCGAGTAAACCTGTATAATTTACCCTCTATAGTTTGAGATATTTTGAATATTTTAATAAGGATTGATTGATGAAGAGACTTCTTATTTCTGCACTCGTTGGCTCAGTTTTAATGACTGGCCACGCAACGCAAGTTTATAAGTCTGAGCCCATAAATAGCCTACCTAAACATCTATCAGGCTTGCCAGAGGAGGCGGTAAAAAAGTACCTCAGTTATGGTGGAAAGTCGCTCAGCTACAAAGTAGCGAAGCATGGAAACATCGATTCGTTTATGTTGCCACTGCCGAGCGGTGAAGTGGAAATGCGAGTATTAAATCGCGTTCAGCATAGCAATGGTAATGTGACATTAGTAGGACTATTGCAACTGGATAATTCAGACTATCGTGTGGTTGCCACTCTCGGAAAAGATGGTGGCATCGCGGATATTACCGGCCCTAAGGCGCGCTTTAGAATTGATATCATAAACGATGGCTATTGGACGACGGATCTGTCGCATCGCAACATCGTTAATCGCTCTGGCAATGACGATATGATTGAGTCGCTGAGTCAAAACTTATTGAATCGGTACGACTTAACCGCATTGAAGCAACAACGCGCAAACGTTTTGAATAAGCAAGATAATTTACCCAAGTTACAAAAGAGCTTACTTGCCTTAACCGTCGTAGATACCTATCTCTTATACACGCCAAATATACAAGCAGCCTACCCTGGTGAGCTGGCCGAAACATTGATGAATCATGTGGTCGCTGTGACCAATCAAGCTTTTGTCGACAGTGACGTTGAAGTCTACTTACGTTTAGTCGGAACGGATCTGGTGAACTATACAAAGCCAAGTGACTTTAGTGCACTGGATGATCTAGCCGATGCGCTAAATGGTGTTTCGATACTTGATCCCTCTCTAGTGAATGTACTTGCCAGACGAAATGAATTAGGTGCTGATTTAGTCTCAATGATTCGTACTCATGATCTCAATGAGCGGGGAGTATGTGGGGTTGCATTTTTTCCTAATACGGAAAGCGATGTATTGATTAATATTTCAAATGTGGGTTCCAGTGGCGGCTCACATTGTTTCGATACCTTTACTCATGAAGTTGGGCATAACTTTGGCGCCGGTCATCAATGGAGAAATGGGCAAAGCGTCGGTTATTTTGATTTTTCTGGCGCGTTGATCAGTTCCGGAAAATTCAACACCATAATGTCATCAATAGGAACCGGAGATATCAATCGAAACTACGGTTTAAATAAGTTTTCTAACCCTGATATACAATGCGCCGGCGTTGCTTGTGGAGATGTGACGTGGGGAAACAATGCCGAAACCATTCGGTTATTAGCACCACAAAACGCTGCCCTAAGAGAATCGATCAGTGAAGTGGAGGTCAACCCTTATCTGCCCAGTCAGACTGACTTAGATAACGACGGTGTGCTTGATGATGTCGATGCATTTCCTTTTGACCCAACCGAGTCGGTCGACACCGACGGTGATGGTGTTGGTGATAATACCGATCAATTTCCGACCGATCCAAATGAATGGATTGACAGCGACGATGATGGCACTGGTAATAATGCAGATCTAGATGACGACAATGATGGCACATCAGATAACGAAGACGATTTGCCACTCGATCCCAATGAGCAGGTTGATAGCGACGGTGATGGAGTAGGTGATAATAGTGATGCTATGCGCTTTGATCCCTTTGAGTTCCGAAATAATGATGGTGATACTCAAGGCAATAGAATTGATAGAGATGATGATAACGATGGTGTGAATGATTTTGCTGACGACTCTGACGCTGGTCGAGCGAAAATGTTCGTGGTGAGCGCAGGGAACGATCGTCTATTGCAATATGACTTACCTACGAATCAGCTCGATGGTGTTTTGTATCAAGCGCAAACCGGGGCCTACACTATGCGTAGCGATATCAAGTCGAATAATCGGGGCGAGCTGAGAGTAATTGATTTTAGTGACGTAGCCGTTTTTAACCGAGAAGATGCGAGTTACAAAGTATTGGTTGATCGGAGCGAGCTAGGAACTAACTTCCCTGGGCATGTAGAAACCTACTCTTATGACAATAACGATTATCTCTTGATCAGTCATGGATTTGGGAGCTCAGGGCTAAGCTTACATCAACGAGATGGACAATTTATTAGTGCTTCAAACTACGAAGACGATGTATTTCGTGATATTGAATTTGTCACATCTGCTGGTATTTGGGTTGCGTCTAGATCATCGAATCAAGTTTTGTTATACAGCTTTCCAAATCTGCAAAAAATTAGTCCTCTTATTACTGATACGCGACTGCAAGAACCTGAGCAATTGGCTATTACACCGCAAGGCGATCTCTTGGTCAGTGATGCGGGAAATAACAACATTCATTTAATCAGTTCTATCGGAAATTATATTCGAGTCTTTATTACTGGGTCTGAAGTTAATTTGGGATCTATTGGTTGTATGGAGTTTGGCCCCGATGGTTTTCTGTATGTTTGTAGTCGAGAAACCAATCAGATACTCAAGTTTAATGGCAGCACAGGCGCGTTTGTTGAAGTTGTTTTGAGTGAGCAGCAAGGCCTTATCGATCCGGTTGGCTTAACCTTTGCGGGTGCGGTTTTAGACGACGCTCCTTTTGACTCGACTAATGACAGTGACGGCGATGGCGTGATTAATTCAGACGATGAGATGCCACTAGATCCATCTGAAACTCTTGATAATGACGGTGATGGTATTGGTAATAATGCTGATACAGACGATGACAATGATCAAATGCCAGACACCTATGAAACCCAGTATGGCTTTGATCCTTTCAATGCAGCCGATGCCAATCAAGATGCTGATAGTGACGGGCGTACCAATTTGCAAGAGTATCTAGACAACACTGATCCAACGGATCCTAACTCTGTGGCATCATCGGGCGGCGGCGGTGGCGGCGCTTTTGGATTCAGCCTTATTTCTTTATTGTTGATGACATTGGGTTATCGTCGTAGAACGTGGAACCGTAAGTCTCAATAGTCAATTTATCCGTTTTAGTTGATTGAAATGGAAACATAAAGGCAGGCAGCGATTTTGCTCTCTGCCTTTTTATCTTTCATTTAAATGGATTGTTGAAAATTCGTATATCACTAAGCCATTGATTGTCGACAGAGCCAAAATGAGAGAATGAGAGTTAACCTTTGCCTGTTGGTTTATAGACTCGTCTATAATGACGTTGGAATAATCGATAAATAGCATGAAATGTCATTTGGAGTAACCTATTTGAATGACAAGAGAATGTATAAGTGCGTTTACTTCAGATTTTACAAGAGAATTTTCGAAAGGGTTTTTAAGAGAATTTTCGAAAGAATATGCAAAAGAATTTATAGATAAATTTTATTAGTCAGTCTTATAAGAACAGAGCATTTTGCGAATGAAAAGTGGACATGGTTTGAATCCGTCTCTTAATCAAGCATTGAGTCAATGGAAAACCCTTACACTCACTCTATTGTCCATCAGCTTTATGATTGCGGTTTGGCTACTTCAAATCGAAAGTCAAGATCGACAATGGACACCAAAGCAGGTGCCTGTCGCAGAAGTTTCTGAAAAGGTAGCTGCTTTAAACCGCTCTGAAACGATGTATAAATTTGGCTTGTTTGTCCAATCGATTGAGTATCGACGCCCTACGGATGTCACTCTCTCAGGACACTATTGGTTAAGAAAAACGAATCATTCGACATTTAACCTAGACTCTGGAGATATCGTGTTTCCAGAAGCTATTGAAATAAAAACGTCCGACACACAAATCAAAAATAGAGGTGATGGCGATGTGCTTCAAGGATGGTATTTCGAGTCAACACTAAGGCAAGAGCCTGCAATAGGAAGCTACCCGTTCGATCAGCGAGAAGTGCTAATCAGAATATGGTTGAAGGATTTTTCACAGAAATCGATCTTATCGTTGGATCAGCAAGCATATTCAGATAAGCACGGACTGATTGCTTTGGAAAAGACGATTGTATTATCTAGTTTTATTATTAAAGAAAGTTTTTTTGATTATAGTTTCTTTGACGATAAAGTTCGGCAATCTGAAAACTTTGCATTCGGTCGTCCTGACTCAAGTGTCAATCCGTTGTTGTCGTATGAATTGCGTTATAATATTCGGATTCAACGAAACAGCCTAAAAGAGTTATTCAACGCTTTCGTCCCTATTATAATGATATTGCTTTTCGTGTATGTGTATCTGTTGAGCTGCGCTGGTTATGAATTGTCTTTTGGATTTCGTTGGTTGCAAAAATTGCGCTCAAGCATTTGGCCGGTTGTTTATGTTTGTTTTTTAGTTTATTCGCATTGTAGATTAAGACAAACCCATGCATTTAACGACTTTCAAATTATCGATGGTTATTTTCTAGTAGCCTATTTTGCAATTATTTATTCTGTGCGTTTTGGTGTTACTCCTTTTGCATATTCAAGCTTGCACACGAATAAATATCAACATTCATCAGAGAAAATAACACCGACATTCGTTGTCAGAGCGTTAGGTGATAACGGTATATTTATGAGTGAGACTTCAGTCATTCGTTATTATTGGTTGGCTATCGCGTTCCTTATGTGTGTTTATACTTTTATTGAGACCGTTTTCTTTTTTGGTTAGCTCTCTTTATTCTTATTTTTATCGCAAGTCATGATGCTGTTTTTTCGTTAACTCTGCTAAATTTGAATTTTAAGCCATGGAATTAGGAGAACGGAAATGACCGAGCTAACGACTCGAATGTGGATCAAAGCCGACAGTAGTTTTAAATACCCTGAGCAAACGCTGACAGACATTACCAGTCGACCGAATATTGGTGTTTGTTTTTCTGGCGGCGGCACGAGAGCCATGTCGGCAGCAATGGGCCAAATGCGAGCGCTTAATCAATATAAGTTGTTTCCGGCGATTCGTTACATTTCTTGTGTTTCCGGAGGATCATGGGCATCGACTATTTTTTGCTATTACCGCACGGGGGCGACCAGCGACGATGATTTACTAGGGCCGGTAACACCTGCAGAGAAGATTACTCAGCGTCACCTCGATACGAGTCTAACATCGGCGCGTTTAGCGTATGGCGCAACCAAGTGGTTAGCCGGTATTATTGCAGAGTGGGAGTTGTTTCCCGATTTTGAATACACGTCGAATGATGTTTGGATTTATTCGATCAGTGAAGCCTACTTGCAAGACTTTGGATTATTTGACGCACACTCAGCCGCGTACCATCCTTCTAAACTGCCGTATTATTCTTGGGATGACAACAGTGTCGCAGACATTAAAGCGAAGAATCCAACGCTCGAAGATTCAACCTTTTACACCTCACGGCCTAATCGCCCTTATTTAATTGTGAACAGTTGTATTCTATTACCTCAAGATAAGCCGACTCAAGATGGCAATGTGCATTTTGAGTACACGCCATTGACGGTCGGACGAGGTACCCTGTCAGAGTCACAGGGTAGAGCCTATGGCGGTGGATTTATCGAGCCCTTTGCCTTTCGTAGTCAAGCTCCGGTGGGCAGCGGCCCCTGGTCGAATGGCGCTTATGTTCAGCTCTCTGGCCAAGACCGCCCATTTACTTTAGCGGATACCACAGGAACAAGCAGTTCAGCCTATGCCGAGGTGTTGATTGATGACTTTTCAATCTCACGATTTGATCCAAAATCTGAATACTTTCCGGTACAGCCTTCAGGGCCGTTAAATAGCGCGCAAACCTTTTTTGGCGATGGAGGCATTTTAGAAAATCAAGGCATTATTCCTTTGTTGCAACGAGGGGTAACGACAATATTTGCGTTTATTAATACCGAAGCCAAGTTAAGTCTCGACTATCATCCTAATAGCAATGGTGAAGATCCAAGTAATGATCCCAATGGTTATTGTGATACTTCATTGCCTGCGTTATTTGGCTACAGTCATTCGACTTGGAAGTGGCAGTACCCTAATAATCAAGTCTTTCCAACAGTCGACTTCCCAAAGTTAATTGCGGAGTTTCAAAACTTAAAAAAGCAAGGGTTGCCTTTAGTCGTGGGAACTCAGCATCAAGTCGTAGCTAATTCAAGTTGGGGCATTGAAGCGCAAACGAATCCAGTAACGGTCGTTTGGTTTTATTTGGATCGTGTTACTCAATGGGAAAAGAAAATTCCAAACCATTACATTCAGGAACAAATTGAGCAAGGCAACCAATCGTATCCCGAAGGGCCATTTAAAAACTTCCCAAACTATAAAACCATCGGTCAAAATGATTTTGATTTAGTCGCCTTAAGTCATCAGCAAATCGTCTTACTGGCAGATTTAGCTTGCGATGCAATGCTTTGGAAAGACAGTAGCGACGTGGCCGCCATTTTTCAGCAAGCAGTTTCTCAAGCGAACACCGATAGTTGTGTGAAATCATAAATATTGGATAGCATATTGTAAAAGAAAGCCGCAAAAGAAAAAGCGCCATCAATGAACCGTTATTTGATGGCGCAGTGGATTACTTTATTGTAATAAGAACGACTGAATTTAATCTTCGAAGCTCAGTACACTAATTTCAACTTGAGCGGTATTCGAGTCGGCACTGCCGTCGTTCGCCTTAAATTCAAAAAAGTCCGTACCGATAAACCCTGCGTTCGGCGTATAAGTATAACTAGAGCCGTCATTGCTCAAGGTTCCATTGGCCGGAGGTGTCACAATGATGAAGGTTAGTTCGTCATCGTCTGGGTCGAACGCAAACAA
>Ga0070728_10005070_pt1 | contig 13256 bp, 14 predicted proteins | sample tdDd471_FD_66723 | JGI IMG/M metagenome (GOLD analysis project Ga0070728, IMG submission 66723) | Marine sediment microbial communities from the Atlantic coast under amendment with organic carbon and nitrate - tdDd47.1 | ecosystem: Environmental > Aquatic > Marine > Coastal > Sediment | place...
TCCGGGCGGGCGCTTCTCCACGGCGGAGCGGACATGCGAACAGGTTAACGCGACGCTCTCGCGATGCTGCCAATCGCATGCTTCAAGCCTCAAGGCTGCGGATCTATACTTCGTGCATGGCCATCGCCCGCAACATCGCCGAGTCGCTGGAGCGAGCATCGTGGATCCGACGCATGTTCGAGTCAGCCCACAAGCTGCGCGAAGAACGGGGCGCGGAAAACGTCGCCGATCTGAGTCTCGGAAATCCGTGCAATGAGCCGCCTGCGGAGTTCTTCGATCACCTCCAGGAGGAGTCGGAAATCCGCACCGGGCTCCGCCATCGCTACATGCTCAACCCCGGGTATCCGGAAGTGCGCGAGCGGGTCGCCGCCCACCTGGCCCGGCGTACCGGGCTGCCCTACGATTCCGCGGACATCTGCCTGACGGTTGGCGCCGCGGGCGCGCTGAACGTGATTCTGCGCAGTATTCTCGATCCGGGCGATGACGTCGTCCTGTGTGCTCCGGCCTTCGTCGAGTACCCGTTCTACGTGGCCAACTACGGCGGACACGTATGCCACGTGCCCAGCGACGAGAACTTTCTGCCCGACGTCAATCGCATTGCCGATGCCTGCACGGGAACGACTCGCGCCGTCATCATCAACGCGCCCAACAACCCGACCGGACGCATCTATCCCGAACGCACCTACATGGATTTGGGACGCGCGTTGGCACAGCGCTCGGCCGCGAACAGCCGCCCGATCTACCTGATTTTCGACGACCCGTATCACGCGCTGAACTACACAGGCAAGCCTTCCCCGATGCCGGGTCAGTTCTACGACCAGCTCATGTACGTCACGAGCTTCTCGAAGGAGCTGGGACTGGCCGGCGAACGCGTCGGCTACATCGCGATCCATCCCAACGCTCATGCGAGGGAAGATCTTCGCGCCGCGTTCCCGTTCTCCATGCGCGCCATCGGCCAGGTGAATTGTCCGGCCATCATGCAGCGCGCCATCTCGAAGTTGATCGATCGGCCGACGGACGACGTGCGCGACTTTTATCGCATCCGGCGCGACCGCGTCGTCGAGGTGTTTGACGAGATCGGTCTGGAGACGACGCCTCTCGACGGCGGCTTCTATGCGTTCCCCAAGAGCCCGGAGGCGGACGACCTCGTCTTCTGTCGCCGCATGCTCGACCAGGGCCTCGTCATCGTTCCCGGCATGGCGTTCGGTGCACCCGGCCACTTCCGCATGAGCTACGCGGCCGACCTGGATGTGCTCGATCGCGGGCTCGCAATTCTCAAACGGTCACTTTGATACGATCGGCCTCCGCATGCCTCGATTCACTTCCGTTCTCGTTCTCGGTGGCGCCGGACTGGTCGGCTTCCAGGTTTGTCGCCGTCTTTTCCGGGAGGGACTCGCCGGACGGATCGTGATCGCCTCGCTCGGTCAGGGCGAGGTCCAGCGCGCGGTCGATGCGCTCCGCGAGGAGTATCCGGACGCCGATGTCGACGGCCGCTATGGCGACGTCTTTGCGCGCGGCAAGCTGGCCGCGATGAGCGACACGGTCGAGATCCCGAAGCGCGATCGGCGCGCACTGCTGGCGGACATCTACGAGGACTTCGAAGAGGCCAAGCGCCGCTCGGCGCTGGTCGAACTGATCGACTCCGAGAAGCCCACCGCGGTGGTGGACTGCATCAACACGGCGACCGCGATCTCCTACCAGGACGTGCCCACGACGGCGAAGCGCCTGATGGCGGACTTCGGACTGCGGGGTGCCGACGAGGTTGACGACCGCGAACGCCTGCAACGCCACGTCGAGTCGATGCTGGTCTCGATCGAGATTCCGCAGCTGATCCTCCACGTGCGCCTGCTCCAGTCGGCACTGACCGATGCCGGATCCGAGATCTATCTCAAGGTCGGCACGATGGGTACGGGCGGCATGGGGCTCAACATCCCGTACACCCACGGCGAGGACAAACCGAGCCCGAAGCTGATGGCCAAGAACGCCGTCGCATTCGCGCAGACGGGCCTGCTCACGCTGGCTGCCCGCACCGCCGGAGGCGCCATCTTCAAGGAGCTCAAGCCCGCTGCCATGATCGGCTATCGCGACGTGCGGGTCTGCGACGTGCCGGGCCAGGTTTGGGAGCGGGACGGCGAGGTGTTCCGCCGCAAGCGCGTCCACCAGCGGCCGCTGTACACGGCGCGCCTCGCGTCCCTTGCGGAGCCGCTCGACACGACCCCGGATCCCGCGCCCTTCCAACTTCGGACTGCCGAGGACGGCACGCCGCGCTCCATTCGCCTCGCCTGCGTCAACACCGGCGAGAACGGCAACTTCGCGCACGGCGAGTTCGAGGCGATCACCGCTCTCGACCAAATGGAGATCATCACGCCGGAGGAGATCTCGCGCGCCGTCGTGATGGAACTCAAGGGACAGTCGACGGGACATGACGTGCTGTCCGCGATCGACGGGGCGATCCTGGGGCCGACGTACAAGGGCGGCCTGATTCGGCAGGTGGCTTTGGATCGCATTGCCGCGCTCGAGGCCGAGGCACCGCCGGGAGACTCCGTGCCGAGCATCGCGATCGGCGACCTCGGTCCGCCGCAGCTCTCGAAGTACCTGTTCGAGCTCTACTTGATCCGCGACGTCTACGGCACGCTCGAAGCTGCTGTCGCCGCGCTGGCGGGCGAGGGCGCGGACCAGCAGCTTGCGGCGCGTCTGGAGGAGAACTCCGAGCTGCGTGACCTGATCACTTCGGTCGGCATTGCGATTCTCTTGCCGGACGGCGTGACGATTCTGCGTGGCCCTGAGATCAAGATCCCCGGCTACGACGCCGCGCTCGATCCGCGCGTGCTGGGCGCCGACGAAATCGACGCCTACTCCAGCAAGGGCTGGGTGGACCTGCGAGCCAAGCACTTGCAGCAGTGGTCGATGCGGCTCGACCGGATTGTCAAGTCGCGTCGTGGCGGCTCGGCGGGCGCGTCGGACGCGATGGGCCACGAGGTCTATGGTCGCGACGACTTCCGCATCGGCGAGGTCACGGCCTGGATCTTTGCCAACGATCCCGACTTCCTCGGGTATCGCATCAAATAGGCGCGCTCAAATAGCGAGCGGGCCCTACGCATTGCATAAGGCCCGCCCGAATCTGGATGGGTGAGTTGCGCCTAGCCGATCTTGCCGATCGCGGTGGCCAGTCGACTCTTCACGCGTGCGGCCCGGTTGGGGTGCATGCGATTGGTCTTGGCTGCCTTGTCGATCAGCTTCTGGGCGTGCGGGAACGCGGCGGTGGCCGCTGCGGCATCGCCGGCTTCAATCGCCGTCTTCACTTTCTTGACCTCGGTCCGCAGGGCGGAGTTGAGGGCACGGTTGTGGATGTTGCGCTTGAGCGTCTTGCGAATGTTCTTCTTCGCGGTGCGTGAATGTGCCATTTGTGGGTACTGCTTCCGGTTTAGTCGAGCGAGAGCTTACCTTCCTCGCTGCTCGAATCCAGCTTCGCGAGAAGGTCGCCGACGTCGCGATATCCGATGTCGACCTCGTAGATGGCGCCGAGGTGGTCGCGCGCCTTGTCGGTGTTCTCCATCTTGGTGTAGATCCCGCCCAGCTCGTAGTGGATCTCCTTGACCCGGTCGGTGACGTGGGTGTGTCCCTCGAGGGCGCCTTCGAGCTGCCGAACGGCCAGATCATTTTGGCCCTTCGCCGCAAATGCCTGTCCCATACGGAGTTGTGAGTCGTTCTTGAACTTCGGGTCGCGGACCGTCTTCTGGAACTCGCCGATCGCCTGGTCGTGCTGGCCGATCTTGAGGAACACCTCGCCCAGCCGGAAGCGCAGATTCAGGTCAGTCGGGTAGACCTTGACCCTCTCGGTCAGCTCCTCCATCTGGACGGAGTTCAGCTCTTTCTCTTTGGCGCCAGCCGCGATCTTGTTGCCCTCGCGCTGGACGGCGTACAGCTCCTGTTCCAGCTTCGTCATGCGGGCGTCGCCGAGCGCGAAGCGGATCGAATGGTCGTGGGGCAGGGCCGCGTGCGCCCGCTCGAGGGCCGCAATCGCGGCGTCCCACTCCTTCTGCTTCTGGTAGATCTCGGCGAGGTCCTGCAGCAGATCCGCGTTCTCCGGCTCGGTCTTCAGTCGCTCCACGATCTCAGCCTCGTGGGTGGCGAGATCGTCGTCCGACCGGTGGATGCGATGGCCCTGCTCGAGCTTGGCGGCCGCGTCCTTGTCGCGCACGAGGTCGCGTGAGGACTTGGCCGTCTCGAATCCGGTCTCCTTGAGGGAGGCCTCAGCCGCGACGTTCTTGCGCGCCTTGACCGCCTCCTGGTCCTTCGGATCCAGTTCGACGGCTTGGCCGAAGACTTCGTGGGCGCGCTGGATCTCGCCGTTGCGCCACAGCAGGTGACCGAGCTTTTTGAGCGCCACGACGTCTTCCGGGGCGTACTCGGCCGCGGTCTCATAGGCGACGATGGCCGCATCGATGTGGTTGGCGGACGCGGCTGCGTCGCCGAGCGCGATGTTGACCGAGCGGTTCTTGGGGTCGAGGGTCAGGAAGCGCTCGCACGCCATCATGTACCCCTCCGGGTTGGACTTCTTGCCCAATCCCGCGAAGAACATCCCGATCTTCTTCGGAATCCCGAAGATCGCGACGGCTCCCGCACCCGGGTAGTTCGCTTCGTGCTTCTTGAGTTCCGCCTTGCGCAGCATCTCGCGCGCTTTGCGGTTATTGGGCGCAAACGACACGGCTTCGAGCAGCACCGTGATGGCATAGTCGTAGTTGCGCTTCTTGTAGGCCTGCTCGCCCTTGTCGATAAGTTTGCTGATATTCATGCGGTTTTTCCGGCGGAATCGGTAAAGGCTAACGGCGCATGGGGGTGTGGTCAATGCGGGGTTCCGCTCGGGCGGTTGGGGGGCGTTTGGCCAGCGGATACACTTTGGTTGCGATGCAGATCGTGTATTACCCCGATCCGGTGCTCCAGCGCCGGGCTCAGCCCGTGGATCCGGCCATGGAAGGCCTCCAGGAATTGGCCGAGGAAATGCTCTTGGCCATGCAGGATGCCCGCGGAGTGGGGCTCGCGGCCCCCCAAATCGGCAAATCGCTGCGCATGTTCGTCGCGAGCGAGAGTGGGGAGCCCGAGGACGGGCTGATCTTCCTCAATCCCGAGATCCGGCCCTTCGGTAGCCCCAAAGCGTTCGAGGAGGGCTGTTTGTCGCTTCCGGGCGTCAACGGGATGGTGACGCGTCCGGAGTCGGTTGAGGTCAACTGGACCGACGTCGACGGGCAGCGCAAGACTGAGACCTTCACCGAGCTGATGGCCCGCATCATCCAGCACGAGTTCGACCACCTCGAGGGCGTCCTGTTCTTTGAGCGCATGACGCCGGCGGATCGGGTGCGCGTGCGCGCCGATCTGCAGTCATTCGAAGAGCAGTACCGAGTCTCGTGAGGGTCTTCCGCGGGCTCGACGCCGCGGCCGAGGCGCGGCTCAGGGATCCGGTCGCGAGCGTCGGCGTCTTCGACGGCGTTCATCGCGGCCATCGCCAGTTGCTCTACGAACTGACGGTTTGGTCGCAGTCGCTCGGCGGCACCGCGTGCGTCGTGACGTTCGAGGAGCACCCGCGTGCGACGTTGGAAGGTGCCGATGTCCCGATGATCCTGACGCTTGAGCATCGGTTGCTGGAACTGGAGCGACATGGGGTAGAGGCGGTCGTTCTGCTGGATTTCGCGAGTATTCAGCATCTTCCCGCCCGGGAGTTTCTGCTGGATGTCCTGCGCGATCGCCTCGGTTGCGCGCACCTGTTGCTCGGCTTCGACAGTCATCTCGGCAAGGGGCGTGACGGAACGCCCGCGACGCTACCGGTGATGGGGGAGGAACTGGGCATCGAAGTGCGGGTCGCCAGCCCGGTGCGCGACAAGGACGGTGCCAAGGTCGGCTCGTCCTCGATTCGGCGCGCGATCCAGACCGGCGACCTGGAGGGCGCGGCCAATGTGCTCGGGCGCCCCGTTTGCCTGCGGGGCACGGTGGTGCCGGGGGCGGGCCGGGGTACGGGAATGGGTGTGGCCACCGCGAATCTCGACGTGTCCGGCCAAGTGCTGCCGCCGGACGGCGTCTACCTCGTGCGGGTGTTCCTGGGCAGCGAAACTGCGCCCGCCATCGCCAACCTCGGGGTGCAGCCGACGTTCGGGGAGGGCGCGCCGCGGCGGCTGGAGGTCCATATTCCCGAGTGGGATCGGGACCTCTACGGTGAGGCAATCGAGGTGCGCCTGGTGCGGCGTATTCGGGAAGAACGGCGCTTCGAAACCCCCGAGGCGCTCACGGCGCAGATCCAGTCCGACCTCAGCGAGTTGGAGCGATCTGTGGCAGCGGGCGAGATCTGATGCTATTAATTCGTAGACCAACGGTCAGATAGCTCAGTTGGTAGAGCACTGCACTGAAAATGCAGGTGTCGGCAGTTCAAATCTGCCTCTGACCACCAAAGAGAGAAGGGCCCCGCGTGCGGGGCCCTTTTTTGTTGAGCAGCCGGAGACGATCGTCTCCCACGACCGGTAGCGCGTGGATCGCTCCAAGTCGCTGCGGCCGCACGAGATATGCGCGCCAAAATTTAGCGGCGCTGAAGTTTTGGCGCGCGCGGGCCGATGGCAGAAGGAAGATGTCACACGAGTCCTGCTATCACGACGGTTACATGAAGGCGCTTCAGGATCTCGAGGAAATCCTCGAGAAAGTGACCGTCGAGACAGAACGCATGGTGGAACTGCGCACCGAGATCGAGGCGCGGATCCAGCGGGCGCGGTGCGCCAGCCGATCGAGTCTGGCGGCTTCCGCATCGGGTGACGCCGGCTACTAGGCCGCGCCCGACGAACCGTCCGACTTCCTCACCGTCCTATTCCTCTGGCACCACGAGCCAGAGCGTGTCGCCTTCGACCGCGAGGTCGACGTCGAACAGCGTTTCGAGCTGCAGCAGCGCAGCCAGCACGGTCATCTTGCCGTCGAAGCTGATCGACTTTTCGTTGTCGAAGTGACCGCGGATCTTGATCTTCACCTGAAACGCGCCGGTGAGTTCGTCCGCGATGTCCTCCAGCTGCATGTCGACCCAGTCGACCCGGACGATCTGGTCGAGCTTGTCCCCGAACACCTTGCGCAGGGGATCGATGTAGGCCTGTTTGCCCACGATCCGGTCGAGGATGACCAGCGTGTCGAGCGTGTCGTTGCGAAAGCGCTCCATGAAGATGTGGAAGTCCTGCCGGCCTTCCTTCTCCATCTTCAGCTCGTACTTGTTGAGGACGAACTCGCCCGACTTGCGCATCGCCTGGATCTCCGTCCAGTCCTTCGCCGCACGCTCGATCTTCTTGATGTCCTCGTAGAGCTTGGTCTGTCGCTTTTTCAGAAGCGCGATGGTCGCTTCCTGCTTGGCGCGATCGTCCGGCCCGGCCAGCGCGCGCCCGGAAACGAACGCGCCGGCGAGCAGTGCGGCGATGGCCACGAGGGAGACGGCGCGCCGCTTCATCGCTCCCCCTTTCCGGGAGCATTCCCCGTCGCCGTCAGTTCCTTGGCGCGCGCTTCCTTGGCCTTCTTGCGTTGCTTGTCGTACTTGCGCCCGAAGAGCACCTCGTTGCGCTCCTTGTAGACGTACAGCGTGTCGCCGCGCACGAGCCACTGGAACTCGAGTTCGTCGCCCATCATCTGGAGCATGGCGCGCGCGCTGGATGCCTCGAAGTCGAACGTGACCGTGTTGAACTTGTAGATGCGCGCGTCCAGCTCGATGTTGATCTTGGCCGCCTCCTCGATGTCGTCGAGGATGTTGACGAGCCACTCGTCGCTGTAGGTGACGCCGACGAAGCGCGTCTGGAGGCGCTCCCAGATCTGTTTTTCGGTGAGGCCGACGTGCGGACCGCGATGCAGGCGCAGGATTTCGTTCAGGTCCTTCAGCGCGGCCAGTTTCAGCTCGCGCGCGCGCTCGTACATCTTGGGGATGCGATCGGGCATGTTGAGCGACGCCTCCCGGATCTGATCGAGCAGCGCGGAGTACTCCTTCTCGCGTGCGATCAGCGGGGGGATGCGCGGGATCGAGGTGGGGATGTCGATCACCTTGACTTCGCGGCGCACCTTCTTGAGGCGTTCCTCGATCGAGTCCTGGCCCGATGCCCAACCGGCGACGAATGCGCAGGCGGCGAGCGCGGCGACGATCCCGATCTGCTTGCCCATTCCCATCGCTTTCCTATTAGACGCGACCATTGCGGGGACAAGGTCGTTAAATTGGTGCCATGGGCATTCGATGCGAATGGGCGCGACTCGAGGGTACGGGACTCTCGGTCGAGGAGTGGGAAGCGGCGATCCGGAAAGCGGATGCGGCGGGCGACGCGGTACGCAACGCGGGTTTCGCGACCGCACTGGACGACGAAGCGAATACGTCCGGCCTCCCGGATCAGACGCCGCTCGATCGCGTCGTCGTGCTGGGCATCGGCGGAAGCGCCCTGGGCGCGCGCTGTGTCCACGATGCGACCCGGACCGCCGCGCACCGTCCCCTCGAAGTGGTCGACAACATCGACCCGGAGGCGTTCGAGCGCGTTTGGGCCAACGGCGATCCGAAGCGAACCGCCTGGGTTGTCGTATCGAAGTCGGGAGGAACGACGGAGACGTTGGCGCAGTGCAGCCTCGTTCTCGAGCGTGAACCGAAGGCGCCGCTGTTCATCGTCACCGGGCCGACCGGTACGCTGCGGGAGATCGTGGAAACGCACGGCACGCCGTCCTGGACGGTGCCCGAGGAAGTGGGCGGGCGGTTCTCCGTGTTCACGCCCGCCAACACGATCGCATTGGCGCTGGCCGGCCACGACGTAGCAGCACTGCTCGATGGCGCGCGCGCGATGCGGGACCATTGCGCCACCGCGGGCAGCGCCTCCGCACGGCTGGCGGGACTCCTTACGGCCTCCGAGCTCAAGGGCAGGAACGTGGTGGCGTTGTGGGCGTACGCGGAACGGCTTGAGGCGCTCGGCGAGTGGTTCCGGCAGCTGTGGGCCGAGAGTCTCGGCAAGGTGCGTGCGGACGGCACGCGCGTCGGGCAGACGCCCGTCCACTGCGTGGGCTCGACCGACCAGCACTCGATTCAACAATTGCTCGTCGAGGGGCCGCGCGACAAGGTCGCGCTCGTGCTCGGGGGGCCGCCGACCGGCGACGCGACGGCTCCTGCCGGGCGACCGGGCGCGGGCTCCGGTCACGCGCTCGCGGACATCCTCACCGCCATGCGGCGCGCCACATCGGCCGGGATGGTGCGAGCCGGCAGTCCGTTGGCCACGTTCAAGGTCGAGTCGTGGGGCGAGCGGGACATTGGCGCGCTCTTGATGCTGTTCCTCGCAGCGACGGTGCAGGCTGGCGCGATTCTCGAAGTGGACCCGTATGGCCAGCCGGGAGTGGAGTCGGCCAAGCTCGATACCAAGCAGCTCTTGGCCGAGCCGGATGGCGCGGCAAGCCTTGAGATAGGCGGGATCCTGGGCGAAGACGCGGGCTCGGTCGTCCCGTAGCGCGGATTTTCCGTGCGACTTTTTCGCGCCAACCGCGACTTAGGGGTGTGACCCTAGAGCTGACGGGACGAGAGAAACTGCGCGAGCTGACGATGGTCCTGGTCCGTCAGGTCGTCGAAGAAGATCGCGGTCTCGTACTTGCCACCGGCGGGATTCGGGTCGCCCAAATCGTCGGGGGTCTCGTCCGAGCGCACGACGACTCCGGAGAGCGCAAGCGGGGCATCGGAGCCGAGGCCCAATTCGATCGCCAGCTGAACGCGGCTCATCAGGGGCAGCGAAGCGGGGGTACGGAAGCGAATGCCGCTCGTGCTGATGTCGTAGATCCGGCTGGGAATCGCCTTTTCGCCGAGGTTCAGGTCGAGCGGCAGGTCCAGCCGCGTCCGGGGAAACTTGCGCCGTTCTTGGGTGCTCATCGAATTCGATCTGTAGCTTTCCGTGAAAATCTATCCGAAGCGCATTGGAGCCGAGGTCGGGGACGGTATGTCGGCCTAGCGGCGACTTTCTTGCGCGAGTGCGGCACTCGCGAGCCCGCTTGCCGGCGCACTCGACGTTCGGTGGCTGCGCTCTTGTTCAACTGGATCTGCGCTCGATCTCGACCTGGAAATGGCGGTTTCGCGCAGATTTTCCATGGATTGGCGTGCCTTGCCGCCGCTCCGTGCCAGCCCCGATTCTATGGGTCGATTGAGTTACATTCCACCTCAGAAGAACCAAGCGAGACAGGACGGGTCCTGGAACGACCTGCCTCGGAAGAGAAACCGTAGGGAACCAATTGATATGGCCGACTTCAACAAAGTGATCCTCATGGGTCGCCTGACACGCGACCCCGAGATGCGCTACACCGGCTCCGGCATGGCTGTGACCAAGATCGGTCTCGCCGTGGGGCGCCGCTACTTCAACAAGAGCACGCAGCAGACGGTCGAGGAAACCGCGTTCGTCGACTGCGAAGCGTGGGGCAAGCAAGCCGAGACGCTGAACCAGTACATGCGCAAGGGACGCCCCTTGTTCGTCGAGGGGCGCCTCAAGTTCGAGACTTGGGAGAGCCGCGAAGGCCAGAAGCGCAGCAAGCTGGCCGTCGTCATCGAGAACTTCCAGTTCATGGATGGCGGTGGTGGCGGCGAAGGTGGTGGTGGCGGCGGTGGAGGCGGCTACGCGCGCAACGACGCGCCGCCGGCTGCTTCGAACGCAGGTGGCCAGGCCGGTGCCGGCGCGGGCGCGGGCGGCCCGGCCGGTGCGGGTCGGGGTGCTCCCCCCCAGGTACAGGCCGGCAACGTCTCCGACCGCGGTGGCGGCGGCGAAGACTACGACTTCGAAGACATCCCGTTCTGATGGGACAAGCCGCTGACGCGGCTAGTCCGAGACAGGAGCGGTTCGAGGTTGTTGGCGCATCTGCTGATACAGATGCCGCGATGAGTCAGCATGACGAATCGGGTGCAGGGTTGGACGCGTATGCGTCTGACCCTGCGCTGTTGTCTGTTGCGACCGCCAACCGCCAACCGCCTCTCCATCCGACCGCAAACCGTGAACTGCGAACCGTAAACCGACTCGCCCGACCTCCTTCCACCAGCCGGCTACGGACCTACTCCCTCCGTCACTACACCGAGATAGGCTGCGGGCGCGAAAACCATGAGCGAAGGGGCTGCTGAATCCGGGCCGCCGACGGTCCATCCGACGGCGGTCATCGACGAGGGCGCGCGCGTCGGTGACGGCGCGGTCGTTTGGCACTTCTGCCACGTCATGCCCGAAGCCGACATCGGCGCCGGCTGTTCACTGGGGCAGAACGTTTTCGTCGGTCGCGGCGTGCGCATCGGCGCCGGCAGCAAGATCCAAAACAACGTTTCCGTCTACAGCGGTGTCGAGATCGGGGAACGTTGCTTCGTGGGGCCATCGGTCGTGTTCACCAACGTGAAGACACCTCGGGCCGAAGTCCGCCGCCGACATCTGTACGAGCCGACCAAGGTCGGAGACGGCGCATCTCTCGGCGCGAACGCGACGATCATGTGCGGCGTCACGATCGGCGACTACGCGCTGATTGGAGCGGGAGCGGTCGTGACTCACGACGTGCTTGCGAACCAGCTCGTGGTCGGCGTGCCTGCGCGACCGACCGGCTGGGCGTGCCGCTGCGGTGCCGTGCTGCCGGGGCGCCTCGTATGCTCCGACTGCGGTCGCAGCTATCGCAAGGACCGAGACGGCATCTCGGAGATCCAACCTTGATGCCGCTGTACGTCGTGGCGGGCCTGTTCGGCTCGTTGATCGGGTCGTTTCTGAACGTCGTGATCTACCGGCTGCCGCGCGGCATGCCGATGGGCATGGAGCGGTCCAAGTGCCCGCTCTGCTCGAATCAGATCGCCTGGTACGACAACATCCCTTTGTTCTCGTGGCTCATTCTGCGGGCACGCTGTCGCGCCTGTCGGGCGCGCATCCCCATCCGCTACCCCGCGGTCGAACTTCTGACCGCCGCGTTGTTCGTCGTGTCTCTCGATCGGACGTTGGCGCTCGGCTGGTCGCCACTCACGGTCGGGTTTCTGATTGCCGCCCTGTTTTGCTCGGTGGTCGTGTCGCTCGCCTTCATCGATCTGGATCTTGGAATCCTCCCGGACGCACTCACGGTCAAAACGCTCCTGCCGCTGGGCGCTGTCGGTGCGGTTCTCGTTCCGTCGATCCATGGGACGGCACTGTTCGGGAACGACCTCGCGGTGGGCATGAAGCCCGGTCTCGCCTCGCTGCTCGTGGGAGGCGTCAGTGCCGCTCTGGCCTTCGGGATCATGTTCGCGATCGGCTCGCTCGACCGTCGGCGGCCGGCCGCATCCGAGAACGAGCGCGAGGAAGCGGCTGCGGATCCCCTCCAGGGCGCAAGGGTTTGGCACGGGGAAGCGAAATTCGCGGCAGGCATCGGGCTTCTGCTCGGATTCGAGCCGACGCTCTACGCGCTCGGTATCGCGTTGGTCCTGGCGGCCGTCGTGGGTGGGCTTCGCTTCCTGTTGACGACGCGGAGGCGCCTTCCGCTGGGACCCTTTCTTGGCGGCGGCGCGCTCATCGCACTCTTCTACGCCGACTCGTTGGCGCGTCTGCTCCGTGATGTCTGAGTGGGCTGCCTGACAACAGCGCGCGGATCGGGGGGGCGGATGGGGCGCGCGGATCCGGGCGCCGCGACCGGCGGTGCAATCCACCACATGTAGTGGAGTGAATTGCTTTTGTCATCAGTATTTGGTTGACCCTGTCGGTACCCTGCGCAAAATAAGGAGCTGGCGATCGACCGCTGGGTGGCGATGGCCAATTTGGATGCGATACGGAGCGGCACGACAGGAGGAGTTGCGATGAATTGGATGCGATACGGGCGCTACGCGATGGTTTTGGGCACAGGACTGGTTTTGACCGTCGGTTGCCGTTCGGCAAAGACGGACCGAATTCGGTACCTGGAGGCGGAGAACGCGAAAGTCGCCGCCGAGAACAAGGAACTGTCGGATGGAGTGGCCGCCGAGCGCGCCGCCATGCTCCGGGAAGAGGCTCGCCGTGAGGCCGCGGAGGCCGAGTTGCGCGCCACCCGCGCCCGCATGGACATCATCGCCGCGAACCGCCGCAGCATGGCCGACGAGCTGGGTGGGCAGCGCGGAGTCTCCACAAGCACCGACGAGAACGGCGCCGACCAGATCCTCATTTCGTCCGACATCACCTTCCGCCCCGGTCAGGCCACTCTGACGACCGGCGCTGAGAAGACACTCGCCGAGGTTGCGCGCGTGCTCAAGGAGCGCCCGTTCAAGCGTATCGTCATCGAAGGCC
>Ga0070728_10005074_pt1 | contig 13248 bp, 10 predicted proteins | sample tdDd471_FD_66723 | JGI IMG/M metagenome (GOLD analysis project Ga0070728, IMG submission 66723) | Marine sediment microbial communities from the Atlantic coast under amendment with organic carbon and nitrate - tdDd47.1 | ecosystem: Environmental > Aquatic > Marine > Coastal > Sediment | place...
CTACGTGAGTGATGAACAACGACGGCTGGTGGAAAAAGATAACGCTAATTGGTCTTAGTTATTTATTTTTCATTACTAAGCAAGGGTAATATACCAAAAATCATAAGCTGCAATGCGATTTATCCTGCTACTTTCCGCATCTAACTTTCTAGTGGTCTTTAAAGAAGAATGGGTAAAAACGAGATTTACATCTTCCGGATCTCTCCAAATACGGTTCTCGTATTTTTCTCTTTCGGGTTACCTCTATATTCTATTTTTCCACCTGTATTGGCAGAGGCATCAATGCTTTGCGTGGCCGTAGCTACGATAGAGCCACCAGTACCTGCCTTGGCATACACCCGTTCTCCTTCCAAGCGGAAGCCATCGAAGTGTCCGCCTGTATTGGCACCTAGCCGTTGAGCCTTGGCGTAGCCCTCGACCTCTATCACTCCCCCTTCTCCCACGCTAGCTTCTAAAGCTTCCAATTGCAGGTCACATTCAATTCTTCCCCCTGAGGCGGCCTTTAGGAGAAGGTTGTCTCCGATGATAGCTTCCCGAGAATAGATTCGTGCGCCAGCTGAAGCACGTATTTTTCGGAGGGTTTTATAGCTAATGACTACTTTGACTTCTTCGTTATTGAACTGCTTGCTGGTACTCATTTGAATTTTAAGGGTGCCATTCTTGACAAAAACATTGACTTTATCTTCGGGTATATTTCCCGCATAAATGGTAGCCTTCTCTTCGTCTCCAGCTTCCAGAATAATTTCGAAATTGCCAAATACCGAAACCGCATCAAACGGAAAAAGACCCGTTGAAGACTGTGCTCTGGTTTTGGCCAAAGAAACCAATAAGAGGAATAAGGTAATCAGTGCTAGCCTGGAGACTAATTGGATGGTATTGAGTTGCTTACTTTCGTGATTTCTGATTCTGTAGATTTTCATGCTAATAAGGTTTTTAGGATCATGTTCTTATGTGATCCCTAACTACTAAATCTGTTTTCTGATTTTCTGGGTTCTTTCAAAGCGCTTTCAATAATATGATGTTGTTGGTAATACTTACCCCTATTTAGAGGACGAGCTTTTTTTAATTTTGGTTACACCAAATGCTTTTTTTAGTTCATCCTTAACTTATGCTTACAAATATACTAGGCTTAGCAGGGCCTATCGTTCTGGATTATAATTCCGAACATCTAGACTTCCTAAAGCAATTATCAGAAATCTTTTGCAGCAGCAACCTAAAAAGCCCAAGCTTAGCCAAACCTTTACCCTCCTATTTCCGTAAATACTAAATCTCGTGACAACCTCTAATAATTCTAAAAAATTCCGATCTTTGCAGCCTTATTGAAAAAAGTAGCAAGAGAAAGTCCAGTCTCAGCGGTTTTTTTCAGTGATAAAGGCTAGAATTTCCATTTTGGGGAACTTAGCTAGGAGCAGAACAGGTTGGACTTATTCAAGCTTAATTTTTAAAACACAGCAAACATGGCAGAGCAAAATATTCAGTTTAAGAAAATAGTAGCGCACTGTAAGGAGTACGGTTTTATTTACCAATCCAGTGAAATTTATGACGGATTAGCGGCGGTGTATGATTATGGTCCATACGGTGTAGAACTAAAGAATAACCTGAAAGAATATTGGTGGCGCGCCATGGTCAATATGCATGATAATATTGTCGGTTTGGATTCGGCGATATTTATGCACCCCAAAACCTGGAAAGCTTCCGGTCATGTTGATGCTTTTAATGATCCGCTAGTAGATAATAAGGACAGCAAGAAACGCTATCGAGCAGATGTATTAGTGGAAGACTACATGGCCAAGATCGAGGCTAAGATCAATAAAGAAGTAACCAAGGCGAAGAAGCGTTTCGGTGAATCTTTTGACGAAGCCCAGTTCCGCTCTACTCATCCGCGAGTACTGGCCAATCAGGAGAAAATGGATGCCATCGCCAAGCGCTTGGCAACAGCCATGAGTGAGGGGGATATGGAAGGTTTGAAAACCCTGATTGAAGAGCTGCAGATTGCTTGCCCTGAAAGTGGGTCTCGTAACTGGACCGATGTACGCCAGTTCAATTTGATGTTTTCTACCCAGTTGGGTAATATCGCCGGTGGCGAAGGTAAATTGTATCTGCGACCTGAAACGGCGCAAGGTATTTTTGTCAACTTCCTGAATGTACAAAAGACCACCCGCCAAAAACTGCCTTTCGGTATTGCTCAAATAGGTAAAGCCTTCCGAAATGAGATCGTAGCACGACAGTTTATTTTCCGCATGAGAGAGTTTGAGCAAATGGAGATGCAGTTCTTCATCAAACCCGGAACGGAAATGGACTGGTACAAGTATTGGAAAGAAACGCGCCTGAAATGGCACCAAGCCCTAGGCCACCCAGCTGAGAAATTGCGTTTTCATGATCATGACAACCTAGCCCACTACGCCAATGCGGCGGTAGATATACAGTTTGATTTTCCTTTTGGCTTCAAAGAACTAGAGGGTATTCACTCTCGTACCGATTTTGATTTGAGTAGCCATCAGGAACTATCTGGAAAGAAATTACAATATTTTGATCCGCAAACCAATGAAAGTTACGTACCTTATGTACTCGAGACATCCATTGGTTGCGATCGGATGTTTTTAGCCACTATGAGCCACGCTTTGGTAGAAGAAGTTGTACCTGGCGCGGAAGGAAAAGAAAGTAAAAGGGAGGTATTGAAACTACATCCGGCCATTGCGCCAGTGAAAGTAGCGGTACTGCCTCTCAAACGTAACGAAGAACGATTAGTATCGAAAGCGAAAGATATTTTCAATCAATTGAAATTTTCTTTCAACTGCCAGTACGATGATACCGGTAGCATTGGAAAGCTTTATCGACGCCAGGATGCGATTGGTACGCCTTTCTGTGTAACCGTAGATTTCGAGTCTTTAGACGACAACACTGTGACAATACGTGAGCGAGATAGCCTAAGACAGGAACGAATTCCAATCGAGAAAATAGAAGGTATCGTAAGAGAAAAAGTAGACATGAAACAATTATTTATATAAGATATTTGTTATGGGTATTAAATAAGGAAAAAGGTTATTCCCTCCTATTTATCCCTCCTACATTGGTTCTCTGGTAATTTTGTGCCGTAGAGTCAAGCGAAAATAGAAAGAACAGCTCTCCTTTGGGATGCTTCAATTTTCCATTTTAACTTGACCACAAGATCGCCAGAGAAAGCCGTTTTTCTTGTATAATACACTGTTTCCCTCCCCTAAAATTAGGATGTTTAAGCAAATAATTATTTTTTTTGAATATTGCATCCTTTTAATATTTAGCCCGTATATACTGCGTGTGTGACTACTGCTGCAACTATCTATTACTTACTTTTTACCGTAGCAGGTCAAGCTAATCATGCAAGACTACTTTTAAGACTACGCGATTTTTCTTTTTGGTATTCCAGTTATTATAAATTCCTATCCCCCCTTTATCCCAGTTCACTTTTGTCTAAAACAGACAATGGTAACCCCCTTGGCTATGTGCCATTAGGGCCCTCGGCTTAACCATACCTACAACAAAGAACAGAAGATTTTCACTTTTATTAATAAACACTGTGTTCATATGCGAACACACACACTAAGCACGTATTTATTCATCTTTAAAGCCGATTTCTCATGAACAACAATCCAACTTTCAGAAGGGGAAACACTGGTCCAATTACTGCATTAAACAGCATAGGACTTGCGGTTTTGGGGATACTTTTGGTATCTCTAGTTGGTACAACTACACTTGACGCACAAAGAGACTTAAATTTTTACCACTTCGCAAATGTCATGCAGCGAAGTCAAATGAATCCCAGCTTCATCCCAAATGCAAAATTAACGGTTGGTGCTCCTTTCCTTTCTTCTATCGGAGTAGGGGGCAGTAACAATGGGTTTTCTTACCGACAAGCTGGGGTAATGAATGCCCTGACAGGGAGCAGAAAACTCGATTTTGAAATGGCCCTAGGCTCTATCGCCGAGCAGAATTTTATCGGAGGTAGTGGAGAGGTCGAAATCTTAGGAATAGGTTATCGTTTAGGAAAACACTTTTTCTATGGTAGCCTTTCTGATCATGTCGAAACCAGTATTAATTACCCTTATGGAGCCATTGATGTATTGGCGGATGATCAAAATGATGTCATCTCTCAAGGCGGTTTCTATGATTTGCGAGACCTTATGTTTCAGGCTTCGCATTACCGTGCCATGTCCTTGGCCTATGCCCGCGAATTCAGCAAAAAATTCAATTTGGGTGTTCGCGTTCGTATCCTAACAGGCTTGGAAAATGTTTATTCGACTAACAATGGATTGATCTTTAATTCCTTTGAAGGAGGATCAAGCACCAGTGGGCCCGGTTATGAAGTAGAAGGTAATATCGCTGTAATGGGAGCGGGCATTCACCGCTTTCAGAACGACAAACGCTTTCCCTTATACGTAGCGGGTAATTATGGCGCTAGCGTGGATTTGGGGATGCAATACAAAGTAAATGAAGATTTGGAGCTATCTGCAAGTGCTTCCAATTTTGGTTTGCTCAAGTGGAACAGTGAATTGACAAGTGCTGAGATCGGAGATCCTATGATCTTGCCTTCGCAGTTGGATACTTTCCTGACGGACTATTTGGATCAAGTAGCAGATGATTTGTCGACAAAGGCCGAAGGTCGCTTACCTACCTATCAAACCAAATTGACAGGAGATATCTATGCAGGTCTGAAATACCAGGTGATGCCCGAACAATTCTTTGGGGTAGTCGCTAATGCTCGTTTTTACCCCAACAGAGTAGATATCGGAGCCGCCTTTTCTTATCAGATGAAAGTGCTGAAGTGGCTACATGCTGGCGGTTCTTACTCTGTGTTTAATAACTCCTTTATCAACTTGGGGCTAGGTCTAACCATTGACTTGGGACCATTGCAAGGGTACTTCTCTACCGATAATGTTTTGGGACTGGTGAGTCCAGGTACCACCCAGGCTACAAATGTTAGAATGGGGCTGAATGTAATCTGGGGCAGAGGATATGAGGAGAAAAGAGAAGAAGAGCAAATAGCACAAGACTTGGAAGAAGCTAAGCGTTTGGCAGAGGAAGCTTTATTGGCGGAACAGAACAATATAAGCGGAGATACCGTACAAGGAGTAAGACCTCAAAACTTTGAAGGTTATTTTGTATTTAGAGGAACAACAAAGAGTTCTGCCAGCGGACAGGTAGTGGACGCGGCATATGTAGATATTTATAAAATCAATGGAGATGGCTTCAGAGAGTTGATTCACACCAGTCGCTATCCCAATGGAGAATTTGATATTGTACTATTTGCCCAGCCCGGAACACATGAAATGCATGTGGAAAATTGGGGGTTTCAAAAAGAAATTTACCAATTCAGAGCGACTAAGACTACGCTTCAGAAGGAATTTATGATGATACCCAAACCCATCATGGATAGCCCAGCAAGACCCGTAGCAGTCAATACGTCTCCTTCTTACGAAGATCAGTCTTTTGAAGAGCCATTAGGAGACAATACAGCCTCCGAAGACGTGTTTGATGAAGTCCCAGCGGAAGGAGATATCGCACAAGCTAGAGGCATCTTTTTATTGACGCAAAAAACGAGTTTAAGAGAAGAAGCAACTTCAGGTTCAAGTGTGATGAAGCGCTTGGACGTGGGAGAGCAAGTTTTGTTAGTAGAAGAAACCAATAAGTTTTGGTGGAAAGTGAAGTTTGGAGAGCGGATTGGCTTTGTAAAAGCCGCCTTATTGGAGCCTGGACAGTAAATCTTAGCAGCTACGTACTTATAGCGTAGTATTTAATTTTTTGATAAAAGGACATCAAAATTATTTCCCTGAAGTGGCGCAAGCTCGCTTCAGGGTTTTTCTTTTTAGGGGATCAAAGACGGCCGATTATCTAAGGAGGTTTAGCTTTTGAAATAATCCTTGAGTGCGTACACCTTTGGTGAGCGCACTTTTTTTAGGTCTAATCTTGCCTGAATTTCATAGGGATTAACAAGTCTAGTGAAAATATTTAATCAAATTAATTACATTTTGTATTTTTTATAGTTAAAACAAATTTGTATTTTTTTAGTGTTTTAAAACCTGAATGATTGCTTTTCTGTTTCGATTTTCTTTGTTTTTTGGTGTTGGCAAATGCCTCTATAGCCTGCTTTAGAACTTGTTTGTTTCCTATTTGATGAGTGTTGTATTTGTAATTCGTTGCTTTACTAGTGATTAGAGTTGTGAGTTTGTCTGGATGTGTAAAATTGTATTTTTTGTTTTAAATATTTGTTTCTTAAAACAAAAAATGTATATTTGTAATCGAATCATATTACCAAAAAGATGGAACTAGAAATATTAGTTAGCAAAAAGGGAACAAAAGTAGTAACCGCAACCAACCTTCATAAGGTGTTGCAGCTACAAGACCATCACTATTCTACGAATGTGAAACGTTGGCTAAATGATGTATATGAGTTCAAAAATGGAATAAGGAAGCCCGTTCGCATGACGGATTATGGTCCTCGGAAAATAAAGGATAATCCGATATTATCTGATTTCTATATTTCTGTGGAGTTGGCAAAATTGATTACACTCAATTCAAAAAGTAAGGTCAAGCAGAAGTATGCCAAGTGGTTATTTTCGCTAGAGGATCAAGTAGAGAATGCAGAGCTATTGACAAAAGACCAGGTAATGGCTGCACTGGAATTGGCCAAAGCCATGAGCCTTATGTCCTGCCAAGAAGCATCGGAAAAGGAGCATCTCAAAATATATGAATCTCGTAATGGTGGCAATGCGTCAAACTGGTGGAAGCATAGATCTGAAGTCCTGGGGTATTCTGCCAGTAGGCTCAAGCAGCGAATGAAAGTGATGGGTAAGAATATCAGTGGGAAGTCGCAAAAACAAATGTTGTTGCAGATTGATAAGTATGAGACGGTTCGTACGGGAGTAGTTGACTTATTCATGGCCCTAGGAAAGACGGAGCGATACGCACGCAATATCGGAGACTTGACCAAGGCTTTTGCTAAAGAATTGGGTATAGAAATACAAGACGATCGTAAATCTGCTTCTTTATTCAGCCCAAAAGTCAGCCCTGATACTATTAATGAATTGAAAGCCTTTAAAAAAGGTAGTTTGCTAGGTGTTTGGTAAATTAGTCTGTGATAGAGCAGAAGATTGATTTTCGAGATGAAAACTGAAAATTGCTGGTGCTCAAAAAAAGTAAGTTTCTTCAGCAGTGCTCAGCCCTGTTGAATCATAGATTAACAAGTGGGCTAGTGCGCGAAGACGTACCTCATACCTAACTATCAAAGTCATGGATGAATTCCAGATTGATCGAATGCGACATATTCTTGAGACCAAAGGTGCCATCTGGGAAGAAAAGAAGATGATGGGAGGTCTCTGTTTTATGGTAGATGACAAAATGTGCTTCGGTACTTACAAAGGTGGCCTAATGGCTAGGGTAGAACCTACAGAAATAGCTGTTTTGACCGAAAGGCTGGGTGCAACGCAAATGATACATGGCGGTCGTCCCATGACAGGCTATGTTTTCGTCGAAGCAGAAGGGCTGGATGCGGAAGATGATCTAGCCTTTTGGATAGAAAAATGCCTGGCCTTTAACCCTAAGCTCGACTTTCGTATTTTAGGCAGCTCTAGTTGCCATAAAGATCAAATGTCTGAGCCATTTGGTTTTTAAATTATTGTCCTGGCCCCTGAAGACAGAGGATAAAAATTTATTTTTCCGCCAAATATGCTGCCTTACAGCGGCAATAGCATCAGAAAATGTTGGCCTTGTTTTTTTATACCAAGCACAAGATTTTATTTGCAATAATCCCTTTTTGTTCAGCATGTCCGCCCAGATAGTAACCAGACTAAAAAGTGCCATTAATATGGGTGTCGTTCTGGCGATGGCTTTATCAGACCACTGTCTTTGGGTTTCTACTCCCAAGTGGGCTCTCACTTCTTCAAAGGTTACTTCCACCGTCCAGCGTTTGATAAATTCATCAATAATTTCTTTAGCACTAAAAGCTGTATTGGTACATAAAAGCGCTTTGGATTTAATCTCTCCAAGTGGGTCTTTTAACAGTACCCATCGGATAGTAACGGGCGGCTTGCCTCCTTTATACCAAATGGCACAGCCGGTACAAATCAGCATTTCTATATCTTCCCGGTCATACCATTTGGGAATTTTTATTTTACGCCATTTCGTCGCCGGATCAGCTAATTTTTGTTGCAAACTCATCAAGCGTTCGCCCTTTTTACGATTAGGTCCACGCTTACCCACAGGACGAGGAGGAACAAAATCGTACAAGGCTGCATCTAACCTTAAGGGGGTAATCATGCTCACATATGGACTTACTGAATGGAGTAAGTCCAATGCAGCATAAGAAGAGTCGGCCACTATGATAATCAACTTGTTAGGTAACCACCTGCTCAATTGAAAGATCATCTGCCTGGCCCAGTGAGTCATCTTCTTGTGTTGTTTGCGATGCTTTTGATTATACCGCTCGCTTGGTGCCAGTACGCTCAAAAAAGGTAAAGCCCATATTCGATCTGCCCAGCTTATTGGAGTTAGTAACATCATACATATCCACCTCAAGCCACTACATTTGACAAAGTGACTTTTTGAGGACCTCACTGCATCTCGATAAATACCCCGGGCTTTTATCTTCGACCCCCATCGCCGTTCAACTGTCTCGTCTATGCCAAAGGTTAAGCGATTATGGCCTTTAAAAAAATAGTCGATCAATAATCTCAACACTATTTGCGAGGCCGAATAACAAGACCATTTTGCACCACTTAAGACCCAATGATATTTATGAAAACGCTTTTCATCACTCAAGCCAACCGCTCGAAGGGCGCTGCATACCGTCCGACGGCCTACAACCGATAACGCGCCTAATAGTATAACCTTAGCATTTTCAAACACCTTTTTGCTAAATAATGGCGCAAATGCCGATATTTGTCGGTAGAACTCTTCTGGTAAGGTGATCATCATTTTGAAGTGTGGTTACTCCAAAGTTAATCACTCCGGTCGAGTTCTATTTATTTTCAAAATACGAAAGTCGAGCTTAGATGGGGCAATAATTCCTCTAAGGCCACAATCTGTTGTTGTGTGCTATGTCCGCCGTCATCGATCACCACATCTAACTTTGGCACTTCGGTTTTAAAATCTTGCCAGAAGCCTCGATCTGCCTGATCCCCGATGAAAATCTCTACCTGTTCACTCTCATATTCTTTGCAGGCAACTTCGATATCTACGCCGTAAATACTTGCTTTATCCCCAAGGTAGTCGACCCACATTTCCAAGCTACCCCCGCTGTAAATTCCAATCTCGAGAAAATGGACATGGCTTGCCCTAAAGGGAGATAGGAACTGTTCATATATCTCGAAATAATGTGTCCATTTCCAAATACCACGGCCTTCCTTACGGGCATTGAAAAAGGTCAATAGCGGATTTTCTACTACCTGACTTTCTATAAGTGCCTTCGATGGAGTCTGATGTTGCCACCTTTCCGTAAAATGAAAACCTCTATGGGCATGCCAGATCTGTCGAAGGGCCATGAGTCCCCTGCGCGGAGGCCAGCCAAAGAAACGAAGTACATTTATTAGGGTAGTGATTCGATTGGTCTCTTTGTTCTTCATCGTCTTAGCTTGGTCTTTTCATCAATCGGGATAAGATTTTCTGCTGGGCACCTTTCCACATGCCTTGACTGGCTAAGCCCCATTGCCCTTGCCGCCAGTAGAAACGCCCAAAATTCCAATGGTAAAAACCACTGTATTGAAGATATATTGGTGCCTCCAAATCTTCCTTTTCCTTAAAATAGCGAAGTACAGCAAGCATTTCCACAAAAGCCTCCCGCTCCTGATTCACTGAAATATTGCCGTCATGTTTTCGAATTCGTACCAAAGGTTCAAAAATAACCGCACAAGAATACTTTCTGGCCAATCGCAATAGAAAGTGCGTATCTCCCAAAATCAAATTATCCTCAAATCCGCCGATCGTCTCAGCCAAGCTTTTCCGAATCATGACAGTGGAAGCATAAATAGGCATTCGCCCCGAAAGTGTTAACTCAAACTGTGCCCTAGATTCCCACTTCTCTTCCAAAGTACTATAAATCCTTGGCCGGATAATTCTCTGTTTATTAAATTCTTCTACGTCCGTATATACAAAAGCAAGCTGTTGATCCGTTTCTAGAATTTGAACTTGCCTTTCTAATTTACTCGGTAACCAAATATCATCGGCATCTAAAAAGGCTACATATTGACCTTGCGCATATCGCCAGCCCAAATTGCGGAGCTGGGATAAATTTCCTAGATGGTCGGTATAATAATATCGGATTGACTTATCTTTCAGCGCTTCTAGGCGAGCTCTAGTATCATCGGTCGAGCCATCATCTACAATAATGATCTCATAATCGGTATAGCTTTGTTCAAAGACACTGCTTAGTGTTTCCAGCAAGAGGTGTTCGCGATTGTAGGTGAGAATGATGATGGAGAGCCTTGGCATTTGTAAAAGAATAATTTAGTGCTTGTTCATCACGACAATTTCTGCATTTAAAATACAATGTTAATCAATAAAAAAATAAAACGGCGGATTCAGCTAATTATTGGTTCTCTGTTTGCACAGTTTGCTGTACCGGTGAGTAATATTGCCGTCTCGGTGCTAGTGGTGAGGTGGTTTTCCAAAGCACTTTGGGGGGAATATGTGGAGCACTTGTTGGTCATTAGTTTGGTGCTAACTGTCGTCAACTGGGGGAGTAAGGACTTTTTATTGAAAAGATATAGTAAAAGGCCCAAGACAATAGCGCAGGATTTGCAGGCCTCGGTAGTAGCCAAGTTATTTCTATTGATTCTCATCAGTTTTGTCTTAGTCCTCCTCCCTTTCCAACAGCTACAGCTAGGCTTGCTTATTCTTTGGATTTGGACCCGAGCTAGTTGGCAGTTTTTTGAGTCTCTCAATACTTATCGCCGGCTTTTCCTCCCCATTGCGGTCTTAGAAGTTCTACTTGTACTAGGCATGATCCTCGGTTTATACCACTGGCCCGTGGACATCGTCACCTTGTTGTCATTCTTCATTGCTGCAGACATCCTTAAGCTTTTGTTTTACAGCTGGTTAAATCGTAATTATTTATCCATAAAAGGGTTTCGTTTCTCCTTGCTGCCCTTCCTCAAAGAAAGTTTCCCTTTTTTCTTGCTGACGATCTTTAGCTTGGCTGCTTCGCGCGCCGATGTTTATCTATTAAGTGTCTGGGAGGAAGCGGCTACTTTAGCGCAATATCAAATTTTGGTCAATTTTATCCAATATGCTAATCTATTGGCGACCGGAATCATGATTCCTTTTCTAAAAAATATTTTCCGGCTTCAGTTTGATTCTATTCAGCAACTGGAACGCCAATTTATCAAGCTAGGCTGGGGCTTAGGACTATTTTTAACGGGTGGGATCTATTTTATTACTCATTTTTTGTATCAATTTGAAATGTCCTATACTGTCATTACGTTAATCTATTTTAATATTGTTGTTTTTTATTTTTACTTTTTGCGCATTCCAGCAGGTTTCAGCTTTAATAAAATGTGGAGTGTCATTCTGGTCATGGCTTGCATGGGCGGAACGAATCTCCTACTTGGCATGCTAATTATTCCTACCTTGGGAATGATTGGGGGCTTAATGAGTAGCCTCAGTGCCGGTATCGTAGGACTCCTTGGATTTAGAAGTAAAAAGCTGTTTCAGTTCGCATGAAGATACTATTAACACACGCCTATTTCCTACATGAAGACGAGAAAGAACTCGCTATCATGAAACCCTACCCTCCCTTGGGCTTGCAATGTATTTCCGCTTATTTGGAAGTAAAGGGGTACGACAATGATATTTTTGATACTACCTTTTCGGCTTTCGAGGATTTTACCCAAACCATGTTGGATAAGCAACCCAGCGTCATTGGCATCTATACCAATCTGATGACTAAGCTCAATGTGCTGCGGATGATGAATTGGATTAAAACCCAAGCTAGTCTGGCCCATTGTAAAATCATTCTGGGTGGGCCAGAGGTACGCCACCACCGAGCGCAATTTATCAAGCACGGTGCGGATGCCATCGTTTTTGGTGAGGGAGAAGATAGCATGCTGGAATTGATTCAACAATTTGAACATGAAGGGCCACATGACCTGTCTCAGATTACGGGAATTGCCTACCCCTTAGCCGATGGAAGCATTATGGTAAATGTAGATCGGCCACTCCTCAAAGACCTCGACCTACTCCCCCTTCCCAATCGCAAAAAGATTGACCAGCAGCAATACTTTGATGCTTGGAAAAGCAAGCATGGGTATAGCATGATCACCATCAATACCATGAGAGGCTGCCCTTATGCCTGCAAATGGTGCAGCAGAGCCGTTTATGGTAAATCCTATCGGCGCCGGAGTCCCGAAAATGTAGTAGATGAGATTCTAGATTTGAAAGCCAATTACCAATTTGATAAAATATGGTTTGTCGATGATGTTTTTACCATCAACCATAAATGGCTTAGGGAATTTTCTCGCTTGATGGTGGCAAAAGGAGCCATTACGCCTTATGAAATCATCAGTCGGGCAGACCGAATGAATGAGGAAGTGCTACGCCTACTGAAAGACAGCGGCTGTTTTCGCGTATGGATTGGGGCAGAAAGTGGCTCGCAGGCGATTCTCGACGCGATGACAAGAATGGTAAAGGTCGAACAAGTGGCGGCCATGATCAAGCAAAGTCAGGCGCATGGCATCGAAGCAGGCACCTTCATCATGTTGGGTTATCCCGGTGAAACAGAAAAGGATCTGAAAGCCACTTTGAATTATTTAATCGATGCAGATCCGGATCACTATACCCTGACCGTCGCTTACCCGATAAAAGGTACGGCACTCTACGAAGAAGTAGAAAATGTCTTCGTCGAAGACCTTCCCTGGGATAACAGCACCGATCGCGATATTGATTTCAAACGTACTTATCCGCGCAAATACTATGATCATGCCATTCATTGGATTCATCACGAGATTAACTTCAATCGTATCCTGAAGGCCAACCCACTTAATTATCGCTTACTAACGAGTAAATTACGTGCTTGGAAGTCCCGCGCGGGAATGATGATGATCCGGTATACTGGCTGAAGGGAAACTACCTCCGACAAGGCTTCAGCAGTTTCCCAGGGCGAGACAAAGAAAACGTCTGAAGTCTAAACGCTAGCTACTATGAATAGCAATTGTTTCTTCTTAAAAAGATAGACCAAGTGAAATCAAAACATAAAGTCTTACTCTTCAATCCACGAGCCAC
>Ga0070728_10005076_pt1 | contig 13247 bp, 12 predicted proteins | sample tdDd471_FD_66723 | JGI IMG/M metagenome (GOLD analysis project Ga0070728, IMG submission 66723) | Marine sediment microbial communities from the Atlantic coast under amendment with organic carbon and nitrate - tdDd47.1 | ecosystem: Environmental > Aquatic > Marine > Coastal > Sediment | place...
ATTACCAAGACGTGGAGGTCGGAGAGATTCTTTGCCTTTTCAATTCGGCTCAGCTGCTAGAGATCGCAGTGAATATGGGAAAGGCGAGTAGCTTGTTTGGATTAAAAATAGAAGACACCGTACAGATTGATTTCAGAACCACATGATAAAACGCATTGTAAAAATGACCTTCCAAGCCGATAAGGTCGATGATTTTGTAGCTATCTTTTCGGCCAAGAAGAAAAAGATTCGGTCTTCTCCAGGCTGTCATCATTTAGAATTATTACGTGATATTAAGCAGGCTAACATTTTCTTCACTTACAGTTTTTGGGAAAGCGAAGAAGCCCTCAACCAGTACCGCCACTCGGCTCTTTTCAAAAACACTTGGGCCGCCACCAAAATGCTTTTCGCAGATAAGCCAGCGGCCTGGAGCGTCGAAGTCGTAGACAGCGAGGAGTAAAAAAATCCTGCTAATCCTAGCACAATTTAGCCTTCCTTCTAATCTTACCGCCATAAAGGGAACTATACCACAAGACTTCGAGTTGTCAAGCTGTGGAAAATCCTTCTATGAGTTTTTTCGCTATCCATCATTAGCCCACATGTTGGTGATCAAAATTGAATATATGAAGACACGTAAGGAATTAAAAGCAGTCTATAAAGAAATGAAATTTCAAATGGGTGCCTTTCAGATTCGGAATATCGCCAACGGCAAAATTTTCGTCGGTACAAGTAACAACTTAGCGGCCATTTGGAACCGACATAAGTTTCAATTGAATATGGGAAGCCATCGCAATGTCCAGCTGCAAAAGGATTGGAATGCGCTTGGAGAAGAAAATTTCGCCTTTGAGGTGTTGGAAGCCTTAGTACATGAAGATGGGATTACAGATTACAACAAAGACTTAGCGGCATTAGAAGAGCTTTTCCTGGAAGAATTACAGCCCTTTGGAGATCGAGGGTATAACAAGAGAAAGAAGACCTAGTCTGCATCCATTCAAATCTAGTCCTCCTCATTCAAGATTTCGCCACAATACTTACAGTATCCGGCATCATCGTCATGTCCTTCGCTGCCGCAAAACCGGCAAGCTTGAGTGTTATTGGAGGTACTACTGGAGGCATTTACCATTTCTGCCGATACAATTCCTGTCGGTACGGCAATGATAGCATACCCCAAGATCATCACTACCGCCGACAAAAACTGGCCCAAACTCGTTTGGGGAGTAATATCCCCATAGCCTACAGTGGTTAAAGTAACGACGGCCCAATAAATACTGCGTGGAATACTCGAGAATTTATCATTATTCCCCCCTTCGACCAAGTACATAATGGCTCCTATGATCACAACGAGTAAGGTGACAGCCATTAGAAAGACAAATATCTTGGCCCGGCTCGCCTTTAGGGCATTCGTAATGATGGCGCCTTCTTTTAGAAAATGCCCTAATTTAAAAATCCGGAAAATTCGAATCAGTCGAAGTGCGCGAATAACTATAAAGTAATGTGTCCCCGCAATAAATAGGCTCAAATAGGCCGGTAAGATGGCCAGTAGATCAATAATTCCAAAAAAGCTAGTCATGTATTTGATTGGCCGATATACAGCATAAATTCGTAGGCCATACTCTATCGTAAAAATAATCGTGAATATCCACTCTAGGACAAAAAAGAGGCTAGCATATTTGATTTGAATATAATCGACTGACTCTAGCATCACGATAATGACGCTAATAGAAATCACAATCAACAAGGATATGTCAAAAGTACGGCCTAAAGGCGTATCTGCCTCGAAGATAACTTCGTGAATCCGCTCTTTAGTTTTATTGCGTTTGATGGCTTTACTCATTGTTTAGGTAGTTCAAATCCTCCCAAAATTATCAATACTCAAGCATTGTAGGTAAAGCTTTCGTGTTTTTTCGATTAAGAATCTACACTAAGGCCTGCTGAAACATCCAAATTTCCTCATCCGTAGGGGCCCAATTCCTACTTGTACGGATCGGCTACCAATAGGTTCAACTTTTCCTTCCCGTGGCTTGTTGGTAGAGATAAATAGTATCTATTCTGACGGATGAACCAGTATCGGTCACTTCCATCTACCCCATCTCACTGGAACACTACCGTACCCTCATCGGATGTATTTTTTTTACAGATTCTACGTTATAAAAGGTACTTTTACAAATTCTTTTTCCATTAAGGGAGAAAAACAATAAATAAAAAGCCTGGTAGGTGTATTTTTGTTCAAAATATAAAACCGATTGATGTGCTAAAAGCAGTTATCATAGAAGATGAGTTAAATGGTCTAAATAATTTAAAAACCCTATTAGCCAAACACTGTGGAGATGTAGAAATCGTCGGAGAAGCTCGCACGATAGAAGAGGGAAAAACACTTTTGAGTGATGGTGGTGTGAAGCCCGATGTTGCTTTTTTGGATATTAGCCTTCCTGATGGTCTTGTTTTCAAACTTCTGAATCAACTACGTCCAATTAAATTTGAAGTGATTTTTGTCACGGCCTATCACGATTATGCAATAAAGGCTTGTGAATATAGTTCTATTGGTTATATTGTAAAACCTATAGATGTAGACTTACTGGTAGAAGCAGTATCTAGAATCAAGCCGCGGAAAGAGAGTGAGATGGACAAACGCTATGAGCTTTTCAACCATCATTATAGCAATCCTAATGCCTTTACCAAGATGAGTATTTCAGCCCTGGATGGCATTTACTTTGTCAACATAAAAGATATTGTTCGATTCGAAGCTGAGGATAATTATACACATATATATCTCAATAGTGGAGAGCGAATTACTGCCTCCAAAACCATAAAATCTTACGAAGACTTACTACAACCCTTTAACTTCTACAGAGTTCACAAAAGACATGTCATTAATCTCAATTTTATGCGAAAATTCGTGAAAGGAGATGGTGGTTATTTAGTAATGGATGACGAAATCAAGATTGAAGTAAGTCGTAGAAGGCGACCTGCCTTTATGGAGCAAATGCGACGGCTTCAAGAAGGATTGTAAGACTGGCTAATTAATCGAGAAATTAGGCAACTTTTAAGTTTTTCGTCCGTACATATATGAATGTACCATATGAGATACTTTTAGTTGTCGTGCTAGTCTTTTTGATAGAACAGAAGTGGGGATACAGAACTAATTGTTTTATTATATGTTATTAATTGACTGATAATATTTTGTATTATTTAACTAATAATCAGTCGGTTGTGTTCTCCACATCATGCTAGGTTCAGTCTGGACCATTACTATGTATTATTACTTCATTTGCGATCACATTTTTTTGTGCTTTTAAATAATTTTGTACTTTTACTTCAATGAAGTGAGTCGCAAGTATTATACTATTTCATCCCGCGATATACTAAATTAGATGCTATGGGAAAACCAAAAAAGAGTCTAGATGATCTCAAAAAAGATCTGAAAACCCTACAGAAGAAGGACATGAAAAAGATTGTCGGTGGAAAAAACGACAAGAAGAAAAACAAGTGGAACAATGGATGTGGAGGCATCGTTCCTCAGTAATTAGTACAACTAGTTTGTACTATTATTTATAATCCCAACTCCTTGTCCAAGGAGTTGTTAAATTGTCAAAACTCCAGTATCTTAGACAAACCTTACTACTAACACATAATCCAATTTTCTGGTGCTCTAATAAGTGACCAGGGGATTAATGGATATGGATCCTTTTTTGAAAATAAGCTTTTCTACGTAGCCACATACATAGAAAGACTTTTCCTACAAACCGATTATCATATTGTAAATCAAGAGGTTGTTCGATTGTTTTTGGAACAATCTTGAGGAAACTACAATGGGAAAGAAGATGCTTTTCCTTCTTTTCTATTCACAACAGAGCGCCTGTTCCATACATAATTACAGGCATTATAATTTCAGAGGGGGGATTTTTACGCTAGGATAAAATTAACCTGGAAATTATGATAACGACACTGCCCGATGTGGTCAACAATGAGCAATACGAGCTTAAGTTGAGTTTACAGAAAGACCCCATGCAGCGGCTTTTCCTCATTGATCAGATGGCCGGCTGTTATACCTTTACCAACATAGGTAGAGCCACTGAATTATTGGAAGAACAAGCTATCCTTTTCAAAACTCACGACTATCCAGATTTCAAGTTAAACTATCAGCTCAACCGAGCTAACATAGATAATCAACTCTATAATTTCAAGGCAGCAGAGCAGCATTTTCTTTTAGCGATAGATATTCTCGAAGAAAGAGGAACGGTCAAGCAATTGGCGGAGACTTTCATCGATTATGCAGGTACATTGATGAACCTGGAGCGCATGGAAGCTGCCGCAGAGCAATTGGAAAAATCAGCTCGACTCTTAAAGAACTTCCCTGATCAGCGCCTCAATGCCTACATGATCTGCCGGGAAGGCTTTATGAATCTTCACTATAAGAACTATTCAAAAGCGATTGAGCTCTTATTAAAAGCCGCTAAGATCATCCATGCGCAGGGAACACCACTAGCCTTGAAGGATCGCTATTTCCTGACCCTTATACATAGTGGTTTGGGTCGGGTCTATGAACGCAATGATGAACAGGCCAAAAGTGTTCGTTCCTATTTGCGGGTAATTGAAATTTGCGAATCGATGCCGATGCGGTCCCGCTTATCTTGGCACTATTTGAACGTGGGGAATGGCTTCATGGCGATGAATGAACAAGAAAATGCCGAAGCCTATTTCCAAAAAGCGATTGATGTCACAGATGATAATAGTCCACACGCGAGAGCTGGTGCCTATGCCAACCTGGGCTTTTGTTATTTCGATAGACAATCTTACGGGGAAGCGCTAGAATTATTCGATCGCGCCGAATCCTTGTATAAGGAAAATTCCGAAGAGGATTACTATAATTTTTCCATCATAGAGTCCTGGAGAGGCAGGCTATACAGTGAAATCAACGAGCCCGACTTAGCACTTCAGCACTTTGCTTTGGCCTATGAAAATGCCAGTCTAACGGAAGATTCTCGACAAATGGCTGTTATTTGTAAAGATATGGCCGCTTTTTATGCCCAATTAGAAGACTTCAAGAATGCTTATGAATACCAGCTCCTGCATGATAAATTTGCGGAGAAATACTCGGAGGAAGTGAATAAGCGGCAACAGATGGAGTTGGAGGTTCAGTATGAGGCCGACAAGAAAAAGCAAGAAACAGAGCTTTTACGTTTGCAGGCTACCAAGCTGCAATTGAAAGCTTTACGGGCACAGATGAATCCGCATTTCATGTATAATGCGCTCAATTCTATCCAACATTTCATCACCTCTAATGACGTTTCTTCAGCCGCAAAATACCTGGCTAAATTTGCTACGCTCATGCGCCAGAGTCTAGATCATTCCGATCTAGAAATCATATCCTTGGAGAAAGAGATCGGCTTCCTTGAGAATTATCTATATATCAATGAAAAGTTGCGCTTCCAAGAGAAGCTCAACTATAAAATCATCGTAGATGATGAGATAGAGGAGGATATCCTAGGTGTTCCAACGATGATTGTTCAACCTTATGTTGAAAATGCCATTGAGCATGGTTTACGCAGTCGAGATAAAGGCATTCTAACGGTAACCTTTACGCTATCTGAAGCCGAAGATGAAGACAATGAAGTGATACTTTGTGTTGTTGAAGACAATGGTATCGGCCGCGAAAAGGCAGCAGCACTTAAAATGGAAGATCCACAATTTCAGAATCACCGCTCGAAAGGTACACGTATTACGGAGGATCGCTTGAGTATTCTACACAATTCGAAAGATGAGCTTTTTGTAGAAACGATTGATTTGAAAGATCCCGATACCGGGGAAGCGACGGGTACTCGCGTAGAGATTCAGATTCCCATTATGGAGATTCAGATGCGTTGATCATCAAGTCGTGCCAGGGCCGATATAAACCTACCTAAATTCTTGTCTAGCTAATCATGCAACTAGGAACTACTTCTTCATCTGGAGTAATTAATCAGCTACTTGAACCTTTCTACCATATCCTTGTTTCTTTCCTATCCCACTTGATGTTACTGCATCGATCAACAATATGATGCAGGGAAGGGAGTGATTGCAGCTGATATAATAAAAATCACAGCGATATAAAATCTCTGCCATGTGATCACCTTTCCATGTCAGTAGCGCAAGAGGTATAGTCCATTGACCTATCTTTAGAAGCAATCTTAATGGAAGATCAACCACCAGCACTATTCAGTTGTTAAAGCAGCAAGACTATGGCAGGATAAGAAGAATATTGATACACTCATCTTATTCCATTGGGAAAAATCGAGAACCTAAGTGCAGCATATGGATAAAGAACAATTTTTGGCATCTGGTTTATTAGAACAATACGTTCTTGGGCTAACCTCTACTCAAGAAACCGCACAGGTTGAGCGTTGGTTACGTCAACATCCTGAATTGAAAGAAGAAGTCAGTGCTATGCATGACGCCTTAGAAAAATATAGTCTGGCCCAAGGTATTACCCCACCCCCTCATCTCAAATCGAAGATTCTAAATAAGATCGATTCGGAAAAACCCGAAAATCTATTGCAGGTAGAGCCTAATACGCCCTCTGCCAAACTCAATCGTCGCAGCTGGACTCGATTTATTTGGCTTGCTGTAGCGACTATAGCGTTCCTATTTACCTTATTGAGGAATAATACGCTAGAACATAAACTGAGGGATGTCCAAAAAGACTTAGTGGCAACTAAGGCTATATGTGAAGAAGAGGCGCAACGTTTTCAAGTTTTTATACAACACCCAGCCACCCAAAAGTTAGTAATTAATGGGGTAGATCGTGCGCCAGACCTAGCAGTTGTCGTATACTGGAATCCAGTAGAAAAATTAGCCTTTCTTGATACCTCTACCCTACCTGCCTCCCCAGAAGCGAATAAACAATTTCAGATTTGGGCAGATGTAGAAGGTGAGATGATTAACTTAGGATTATTGAAACAGGCTCTGCAAGATACGCTTTTGCCTATTGCTTTCTTGGAAGAGGCTGAGAGTTTGAATATCACCCTCGAACCTCAGGGGGGAAGTCCGCATCCACATGTAGAAGATTTATTTGCTAGTAGCCCTATCTAGCCGTCCTATCAGATACGCTACTTTGATGGCATCAGGTCACTTTCTTGATTTCTGAGATGGTCGAAGTAGGGGCATTTTGACGAAGAACAAGCACGATTTTATCTTCGCTTATCGAAATAGCTTTGCATTGGCACTTCTTCACCATTTCACCTCTTCACCATTTCACTACCGCCTAAGTGGGGGTCTTATTTTCGAACTTTCTTACTTTTTTTCACCCCAGACATAATAAAGGCATTATCAATTTAGTTATTATTGATATATGTGCCAACAATAATATCTACTTATTCGGTCTCTTTACTAAATCGTATACACTGCTTTAATGGTAAGTGTACACACTGCTAGGAGCGAGTTGAAAAAAAAATCTCTGAAAAAGGGTTTAAAATGTTAGGATACTCTAATATTTTTTTTCAACTTAGCAATGCCCTCATGAACATAAGATATTCTTCTATCATCCATTTTTTTAATTCACAAAAGCACAGCAGGTATGTTGATCCTTTACATTACTTTAGGAGCCTTTGTTGTCGGTGGAGGGCTAATCTTAATGGCAAATATCACCGCGCCTCGTGGTAGAAGTAAATACTTCTAGCACAATCACACAGGAATTCTTATCTCCTCAAAACCTTCTGATCTAAATCCCAACCTCAATTTACCAGGACACTAAGACCCGCTAGGACAGTTATAATCCTTATATACTATGGGAGAGCGCCCGTCAGCTCACCTTACAATAGCAACGCCCTGTCATCCTGTATTTGTATACCCGATACAACTTTTGACGGTGTATGCAATACTAACAAACGTAATTCTACTACCTTTTTCAGGAACTGATCTATTGATAATTGTCAATGGATTGGAGTAAATGCTTAGCTGTTAAGTGGCTAACTGCTATTTAATATCGTTAATAGTATTATACTCAACAATAAATACACTTACCTAGTGTATAGGTTACTCCTATGTCATGAATAGTCATTGAGGCTTATTACCTTTGAGGCTAAAAGTAGACTTATGCCCAAATTTCATACTTATCAACTGACAGTTACCTGGACAGGAAACCAAGGAACGGGAACGAGTGCTTATCGCGCTTATTCCAGGGATCATATTATTGAAGCAGTAGGTAAGCCGATCATTCCTGGCTCGTCGGATCCTTCCTTCCGCGGTGACCCTAGTAGGTACAATCCTGAAGAGCAATTTCTAGCGGCTTTGTCTAGTTGCCATATGCTATGGTATCTACACCTATGTTCCGATGCAAAAATTACGGTAGTAAGCTACAAGGATCAGGCAGAAGGTAAAATGGAAGAGACAGCTGATGGAGGCGGTAGATTTACAGCAGTCGTATTAAAACCCTGTATCCAAATTTTAGAAACAGACCGATTGGAAGAGGCCCACCGCTTGCACGAGCGGGCTAATGCCTTATGCTTTATTGCTAATTCTGTGAATTTTCCGGTGCGGCATGAGGCTCAGATTACGGGGTGAGAATCGGTTCAAGTTGTCAAGTTCAAGGGGTGAGTAACTCACCCCTTGAACTTGAACAACTTGAACTAATCCAGCTTCAATACCTCTAGGAATGCCTTTTGAGGTACTTCTACATTGCCAATTTGACGCATCTTTTTCTTTCCTTTCTTTTGTTTCTCAAGGAGCTTACGCTTACGCGTGATATCACCACCATAGCACTTGGCGGTTACATCTTTCCGCACAGCAGAAATGGTCTCTCTGGCTATAATTTTCGCACCAATCGCAGCTTGAATCGCAATCATAAACTGCTGACGGGGAAGCAATTCTTTAAGTCGCTTACAGATTTTACGCCCAAAAGCTGCCGCTTTATCTCGGTGTACCAATGCTGAAAGTGCATCAACAGGTTCACTATTGAGTTTGATATCCATTTTCACCAAATCGGAAGCGCGATAATCCTTCGGGTGATAATCAAACGAAGCATAACCGCGGGAAATTGATTTTAATCGATCATAGAAATCGAAGACAATTTCTGCCAGCGGTAACTCGAAAGACAGCTCTACCCGGTCTTGGGTGAGGTAGTCTTGTTTCGTCATAACACCTCGCTTCTCCAGGCATAAGGTCATAATGGAACCAATATACTCTGGTTTTGTAATGATTTGTGCCAAGATATACGGCTCCTCTACGCGATCCAAAATAGTAGGGTCAGGTAGTTCAGAAGGTGTACGAATCCCCAGCTTTTCTTGTTTTTTGGTATAGGCAAAGTAGGAAACGTTTGGAATAGTAGTGATCACATTCTGATTGAACTCTCTATCTAAGCGTTCTTGTATGATTTCCAAATGAAGCATTCCCAGGAAACCACAACGAAATCCAAATCCCAAGGCCACCGAGGTTTCTGGCTCGAAAACCAAAGAAGCATCATTCAATTGCAATTTTTCCAAACTATCTCGCAAATCTTCAAAATCATCATTATCAATAGGAAAAATCCCGGCAAAAACCATGGGTTTGACATCCTCAAACCCCTGAATAGCTTCTTCGCAGGGTTTCTCATTTAAAGTAATGGTATCCCCTACTTTAATTTCCTTGGACACCTTGATCCCTGTAATGATATATCCCACATCTCCTGCATCCAGTTGCTTCTTGGGCACTTGATTCATTTGCAGGATACCAATTTCATCAGCTACATAATCCTTTCCCGTATTGACAAAGCGTACCTTATCCCCTTTCTTCATACTGCCATTCATAATGCGGAAATAGGCAATCACTCCTCGGAATTGATTAAAAACGGAATCAAAAACCAAAGCCTGTAATGGCGCTTTCACATCACCAGATGGTGCCGGAACTCGATCAACTACAGCAGCCAAAATATCTGGTACGCCCTGCCCCGTTTTTCCACTGGCGTGGATGATATCTTCCAGTTCGCACATGGTCAGGTCCAGTATTTGTTCCGAGACTTCGTCAATCATCGCACTGGCCATATCCACTTTATTGAGAATCGGGATGATTTCCAAATCATGCTCCATTGCTAGATACAAGTTGGAAATGGTCTGTGCCTGAATACCTTGTGAGGCATCTACAAGTAACAATGCCCCTTCGCAAGCAGCAATAGATCGCGACACCTCATAAGAAAAATCCACGTGACCTGGTGTATCGATCAAATTGAAAGTATATGTTTCGCCATCTGTATGTTGATAATACATTTGTATGGCGTGACTTTTGATCGTTATACCTCGCTCTCGCTCAATGTCCATATCGTCTAGCGCCTGTGCTTGCATTTCTCTTTCAGAGATCGTATTGGTGTACTCCAACAATCTATCTGACAAGGTACTCTTCCCGTGATCAATATGCGCTATCACACAAAAATTTCTAATATTTTTCATAGACCGCAAATATACTCGTTTTTTTATTGTGAGGTATGAACTTCTTATAAGTTCTACCACATCTTTTGTATTCTACGCGGTGACGTCGGATGAACAAATCTCAATAATGGGTTTGATTTATTTGCCTAAATGAGAACTTATTAATACTTATTCCGTACTCATATGCATGCTCACTACCAATTTATACTATCAGATAATTAACAACTTCCCTGAATTAAAGTATGCTTTACTAGATGCACAAACCTTTGATCCGACACACTTTGGCTTTCCTGAGATATATTATAAAGTATTAGAAACGGATGCCTCCAGGATACATGCTTTTGAACGAGCTTTTCAGCATTATGATATGTTGAAAGATAAAATAGTGTGTGAAGCAGGAGTTGGACGACTTGCGCTGACTAGACATTACCTTCCTTATGTAAAAAAGGCCTATTTGATTGAAAATAATCCTAATATTATAAGCACCATTCAGAAAGAGCTCAAGGACAAAGGCTGGAATCATAAGGTAGAGTTCATAATAGGTAATGCCATGAAGGTAAATCTTCCAGAACAGGTGGATTTTATTATAGGTGAATTGATGAGCATCTACTCTGCCAATGAATACCAGGTGCAAATTTTCAAACACTTACGAAAATTTCTCAAACCCGAGGGCAAACTTATCCCCGAAAAAATCATTAATATGGCCCAACTCGGTCATGCTCAATTTGATGAGGGACACACGCATTATCCACTTTTATTTACCCGACACTGGCCCGAACTATTAACAACGCAAGAAATTTTGAATACCATTGACCTGTACCACGTCTCTCGCTATACCGTAAGAAAAACTATCAAATTGAAGGCTCATCTAAGCGGACAAACAAATTGCCTCTTGATGAATTCTTTGGTACAACTAGTTGAAGGCATTAATTTTACAGGGACAGATAGCCTCATGCCTCCGACTGTTAAATTACTCAAAGCACCTTCAATGCTCACTGCCGGCGACCGAATCAAAATGAAAGCCCAATTCACTTATGGTACTTCCCTGGATGAGGCAATATTTGAAATTGTATAAGTAGACTTCTATACTAATTTGTATGAAGCAAAAAGAGGATGGCCCAAACAGACTCTTAAAAAAAATTACTTTATTTTGAACCACCATGATCTATTGGTGTATAAAGCATAAAAGGAAGCAAACAGCTGATTGTAACTATGCTAAATTTTCGCTCATCATATCGTAATTATTCCGATGAGAAGTTGATGAAGTTCATTACTAAAGGGGATGAGCAGGCTTTTTCTGTGCTATATGATCGATATGCAGAGAAAATGCACCGCTACTTTTACCGAATGTTGTGGCAAGAAAAGCAAAGAGCAGAGGATTTCACCCAGGAATTATTCTTAAAGATCATCAACAAACCACACCTCTATAATCCTGAGCGAACTTTTTCTACCTGGCTATTTCAAGTAGCGTCCAATATGGTCAAGAATGAATATCGGCGCTGTTCCAGACAACCAGAAATGACGGCTGATTTGCCCCTGGATCTCCCGCTGAATAATTCTTCCATATTTGAATGTAGTGATCGCAAATTTTTCAAAAAAGAACTCAATGCAGCACTAGCAAGATTGTCAGCAGAACATCGCCAATGTTTTGTCCTACGATATTTGGAAGAAAAAAGCATCAAAGAAATTAGCGAGATCTTAGACTGCCCCGAAGGAACAGTCAAATCTCGTTTATACTATGCGTTGAAAAAATTAGCGAAGTCGCTGGAAATATTTAAGCCTGAAAGTTATCGGTGATATTTAAAAGGAAAAGAATGAAAGAGCAAAATCATTATTCTAGCCGAGTAGAGGCCCTTTTGGAAACTAAAAACTGGGATGAACTCAGTCGAGCGGAGAAAGATATCGTTTTAGCTGAAGAGCTGACTGCGGAAGCCTATGAGAGCTATCGCTGTCTGATCCACGTGAGTAAAAAAATGCACCTTAGTGCTCCTCGAATTTCTGGACACGTAAAGGAGAATTTACTCCGCCAGATGCAACTAAGAAAATCACCGGCTCCTAAAAAGGCGATATGGAAAGATTGGTTTAAATTAGAAGTTCCGCTTTGGCAAGTGTCTTTGGCGAGCCTCGCTTTTATTGTTTTGTACATTTCAGGCGTACCTACTAATCTTAATAATAATGCTTCGATGGCACCAGCCAACGAATACTTTCAAGATCAGGTTGATACCGTATTTTATGATAAAGAACAAGCCCCAGAAGATAGTTCCAATCAACACGTTCCACAACTCAATTCTAGCTGGCAGCAAACCGTCCCCGCTTCTAGCTTACCCGACTCGCGCTTGAGCACCAATAGCCCAAAACGTACTGCCTACCTCGCCGCAGAATGGCCAACCACAGCCACGGCCCTACTCCCCCCTACCCCAGCTCTACTGAATGTAGAAAATACGATCCCCTTAGGACTGATGGAGATACAGGGATAAGCCTTTCCAGCGCAATTGTAATTCTTATTCTTCCTTATTAATTGCCCATTACTTAGTATCTTAGTCAAAACAAAACCAAACTAAGGTGAATAGACTACTACTCCCCCTCTTCCTCGCATTGGGATGTCTTACGACGATCCATGCACAGAAAAATACCAATACCAATAGCAATAAGCAAGCTGTTATTCAATCTATTGATAACAAGTATCAGCAATTGACCGACTTGAGTGATAAGATTTGGTCGTATGAAGAAATCGCTTTCCAAGAAGTGAAATCGGCCAAAGCATTGGCTGATTTCGCGGAAGCAAATGGCTTTAAAGTCAAGCGAGGCGTAGCAGATATACCGACTGCTTTTACAGCTGAATTTGGCAGCGGGTCGCCCGTCATTGGGATCCTAGGAGAATTCGATGCTCTACCT
>Ga0070728_10005081_pt1 | contig 13241 bp, 10 predicted proteins | sample tdDd471_FD_66723 | JGI IMG/M metagenome (GOLD analysis project Ga0070728, IMG submission 66723) | Marine sediment microbial communities from the Atlantic coast under amendment with organic carbon and nitrate - tdDd47.1 | ecosystem: Environmental > Aquatic > Marine > Coastal > Sediment | place...
GCGCAATTGCACGGCCGTGGAAACCTTGTTGACGTTCTGACCGCCGGGGCCGCCGGCGCGCAGGAACGTCATCTCGATTTCCTCGTCGTCGATACTGATCCGGTCGCTGACCCTGACCATGACATCTGCGCCTTCGTTCGGGATTTCGCCGCGACCCTATCATTCCGGTACGGACGACGCCACGGTCGTGGAAAGCCCAGTAATCGAGGCATTTTCTCTCGTTCTCAAAATCATTCGTTCGTCGATTGCATAAAATTTTCGATTTCCGTGAACCTTCCCCGGACCCCGGACGACAAATCGGTAAAAGCGCAACCACCCGGGACGCCAACAACAATGAAAACGACAGTCACGGCCATAACATTCGCGGTCCTTCTGGGACTGGGTTTCGGGGGGATGCCGACAGAAACAAAGGCCGCCGTCGGTCCGTCGCACAGGGCGACGATCTCGGCGGAAAGGACCGGGGACGCAGTAATCCTCGTCGCCGACGGCTATGGCCGGCGGTCGCACGTGGAAAGAGGAAAGTCCACGGGTCCGAGATATTCGAAGCGCCGCCGTGGCTCGCTGCTCAAGCGCTACAAGCGGCCACACAAAGACGACCGGAAATACCGCGTCCGGTTCCGTCGCAAGAAAGGATCCGGTCGCCGGCGGTAGCGACCAGGTAACCGAACCACGCCTCGCCTCCATTCACGAAAGCAACCCGACCGCACCATTTCGCCTCGTACCAGTTCGCAGCGCCGTTACCAGCGATGTCCTCCTCCCCATGCTGGAACGTGCGGCCGCCCCGGCCGGACAGATCCCCCTGTCGTCCCGCCCGGCGCGTGCCCCGCGGCGCTCGTAAAGCCACCGCCCGGTTCGTGTTCCCCCGGGCGGTGGCTTTTTTCATTTCCGTCAGCCTCGAAACGACGCCCCCGAACCGAATTTGCGATTGCCTGCGACGCCGATTTGTGTGTTTTTGCCGGGGCGGCGACGCGATTTTGCGCACCGGGTCGACCGGAATTTTTCGAAAACGGTCGCCGGGAAGGAACGGCATACCTCGCGCGACCGGCGCGATCTGGTCTATTGTCCGGCCCGGCTGTCCGGCACGAAAATCGGATCGTCACTGCAACCCGACGGAATGCCGGACCGGATCGTGTCCCGACCGTCTCAGGCTTCGAAAAGCTAAAGAGGAGGAATTTCCCATGTCCGAGGAGCGCGTTCCCGGCTTCAACACCCTCGCCATCCATGCCGGCGCCCAGCCCGATCCTGCGACCGGCGCCCGGGCCACCCCGATCTACCAGACCACGTCCTTCGTCTTCGACGATGTCGATCACGCGGCGTCTCTGTTCGGGCTGCAGGCCTTCGGCAACATCTACACCCGGATCACCAATCCGACGACCGCGGTGCTCGAGGAGCGGGTCGCGGCGCTCGAGGGCGGCACCGCCGCTCTCGCGGTCGCCAGCGGCCACGCCGCCCAGCACCTGATCTTCCACACGATCATGGAGCCCGGCGACCAGTTCATCGCGTCGAAGAAGCTCTATGGCGGTTCGATCAACCAGTTCAACCATTCCTACAAGAATTTCGGCTGGGACGTGGCCTGGGCCGACACCGACGACATCTCCAGCTTCGAGAACGCGGTCACCAACAAGACCAAGGCGATCTTCGTGGAAAGCCTCGCCAATCCCGGCGGCGTGATCACCGACCTCGAGGCGATCGGCAACATCGCCCGCCGCGCGGGCGTGCCGCTGATCGTCGACAACACGCTCGCCACCCCCTATCTGTGCAAGCCGTTCGAGCACGGCGCCGACATCGTCGTCCACTCGCTGACCAAGTTCCTGGGCGGTCACGGCAATTCCATGGGCGGGGCGATCGTCGACGGCGGCACGTTCAACTGGTCGCGCGAGGGCCGCTACCCGATGCTGTCGGAGCCGCGGCCGGAATATCAGGGCATCGTCCTGCACGAGACCTTCGGCAACTTCGCCTTCGCCATCGCCTGCCGGGTGCTCGGTCTGCGCGATCTGGGGCCGGCGATCTCGCCGATGAACTCGTTCCTGATCCTCACCGGCATCGAGACCCTGGCGCTGCGCATGCAGCGGCATTCGGACAACGCGCTGAAGGTGGCCGAATTCCTGTCGAGCCACCCGAAGGTGGGCTGGGTGTCCTATGCGGGGCTGAAGGGCGACCGCTATCACACGCTGCAGCAGAAATACATGCCCAAGGGCGCCGGCGCGGTGTTCACCTTCGGTCTGAAGGGCGGCTACGAGGCGGGCATCGACCTCGTCTCCAAGGTGCAGCTGTTCTCGCATCTCGCCAATATCGGCGACACCCGCAGCCTGATCATCCATCCGGCCTCGACCACCCACCGGCAATTGTCCGACGCCCAGAAGACGGCGGCCGGCGCCGGCCCGGACGTGGTGCGGCTGTCGGTCGGCATCGAGGACGTCGAGGACCTGATCGCCGATCTCGACCAGGCGATGGGCTGATCCGGCGGATCATTTCTGACTGTTCAGACGCCCGGCATCGCACCGATGCCGGGCGTTTTCTATTTCTGGATGCGGTAGCCGCCGCGCAGGTCGCGCAGGTGCAGGAGCGCGAAGAACAGCACGCCGACCGCAACACCCTGATGCACCAGCCCCAGCCACAGCGGCACGCCGAGCAGCAGGGTCGCGATGCCGAGGCCGATCTGGACGAGGATCAGCAGGAACAGCATCCGCGAGGAGACGAAACCGGCGACGAGGTCGGCGCGGCGGATGGCGAAGAGCTGGACCAAGGCGACGAAGAACAACAAATAACCGCCGACGCGGTGGTTGAACTGGACGGTCTTGATGTCCTCGAAGGCCGCCAGCCACCAGGGATTGGTATCGAAGATATCGCGCGGGATCAGGTCGCCGTCGATCAGCGGCCAGGTGTTGAAGGTCTGGCCGGCGTCGAGACCGGCGACGAGGCCGCCGAGATAGATCTGGACGAAGACCAGCAACACGAGGAACGCCGCCCAGAAGGTGGTGAAGCCCTTGTGGCGGATGAGGATTTCGCGGCGTTCGGCCATGCCGGCGGCGACCCAGACGATCGCGGCGAAGATGATCAGGGCGAGCAGCAGATGGGTGGCGAGCCGGTATTGGCTGACGTCCGTGCGTTCGACCAGCCCGGAAGCCACCATCCACCAGCCGACGCCGCCCTGGATCGCGCCGAGCAGGAAGATCAGCAGAAGCCGCGGCCTGAGCCAGGGTTCGATCCGGCCGCGCAGCCAGAACCAGATCGCCGGAAGCGCAAAGGCGACGCCGATGAAGCGGCCGAGGAACCGGTGGGCCCATTCCCACCAGTAGATGACCTTGAACTCGGCGAGCGACATGCCGTGCTTGAGCTGGGTGTATTCGGGGATCAGCTTGTATTTTTCGAAGGCGGCGAGCCAGTCGGCCTCCGTCAGCGGCGGGATGGCGCCCAGAAGCGGCAGCCATTCGGTGATCGACAGGCCGGAATCGGTAAGCCGGGTGGCGCCGCCGACGATGATCATCGCCAGGATCAGCAGGCAGACGGTATAGAGCCAGATCCGGATGACGCGGCGGTTGCGCCGGACGACGACGGGATCGGGCGCGGATGACGGTTCGGTGTTCATTCACGAGCTTCCTTCGGGCAATCCCCTTGGATCCATGACCTACACCAATGACGGCTCAATACAATAGTATAGAGATCAATCGAGCGCCTCTTCGGCGCGTCACCGGGTCACGGGCCGGCCGGCACCGCCGCATTGCCGTGAAAGCGAAGAATGGTTAGGGTCCGGCCGTCTTTTACCACGGGAAAACCGCACTCATGAACCCGCGCCTTCGCAAGCTCATCGGCACGATTGGCATCGTCCTGTTGGTGATCTGCTACGCCTTCCTCGCGATGATGGTGGCGATCGCCATCCTGCCCGGCACCCACATGGCGGTGCAGATGCTCTATTACGTATTCGCGGGCGTGCTCTGGGCGCTGCCGGCGGCGATGATCATCAAGTGGATGTCGCGGGACCCGGACGCCGTCTGACAGCGATCAATCAGGCCGCGTTCACCCGCCGAAAGCGGTTGAACAGCGCGAACGGCGCGCCGGTCAGGAACAGGTCGAGATAGCGCAGATCCTGATAGTGGCCGTTGAGCGAGACCCGCGGCAGCGCCGTCAGGTGGTCGCGATGGTCGGGGAACAGCACACCGGGCCGGGTCGTCACCGCCGTGCGGAAGCCGAGCTTCGAGGCGAGCGCATAGTCGCGCGGGCCCGCCGCCTCGGCAGACCCGTAGGGATAGGCGAAATGGGTCGGACGCCGGCCGGTTTCCGCTTCGAGCCGGTCGAGCCCGCGAACGATGTCGGCCTCGGCCGCCTCCGGCGTTAGCCGCGCCACGGCGTGATGGTCGTGGGTGTGGCCGCCGATGGTGACGCCCGGGGCCGCCGCCAGCGCCCGCACGTCGTCCCAGGTCATGCCGACCTCGTCGCACAGGCCGGCGAGATCGAAGCCTTCGGCTTCGGCCAGCGCCCGGATTTCGCTTCGCTGGCTGCCTTCCGAAATCTCGGTGAAATAGTCGGCGAGTTCGCGAAACGTCCGGGTCTTGGCGTCCGGCGTGGCGCAGTCGAACGTCCGGTCGGCTCCGTGAATGGCGACATCGAGAAGGTCGCGCGCCGCGATCATCCGTTCGAGCGCCAGCCACCACAGTTCCGTGGTCCGGTCGATCAGGCCAGAGGCCACGTAAACGGTGAACGGCACGCCAAGTTCGACGAGGATCGGCCGGGCGATCTCGTGATTGTCGCGATAGCCGTCGTCGAAGGTAAAGACCGCGAAGCGCCTCCCCTCGCCGCCCGAAACCAGCCGCCGCGCCGCCTCATCGAGATCGACGATGTCGAGCCCCATTCCGCGCACCCGGCCGACGACGGCGCGCAGGAAATCCGGGGTGATTTCGAGATGTCCGTTCGGCTGGAAGGGATCGTCGCGCGCCGGCAGCACACGGTGCAGCATGAAGATCAGTCCGGCCCCGCGCGACACCGGCGACAGCGCCTGATGGGCGCCGGTATAGTAGAGCGCGTTCAGGCCGGCCTTGAAGATCGTCTGCTTCCAGTCCGTCGCCACGGTCAGGCGGCCTCGCTGGCGACGGCTTTGGCTGCGGGCTGGCGCATGATGCGGATATCGGCGGTCCCGGTCAGCGACAGGGCCGAATGGGCAAGCGCGGTCGCCTGGCAGACCTTGGCACCCTCGGCGAGCACGACAAGATCGGCGTGGTGGATCAACTTGGCGGAGACCTCGTCGGCTTTGATGAAGCCGATATCGATGACCACGAGATCGTAGGCGTGGTCGAGCGCGTCAAGCGTCCACAGCAGCCGGTCGATGGCTCCGGGATCGCCGGCCGCCTCCGAATAGTCGCCGCAGCCGATGCGGTGCACCCGCGCGTCGGGCTCGCGATAGATCACCTGGTCGAAGGAGGCGCGGCCGGTCATCAGTTCGCCGAGGCCGGGCATCCGCCGGCCGGAAAGCTTCTCGGTCCGGACCATGGCGCTCTCGTGGGCGTCGATGAGCACCGTCCGCCGATCGAGCGTCGAAGCCCGCGCCACGGCCATGGCCGCGCGTTCCGCTTCCTGATCGCCGATCGCGGAGGTGACCAGGATCCGCTTCACCGTCCCCCGATGCATGGTTTCGAGCAGGTGCTCGGGTCCTTCGATCAAGGCCGCCGCGATGCTTTCCGAACTGGCCGGCGCGGTCATTTCCTCGTCGACCGTCCGCTCGCCGGTCGCGTGGCTCGCCTCGTAGACCGGATTGGCGGTGGTGGTGACCTCCACCGTCCTGTCCGCGGCCTGCCGTTCCTTTTCCTCCTCGGTGGCGAGTTCCGCCTCCACCGGCAGGACCGGCGCCGGTTCGGCGGCGGACATGCGGCGGATGGCGCGGCCGGTGGAGAATTCCCGCAGGATGACGACCACGATGCCGAGCAGCAGGACGGCAAGCGTCGCCACGATCGTCATCGGCACCTTCTTCGGCCAGAACGGTTTGGCCGAAGCGATGGCGCGCGAGATCACCCGCGCGTCGGCCGGCAGCGAGGTGGCGTTCTTGCCGGTCTCGGCGCGGCGATAGCGGGCCAGCAGCGTATCGAGTTCGGCGGCCTTGACCTGGGCGTCGCGCTCGAGCTCGCGCAGGCGCACCATCTGGTCGCCGCTCTTGGCGGCGGTCGCCTTGAGCGCGTTCAGATCGCCCTGCAGGGAGATGATGCGCGCGTCGGCGACCTTCACGTCGTTCTGCAGGCCTGTGAGGATCTTGCCGACCTCGGCGCGGATCTGGCTGTCGAGGCCGCGCAATTGCGAGCGCAGGCCCTTGATCTGCGGATGGTTGGACATCAGCGTCGTCGACAGCTCGGAAATCTTCGCCTTGAGCGCCACCTGGCGTTCGCGAAGGCGCTGGATGAGGTTGGAGGCCAGCACTTCGGAGGCGCTGTCGATCGGCTTGCCGTTCTTCAGAAGGTCGCGGATCAGCTCGACCTTGGCGGCGGCTTCCGAGCGGGCAGCGCGCGCGGCCGCAACCTGGGCGTTGAGGTCGGCCATCTGCTGCTGCACCAGCGTGAGATTGTTGCGGCCGACGAGAAGGTCGGCGCCGGCGCGGAATTCGGCGACCCGGCGTTCCGCCGCCTTGACCTCGCGGGACAGCCGGTCGACCTCGGGCTTGAGGATCCCGGCGGCGGCCACCGTCACCGAACGCTTGGCGCTCGCCTGCATCTCGAGATATTCGTCGACGATCGCATTGGAGATTTTCGCGGCGAGCTGCGGCGACCTCGAGGTGAACTCGACGGTGATCACCCGGGAATTGGTGACCGTATAAACATTGAGCTTCTTGTAGTATTTCTCGAGCACCCGCTCCTCGGGCGACAGCCGCAGCGGATCCTTGCCGATGCCGAGCAGCGCCATGACGTCGTCTAGCAGCGAGGTCTTGCCGGAGCCGACCTTGTCGAATTCGGGATTCTTCGCCAGTTCGAGCTTCTTCGCCACCCGTCGGGCGAGATCGCGGCTTTCGATCAACTGCTGCTGGCTGGCGACGCCCTGGCGGTCGAGCAGCGCGCGCTCGCCTTCCGCCCGGCGCTCGTTGGCGTCGAGCACGCTGGCCGAGGATTCGATCAGCACCCGGCTGTCGGACTTGAACTGAGGATCGACGGCGCTGAGACCCATATAGGTACCGCCGCCGGCCAGCAAGACCAGCGGAACGATCCACCATTTGGCGCGCCAGATCGCAAGGGCGACACCCTTGAAATCGATTGCCGCATCGTCGTGCGGCAGGGGCTGACCGGTATTCATGGCGCAATACTCCGACTCGTTGCACCGACTATTCCTGACTCAAGGTAAGCAAGCCGTTAATTTCACCCTGCCCTGACTCCGAATTGCCCGAAAACCGCCAATCCGGTTCCAGGCCCGCCGCCGGCGGGGGCCTTGTCTTCACAGCCTGTTAACCATGTTCGGCCCATAAACTTTGGCATCCGTTCCCACGTATCCGGGCTTGCCATGGCTGTCCTCCGCGTCCTCGTCCCCCTCCTCATCGCGCTGTCGCTCTCGGCTTGTGCCGGTCACAAGCAATTGCCGAACGCGTTTCACAAGGCGCTGCAGCAGCCCTATCGCCTCGACAGCGGCGACTCGCTTCGCATCGTGGTCTTCGGCCAGAACGATTTGTCCAATGTTTACAAGGTCGACCAATCGGGACACATCACCATGCCGCTGATCGGCGCGGTGCCGGCGCGCGGGCGGACCTCGACCGAACTCGAGCGCGAAATCGCGATTTCCCTCAAGAAGGGATATGTACGGCGGCCGGACGTATCGGTCGAGATCGCCGCCTACCGGCCGTTCTTCATCATGGGCGAGGTCAACACCGCCGGGCAGTTTCCCTATGTGGCGGGCATGACGGTGCAGATGGCGGTCGCCACCGCCGGCGGCTTCTCGCCGCGCGCCAATCACAAGAATGTCGACATCACCCGCCGCATCAACGGAAGGGTGCTTAACGGCCGCGTGCCGATCACCGACCCGATTCGCCCCGGCGACACCATCTACGTGCGCGAACGGTTCTTCTGAGCGCTCTCCGCGCCGGTCCGCGCCGATTCTTCAACGGAAAATTAACCTCCTCGCTTAACCGCGTTCTTACCGGCCTTGGGTAAGGTCGCTCCCAACAGGAAATTCGACCGGTCGAAGGCATAAGGGGTGCCGGACCGGATCGTCGGGGAGCGTCATGACAAGTCACGAGACCTTGCGGATCGTCCATTGCGTACGGTCGCCGGTCGGCGGCATCTTTCGGCATATAGCCGATCTCGCCACCGCCCAGGCCGCCGCCGGCCATCAGGTCGGGCTGATCTGCGATTCCTCCACCGGCGGCGCTTTCGAGGACGCGGCCATCGAGCGGCTCGCGCCGTCGCTGGCGCTCGGCGTCGTCCGCTTCCCCATGCGTCGGCAGATCGGACCGTGGGACCTGCCGGCGGTGTGGAAGCTCGCTTCCCATCTCGCACCACTCGAACCCGACATCCTGCATGCCCATGGCGCCAAGGGAGGCGCCTTCGCCCGGCTGGTCGGCACCTGGATGAAGATCCGCAAGGCGCCGGTGGGCCGGTTCTACTGCCCGCATGGCGGCAGCCTGCATTACGACGCGGCGAGCCTGAAGGGCCGGCTCTACTTCTTCGTCGAGCGGCAACTGGCGCGGCTGACCGATGGTCTGGTCTTCGTCAGCGATTACGAACGCAAGGCCTTCGAGGACAAGGTCGGCGCGCCGCCCTGCCCGGTCTATCGGGTGCCGAACGGGCTCAGGCCGGAGGAGTTCGAGCCGGTGGGCGCAAACCCGAACGCGGTCGATTTCCTGTTCATCGGCATGTTGCGCGACCTCAAGGGTCCGGACGTGTTCATCGACGCCATCGCCCGGCTGCGCGACTCGGGACGCCCGGCGACCGCGCTGGTTGTAGGCGACGGTCCCGACCGAGAGGCCTATCGGCAGAAAGTGCGGGACCTCGGTCTCGAAGGACAAATCGAATTCCGCGACCCGATGCCGGCCCGCGAGGCCTTCGCGCTGGCGAAGACGGTGGCGGTACCCTCGCGCGCGGAATCGATGCCCTACATCGTGCTGGAAACGCTGGCCGCCGGAAAACCGCTGATCGCCACCCTCGTCGGCGGCATTCCGGAAATCTTCGCCGAAAAGGCGTCCGCCCTCATCGAGCCAGGCAACCCAGAGCGCCTCGCCGAGGCAATGGCCGACGCGCTCGACCATCCCGACCGGCTCGCCGCGGAGACCGAAGCGCTCCGGCGCTCGGTGCGAGAGCGCTATTCGCTCGAACGCATGGCCGGGACCGTCGAGGCCGCCTATCGCGCCTTTCTCGAGGCCGACGGCACGAAACCGGCCCGCAACAGGCCGGAGCGCAAGACAAACCAGGTCAACCAAACCGCCGGGGATATGGCACCATGAGAACCGTCGATCCGAAGGAAGTCTATCGCTCCGCCGCCAAGGCGGCCGCGAAGACCGGCGAGGCCAAGTCCTTCGAGACTTTCGTCAGCCACGCGCGGAAGAACGTCGTCCTCTCCGAGGAAGCGATGGAGATCGCCGGCTATCTGCACGAACGGCCGATCTCGGCCCGGGTACTGGCCGGCAGCCTGCGTCTGTTCGAGTTCCTGCTGATTGTCATGGTCGGTACCGGAATCTGGCTCGGCTACGTGCCGAGCGGCGAAATGCCCTGGCATCACTATGCGATCCCGATCCTTTCCGGGGCCGCGATCACCGTGGTGCTCACCCAGGTGGCCGAAGGCTACCAGGTCGCGTCGATGCGCACGGTGTTCTCCCAGGTCGGACGCATCTACGCCGCCTGGAGCGCGGCCTTCGCGTTCCTTGCGCTCGTCGCTTTCTTCCTCAAGGTCAGCGACGACTATTCCCGGGTATGGTTCGCCGCCTGGTACATGGGCGGGCTGACGCTCACCATCGCCTGCCGGATCGTGCTCAGCCATTTCGTGCGCGGCTGGACCCAGGACGGACGGCTGCAGCGGCGGGCGGTGATCGTCGGCGGCGGCAAGACCGCCGAGGAACTGATCGTCTCGCTCGAGGCGCAGCCGCATAACGACGTCCGCATCTGCGGTATCTTCGACGACCGCAGCGACGACCGCTCGCCCGACATCGTCGCCGGCTATCCGAAGCTCGGCACCGTCGATCAGCTCGTCGAGTTCGCCCGCGTCGCCTCTATCGACATGCTGATCGTGGCGCTGCCGCTGACCGCCGAGTCGCGCGTGCTGCAGATGCTCAAGAAGCTCTGGGTACTGCCGGTCGACATCCGGCTGAGCGCGCATACCAACAAGCTCAGGTTCCGGCCGCGCTCCTACACCTATGTCGGCGCCGTGCCGTTCCTCGACATCTTCGACCGGCCGCTCGCCGACTGGGACCGGATCATGAAGCGCTGCTTCGATCTGTTCTTCACGGCGGTCGCGCTGATCGTGTTCGCGCCGCTGATGATCGCCACGGCCGCCGCCATCAAGCTCGAAAGCAAGGGGCCGGTGTTCTTCCGCCAGAAGCGCTACGGCTTCAACAACGAGGTGATCGACGTCATCAAGTTCCGCTCGATGTTCGCCGACCAGGCCGATCCGGACGCGAAGAACGTGGTGACCAAGAACGACGCGCGGGTCACCCGCGTCGGCCGCTTCATCCGCAAATACTCGATCGACGAACTGCCGCAGCTCTTCAACGTGCTGCGCGGCGAGCTGTCGCTGGTCGGCCCGCGACCGCACGCGGTCAACGCCCAGACCAAGGACCGGCTGTGGGACCAGGTCGTCGACGGCTATTTCGCCCGCCACCGGGTGATGCCCGGCGTCACCGGCTGGGCGCAGATCAACGGCTGGCGCGGCGAGGTCGACACGCCGGAGAAGATCAAGCAGCGCGTCGACCACGATCTCTACTACATCGAGAACTGGTCGGTGATGTTCGATCTCTACATCCTGTTCATGACGCCGATCCGGCTTCTGAAGACCGAGAACGCCTATTGACCGCCGTCATTCCCTCCTCCGCGCTGGCCCGTCAGGCGGCGGGCGGCATCAGCGGGCGCATGCTCGCCAATGCCGCCCTCGCCATGGCGGTGTTTCTCGGCGGCTTCGTGCTGTTCGAGCCGGCGCCCTACGAATTGTTCTTCATTCCGGTGATCTTCTTCTGGACGATCGCCGGATTGCGATTTCCACGCTCGATCATGCCGCTGATGCTGCTTCTGCTGGTGTTCGCGGCGGGCGGGCTGATCGCCTCGACGCAGGTGACAGGCTGGGAGAAGGCGCCGCTCTACATGGCGGTGTCGATCTTCCTCGCCCTCACCTCGATGTTCCTCGCCGCGGTCATCGCCGACGAGCCCGATCGGCTCGGCCTGATCATGAAGGTCTACGTGGCCTCGGCCGCGTTCGCGGCGTTTCTGGGCATTCTGGGCTATTTCAGCGCCTTTCCGGGCGCGTATGAGCTGTTCACCAAGTTCCATCGGGCGCGCGGACCGTTCCAGGACCCGAACGTGTTCGGTCCGTTCCTGGTCCTGCCGACCGTCTGGCTGGCGCGCACCATCCTGACCCGGCCGATATTCGGCTCGCTCGGCCATTTGGCGCTGCTGGCGCTCTTGGTGCTCGGCATCTTCCTGAGCTTCTCGCGCGCCGCATGGGGGCTGACCGCGGTGGGGCTGATGCTGCTCTGGTTCCTGCTGTTCTTCAACGAGCCGGCGGCGACGAAGCGCCTGCGGCTGCTGGCGCTGGCCGGTTCGGGGATCGTCGTCGTGGCGCTGCTGATCATGGGGGCGCTCCTGATCCCGCAGGTCTCCGAACTGTTCGCCGAGCGGGCGAAGCTGGTGCAGGACTATGATGGCGAGCGGCTCGGCCGCTTCGCCCGCCACATCATCGGTTTCAAGCTGGCGATGGACAATCCGCTGGGGATCGGCGCGCTGGAATTCTCCAAGCGGCTGCCGGAAGACCCGCACAACACGTTCCTGAAAAGCCTCGTCGCCTATGGCTGGCTCGGCTTCGTCGCCTATGTGAGCCTGGTGGTGTGGACCTTCGCGCGCGCCTTCCCGATCCTGTTCAAGCGGCGGCCCTGGGTGCCCTATCTGCAATGCGCCTACGTGGTGTTCGCCGGCCACGTGTTCATTTCCATGGTCATAGATATCGACCACTGGCGGCACTACTACCTGATCCTCGGCGTGATCTGGGGCATCATCGCGCTCGACGTCCGCGCCTCGCGGCCGAAGACGGCACTGCCCGCGCGGGCCGAACACGCAAAAGACCTTGCGTTGCGATCCGGCAATGGCTAGTTAGAAGCCAAGTCGGAGCGTGGCGCAGTCTGGTAGCGCACCTGCATGGGGTGCAGGGGGTCGGAGGTTCGAATCCTCTCGCTCCGACCATCTTCGAAATCGGCGCTCGCCGCCGTTAAGCGTCTCGCGAATATCGCGACCCTCCCCGACATCGACTACCCTCCATTTCCCCGGCTTTTCCACCGGTTCCGGCAAGTAACTGGTTAGTTAATCCAATTGCTGCTATGGTCGCCGCTTCGGAGGGCAAGATGGACAAGACGGTCGTTAAGCGAAAACGGGATCCGGTTCAGACCAAGCAGTCGATCCTGGACGCGGCGATTTCGGAATTTTCCCGCTACGGGCTCGGCGGCGCGCGGGTCGACCGCATCGCCGAACGGGCCGGCGCCAACAAGCGGCTGCTCTACCACTATTTCGGCAACAAGGACGATCTGTTCCTCGCCGCGCTGGAAGCCGCCTACGCCGATATCCGAAACGCCGAACTGAAACTCGATCTCGAGGCGCTCGACCCGATCGAGTCGATCCGGCGGCTGGTGGTCTTCACCTTCGACTATTTCGACGAGAACCCGCACTTTCTGGCGCTGCTCAACAGCGAGAACCTGCACCGGGCGGAGCATCTGGCGCGTTCGGACGCGGTGGAAAGCATGCACTCGCCCTTCGTCGAGATGCTGCGGCGTATCCTCAAGGAAGGCGAGAAAAAAGGCATGATCCGGCCGGATGTCGACCCGGTCCAGCTCTACATGTCGATCGCCGGAATCAGCTATTTCTACTTCTCCAACATCCATACGCTCTCTGCGATCTTCGCCCGCGATCTCAAGGCTCCCGGCCCGCTGGCCGAGCGCCGCGACCACGTCGTCGACGTCATCATCGGCTATCTCAGGCCTTGAAGCGCGAAGCGCTTCAAGGTTCTTTGCGCTCATCAGGCAACCTCTCGGAGACGCGGAATCAGTTTATTGCTGATGATGCGTTGGTTCCGGGCCGCTGCGGCGATCG
>Ga0070728_10005083_pt1 | contig 13238 bp, 10 predicted proteins | sample tdDd471_FD_66723 | JGI IMG/M metagenome (GOLD analysis project Ga0070728, IMG submission 66723) | Marine sediment microbial communities from the Atlantic coast under amendment with organic carbon and nitrate - tdDd47.1 | ecosystem: Environmental > Aquatic > Marine > Coastal > Sediment | place...
CGACGAGGAAGCCGGGGAATGCCTTCCCGGCGACAAAACTACGTGGGCGTGCTCAAGGGGAAGGGCGGCGAGGGCATCTGGATCGCCTACGCCACCGAATCCGGCCTGGACATCGGCATGTCCTACGTTCGGAACAAACTCTCGGGCAAGATCGTCGACGGCTGACCCGGAATACCCCCAAGGTGGGATATCGTCCCCTTCAACCCCGTTCTACACTTTCGAATCGATAATTCCGGTTGATCCGGTAGAAATCGTGAAATTGCGAGCGGATCCCGGCGAACGCCGGGAGGAAAGGAACGAGATCATGCGCCGACGAATTCCGCGGGGCCTGGGGACTCCTGCCCGGGGGTACGAACTGGGGCCGGCCATCCTTCTGGTAGCGGGAATGATCACCGCGATCGCCATGGCCGCCGAGGAGAACCCGGCGGCCGAACCTTCGCAGCTTCCCCCCAGCACCAACCCCACCCAGAAGGTCCTTTACCCTAGCGCGGGACAAACCGAGGAACAACAGATGGCCGACCAGCTGGAGTGTTACCGCTGGGCCACCGAGCAGACCGGCTGGGACCCGTACGAGGCCTACGACGTACTCGTCGAGAAGGGTTACGCCGCCGCCCAGACCGCCGAGCAGGCGGAGGGCGGAGTAATCGGCGGGGCGGCCCGGGGTGCGGCGGCCGGTGTCATCATCGGGGCCATTGCGGGTGACGCGGGCAAGGGGGCGGCCATCGGGGCGGCCGCCGGCGGGCTCGCTGGAGGTCGACGATCCCGCCGTGCTCAGGCGGAGGCCGACTCCCAGGCCCAGGCGGCGATCGATGAATTCAACCGCGGCCTCGAGAAATGGGATCGCAATTATGCCGCCTGCATGGGCTCCAAGGACTATACTGTCAATTGAGGCCATCAACCGTCCCTCGGAAGGAACGCCGCGATGAAAGCAATGAAGCTATTCCTGCTCATTACGGGGATGTTGCTGCTCAGTCAGTCCGGTACCGCGGGCGCCGAAACGCAGTTCCTCTGCTCCATCACCGAATCCCTGGAATGTTCGGAGGGGGTGGGCTGCGATCCACCGGAGTTGACGGTTGCCCCACCCACATTTTTCCACGTGAACCTTGAGCGCAAGATCATCACCCTGCTAGCCCCGGCGGAGAGGCGTGGCGAGGAGACCGTCATCGAAATTGCGAAAGAGACTCCCGACGGCTGGCTCCTGGCCGGGGTCGAGTCCACAAGGGCCTGGAGCGTATACTTGTCCCACGCGGGTCACCTGACCATCTCCGTAACCATGGACGGGACCATCTGGTCGACCTTCGGCCGATGTATGCCCGCCCCAAACGCCGAACCGTGAGGGCTTCGTGCCAGAATCTGCTTCGCGGTCATTCGGACTGCGGGCTGGGGTGAACGTGGAGATAAGGTACGGGGTGATCTCTACGGTCTGGGGGCGGTTGCGCCGATCCGAATCGAATCGGGGTCCCGTGGCCGAGATCGGCCCGCCGGAAGAGGAAATGGCCGAAGCCTAGTAACCGGAGGATGCGATTCAGACCATGTTCGCCAACTACGTTACAACAACCCTCCTGTTGGCCCTGGCCCAGGTGGGAGCCGGTTCGGCCGCCCCGGCCGGCCCGGTTCTCGATCTCGCCCTGGCGGGCTATCGCCTCGTTCTGGCGGACAGTCTCGTCGAACCCGGAGGTCTCCTTGCCGTTATCGACTACTCCCTTCCCAGCACCGAACCGCGGCTGTTCGTGATCGACCCGGGAGACGGTTCGGTCCTCCGTTCCAGTCTCGTTGCCCACGGCAAGAATTCAGGACAGAACATGGCCGAACGGTTCAGCAACAAGCCAGGGTCCCAGATGAGCAGCCTCGGCTTCTTCGTCACGGAAGAGACGTATCACGGCCAACACGGATACACCCTCCGGCTGAGAGGCCTCGAAGAGGGCATCAACGACCGGGCGGAAGAACGCCTCATCGTCATCCACGGCGCCGACTACGTCTCCGAGGAATTCATCGCCCGACACGGCAGACTCGGGCGCAGCTGGGGATGCCCGGCCCTTCCCGTCGAATCGTCCAAGGCCATCATCGACCTCATCAAGGACGGGACCTGCCTTTTCGTCTACGGGACGGACTCAGCCTACCTCAAAAGATCCCGTTTCCTGGGACCAGGAAGGGATACGGGCCCTCCCGCATCACCCCGACTGAAAGGATAGTCATGTCCGGTCGCCTGCTCTTCACGGTTCTCCTGGCGCTCGTCTCCTTTTCAGGCTCCGGCCTGGCCGAGGAGAGTGGGAATACGGACATCCACCTTGCCGACCATCTTGCCACGCTGGAGGAAGAAGGATCCCTCGTCCTGGAGGGGGAAAGAGTCATCGCCCCCGGGGCCATGCTGCATGTCTACGGCGGAAACGGGAAAGAGCCGTTCTGGACGGATGTGGCCACCGTGGAGCAGATGCTGCAGGCGGTGAAGGCGATGCGCCATGAGGGTCTGGATCCCGAGGACTACCACTATTCGGCCCTCGCCGCCCTCGGGTCGGCTCCGCCCGCCCGGTCTTCCGACATGGCCCGGCGGGACATTCTCCTGACCGACGCCCTCTTCGTCATGGGCTACCATCTTCATTTCGGAAAGGTCGATCCTCAAAGGGGCGATTCGGCCTGGAACTACCACGACCTCTTCGAGGCCATGGACTTGACCGATGCCGGAACCCGGGAGGCCATAACGGCGTCGCTGCGCGAAGCGGTCACGAAAGGAGAGGTGAACGAGTTGCTGGAACGGGCTCGGCCCTCTCGCGCCCTTTACGCCAGTCTGCGGGATGCCTTCGGTTTCTATCTCACCCTGGCCGAATCCGGCGGTTGGCCTTCCGTCCCGGAAGGCCCCACCCTTCACGAGGGGGAAGACGATCCCCGGGTGGCTCGTCTCCGGGCCCGTCTTTGTTCCACCGGCGATCTTCGGGAGGAGGCGTGCGAAGGGACGTTCTTCGACCTGGAGCTGTCCGCGGCGGTCGAAAACTTCCAGGAGCGCCACGGTCTCGATGTCGACGGCGCCGTGGGCCGGAACACCCTGTCGGCCCTGAATGTGACGGCCGCCGAAAGGGCCGACCAGTTACGGATCAACCTCGATCGCGCCCGCAGGGTCCTCAGCTACGATCCGGGTGAGGACTTCATAGTCGTCAACATCTGCGCCTACGAGACCCGCCTGTTCCGCGCGGGTGTACCCATCTGGGGTGCACGCGTCCAGGTCGGAAAACCCTTCACCCGATCCCCCGTTTTTGCCGGCCGCATGACTTATCTTGAGTTCAACCCCACCTGGACCGTACCGGCTTCCATCGCCAACCGTAGCATCCTTCCCAAGGTCAAGGAGGATCCCGACTACCTGTTCCGGAGCGACATGGTCCTCCTCGATTCCTCCGGCCGGGAGGTCTCTCCCGAAACGGTGGACTGGGCGACGGTCTCCCGGATGCCATACACCGTCCGGCAGAATCCGGGTTCCCGGAATGCCCTGGGTTTGGTCAAATTCATCTTTCCCAACAAGCACGCCGTCTACCTGCACGACACGCCCAGCCGCCATAACTTCAGTCGGACGAACCGCGCTTTCAGTTCAGGATGCATCAGGGTCGAGAATCCCATGGAACTGGCCGCCCTGCTTCTGGAGGGCCAGGGTTCGTGGGACCGGAGTCGAATCGACGACGTGGTGGAATCGGGCAAGAGAACCACGGTGCATCTGGCCGAACCCCTGCCTGTATTCCTCCTGTATTGGACCGCCTTCCCTGGTAGTGACGGGAAGGTTCACTTCCGGGGGGACTTATATGACCGAGACCCGCCCCTGCTGGCGAACCTCAGAGAGCCGGTGCGCCCCCATGCCCGGCATGTCCGGCCGGACGACAATATCCAAACGGACTGAATCCAGCGTCGATCGAAGTAATAAAGAGAATAGATCCAGCCGCCACGTGTCGGCGGCTGGATTCAATTCGTCGGTCAGTGGAGTCAGCGCTGCGCCGCGGCGAAGGCCTCGAGTTCCACGATCCAGGCCTCCCTGTCTTCCGCGGAAACGAAAAACATGAAACGTCCCACTGCCCTCTCCACCCTCATGAGGTCGAGCAGATAGTTATTGACCGCATCGGCTGCGGCCAGCTGGGTATTGAGCGCGTTGGTCTGGGCGTCGAGCAGGTCCACCAGGCTCACCCGCCCGAGAGTGTAGTTGTCCGCGACCAGGGTCAGATTGCGGTCGGCCGCATCTGCAGCCTTGCGGGCCAGGTCGATGGCAAACCGGCTGGCAGCAACCTGGTAGGTGGCGCTGCGCACGTTCTGATCCAACCGCTCGATTGTGGCTTCCCTACCTCGCATGAGCCGGTAGGTCTCCTGGGTCGCGCGCCGGGTCTCGGCGAAGCGGGCACCCCCTTCGAACAGCGGCAACGTCAAGAAGACGCCGACGTTCCAGGACGTGTCGTCCGGCATCAGCGGGTCGTCCATGGAGGAGCCCTCGCCGCCACGGGAGAATACCTGCTCAACAGCGCCGGACAGACCGACGTCGGGCGACCAGAAGGACCGGTTGGCCGAGGTGTGGGCCCGTTCCGTGGCCAGGATCGCGGCGTCGTACTGTTGCAGTTCCGGAGAGTTCGCGAAACCCATCTTCACGAGGAAGTTTCGCAGGATATCCAGGCTCGCGGGGTCCTTGATATAGCGATCGACGCGTGGGTCGACCACGACCTGGAACTGATCGTCGACGGTGGAGTCCACCAGTTCGAGCGGCGCCTCCAGCGGCCGTGACAGGACCCTGTTCAGTTCGAGGAGTGCCAGGCGGCGAGTAACCGCGGCGTCCATCACCTGAGTCTGTTCGACCGAGATCTTGCTCTCCCAGCGGTAAAGCTCAGAGCGATTGGCGTCGCCCACAGCGACACGGACTTTCGCACGTTCCAGGTTGCTGCGGCTGAAGGTCAGGTTCTGGCGTTGAATCTCCAGCCGCGTCTGGGCGCGAAGAACCTCCACATATGCAGAAGCCCCCTCGAGACCCACGTCGAGGCGTACCTGGTTCAACTCGCCGACACGCGCGTCCTGCAGGTGCTTCTCGATCGAATAGCTCGCCCAGGCGCGATCCGACCAGATGACCTGGGTGAGGCTGGCGCCGCCGCTGAAGGTGCGCTCGGAGGCGGTGGGGAAATAGGTCGCACTGTCTTTGTCTATCACGGAACCGCCCAGGTCGATACCGAGCTGGGGCAGCAAATCTCCCTTGACTACGCCGACCTGCTCGGCACCAGCGGCCACGGCCGCTTCGGTGGACGCGATGTCCCGGTTCTGGGCCTGGACCCTCTTCATCACCTCAGAGAGATCGACCCGCTCGGTGCCCGGCAGCAGCGGATCGTCCACGGCCACGGCCTCGATGATGACCTCGAAGGGGGGAGAAACGCCGACGCGCTTGGCGGTGGCCAGGTTCAGAAAGAGCTGACCGCCTCGCATCATGGTCACCGGCAGGTCGGCGGCGTCCTCGCCGGCCATGATCCTTGACGCGGCGAGAGCCACGCGGCGGTGAACTCGTCGCGACCAGTCCGCCGGGGCCACGCCTACCAGAGCGCCCGCCCGCACGTCAGGCTCACCGAACATGGACAACACCGGCACACCGCTCTCGGCGAGGCCGTCGAGCACGGCAACCGTCTCCGCCCGCGTCATTTCCGCCATAGGCAGAAGATAGACGGCGTCCGCTTCGGCGGGAATCCGCGCTAACGTACCTTCCGCGGTATCGTCGGCGATGACGTAGGTGAGTTCGCGCCCCTCATAGTCCGCCGGCAATTCGTCCTCACCCGGTAGGGACTCCACGAACTGCCTGCTGCCGAGCAGCGCCAGGTGTCGATAGTCCAGAACCCGGTCCAAGGCCTCCAGGTCAGCGCTGACCATGTCTCCCGTCGTGACATAGGTATAGTTGGAGGTGCCGCTCGTTCCATCCACTATAGGCACGTTCTGGAAGCTGGTATCAAGAATCCAGGCTCCGATAACCGGGTACGGCCGGGAGGGAAACCGGCTCGCCTCCAGGGATCCGAGCGGACCGCTGGCAATGACCAGCTCGACTTCCGGCGAGGCGAAGGCCCGCTCGAGCGCATCATGCGCCGAGGCCGGGGTCCCGTCGGCCGTGAAATCCAGTTCGGCCGGCATACGCACCGTGAAATCCACGTCGAGGATACGCCGAACTTCCTGGCGCAGGCTGTCGCGAAAGCCACGCCCCCATTCGGAAGCCTCACGGTCGTGGACGAACGCCACATCGAGAGCAGGGCGGGACTGGGCTGCAACCCCACCCGCTCCCAGCACCTGGGCCACCAGTACTCCCAGCACCGCCATCAGCAAACGTTTGTTCACGACGATTCCTCCAGGTTGTCGACGGGGCCCGCCACGTAGGCGAGCCCTAGTTATTCCAGGCTCAGTTCCCGCTACCTGTCGCCTTGATGCGGAAGATCAGGGCGTAGAACACCGGCAACACCACCATGGTCAGGACGGTGGCGAAGGTCAGTCCGGCAGCCACCGTCACCGCCAATGAATTGAAGAACGGATCGGGAAACAGGGGCGCCATGCCGAGAACCGTGGTGGCTGCGGCCATGGCGACCGGGCGCAGGCGGCTGATTCCCGCGACGAGGACGGCATCATAGGGGGTCAGGCCCTCTTGTCCCTGCAGCTTGATCTCGTCGACCAGCACGATGGAATTCTTGATGATCATGCCGATGAGACTGAGAAAACCCAGCAGGGCCAGGAAATTGAAGGGAAGCCCCGTGGCCAGCAGGCCGATTGTCACGCCCACTATACCGAGAGGGACGACCATCCAGATCACCAGGGTCTGCCTGAGCGAGTTGAAGAGGGCGATCACGGTGACGATCATCAGCAGGATGAACAGGGGCATGCTGCCGGCCAGGGAGGCCTGTGCCTCAGTGGTGTTTTTCAGCTCACCCCACCATTCCAGACTGTATCCTGGTGGCATATCCAGTTCCTCGACCTGCGGCCTGACATGGGCCAGGATGCGCGTAGCAAGCCCATTTTCAGGGTCGCAGAGCACAGTGATGGCGCGCCTGCGGTTGACACGGGTCATGATCTGGTTCTCCCAGACGGTCTCCACTCCGATAACCACCTGGGTCAGGGGAATCGCTCGCCCGGCCACCGGACTCCAGATCTGCAGGTTCGGGAGGCTGCTCGCGTCGAGACGCTCGGGTTCAGGGGCTCGCATAACCACGGGAATGAGATCGATCCCCTCGCGGAAAACCCCCACCGTCACACCTTCGAAGCCCTCGAGGATGGCCCGAGACACGTCCTGCCGCGTGATCCCGTTGAGGTTGGCCTGCTCCTTGGCGATGATCGGCCGGATCACGTTGACGGGGTCGCCCCAGTCGGTGCGGATGTTGAAGGCGTCCGGATGGCTCTTGAAGATGGCGACGGCCTCGGAGGCCAACCTGCGCAGTTCCACGGGATCGTCCCCGATGATCTTCACCTGGACCGCGCCAGGATCGGCGGGCCCGTTGATGAACTTCTTCACCGCCGGATTGCTCTCGGGATAGTTTCCCTCGATCCAGGCCTGGATCTCGGGTTTGAGCCGGGCGATGTCCTTGAAACCGTCCACCTCCACCTGTAACTGGGCGTAGGCGCTGTTGTTCTTCTCCGGCGCGTACGTCAGCAGGAACCGCATGGCCCCCTGGCCGATGGTGGCCGACACGTGTTTGACCCCGTCGAGGGTCAGGATATGCTTTTCGATCTCATAGACATCATGCTCGGTGGCGTAGATGCCGGTGCCCTGGGGAAGCCAGTAGTCCACCAGGAACTGGTTCCGCGACGATTCGGGGAAGAAGCTTCCTTCGATGGTGCCGAAACCGTAGACCGCCGCCGCGAAGATGCCCAGCACGACCAGCACGGTCACCCAGCGATAGCCGATGACCGCCTTCAGGAACGCTTTGTATTTGTTGTAAAAGCCGGTGTCATAGGGATCGGCCGGAGCCCCTTCCTTGGGTGGCTTGACCTTCAGGAAACGGGTGGCCAGGAACGGGGTGATGGTGACGGCGGTGAACCAGCTCAGGCTCAGGGAAACCAGGATCACGGTGTAGAGGGACAGGGTGTACTCTCCGGTCTTGTCCTGGCTGGTCCCGATAGCGGCGAAGGCCAGGACGGCGATGGCCGTTCCACCCAGCAGCGGCATGGCGGTCTTGCCCACGATCTCGATGGCGGCCTTCCTGGCGTCCATCCCCTTGCCCATCTGGATCAGCATCCCGTCCACAACCACGATGGCGTTGTCCACCAGCATGCCCAGGGCGATGATCAGGGCTCCCAGGGAGATCCGTTCCAGGATGACCCCCTTGGCTGACAGGAAGATGAAACTGCCGCTGATGGTCAGCAGCAGGATGAAGCCGATCAGCAGGCCGCTGCGCAGACCCATGAAGAGCAGCAGAACCACGATGACGATGAGGATCGCCTCGCCCAGGCTGATCAGAAACCCGTTGATGGCGGTCACCACGGCTTCGGGCTGCATGGCGATGACGCCGAATTCGACCCCGACCGGGACCTCCTCCAGCAGTTCTCTCATGCGCGCCTTGACCGCCTCGCCCATGACGACAACGTTGCCGCCAGCCACGGTCGAGATGCCCAGTCCAATGGCGGGCTGGCCGTCGAAGTGCAAGATGTTCTGGGGAGGATTCCTGTAGCCCCGGCGCACCTCGGCCACGTCGCCCAGGTAGATCTGCGAGGAGCCCGAGACGCTGCTCAGGACCAGCCGCTCGAAATCTTCGGTTGAGGTGAAGATGCCGGTGGGGTGGATGGTGATGAGCTTGGGTCCGGCCTCGACCCGGCCCGCGTATGAGGCCACGTTGTGAGCTTGTAGCTCCTCGACGATGGCTGCGGGCGGAACGCCCAGCTGGGCCATGCGGTCGCGGTCGAATTCGATGTAGACCACCTCGGGCTGCATGGCGTAAAAATCGACCCGCTTGACGTCCTGGACCAGGGCCAGCTCCTTGCGCAGGAATTCGCCCACTTCCTTGAGCTGGGCGTAGGAATAGCCCTCGCCGGTGAGCCCGAAGAAGATGCCGTAGACGTCGCCGAAATCGTCGTTGACCACGGAGGGCCCCGCCCCGGGAGGCAGCTGGTCCTGGACATCACCGACCTTCCGGCGCAGCTCGTCCCAGACCTGGGGCAGTTTGGCCGCGTCGAACTTGTCCTTCATGCGCACCTTGACGATGGACAATCCGCGCATGGACGTGGACTCGAAGATCTCCTTGAGCTGCCCCATTTCCTGGGCGGCCTTCTCGATACGGTCGGTGACCTCCTCCTCGACCTCCTGGGCGGAGGCGCCGGGATAGGGAGTGATCACCAGAGCGTCCTTGATGGTGAATTCCGGGTCCTCCAGCCGGGACATGCCGTTAAAAGCGGCCATACCACCGACCAGAAGCAGAACGATGACTACCCAGGTGATGATGTTCTTGTCCAGCGCGATTTTCGCGGGATTCATGCCGGCCTCCCTTTATTCCCCCTGGGGACGTACTTTCATGCCCTCGCTCAGATTGCTGGCGCCCAGAATGGCGACCCGGTCGCCATTCTGGAGTCCCTCGAGCACTTCGATCTCGTCCCCTGAAATCTGGCCCACTTCCACCGTGCGACCCGAAACGGTACCGGTGGTCTCGTCAAAGACCCAGACCTTGGACTGGCTCTCGCTGTCGGCAACGACGGCGGCGGCGGGAATGCGGATGGCTCCGGCGGGACCGGACAGGGAGATGACGACCTTGGCCGTCATTCCGGAGGTGACCGAAAGTCCTTCCGGAGGTTTGAAGCCCAGAGTCACCTCGTAGGTGCGGGTCACCGGATCGGCGGTGTTCCGCAGTTCCTTGACAAAGGCGTCGAAAGGCTGGTCCCCGGCGGCGGATACCACGATCCGGGGTTTCAGGTTGGCTGTCATTTCCTTAGTTCCGCCGAGGTCGCGGATGCGAAGGTAATCTGTTTCCGGGAAGCTGGCCTTGACCTCGAGACTGGAATCGTCATGGAAAACGACCACGGGTTGCTTGGCCGTCACGTTCTCCTGGGTTTCGACCAGGCGACCGGCCACCTTGCCGTCGAAGGGGGCGTACAGCCTTGTATCGCTCAAGGCTTTCTCGGCCTGTATGAGGTTGGCTTCGGTGACCTCGAACCTGCGCCGGATGACCTCGAGGTCCCGCAGCGAGATGGCGTCACGCTCGTAAAGGGTGAGGTTCCTCTCGTAGTCGGCGCGGGCCTCGTTGCGCCGGGCCAGTTCGCGATCCCTGGCGGCTTCGAAGTCGCGCGGGTCCAGGGCCGCCACGAGGGCGCCGGTCTTCATGGCCTGGCCTTCGGTGGCGTTCAATTCGATAATGCGGCCTGATACCTCGAAACTGAGCTCGATCTCCTCGGCCGAGCGTACCTGCCCCGGGTACTCCCGGCTGCCGCCGCCGGCTCCGCCGTCGATGGTCATCATCTTCACCGGGCGTATGATCTCCGGGGTCTCCTGCTCTTGTTTGTCACAGCCGACAACCAGAAGGCAGGTGAAGGCCAGCGTCAACGCGGCCGTTAGCGCGAGGAAACGGACGCCCCAGCAGCGCCCCTTTACACGGTGATCCATGATGACCCCTTTCCGGATCGGGTCCACGATTTGCAAAAAAGTTGGCGCGGGCTCAGAATGGGTGGATTCCATGGAACCCATAAATGACCTGACGCATGCACCAATTCGAAGCACCGTCCAACCAACACCGTCCCCCTGCCAAACCACTCGCACCGATCACGAACTGACGGTCCGAGGTTCACATCATTGACAACAAGACGGTGCGGTTACAATCCCACCTTGGTGTTATGGGCTCGCTTCGGTGAGGGGTTTTCGTACTGCGGCTCGGCCGCCTGCACCGGAGGCGGACAACGCAGGTTGAAAATTCAGAAGGCACAAGGAGGGAATCGCCGGATGAAGGCCAAGTAGCCCCCTAGAGCGACGATCAGGCCGCAGACCGAATCGATCGCTTAGTGGTTACCGGTCGCGACCGTGGAGACGGTGATCAAGAGCGCCCAGCCGACGAGAACCTGTAGCCAGGCCCGCTCGAGGTAGCGGCCGGCCTCCAGGGCTCCGATCAGTCGGCTGGACCGCGGCGCGGCACTGTCCTGAGCCACGCACCGTGCGTCTTCTGCTCCTCCAATCGGCACGACCAGACCAGTTTGCCGTCGTGTACGGTGATATCGGGGCACCCGTCGCACATGCTCTGCTCGCCGTCAGCCATGAAGTCCACCGGCTGGATGAACATGAGCGTCTGCAAGTGCGCTTTTCTGAAAAGGTTCGCGGGGTTGCGCAGACAGGCCTTGAGCCAGTTGCCCGTAGCCTTGCGCAGCCGCCTATCCAGGGGCCAGAGCAGCGCCATGGCGGTGCGCCCCATGCGCAGCTCGGAAGGCGACATGTACGACATGTACTTGTCGTTCCGGAAGTGGTACCAGGCGGTCATAGCCTCGGCCAGCTTGCCGCCGGGGTAGCCCCAGATCCGGCCCTTGTTGCCGATGCGCATGGTCAGCAGCCACTTGAAGGACGATGGATCGGCCGTGCCGTTGAGGTAGGCGGCGGGCTCGAACTCGGGTTCCGTCTCGCGCAGGGTGCGCACCAGGTCGCGCGATTCGATGGTCACCACGCGGTCCTCGTCCGAGTGGTACCAGACGTCGTTCCAGTCCACCTTTTCACCGCCGGCGTACCAGTCGAAGGGCATGTTGGGCACCACGTGGCGGAAGCAGATGAAAACCATGGTGTTGACGATATCGATATGCTCCTGCGCCCAGCGCACCATGCTCGGCACCTCGTGCAGGTTGTTGGCGTAGACGGTGGAGTTAAAGCTGCAGGCGATACCGTCGGCGTCGGCCACCATGCGTGCGTACTGCAGGCGCAACTCGTTTAGCTCGAGTTCGCCACAGTTGCTCCAGCGGCCCGTGCGGTTCTGGCGGCTATCCACGTGGAAAGTGAAGCCGTAGACGCCGGCCTCCTTCAACTTTTGCAGCAACCCCGGTGTCAGCGGCTCCCCGTTGGAGTTGATGATGGGCTTGAAACCGCGCCGCTTGATTTCGGCTATCAGCTCGACGATCTGCGGGTAGAGCAGCGGCTCGCCGCCCGCCACGGAGATGCAGTCGGACTTGCGCTGGTCCTGGAAGACGTCCAACTCACCCATCACCTGCTCCCACGACTTGTGGGGGCAGCCCTCTACCTTCCGGTAGCAGCCGTCGCACTGCAGGTTGCAGAGGCTCGTGGGTTCCAGCCATGAGATTCCGTTGTCGGGAAGGGTCCAGGGTAGGCGATAATACTGTCCGTGATGCAGTTCGGCGGTGGCCATCGCTCTCCTCCGAAGTCACAAGGTCATAGAATTCTACACGGAGACAGGTGCCGGTGCAGGCCGCTCTGTGCAGCACCGGAACTTCCGGACAGCGCGGCGAGAGGAAGACCTCTCGACCCGTCCGAGGTCCGCGTCCTGCCACCTCGTGGTCCGACACAACGCCCCAACAAGCAGGGGATATTGGCCGGGGGCGTATTGTCTATACCACTTCAGTGGTACCGGTGCTGGGTGTGCCGAGCAAATTCACCGTCAGCGCTGGAATGCCAATAATCACGGATCAAACCTACACGACCTGGCTAGGGGTTGCTGGGTTCGGCAGGCGGTATATCGACCTTTCCGCAGAGACGGACGAGTTCGGCGACGGACACGACCCCGAGTTTCTGCATGACGCGTCCGCGATGGATCTTGACCGTCTCCTCGGAGATTTCGAGTTCGCCGGCGATCTGCTTGTTCAGCATGCCAGTGATCACCCAGGTCATGACCTCCAGTTCGCGCGGCGTCAGCGTTTCCACCTTCGCCAGGAGATCGTCGCGCTCGTCCTGGCGCAAGTGGTTCTCCGCGTCCTTCTCCAGCGACACGCTGATGGCTGCCAGAAGGTCATCCCGATCCACGGGCTTGGTCAGGAAATCGACGGCGCCGGCCTTCATGGCCTGCGCGGTGATGTGCACGTCCGCGTGGCCGGACAGGAAAATGATCGGCAGACAGTGCCCGGTCTTGCCCAGCTCAGCCTGGAGCTCGGGGCCCGTCATCTCCGGCATCCGCACGTCCAGCACGATGCAGCCGGGCTCGTCCAACCTTCCGGAGGCCACGAACTCCGTGGCGGAGGGGTAGGACACGGCATTCAGGCCCGCCGCGCGGACAAGGCGCGTGACGCCCCGGCGGGCGGACGGGTCGTCGTCAATGATAAAGACCGTGGGTTCGCTCATGGTCACTCGCCTTCCTCGG
>Ga0070728_10005086_pt1 | contig 13231 bp, 14 predicted proteins | sample tdDd471_FD_66723 | JGI IMG/M metagenome (GOLD analysis project Ga0070728, IMG submission 66723) | Marine sediment microbial communities from the Atlantic coast under amendment with organic carbon and nitrate - tdDd47.1 | ecosystem: Environmental > Aquatic > Marine > Coastal > Sediment | place...
CAGCACGCCGATCACCAGTTGCAGCAGATGCAGCGGCACCCGGTCCAGCAGCGGGCCTAGAACCAGCACCAGTGCCGCCAGCACGGCCAGCGCCGCACCGGTGCCCAGCGCCGCCGGCCTCCATCCGCGCAGCGTGCCGACAACAAGGACGATGGTAAAGGCCTCGACCACCTCGACGGCCGAGGCGAAGAAAGCCGCGCTGACGGCCGGGGCGGCGGTTGACCATACAATCATCTGTCCGGGCTCCTTTCACCCCTGTTCTGCGGCGGACTTGGCCGCGAAATGTCAAAGGCCCCGCCGTGGCGGGGCCTTCTGTCGGCTGCCGGGATCACTCCGCCCAGCTCACCGCTGTCAGGTCGGTCGCCTGGGTCGGCGCGTTGGACCACAGCCCCTGCACCCCGGCCTTGGCCACGCTCAGCGCGGCGAGCTGGAACAGGTATCCGTTGACGTAATCGTCTGCGATGATCTTCTGCGCCTGCTGCAGCATCTCGGTTCGTTTGGCCGGGTCGGTGGTGGCGTTCAGCGTCGTCATCAGCTCCTGAAACTCCGGGTTGTCGTACTGAAAATAATACTCCGGCCGGGCGTAGATGCCGATGTCCATCGGCTCGGTATGGCTGACGATGCTCAGGCCGAAATTCTTGCCGCGGAACACGGTTTCCAGCCATTGCGCCCATTCCACGTTGACGATCTCGGCGGTGATGCCGACCTGGGCCAGCTGTGCCGCGATGATCTCGCCGCCACGCCGGGCGTAAGAGGGCGGCGGCAGGTGCAGCGTGGTCTCGAACCCGTCCGGCAGCCCGGCCTCGGCCAGCAGCTTTTTCGACAGCTCAGGGTCAAAGGCCGATTGCCCGGTCAGATCCACATAGGCCGGGTTGTGCGGCGCGAAATGGGTGCCGATCGGGGTGCCATAGCCGAACATGGCGCCGTCGATGATCGCCTGCCGGTCGATGGCGTGGGCGACGGCCTCGCGCACCTTGACGTTGTCGAAGGGGGGCTGCTTGTTGTTGGTCGACAGGATGGTTTCGCCCTCGGTCGATCCGACCAGCACCTGGAACCGCGGATCGGCCTCGAACTGCGGCAGGTTTTCCGGCGCGGGAAAGCCGCTGAACACGTCCACGTCCTCGGCCATCACCGCGGCAAACGCGGCGGTGGGATCGGAGATGAACTTGAACGTCGCCTCGTCAAGCTTGGCGGGGGTGCCCCAGTAATCGGCGTTCTTCTCCAGTACGATCTTGTCGCCCTGCACCCATTCGGAGAACCTGAAGGCGCCGGTGCCCACCGGAGTCTGCTTGATGCCCTCGATGCTCTCGGGCGCGACGATCACCGCGTCACCCCAGGCCATGTTGAAGAGGAAACTGCCGTTCGGCTCGCTCAGCGTGACCGTGACGGTGAGCGGGTCGACCACGGTCACCTCCGCGATTCCGGCGAACAGCGCCTTTTGCGCATTGGCGCTGTCCTCGGCGCGGGCGCGATCGAGGCTGAATTTCACGTCCTCGGCATCCATCGTGGTGCCGTCGTGGAACATCACCCCGTCATGCAAGTGAAACGTATAGCTCAGCCCGTCGTCGGAGATGTCCCAGCTTTCCGCCAGGCCGGGAACGACCGAGCCGTCGCCCATGAACCGGGTCAGCCCCTCGAACACGTTGGAATAGAGCACCGAGTCGATGGCGCCGGCGGCGGCGCTGGTCGGGTCCAGATGCGGCGGCTCGAGCTGCAACGCCACGGTGATGTCGGATTGCGCCAGCGCCGCCCCGGCGCCGAGCGTGGTGCTCAGCGCGACGGCCGACGCGAGGCCCCGGATGAATCGTACGTGTTTCATGTTGTGGCATCCTTCCTGTTGCCCCGGCCGCTCCGGGGCCCTCATGGGAAGTGTCCCCCCAAATGCCCCCCGTTATCAAGGGATTTGATCGGCGGGCATGTTGGCGCAATCAGGGTGGAACGCCGGGTGAGGGGTTGCTATCCCCCGTTCATCCTGCCGCCCGTGGGTCCTTCCCGGCGGCGCCAGACAGAACGAGGAAGATGAGCGCAACCGCCTCCCCCCCGGCCCTGACAGCCGATGACATCCGCGCCCGCAAGGGCGGCGATCCCGTGGTCAGCCTGACCTGCTACACAACCCCGATGGCCCGCGTGATGGATGCCCATTGCGATTTCGTGCTGGTCGGCGACAGCGTCGGCATGGTGCTGCACGGGCTGCCCTCCACCCTCGGCGTGACGATGGAGATGATGATCCTGCACGGGCAGGCCGTGGCGCGCGGGCTGAGCCATGCACTGATGGTCGTGGACATGCCCTTTGCCAGCTACGAAGAGGGGCCGCAGCAGGCGTTCCGCAATGCCGCGCGGCTGATGGCCGAGACCGGCGCCGGCGCGGTCAAGCTCGAAGGCGGGCGGCACATGGCCGAGACCATCGGCTTTCTGACCGCGCGCGGAATCCCGGTGATGGCGCATATCGGGCTGACCCCGCAATCGGTCAACACGCTTGGCGGCTACAGGGTGCAGGGCCGCGACGACCAGGCGGCGGTGGTGCTGGCCGATGCCCATGCGGTCTCCGATGCCGGCGCCTTTGCCGTGGTGCTGGAAAAGATCCCGGCCAGCCTTGCCGACCGGATCACCGCCGAGGTGCCAATCCCGACCATAGGCATCGGCGCCTCTGCCGGCTGCGACGGGCAGGTTCTGGTGGTCGATGACATGCTGGGGCTGTTTGCGGAGTTCAAGCCGAAGTTCGTCAAACGCTATGCCGATCTGGCGCAGCAGGCCGGGGCGGCGATCTCCGACTATGCCGACGAGGTGCGCGCGCGCCGCTTTCCGGGGCCGGAGCATGTGTTTGCCGACCAGGTCAAGGGCCCCGCGAAATGAGGGCGCCGATTGTCCGCAGGCTGGCGGAAATGCGGGCGCTGACGGCGCGGTGGCGCGCCGCGGGCGAAAGCATCGGCGTGGTGCCGACCATGGGCGCGCTGCACCCGGGCCACCTGTCGCTGGTCGAGGCCGCCAAGGCCGAATGCGACCGGGTCGTCGTCTGGATCTTCGTCAATCCGAAGCAGTTCAACAACGCGCAGGATCTTGAGAATTATCCCCGGACCGAGGTTGCGGATGCCGCTACGCTCGCGCCCTATGCGGTCGATGCGGTCTATGCGCCAGACCTGGACCAGGTCTACCCGGAGGGTTTCGCCACCACGGTTTCCGTCGCGGGTCTGACCGACGTGCTCTGCGGCGCGCACCGGCCGGGGCATTTCGACGGGGTCGCCACGGTGGTGAGCAAGATCTTTCTTCAGACCGGGGCGGACCGGGCCTATTTCGGCGAAAAGGATTTCCAGCAGCTGCAGGTGGTCCGCCGCATGGCCCGCGATCTGGACATCCCGATCGAGGTTGTCGCCTGCCCCACCGTGCGCGAAGACAGCGGCCTTGCCATGTCCTCGCGCAACCTGCGGCTTTCGCCCGAGGGGCGGCAACAGGCGGCGCGGCTCTATCCGGTGCTGCGCGATGTGGCGGCCGAGCTTGCCGAGGGTAATCGCTTTCCGCCGCTGGCCGAGCGGGCGCGCGCCCGGCTCGCCGAGGCGGGGTTCGACGAGGTGGAGTATTTCGATCTGCGCCGCGAGGACGGCCTGCAGGCGCTCGATCACCCCGACCGCCCCGCGCGCCTGTTCGCCGCCGCCTGGATCGAAGGGGTGCGCCTGATCGACAATATGGCGGTGTCGGCTGTTTGAGGGGGGGGTCTTGACGAATGTAAGCAGATTGCTTACATTCCTGAATGATCAAGTCGTTCAGAAACAAGCAGCTCAAGTCCCTTTGGGAGACTGGAAAATCCAGGATCGACGGGCGGCTCCACAACCGCATAAACCGGCGACTTGACCGTCTGGACTCGGCCGAGACACCAGAGGACATGAATCTGCCAGGCTTCGATTTCCACAAGTTGGAAGGCCACAACCCGCCGCGCTACACAGTTCACGTGAACGGGCCGTGGTGCATCACCTTCGAATTCCACGAGGGCGATGCCCATGTGCTGGACTTCGAGCAATACCATTAGGAGCGCCCCATGACCCGCAATCCCCAACGTTGTCCAACCCACCCGGGAGCGATGCTGCGCGAGGACGTGCTTCCCGCCATCGGCATGAGCAAGACCGAGTTCGCGCGGCTCTTGGGGATTTCGCGGCAGCATCTCTATGACATGTTGAACGAGCGCAAACCGGTAAGCCCGGAGGTGGCCGTGCGCCTCGCCAAGCTGCTCGGAGGGGCCGCAATTTCCTGGGTTCGGATGCAGGGGGCCTATGATTCATGGCACGCCGAGAGGAAAGTTGATGTATCGGGCATCACGCCGCTGGAGGCCGCCTAGGTTTTCACCCAGCCGGTGCGATCCGGCTTCGGTCCGTTCTCGGTGCCGCGCGATCCACCAGTGATCGAAGGGCTGGCACCCGCCCGCGCGGCTGATACTCTGCCCGAAAAATCGGGGAGGGCATTGCATGAGTTACATTCTGGCCATCGATGCGGGCACCACGTCGACCCGCGCGATCCTGTTCGATGCGGCGATGCGGCCGGTGCGGACCGCGCAGCGGGAGTTCACCCAGCACTATCCCCGGTCCGGCTGGGTCGAGCATGACCCCGAAGAGATCTGGCAGACCACCGTTGCCGTCTGCCGCGATGCGCTTGAGGCGGCGGGGGCGGTGCAGGTGGCCGGGATCGGCATCACCAACCAGCGCGAGACCACGGTGATCTGGGAGCGCGACAGCGGCAAGCCCATCCACAACGCCATCGTCTGGCAGGACCGGCGCAGCGCGCCGATCTGCGCCGATCTGCGCGCGGCCGGGCACGGTGACATGGTCAGCGCCCGGACCGGCCTGCTGCTCGATCCCTATTTCTCCGGCACCAAGGTGAAATGGCTGCTCGACACCGTGCCCGACGCCCGTGCCCGGGCCGGGCGGGGAGAGTTGCTGTTCGGCACCATCGACAGCTTTCTGATCTGGCGGCTGACCGGCGGGCGGGTGCATGCCACCGACGCCACCAACGCCGCGCGCACGCTGCTCTATGACATCCACCGCGGGGCGTGGAGCGAAGAGATCTGCGACCTGCTCGGGGTGCCGCTGGCGATGCTGCCGCAGGTTCGCGACAGCGCCGCCAATTTCGGAGAAACCGAATCGTACATTCTGGGACGGAAACTCCCCATTCTGGGGGTCGCGGGCGACCAGCAGGCGGCGACCATCGGCCAGGCCTGCTTTGCCCCCGGCATGATGAAATCGACCTATGGCACGGGGTGTTTCGCGCTGCTGAACACCGGCGAGATTCCGGTCGCCTCGACCCACCGGATGCTGACCACCATCGCCTACCAGCTGGAGGGCAAGCCGACCTATGCGCTTGAGGGGTCGATCTTCATCGCCGGGGCGGCGGTGCAATGGCTGCGCGACGGGCTGGGGATCATCGGCACGGCGGCGCAGTCGGGCGAGCTGGCGTCGCAGGCCGATCCGGCGCAGCAGGTCACATTGGTGCCTGCCTTCACCGGCCTCGGCGCGCCCTATTGGCAACCCGACTGCCGCGGTGCGGTGTTCGGGCTGACGCGCAACTCCGGCCCGGCCGAGTTCGCCAAGGCCGCGCTGGACAGCGTTGCCTTCCAGACCCGCGACCTGTGGGAGGCGATGCGCGCCGACTGGGGCACGCAGGCGCAGGTGGTGCTGCGCGTCGATGGCGGCATGAGCGCCAGCGATGCCGCGATGCAGGGGCTGGCGGATATTCTCGGCGCGCCGGTGGACCGCCCGGTGATGCAGGAGACCACGGCGCTGGGCGCGGCCTGGCTGGCGGGGATGCGCGCCGGGGTCTATCCCGGCATGGAAGGGTTCGCCGCGAACTGGGTGCTGGAGCGGCGATTCGAGCCGCTGATGGGCGCGGACGACCGCGCCGCCGCCTATGCCCGCTGGCAGCGGGCGGTCAAGGCGGCGATGGCGTTCCGGGGCTGACGCGACCCAAAGGCGTGGCTGCCGCTTACCCGCCGGGGCCGAAAATCTCCTCGGCGTGGCGGTCGAGATAAATCCGCAGCCAGGGCGTGAACCGGTCCGGGTGGCGGGCGACCTCGCCGCGAAGATCGTGGTAGTCGATCCAGCGGGTTTCCATCACCTCGTCTGGGTCGGGAGAGACGGCGATATCCTGCGTCACCCGGGCGACGAAGACATCGACCAGCTCATGTTCGGTCAGCCCGCCGCCCACATCGGCGCGGTATTCCAGCCGGTGGCGGTACTCCGTTTCCAATCCGGTGATCCCCAGCTCCTCCTGCAGACGTCGCCGGGCGCAATCCTCCGGCGCCTCATTCCAATGCGGATGGGTGCAGCAAGTGTTCGCCCAAAGCCCCGGCGTGTGATATTTCCCCAGCGCGCGGCGTTGCAGCAGGATATCGTCCCCGCGCAGAACGAAGACCGAAACGGCCTTGTGCCGCAGCCCTTTCTGGTGAACCTCGAGCTTGTCCACGGGGGTCAGCGTGCCGTTGACCCAGGCCGGGATGCGCATCACGTTCGCCCCCGGAGGGCCGGAAACGGGTGGGTGAGGCGAAACGGGAGGGGTTTCATGCGGTCACTCTGCTAATGGTCGGGCCGGGTGTGGCCGACAGGGGCGGCCATGCCGCATGCGGCCGCTCCTTACCCGCCCTGTTCCGGGCGGGCAACGACGAGAAGGGCCGCGGCGCTTTACGCCGCGACCCGTTCCGGTTGTCACTGCCGTGACGAATCAGTCGTCGGACTTCTCTTCGGTTTCGCCCTCGGCAGCCGGCTCCGGTGCCGGCGCGACGCTGACCAGATAGGCGTAAACGTCTTCGCCGCCCTTTTTCAGCTTGAAGGTCATCTTCGACTTGGCGCCCTTGTCGTCCAGCGTCTCACGCAGGAAGCCGCGCGGATCCTCGACATAGTGATTGAACGCCTTCTCGTCCCAGACCAGCCCGGCCTCGCCTACCGCAACGATATCGTCGCCATAGCGGAAATCCTCATAGGTGCCGACGGTACGGCCGATCACGCCGAAAAGATTCGGGCCGGTCTTGCCGCCCTTGACGATGGTTTCGCCGGAATCGGAGATGATCGAGTGGCAGGCCTTGCACTTGTTGAAGGTCTTTTCCCCCTTGGCTGCATCTCCCTCGGCCAGCGCCGGGGCGGCGAGCAGACCAACAATCGCTGTGGCAATCAGACGGTTCATGGCTTTTCCTCCTTAGGTATTGGCTTTGGCGATATAGGTATAACGGAGCGACGAGAGTCAATGCTCGCTGTTTCTTACCGTGCGGTTGCGACGCAGCCGGACAAGGGGCGCGAGGGCAGGCGCGCCTGCATCTTCGGGTCAGCGACCCGCCTGCGACCAGCAGGGCAACAGATCGCCCGGCGCGGGCCGCGCGGCATGCACCGCCCGGGCGATGGCGCGGCTCAGGCACAGGGCGGCGGCGTGGCCGATTCGGGTCAGGTCGCGTTCGGGCCGCGCCATCGCCCGCGCACCGGTCGAGACCGCGAAGACGAGATCGCCATCGCCCGGCGAATGCGCCGGGACCGTCGCCCGCCCGATACCGTCATGGGCGGCGGTGGCCACGCGCAGGCATTGCGCCTTGGTCAGATCCGCATCGGTGGCGACGATGGCGATAGTCGTGTTGGCGCGGTCCTGTGCGGCGTCGCCGGCCTGTTCCAGCATGGTCTGCATCTTGCGGCTGTCCAGCACGCGGCCCAGCCCGCAGGCCGGGTCGGGGCCCAGCCCGCCAAACTCGCCATCGACCTCGAAACCGGCGGCCCAGAAATACCGGTCACCGGGGGTGGTGACGCTGCCCATCGGGTTTGCGGCCACCAATGCGCCCACGGTGGTGCCGTCGTCGAGCACGAAGGAGGCCGAGCCGAGACCGCCCTTGAGCATCGCGGTCAGCGCCCCGGTGCCGGCGCCTGCGGTGCCGATTCCGAAATCTTCCGCCGCCGCCTCGAACGCCGCGCGGCCGAGCCCGCGATAGGGATTCTCGACCCAGTCCTTGTCGCCGCCGTTCAGCAGGTCGAAGAGGATTGCGCCGGGCACGATGGGGATCACCGCCTCTGCGATGCGAAAGCCGCGCCCGCGCGCGCGCAGCGCCTCCATCACCCCCGAACAGGCGTCGAGCCCATAGGCAGATCCGCCCGAGAGCACCAGCGCATCGACTTTGGCCACCGATTTGTCGGGCGCGAGCAGGTCGGTTTCGCGGGTGCCCGGCGCGCCGCCCATGACCTGAACCGAGGCGGTGAACGGATGTGCGGCGGTCAGCACGGTGGCGCCGGATTTCAGCACGTCGTCCTGCGCGTTGCCGACCAGAAGGCCGGGCACGTCGGTGATCAGGTTGCGGGGGCCGGGGATCATGGGCGGAGTCCTTGCGGTGTTGCTGTGCGTGCGGGCCGTTTGTTGCGCCCCCTATCGGGGCGCGGCGCCTCCGGCGGGAGTATTTTCAACGAGAAGAAGCAGCAGCCAATCAGATGCAACGTCCGCCGTCCACTTCCATTGCCACGCCGGTGATCATGCTGGCCTCGTCCGAGCAGAGGAAGGCGGCGGCGTTACCCAGGTCCTCGGGGGTCGAGAAGCGGCCGATCGGGATGGTGGAAAGGAACTTGGCCCGCATCTCCGGGGTGTCCTCGCCAAGGAAGGATTTCAGCAGCGGCGTCTCTCCCGCCACCGGGTTCAGCGCGTTGACGCGGATGCCCTCGGGGGCAAGCTCGACAGCCATGGTGCGGGTGGCGGTGATCACCCAGCCCTTGGACGCGTTGTACCAGTTGAGCCGGGGCCGCGGGCTGACCCCGGCGGTGGAGGCGATATTGAGGATGGCGCCCGCGCGCCGCGATTTCATGTGCGGCACCAGGGCGCGGGCGGTGAGGTAGACCGATTTCATGTTGACGTTGAAGACGCGGTCGAAATCCTCTTCGCTGACCTCGTCCAGCGGCGTGGGCAAGTGGGTGACGCCGGCGTTGTTCACCAGGATGTCGAGATGGCCGAAAGCGGCAAGCGCGGCCTTGGCCATCGCCCCGACCGAGGCGCGGTCGGAGACATCGACGGTCTGGGCGATTGCGGTGGCGCCCAGTTCTTTGGCCATTGCTTTGGCGGCCTCGCCGTTGATGTCGGCCACCATAACCCGCGCGCCCTCGGCGGTGAACTTGCGCGCGATACCAGCGCCGAAGCCCGAGGCGCCGCCGGTCACGATGGCGGTTTTCCCCTGCATTCTCATGATGTTCCTCCCGTCGCATCCCTGTTTCAGGGCAAGCTTAGGGCGGCCCGGTTACGGGCACAAGCTAGTCGTCCCCGACCTTGCCGCGCAGGGCCTTGACCTCGCCGCGCGCCTTCTTGGTTTCGATCCGGCGGCGGACCGAGCCCTTGGTCGGTTTGGTGGGGATGCGCCGCTTGGGCCGCACCAGCGCCTGGCGCAGCAGGTCTGCCAGCCGGTCGCGGGCGATCTCGCGGTTGCGGGCCTGGCTGCGGGTCTCGTCGCACTGGATCACGATGGCGCCGTCCTTGGTCCAGCGCCGTCCGGCCAGCCGCTTCAGCCGCGCCTTGACCGGCCCGGGCAGCGATGGGGAACGGTCGGCCTCGAACCGCAGTTCAACCGCGGTGGCGACCTTGTTCACGTTCTGCCCGCCGGGCCCGGAGGCGCGGACGAACTGTTCGGTGAGTTCCCAGTCGGCAATCTCGATATCGTCGGTGATGCGCAGCATGGGCACACTCTATCCCGTTGGGGCGCCACGAAAAAGGGGTACGAAAAAGGGCCACCCGAAGGCGGCCCTTTCGAAAGTTTTCGGAGGTGGGGCCGGTTAGATCATCGGCCGATCCACGCAGGCGGGTCATCCGCCAAGGGTTGCCCTAGCTGGCCGCCCCCTGCGCTGTCCCGACACCTCGCTCCAATACCTTTCTTGACACTGGATCACCTCCTGTTCTCTCTGTTTCCGTTGGACTCAGAGTGGCACGGAGGGCGCGAAACGCCAAACAAAATCTTCAGGCAGCGCCGCGGTGCGCGGTGAGGTGCTGAACGATGAGGCGGAAGGGCACCAGCGCGATCAGCGCCAGCGACAGTTTCACCAGCCAGTCGGCCACCGCCAGCGAGGCCCAGAGCGGCACCATCGGCCCCGCGCCCAGCAGCGGCAGCGCCTCGTTGGCCCAGGACACGTCGTTGCCCGGCTCCAGCCAGGTCAGTTGCGCCGAGAAGGCGATGGAAAAGAACAGCGCGGTATCCACCGAAGAACCGATCAGCGTCGAGGCCAGCGGCGCGCGCCACCAGCGCCCCTCGCGCAGGGCCGAAAAGATGCTGACGTCCAGCATCTGCGCGACCAGGAAGGCGGTGCCCGATCCCGCCGCGATGCGCAGGGTAACCAGTGGCCCGTATTCGCCGACGATCTGGGTGCCGATCAGCGAGCAGATCACGCCGGTGACGAACCCGGCGAACACCACCTTGCGCGCGGCATGCGCGCCATAGACGCGGTTCATCACGTCGGTGACGAGAAAGGCAAAGGGATAGGTGAAGGCGCCCCAGGTCAGCCATTGGCCGAACAGGACCTGGACGAGGATGTTGGAGGCCACCACGATGGCGGCCATGGCTAGAATGCCGGGAATATGGGTGCGGTTCATGTTTTATGCCCGTTTTGACAAGGTTGCGGCGACTTGGCCCGCCCCGTTCGGACGGACAGGCGGCGTGTAAAGGCTCGGCCACCTCTGCGCAAGGCTAATCCGGCAGGCGGTACTCGACCAGTTCGGTGCGCTGGAGCGACAGGAAGTTGTCGTCGGAGATCATGGTGGCGCGCAGACCCCCGCCCGCATCGCGCCAGACCGAGACCCCTTCGAGGTTGTCATGGGTGCCGGCGGCGGTGGTCAGCAGGGTTTCCTCCTGCTCTGCACCTGCCTCGGTGAGGGTCCAGCGCCGCAACCGGCTGCGAAACCCCAATATGCCGACCGCCCGTTCCAGAACGTAAAGCCGCCCGTCCGGCCCGATGTCGGCGCCGACCGGCTTGAACCGGCCCCGTGCGGGCAGGGTGAAGGCCACCCGCCAGCGGTGTGCGTCGCGGCGATAGACCGGAATGCGCCCCTGGGCATCGCGCCCGTCCTCGGGCAGGGTATAGAGTCGACCCGCCGCGTCGATGGCCAGCGCCTCGAGCGACCGGTTGCCCTTCAGTCCGCGAAACACCTGCGGGGCGTTCAACACGGTTGCGCGCGCGCCGGGCCGCGCGTAGCGGGCAACGCGGTGCACCCCCTCGAACGAGATGTAGATCGCCCCGTCGCGCCCGATCGCCAGCCCCTCGGAATCCGCGATGGCGCCGGACAGCGGTCGGCCCCGGCTCGACAAGAGATGCCAATGCGACAACGGCTCGACCCCTTCGATCCGCCCCTCGGCGTCCCGTGCCAGGCGCACTTTGACGACCATCGTCCGGTCGCTCAGCATCGTGGCGCTGAGGCCGTCGGGCGATAGCTGCAGCCCGGAGAACCCGCCGAACCACGCCTCCGGCCGCTGCCAGTCATGGGCGGACAGGAACCGCGCCTTGCCCGCTTCGGTCGGATCGCAAGCGGCAAGCAGCAGGAGGATTATTGCGAGCGCAGGACCGAGGCGCATTGACGGGGCAGGTCGGACAAAACGTAGTCGCGGCGTTTCTTCGGCGGCGGCGCGTTGGGGTCGCGCGGTTTGGGCGGCGGCGGGTTCAGGATGTCGTTCACCCATTTCTGCGCATCGGCACAGCCATCACCGCGCGGCGGCCTGTCCTGGTTCTCGCAGCCGCGCGCGCCGCGCGGGCATTTCAGCCGGACGTGGAAATGGTAATGGTGCCCATACCAGGGCCGGATCTTGCGCAGCCAGCGGCGGTCGCCCTTTTCATCCTTGCACATCTGCACCTTGGCGCCGGGAAAGACAAAGATGCGGGCGACGCGGCGATCCTTGGCGGCGGCGCGCAGCAGCGCGTGATGCTGCGGGCTCCAGTTGGCGTTTACATAGGCGCCCTTGGCCTTGCGCAGCGAGATCGAGGAGATGGTCTCGCGCGCCTGCCGGCTGAGATCCAGCCGCTTGGCCGGCAACATCCAGATATCGACGTCGAGCCCGATCTGGTGGCTGCGGTGCCCCGACAGCATCGGCCCGCCACGCGGCTGGCTGATGTCGCCGACATAAAGGCCCTGCCATCCCGGCAGGGTGGCGGCGAAGGCGCTGAGGTTCTGGACGTAGTCGATGACCTCCGGATGCCCCCAGTTGCGGTTCCGGCTCAGCCGCATCGCTTGCCAGGTCGGCCCGGTCTCGGGCAGTTGCACCGCGCCCGCGACGCAGCCCCTGGAATAGCTGCCGTAGGGGGCGGGTGGTTGCTTCGAGGCTTCGGTCTTGGCGCCGAAATACTGTTTCGCCAAAGGCTCGGCCCTGGCCTGGGGCGCGGACAGCACCAGGAGCAGGCCGAGACAGGCGAACAGCAACCTCATGCGGGGTAGTCTCCTTGCGGTTTCACCCACCGTAGCAGGATCAGCCCGATCAGGAAAAGCGCGATCAGCGGGGTCACCCCGATCTGTTGGCTGCCGCTGATCAGGGTCACCGCGCCGATGCTCAGCGGGGCGATGAAAGAGGTCGCCTTGCCGGCCAACGCATACAGGCCGAAGGCCTCGGTCATGCGGTCGGGATTGGCCTGGCGCACCATCATCGTCCGGCTGGCCGCCTGGATCACGCCACCCGCCGCGCCGATGACGGCACCGACCGCATAAAAGGCGATGTCGGGCAGGGCCGAGCCCTCGGGCACGGGGAGGCCGAACACGCTGGTCGGGCTGACAAAGACGATGGCGATCGCCACGAGGGTCAGGGCCAGGATACAGGTTGTGATCACCGGCTTGGGGCCGAAGTATTCATCCGCGCGGCCCCCGACCCAGGCAAAGATCGCGCCGAAGATGATCGCCAGGATGCCGAAGATGCCGGTATCGACCACGGTCCAGCCCAGCACGCCGGCGGCATAGATGCCGCCAAAGGTGTACATGCCGTTCAGCGCGTCGCGGTAGAACATCGACGAGCCGAGATAGGCGAACAGCGAGGGCGTGCGCGGCAGACTGCGGATTGTGCGACCGACGTCGCGCAGGGCGGCGGAAACCGCGCCGCGCGGTGCCTTGCGCGGCGCCGGATCGCGCACCCACAAAAAGAACGGGATCATGAAGACCGCGTACCAGATCGCCGTCAGTGGCCCGACGAAACGGGTGCCCTCGCGCGCCGCCGGGTCCAGCCCCAGCGCCGGGGACAGTCCGAAGAAGGTTTTCCCGGTGGTGGCGCTTTCGGCGAAAA
>Ga0070728_10005089_pt1 | contig 13226 bp, 13 predicted proteins | sample tdDd471_FD_66723 | JGI IMG/M metagenome (GOLD analysis project Ga0070728, IMG submission 66723) | Marine sediment microbial communities from the Atlantic coast under amendment with organic carbon and nitrate - tdDd47.1 | ecosystem: Environmental > Aquatic > Marine > Coastal > Sediment | place...
AGCGAGCGGTATCGTCCGGCGGTCGAGATGGCGCGGATGCGCGTCGCCAACCGGCGGTTGCCGGTCTATACCTACCGCGACCAGAACGGTATCGACGACTGGACCGTGGCGAGCACGGCGCTGGGCAAGGGCGGGTCGCGCTGGCTGCCGGTGCGCAAGCCGGCGCTTTACGCCGGCGACGTGTTCCGCACCATGGCGCGGGCGCATGGGATCGTGCTGCGCCCGGCGGAGGTGACGGACCGGCTGTCCGGCGGCACCGAAGTGGCGCGCCAGACCAGTGCGCCGCTGCGCGAGGTCCTGCGGCTGATGCTGAAGTATTCCAACAACCTGACCGCCGAGATGGTCGGAATGAGCGCCACTGCCGCGGGGGGTGCTGCGCCGCGCTCGCTGCGCGCCTCGGCCGAGGAGATGAGCCGCTGGGCCGGGCGGGAGCTGGGCATGGGCGCGACCCGGCTGGTGGACCACTCGGGGCTGAGCGATGCCTCGCGGATGACGCCGGACGATCTGGTGACGGCGCTGGTGGCGGTACGGCGGCAGGGGGTCCTGCGGCCTTTGCTGAAGCCGTTCCCGATGCGCGATGCGCGCGGCAATCTGATCAAGAACCACCCGATCCGGGTCGATGCCAAGACCGGGACGCTGTATTTCGTATCCGGGCTGGGCGGGTTCCTGACCGCGCCGGACGGCACCGAGCTGGCCTTTGCGATCTTTACCGCCGACCTGCAGAGCCGGGCGCGCAGCAAGCGCGCCGAGGAGGAGGTGCCGCAGGGCGCGCGCCCGTGGAACCGCAAGTCGAAGCAGCTGCAGCAGAAACTGATCGAGCGTTGGGGCGCGGCCCATCGGGGGTGACCGGGCCAATGGCCCGGAGCACTCAGGTCAGGTGGCGGGCGCGGGCGCCGCGTTCGATGGCGGCGGCGTGCAGCCGGTCGAGGTTCAGCTCATACCGGATTTCCTCGAGCAGGCGCAGTTCCGCCGCGGCCAGCTTGCCGTCGGCGGCGGCCACGTCGCAGGCCAGCGCATAGGCGGTTTCATGCAATCGTTCGGGCAGGTCGTCGCGAATGAGGCCGAACAGGGCATCCAGCCCGTCCTCCTGCTCGAACAGGTCGAACACCATCTGCGACACCACGTTCATGCGGTCGATGTCATAGCCGGCGAAGACCGGCAGGTGATTGACCGCCGACTGGATCTTGACCAGTTCGGCGGTGCGGATGTTCTCGTCGGAGGCGGAAACGGCGATCATCAGGGCGACGAGGCAGTCTTGCGCGCTGAGCACATGTTGGTCTGGGCTGGTCACGGGGAACGCTCCTTTGGCTTGCGCATGTTGCGGTGCAGAATATTGACGCGCCTGCGGCAGCACAATAGGTAGCGGCGCATGGTCGCGCGCCCGATGCGCGGCGTTGACCCTTCGGAGAATGACATGTCGGAATTGCGCGAAGCCGCCCTGCAATCGAAAGCCTGGCCTTTTGAAGAAGCGCGCCGCGTGCTCAAGCGCTATCAGAAGACTCCGCCGGAAAAGGGATATGTGCTGTTCGAGACCGGCTATGGCCCCAGCGGCTTGCCGCATATCGGCACCTTTGGCGAGGTGCTGCGCACCACGATGATCCGCCGCGCCTTCGAGGCGATCAGCGACATTCCCACCCGGATGATCTGTTTTTCCGACGATCTGGACGGGATGCGCAAGGTGCCGGGCAACGTGCCGGACCAGGAGATGCTGAAAGAGCATCTGCAAAAGCCGCTGACCAGCGTACCGGACCCGTTCGGCACCCACGAGAGTTTTGGCGCACATAACAACGCCATGCTGCGGCGGTTCCTCGATACTTTCGGGTTCGAGTATGATTTCTACTCGGCGACCGAATTCTACAAGTCGGGGCAGTTCGACGAGGTGCTGAAGCGCGCGGTCGAGAAATACGACGAGGTGATGAAGGTCATGCTGAAATCGCTCCGGGAGGAGCGGGCGGCGACCTATTCGATCTTCCTGCCGATCCACCCGGAGACGGGCCGTGTGCTTTACGTGCCGATGAAGGAGGTGAACGCGCAGGATTACACCATCACCTTTGACGACGAGGACGGCAAGGAATGGACGCTGCCGGTCACCGGCGGCAACGTGAAACTGCAATGGAAGCCGGATTTCGGCGCCCGCTGGGCGGCGCTGGGCGTCGATTTCGAGATGTACGGCAAGGACCATTCGACCAATACGCCGATCTATGACCGGATCTGCGAGATCCTGGGCCAGCGCAAGCCCGAGCATTTCACCTATGAGCTGTTCCTGGACGAGACCGGGCAGAAGATATCGAAATCCTCGGGCAACGGGATCAGCATCGACGAATGGCTGAGCTATGCCAGCACCGAGAGCCTGAGCTATTTCATGTATCTCAAGCCGAAGACGGCCAAGCGGCTGTATTTCGACGTGATCCCCAAGGCGGTGGACGAGTATCACCAGCAGTTGCGCGCCTATGCCGGGCAGGACCTGAAGGCGCGGCTGAACAACCCGGTCTGGCATATCCACGGCGGCGCGGTGCCGGTCTCGACACTGGTGGTGCCCTTTGCAATGCTGCTGAACCTGGCCTCGGTCGCCTCGGCGCATGACAAGGAAACGCTCTGGGGCTTCATCCGCCGCTATGCGCCCGAGGCGACGCCCGAGTCGCATCCCGATCTGGACGCCGCCGCGGGATTCGCGGTGAAGTATTACGAGGATTTCGTGCGGCCGCACCGGGTGTACCGGGCGCCGAGCGAGTTGGAGCGCGCGGCGCTGCTGGAGTTGCGCGACGCGCTGGCCGGCTACGACGGGCCGGTCGAGGACGAGGCGCTGCAATCGGTGGTCTACGCAGTGGGCCGAGAGAAGTTCGACCCGCTGCGTGCCTGGTTCACCGCGCTTTACGAGGTGCTTCTGGGGGCATCCCAGGGGCCGCGCTTTGGCGGGTTCATCGCGCTTTACGGCGTCGCGGAGACCGTGGCGCTGATCGACAAGGCGCTGGTAGGCGAGCTGACCTGAGCGCGGAGGGCTTCAGCCCGCGGTTTTCCGGAGCGTCGGCTGGCGGTGGCGGGCTGAAGCCCGCCCTACGGGGGCGATTGCGGGTTCATCGCGCTTTACGGCGGCGCGGAGACCATGCCGCTGATCGACAAGGCGCTGGCGGGCGAATTGGCGTGAGGGGCGTAGGGCGGGCTTCAGCCCGCGGTTTTCCTGAGTGTCGGTTGGCGGTGGCGGGCTGAAGCCCGCCCTACGGGGAAAGTGTGGGTTCAGTCCTTGTGGCGGTGCGGACCTGAGCGATCGACGCGGTGGAGATTCTGAGGATGCCCGAGGGTAGCGCCTGAAGCCAGGTGCCCCCGCCCGCCCCCTGTTCTGCCGTGTTGCCGCGCGGCGCGCCTGCGCGCGGTGGTCTCAGCCGGTGTTAACTCCGCCGGGATACCCGTTTGCGCCGACCGGAACGGCCCGGCGCGGGGCGAAGAAAAGGGGTGTCTCATGAACAAGGCGATTACCGAGGGCGTGGTGCTGATGCCTCCGAGTTTTGCGGAGGGGCTGGACCAGTGGTCGAGCGGCAACGGCACGCCGGGCTCGGACACATACGACGGGGCGGTGAACGCGGCACTGGTGGCGGCGGACCAGGATTTCGCCGGCTGTCTGGAGTTGCAGAAGACCGACACCACGCAAAAGCTGCGTTCCATGGGCAAGACGCCGCTGTTGCCGGGTTGCTACCTGCAGATCATCGTGCGGATCAAGGCGATGAGCGGTGCGCTGCCGACGGTGCGCATTGCCGGCTGGGCCGGCGATTCCGCGGACAATCACGTGGGCGGCGTGACCGAGACCGCGGCGGCCACCACCCTGACCAGCTATGGCGAGGTGGTGGAGCTGCGCGCCATCGTCGGCACCGGCGATCGCGGCGGGGTCGATATGGTCTGGGGCGTGGCAGCCGAATACGGGCATTTCGGACTGGACCTGACCGGGGCCAACGGCGGGGTGGTGCGCATCGACGATGTCGAGATCAACGACATCACCGGCGTGTTCCTGCGCGACATGCTGAGCCAGGTGGACGTGCGCGATTACGGTGCGCTGGGCGACGGGGTGAGCGATGACAGCGCCGCCTTTGACGCCGCCGATGCCGATGCCGACGGGCGCCGGGTGTTCGTGCCGGCGGGGGTCTATCACCTGGCTGAAACGGTGACGCTGGACTCCGAGGTGGCCTTCGAGGGCACGGTGACGATGCCCGACGACAAGATGCTGCTCTTGACCAAGAGTTTCGATCTGCCGCATTACATCGATGCCTTCGGCGACGAGGAGCTGGCCTTTCGCAAGGCGTTCCAGGCACTGCTGAACAACGCCGATCACGAGAGCCTCGACATGGGCGGGCGCAAGGTGACGGTGACCGGCCCGATCGACCTGCAGGCGGCGGTGCCCAACAAGGGCAGCTATTCCACCCGGCGGGTGGTCCGCAACGGCCAGCTGGAGGCCAGCCCGGGCGCGGCCTGGGACACCGATGTTGTCACCTCTCAGGCGAGTTACAGCCTGTCGGACCCCAAGAAGCTGACCGGGGTGAACAACGTGGCCAATGTGCCGGTTGGGGCGCTGGTCGAGGGCGTGGGCGTGGGGCGCGAGGTTTACGTGACCGACAAGAAGACCGGCGCGCAGGAGATCACCCTGAGCGGGCCGCTTTACGACGCGGTGGGCACGCAGAATTTCACCTTTCGCGATTTCAAGTACCTGCTGGATTTCAGCGGGTTCACCAACCTGAGCAAGTTCTCACTCTCGGATCTGGAGGTGCAGTGCGAGGGGGTGTGCAGCGGCATCCGGCTGGCGGTGACCGGGGTGGCGTTTCACCTGCGCGACTGTTTCATCAGCCGGCCGAAGGATCGCGGCGTGACCTCGATCGGGTCGGGCTGCCAGGGGATGCTGATCGACCGCTGCCAGTTCCTGTCGGACGAGAACGACCTGGACGTGGACGAGCGGACCAGCATCGCGATCAATGCCAATGCCAACGACGTCAAGCTGCGCAACAACCGGGCCGAGAAGTTCCGCCATTTCGCGGTGCTGGCGGGCAGCAACAACGTGGTGATGGCGAACCATTTCTTTCAGGGCGACGGGGTCTCGGGCGGGGTGCGCACCGCCGGGCTGGTGCTGAGCGCGAGCTATTGCAGCTCGACCGTGACCAGCAACTATGTCGACAATTGTTTCATCGAGTGGACCAACGAACACGACCCGAGCCCGGATTTCGTCAGCGGCTTTTCCTTTGCCGCGATGAGCATCGCCGACAACATCTTTCTCTCCGGCGACGTGGCGCCCTGGTTCAGCTATATCGTCATCAAGCCGCACGGCAGCGGGCATTACCTGAACGGCGTCAACGTGACCGGCAACATGTTCCGCAGCATCAACGGTACCATCGACCGGGCCGAGCGGGTCGATACCACCTTTTCGGATCTCGATTACACCCGGTTCAAGAACGTGACATTCGCCGGCAATACCTTTCACGCGGTCACCTACCAGGTGATGAACCCGCTGCGGCTGCGCCACAGCGAGGGCAGTGCCGCGGCGACCTGGACGGTGGAGGCGGGCGGTGAATTGCCGTTCGAGGGGCGCGCGCGCGGGGTCGACGGGATCGTGCCGCTGGCGGCAATCAAGACCGGTGGCGGCACGGTGGTGCACGATCTGCCCTATGTCCAGCTTGAACAGGGATCGAAGGGCGACAAGGTCAAGCTGGTGTGGTCCGAGGCGGTCAAGGGTGAGGTGGCGCTGAGCCTGCGCATCGACACCTGAGCCGGATCAGCCGGGCAGGCCCATGTCGGCGGCGGTCAGGCGGAAGGCCTTGCCGAAACCGCCGTTGAGGTGGCCCGCCCGGACCGTGAACAGGGCAAAACTGAAATCGGCAAAGCCGATGTAGAGCCGGGCCTTGGGGTGGTCGCGCAGGTAATGCGCGGCCAGCGCATCGTGGCCTGCGTCGCCCTTGCCGGTGAAACGGGCGTGGGCCTGGAGCGTGAGGCGCGGGTGGGTCAGCGGATCGCCCTTGGGGCCAGGCTCGCCCACCAGAAGCGAACAGGCCGGGTTGGCGCGCAGCGCGCCGGTATGGGGCGCAAGGTCGGAGATCAGTGTCAGCGGCGTGCCCTCGGGCGCGCGGCCAAAGGCGACGCGGGTCACCATCGGCGCGCCATCCGCCAGCACCACGGCCAGCGCGGCAAAGCGGGCGCTATCCAGCAGGTCGCGGGCCAGCTGGCGGGCCGCGTCGTCGGTGGGGCGGATCGGGTCGGTCATCGGGCCTGTCTAGGGCCGCGGGGGCGCACGGGCAAGCCGGTCAGAACCGGTGCCAGAGCGCGAACTTGATCCCGACGGTATCGCGGCCCGCCGATTTGCGCTCCAGCCCGACCAGCCAGGTGGTATCGTGACCGGTGTCGATCAACACCCCCGGCGCGACCGCCCAGAACAGCGGCTGGCCGGGGATATGCGCGGTCTCCAGTTGCAGGATCGGGCGGATGCGACCGGGGGCGGAGAGGCCGAGCGTGGCGTCGAGCTTGTAGATCGGGGTGCTGTTGCCGAGCCGGCGCTCATACCCGGCGTCGATGGCGTACCAGCCGGCACCGCGGCGGGTGAGGAACCCGCGACCGAGCGACAGCGTCAGCCGGTACATCGGATCCCAGGCCCCGCGCCAGTGATGACCGCCGAGCGCGGCCTCGATCGCCACCCGGGTGTGCGCAGCGGGGCGGCTGAGCGGCAGGCGGGCGAAGAGCAGCGCATGCCCGGCGACGCCCGGCCGTTCGTTGACGTCGATCCCGAGGCTGAGGCGCGGCGACAGTCCGAAATCCGCGTAGACCGACAATTCCCGGCGCGCGTCGGGATCGCCCTGCCGCAGGGTGCCGGAGACCGAAAGAAACCCGCTCCCGGTTTCGCGCATCCAGGCCCCGGCCCCGGCGGGCGGGGCGGTGCAGAGCAGGGCGAACAGCAGCGGGACGAGGCGGCGCATCGCGGGCTCCTTTCCTGGCAGGGTCGGGGAGCAAGGTTAACGAACCGTTATTCACGCTGATTCCGGATTCTCGTTGCGTTGGCGGGCGGCTGCTTTATGCTGCGATGCGGCATGAAGCGGAGGCCCGGATGGCACATGTGATCACGGTGGCGCAGCAAAAGGGCGGTTCGGGCAAGACCACGCTGGCGGTCAACCTCGCGGTCGGATTCGCCCGCGCCGGCAAGTCAGTGGCGCTGATGGATACCGATCCGCAGGGCAGCGCCGGGCGCTGGTTCATGACCCGGCTGGAGGCGCTGGAGGCGGGCGCGGGCGGCGCGCTGGCCGCGACGCCGGAGATCAGTTTCTCCACCGCCTCGGCCTGGGGGGTGAGTTACGAGCTGCGCAAGCTGTCGCAGGCGCATGACATCGTGATCATCGACACCCCGCCCAAGGCCGACAGCGATCTGCGCCCGGCGTTGCGCGCCAGCGACCTGGCGCTGGTGCCGGTGGCCTCGTCGCACCTGGATCTCTGGGCGGTCGAGATGGTGCTCTATCTCGCCACCCGCGAGGAGGTGCCGGCGATGATCGTGATGACCCGCGCGCGCCCGGGCACGCGGCTGTCCGCGGACGTGGCCGAGAAGGCCGGAGAGCTTGAGGCCGAGGTTGCCGAAACGGCGATGGCCAACCGCGTCGTCTATGCCGAGACGCTGGGGCAGGGGCGCGCGGCGCTGGAGGCGCCGAAAGGGTCGGCCCATGACGAGGTGACGCGCCTGGTGCAGGAGGTGCAGACGGCGCTTGATCGGCTGTGATAGGCTGGATTTCGGAGAAGGAGGAGACCATGCCGAGAATTTCCAAGGATGCCAGTGTTCAGACTGTCATCACCACCTTCGAGATGACGCCGGGCACCTGTCAGGATCTGCTGGATGCGCTGACCGCTGCCTATGCCGAGTTTATCTCGAATCAGCCCGGGTTTATCGCCGCCGGGTTGCATGTGAACGATGCCCAGACGCGGATCGCCAATTATTCCCAGTGGGCGCGGCGGGAGGATTTCCAGGCCATGCTGCGCACCCCTGAGATGCGCAAGCGCAACCGCGCCATCAACGAGCTGTGCAAGAGCTTTGAGCCGGTGATGTACGAGGTGGCGGCGGCCTTTGGCTGAGGCGCGCCGGTGCCGATGGGTCGGAGAATGAATTTGATTTCAATCCCGCCTGTTTTCAATACTCTGGGTCGGGACGGGTCAGCGCGCGCGGTGTCGCCGGGGTGCCGGAATGATGTGGATCAAGGCCGGTCCCCGACCGCGCGTCCAGAGTACCCGGGACGTACAGAGGAGAGACAACATGTACCACAACATCCTGATTCCGGTGTCCTTCGATGCCGACCGCGACGTGAGTGCGCCGATGAAGCTGGCCGAGATGCTGAGCACGCCGGAGGCGCAGGTGACGCTGCTGCACGTGGTCGAGCATATTCCGGGGTACGCGATTTCCTACATGCCCGAGGACTACATGGCTGAGGCGCGCCAGGCGATCCAGCAGGAACTGGAGGATATGGCGGCCAAGCTGCCGAACGCCAGGGCCGTGGTGATCGAGGGGCATTCGGGCCGGTCGATCCTGGAATGGGCCGAGATCAACAAGCCGGACCTGATCATCATCGCCTCGCACCGGCCGGGGATGCAGGATCTGCTGCTGGGCTCGACCGCGGCGCAGGTGGTGCGGCACGCGCAATGCGCGGTGCACGTTGTGCGCTGAGCCGGGTCTCGGATCTGGCAAGAAAGGGAGATTGTCATGAAAACCGCTTTGTCCATGCTGACGGCGTTGGTGCTGGCGACGCCTGCGATGGCCGATCCGGTCGGGATCACCAAGGAGGTGATGGAGGTGGCGGTGCCGTTGCCCGAGGGCGGCAGCGCCACGATCTCGCGCATTCAGGACAACGATAACAAGGTGACGGGCGACTGGGCACTGACCTCGCGCGCCTGCCCGCCGTTCTGCATTCAGCCGCATGCGCCCGCCGAGGGGGTGACGACCATCGGCGAACTGGAGCTCATCGCGATGCTGCAGGACCCGGAGGCGGTGGTTGTCGATGGCCGGGTGCGAAGCAATTTCGAGGGCGGCTCGATCCCCGGGGCGATCAACATTCCCTATACCGAGGCTGCCGACCGGCTGGGCGAGCTGGGCTGCGAGATCGATTTCGACGGCTTCGATTGCGAGAATGCCAGGCCGGTGGCGCTGTTCTGCAACGGGCCGTGGTGCGGCCAGTCGCCTGCCGCCGCGCGGCGGATGATCGAGGCGGGCTACCCGGCCGACAAGATCCACTATTACCGTGGCGGCATGCAGGTCTGGCGGATGCTGGGGTTGACGGTGACGCAGTAACCGCGACCCGGCAGGGTGACAGCCGCCTGCGTTTCGGGACCGGGGGGCGATGGCCCTTCCCGGGTTTTGCTGGCGCGGCGCGCTGACCGGCCTTGGATTCCCGGGGCCTTGATTTCATTGGATTTTCCGGGGCAGCGGGGTTTCCCTCAGCCGGCGGCACGCTGTGGATAATTCCGGCTCGCGGTCCGTCCGGTACATAAAGAATACAATCTAACCACTGGAAATCAAAAGGTCTTCCTTTGTCGGGCCGGTTTTGTTAATCTTCAAAAAAACAAGAGCAAGGCAGGCAAACAGGCAAATGGAAACGGGCTTTCGTGGCACGTTCGTCATTTCCTGGTCGCAGACAGAGATCGACGGGCTCGATGACCCGCCGGTGAGGGCGCTCAACACGGGCGCGGCATGGTCCTGGCGCGGCGATATCGTGCGCGTGGATGGGCCGAACGGGCTGTTGCGGCTGGGCGGGGCGGACGGAGAGACCGAGATACGCAAACGCGCGGCCCGCACGGTGCGGCGCCTCGTAGGTGCAGCGGTGCGCAATACCACTGACTTGTCGGTCGTCGATGTCGATGATCCGCTGATGGAGCGGTTCTTCGTCGTCACCGACGGCGCGCGCAGCTATAGCGTGACGGTGATCGAGGCCGGGCCGGGGCGCCGGCCGCTGCTGATGTTCCTGAACGAGATGCCGCCGCGCCATACCGACCTTTGGGTGGTGCGCCACAGCCTGTCCGACCAGGCGCCGCGCCAGGTGGACGAGACCCGTGGCGGGGTCATCTGTTTCACCCCCGGAACCCGGCTGGAAACGCCCCGGGGGGTGCGCCCGGTCGAGCAATTGCGCGAGGGCGACCTGGTGCAGACCCGCGACAGCGGCGCCCAGCCGGTGCTCTGGATCGGCAGCCGGCGGATCACCGGGGCGCGGCTGGAGGTGACGCCGCAGCTCCGCCCGGTGCGCCTGTGCGCCGGCGCGCTGGGGATCGAACGCCCCGATCAGTCGCTGCTGGTCTCGCCCGAACACCGGATGCTGGTGCGGGGAAGGGCAGCGCAGGCGCTGTTCAATACCGACGAGGTGCTGGTGGCCGCGCGCGATCTGGTCAACGGCACCACGGTGATCGAGGATCACGCGGTGCGCGAGGTGACTTACGTGCACCTGCTGCTGCCCAACCACGAGATCCTGACCGCGAACGGCGTGGAAACCGAGAGCTTTCACCCCGCCAACGCCGACCTGGGCACGCTGGGCGCGGCCGACCGCGCGCGCCTGTCGGGGCATCTGCCGGAACTGGAGGCCGATCCGCATCTGTACGGCCCCTTCGCGCGGCGCAACCTCAGCCGGTCGGAGGCCGCGATCCTGATGCACGAGGCGGCGTAGAGGCCCCCGGCCCGCCTTGCCGGGGGGGTGCCGTGCGCGGAATGCCACATGCCGGCGCGCCGGCAGGCCATCGGCGGCCACCCCGGCGCCGGATCGCACTGTCAGGAAATCAGGGGGTCTGCCCCGGTCCCTTCTCGCGCAGCACCCGCACGACGCCGGCCCGGCCACCCCGCGCCAGTCGCTGGAATCGGCGGTGGTCGAGCCCGTCGAAAACCTCTTTCACACCCGACCAGTGTTCATCGAGATCGTCGAGGAACAGCAATCCGCCGGGACGGATCAGCCGGGACAACCTGTCGATTTCCCGGCGCAGGTATCCGCTGTTGTGGTTGCCGTCGATCAGCGCGAAATCGAACCGGGTGCCGACCTTCGCGAGATTGGCCAGCACATGCGCCGCGCCGAAACCGTAATAGCTGGCGAATTTCGTGGTTCCGGCGTTTCTGTTGCTGATGTCGGCAATGCCGGTGCGCTCCAGCGTGAACCCTGTCAGCGGTAGCCAGTTGTCCAGAAGGTCGTATCGCGCCATCAGGCCCGTGACGAGATCCTTGGGGTTGTCCATCCCACGATGGGGCGCGTTGGGGTCGATGCTCATCACGACGGACCCGGCGTGAACGTTGCGCGCGGCATCGGTCAGGTGGGCCAGCGACAGCCCGACGAAATCGCCGATATGCAGGCCGCGTAGCGGACGCCCCTCCTTGCGCAGCCCGGTCAGATACTTCGCGACGAAGTCCAGTTCTTCCTTGGGCATGCTGCCCTGTACGACGTCCTTGGCACTGCCCCGGATAACGCCCGGGCCTTTGCGCAGGGACGCTTGCAGGAACTGCACCGCGTCCTCGTAGCTGAAGTCCCGGCGCTCAAAGTCCCGGTCCCGCTGTTTCCAGCGGTCGGGCGCATAGCGTCGGCTACCGCCCCAGACCAGCGGCCAGGTGGTGCGCTCCGGCACGCGGCCGGTAACACGTCCGAACATCCGCGCGCCCCAAATCAGGAACTTGAGCCTGTACGCTCGATCAGAAAAAGTACTTTGTTCCATGATCTTCCACCCGTCCTGCATCGCTGGCGCCCGCCGTGCCCCGCCGTCTCGACCCTCAACCCCTGCCATGTCGCGCGAAGGTTATCAATCCTGTTGGTGAGGACCACCGCCATCTCCGGCAAACCTCTGGGCGTTCGCCGGGATCCTTTGAGCAGCCATGCGTCCGGCGCGGAGGCGGCCGCAACTGAAGACGGGTGCATCGGCATCACGAAAAGCCGACGGACCGCTGTTGACTCCTCCCGCGCCGCCTATATAAGCGCGGCTTCATTGGTGTTGGTGGCCCCCGCAAGGGGACGCCTGTCGGGCTTCGGCCAGAGGACAACGCCCTTCACATCGTCAGAAGGAGATCAGCCGTGACCAAACGCACGTCTGCCAAGTACAAGATCGACCGCCGCATGGGCGAAAACATCTGGGGCCGCCCCAAGTCGCCGGTCAACCGCCGCGAATACGGCCCCGGCCAGCACGGCCAGCGCCGCAAGGGCAAGCTTTCGGATTTCGGCATCCAGCTGCGCGCCAAGCAGAAGCTCAAGGGCTACTATGGCGACCTGACCGAAAAGCAGTTCCGCCGCATCTTCGCCGAGGCCGAGCGGGTCAAGGGCGACACCGGTGAAAACCTGGTCGGCCTGCTGGAGCGTCGCCTCGACGCGGTGGTCTACCGCGCCAAGTTCGTGCCCACCGTCTTTGCCGCGCGCCAGTTCGTGAACCATGGCCATGTGCTGGTCAACGGCAAGCGCGTGAACATCCCCTCTTACCGCGTGAAAGAGGGCGATGTCGTCGAGGTCCGCGAGAAGTCCAAGCAGATGGCGGCGATCCTCGAAGCCACCCAGCTGCCCGAGCGCGACGTGCCCGATTATATCGACGTCGACCACTCCAAATTGACCGCGACCTTCGTGCGCATGCCCAACCTTGGCGATGTGCCTTATCCGGTGATGATGGAACCGCATCTGGTCATCGAATTCTACGCGCAGAACTGATCCGGGCGGTCCGGTTTTCCGGGCCTTCCGCATCTTTCTGCCAAACCATGCGAAGCCGCCCCGACGGGGCGGCTTTTGTCGTTGTGGCTCACAGCGGCAGCGGCCGGCCCTCGGCGATTGCCTCCATCGCGAAATAGGAGGTCACGCTGTCCAGTTCGACGCCCTCGATCAGCCGCCGGTATACCCGGTCATAGCTGGCCATGTCCTGCGTCACCACCTTGAGCTGGTAGTCGTAATCGCCCCCGATGCGGTGGAAATCCACCACCTCCGGTATCGTCAGCACGTGCCGGCGAAAGGTCTGCAGCCAGTCGGCCGAATGGTGACGTGTGCGCAGCATGACGAAGACCACGAGATCCAGCCCCAGCCCCTGCCGGTTCACCCGCGCGGTGCTGCCCTGAAGGATGCCGCGCGCGGTCAGCTGCTTCAGCCGCCGCCAGCAGGCGTTCTGCGAAATGCCCACCCGGTCGGCAAGGTCGCGTTGCGACAGGCCCGCGTCGGCCTGAAGCGCCCGAAGCAAGGCGCGGTCGATATGATCGGTATTTCCCGGCATTTCAGATCATATGACACAAATATTTT
>Ga0070728_10005092_pt1 | contig 13208 bp, 10 predicted proteins | sample tdDd471_FD_66723 | JGI IMG/M metagenome (GOLD analysis project Ga0070728, IMG submission 66723) | Marine sediment microbial communities from the Atlantic coast under amendment with organic carbon and nitrate - tdDd47.1 | ecosystem: Environmental > Aquatic > Marine > Coastal > Sediment | place...
ATAAAGATAATTTACCGAGTCCGGGATATATTCCTGTGCAGTGGCAACTGGCACTCGAAGTCTGTCATCAATTTTTAAAAGCAGTAGGTTATAAAATTGAACCAGATGGCAAAAATGCCAACGGGGTTATCCATTTACAAGAAAGTCCATACAGTGTTTCGGCACAACTCCATGATTTGTATGTGATTTATCATCTCGATGAAATCACTACCTTATGGTCACGGAAAAATCCACATGAGATTAATGAGACTGGTCCGTGGCATGTTTTCCCGAAGGATTTGAAATTCCTGAGTGATAATGCCAATCGTGCCAAAAAAGTGGCTGTGCATAAGGTTAAGGAAACCTTGGTGAATATGGTGGAAGGTGCGATGCTTAGCCGACGTGAGGAAACAGGTGATGCCACCCGTTACTTCCCATCACATAGTCGTGAGTATGTGGAAAGTGTATTTGAAAATGATACGGCGACATGGGATGATGAGGTTTGCTTGCTGACAGCGCGTACTGCTTTATTGATGCCGTCCCATGCTTCGCGTGAATCTGAACTATATATCTCGACCTTGCCAGCAACGGATACGACGAGTGTACCGTATTTGAGTTATTGGATTGCATTTGAGCGCATGATTGAATTTGTCGCGGAAGTGCAGGTTTTGGCACAATTATTAGAACGCGATAGCCTGACGATTTCGCAAGAATTTGTAGACCGTTTACGTGATATTCGTCATGGGATGTTACAGGGTACATTGGATGTTAAACCGAGTGAGTTAACGGAACATATTGAAGAATCAGCGAACCTTGTGCGCTTAGTTGCAGTCTGCCAAAGTCTGAGTACGCCCCATGTATGGAGTCGAGCAGAATATGCGGTGGACAAAGCCGAGCGATTGATTCAAGAGATGCGAATTGCACGCTTCCTCGATCATGCAGAACGGAATGTATCGAGTTTGACGCACTTTGTCGATCACATTGACGAGCTCTATATTGCAGAGCAATCAGAACGCAGTAACGAAAGTACCAACCGTGTCTCGACGTTATTGGGTGTAGTTTCGTTGAGTGTGATTCTGTTTTCATTGCCGTCATTCTGGCGCGATAGCCAAGAATTGCAACCTAATCTATTGATAAATGGTTATCTAACCCCTGATTTTGTGTCTTTGATTGCTTTAGGCGGAAGTGCTTTGGCGATTGCGATGGGGGTGATGTCAATACTATTGATTATTCATACGCTATTACGTCGTCGGGGTCGTAAACGGCGCTTGCGGTTGCGCTCAATTTTGCCTGAAAATCTACTATCTTAATTCTGTAATCCATTAATTTAATATCAAATTAGTATTTATGCTATAATGACCAAAGCTGTTTTGATGGTATAGGATATGATGATGTTATGTTACCGATTAAAACGATTTTGCTTTTAAATGACGACCTAAAGATTCAAGATTATATCTATGCTGTCTTACAAGCCGTTCAAGAACAGAATTGGGAACTCGTCACCTATACAGATTATGATGAGGCTTCGCAGGAACTCGCTTCAAATCGTTTTGATCTTTGCTTGGTAGGATATAATCTTCAGGATGCTCAAGATCGGACGGGCATTTCCTTTATACAGGATCATGTTTCGCAACATCCTTTTTTACCTTTCATTGTTCTTACCGATACTGATGAACAGATTGACGAGCTTCAGACGATTCGGGCTGGGGCAGTTGATTATATAGAAAAACAGAATCTTAAACCGCATGTTTTTAGACATTCTGTGCGTTATGCGTTAAGGCGGGTTGAGACAATCAAAGAGTTAACGGTGTTATATCAGCAATCGTTAATCACGAATCAGCTACGGATTGAAATGATGCAACTTGCCTCACATGACATCAAGAACCCACTTACAACTATGTTTATATCGCTTGATATTCTTAAACGACAACCCGAATTTAAAGAAAATGAGATTGCATCAAAGCATTTTACTCGTTTATATAGTGCGGCATCTACGATTAAAGTAATTACCGAAGATATTTTATCGCTGGAACAATTTAATGATACCAAGAACTTTAAAGAGACCAATATTACAGCACTCATAAAAAGTGTGATAAGAGAAATTCTTATCCAAGATAAACTCGGTAGCAAACAGCTTGAATATACGCCTGCCCAGCAGTTACCTCAAGTGATGGCTATCCCCGGTCTTATTCGAGAAGTCCTCTATAATTTGATGTTTAATGCTATTAAATACACTCCAAAAGATGGCCATATCAAGATTAAGACCCATCAAGAATCGGATATGGTTCGGGTGACGGTTACTGACAATGGCTTTGGCATTCCCAAACATGAACAAGATAAATTGTTCCAGCCATACTCAAGAGTTGTTACTGATGAGACCCGCCAAATAGAGGGGTCTGGGATGGGATTATATCTTGTCAAGCAAATCATCGAACATCATAACGGTACAGTCTATGTTGATAGCAAATATGGTAAAGGTAGCACATTTGGTTTTGCGTTACCCTGTCGGACATGAACCGAACAATCTACTGTCGTATTATTTGACAATTCCTATTAAAATATATGCCTTGAGATGACCCTATAGCAAAAAAGGAATGCGCCCTATGCGTGAAATCACCGTTGCGATTGTTCAGATGAAACCCAAACTTGGTGAACCCGAAGAAAACCTTGTTAAGATGTCTGATATGATTGCTAAAATTGCATCCCAGCAAAAGGTTGATCTGCTGGTTTTCCCTGAATTGATTACAAGTGGGAACGAGCTTGGTGTTCGCTTTACAGATATTGCTCAACGTGTTCCTGGTCCGACCATCAACTTGATTGCTCAACGTGCCAATGATTATGGTGTGTTTGTGGCCTTTGGGATGGTGACCAAAGAAAAAGTTGAGAGTGTGTTATATAACTCTGCAATTTTAGTAGGACCCGATGGTGATCTGATTGAAGTCTATAATAAGACCCACCTCCGTGGTGAAGAACGGATGGCATTCCGCGAAGGCTTTAAATTGCCAGTTGCCGAGACTGAAATCGGTAATATTGGGTTGATGCTTGGATATGACCTCGCTTATCCTGAAGTTGCTCGTAGTTTGGCATTAGAAGGCGCAGACCTTATTTGCTGTATGGCAAACTGGGAAGCAACCCATATTGATGAATGGAAAACTTATACACGCGCCCGTGCTTATGAAAACTCGGTCTATATCGTCGGTGCGAACCGTGTTGGTGAAGATGTCACATTGACCTTTGGCGGTGAGAGCATGGTTGTTGGTCCTCGTGGTCAAATTTATGCGTCAATGATTGATGAAACTGATCCCGATACGGGGGAACCATTGGAAGGGTTTGCTGTGGCACGGATCGATTTGGATGAAGTTCGCAAAAACCGCGAAGAATTTCAATTTATCCAGACTCGTCAGCCCGCCGTTTATCGGTCAATTGTGAAGAAATATTAGACCCCTCCCTAAATCCCTCCCCAGTTCGTTGGAGAGGGACTTTGATTCTCGTTTGGATTAAAATATTTAAAAGGTTTTCGTGTGCAAACTGCCCCTAAACTGCTTTATGTGGTCAATATCCCACGTTTTTTTGTGACACATCGCTTACCCCTTGCTCTAGCGGCACAACAAGCTGGCTTTGAAGTCCATGTCGCTACATCCGATCTTGACCAAGACAATATCCAGCGCATTATCGAAAGTGGTTTGTCATTCCATCCCCTTCCACTGAGCCAACACGGGACAAGTCCCCTGACGGAGTTGAAGACGATTAATGCAATTCGGAAACTCTATAAACAGTTGAAGCCCGACTTAATCCATCATGTGAGTATCAAACCTGTGATTTATGGTGGGATTGCCGCGAAATTGACGGGACGTAAAGCCGTAGTGGGTGCTATGAGTGGATTAGGCTATGTCTTTATCGGCAAAGGGTTAAAGCCCTTTATCTTACGGCAAATCGTGCGTCCTGCCCTTAAACTTGCCTTGACTGGTGAATATACTCGCATGGTTTTCCAGAATCCTGATGACCGTCAGTTGTTCATTGATCGCGGGTTAGTCAATCCGTCGACTGGGATTTTGATACGGGGTTCGGGGGTTGATGAAACCTATTTTGCGCCTCAACCAGAACCCACTGATGGATTACCGATGGTGTTATTTGCAGGTCGTCTATTATGGCAAAAAGGGGTGGGACAATTTGCAGAGGTCGCCCGTCGATTACAAGGACAAGCCCGTTTTGTAGTAGTGGGTTATGAAGAAGCGACCAGTCCATTAAATGTGCCGACTTCTCAACTGGAAGCATGGCAAAATGAAGGGCTGATTGAATGGTGGGGCAAGCGCGATGATATGCCCGATGTTTACGCCCAAGCCAATATTGTATGCCTGCCTTCTACATATGGTGAAGGTGTGCCAAAAGTCCTGATTGAAGCATCATCTTGTGAGCGCGCAAGCGTCACAACTGATACCGCAGGCTGTCGTGAAATTATCAAACATGGTGTGAATGGCTTGCTTGTGCCACCTAACGACATGGATGCGCTGACCTCCGCTGTCGAACACCTCATCCATCACCCCCAAGATCGCCAGCAGATGGGCAAAAACGGACGCGAACTTGTCCTCAATGATTACACATTCAAGCAAGTCGCCGACGAAACATTTACGCTCTATCGTGTGCTGTTGAATAGTTAGTTGTCTATTCACCTGTAATTTAAAGCCAAATCCAAATATTCAGCCCCATCCATTAAATTCTATATTGAGTGACTACTAGTATGAGAGATTTGTTTAGATGCGGCTTTGGGGAAGGGGTGCAGAAGCGTTATGAATTCAACTGCACCTAAATCGAAAATATTAGACAGTGACTTTATTATCTTCTGTATTGACAGTGACTAGGTAGCCTTGTCGTAATAGGCGGACACCGGGCATATGTGACGCAAGCATCTGAACCGTTTCCTGTAGGCTACCAGTTCGGCGTGCATCTTCGATAGCATGTTGACTATCCCAATAGGTGATAATTTGCGCGGCTTGCGGATCATCAATGGCTTCCAACAGGTTTGCCATCACGAACCCGTCACGATATTGTACATTTCTAAAATACTGACTCTGGACGATTTCACGGAATTCATCCATTTTACCAATAGGGACGGATAAATTAGTGACTTGTGCGTACATTGTTTACCCTCCAATTCAACATAACAATTCAAATTACTTCTACTCTTATTTTATTCAAATATTCGTGTGAATAGGATTAGAAAAATAAGTTAATCGTTTATTGTTTAGAAACTGTAACGTCAAAGTTTATGGAAAATTATAGCTTACGAATATGTTGATGGTAAATTTGATAGCGTATAATAGATTATGTAATCTAAGTTTTGTTTAAATGTGAAATTGGCTTTAGATTGCCAATTCGATTTTATACAAACTTGTCTAAGGTTGTGGTGTTTGGTTATTGGTAAATGCAAACTGACATATTTTTACGAATAACCAACAACTAAAAACTAAGAACGTTTGAAATGACATGCTCTAAATTTAAGCAATGTTATCCAAAACTGATGTCAAATAAATTTGATGGAGTGGTATATGTTTAAACCTAAAGATGGTAAAGATAATCAATTACTGATTGGGGTTGGTCTTGGCGCAGGTTTGGGATTGGGACTTGGGGTATTTAATGGAGAACCCTTATTAAGTTTAGCGCTGGGTGTTGTGTTTGGTGTAATCATCGGATTGGTAATGAATAAATTGTAATCTGCCAAACAAGGGCACATGTCATGCCCCTGTTGCTCTAGCCCATCTTATTCAACTATTAGCGATCCAATACCGCCATCAAAGTTTAGGGTGATTGTATTTTCGGCTTGATCGAATCCTTCTGTTTGCCATGTGCCATCTTCACCAATGAATCCGTCTTCACCATCAACCTGAATCAGATACGATGGCAAGTCTGTATTGCCAATTCCAGTAGAAGCTATGACTTGTACGGCTGTATCCTCTGGAATATCGACTTTGGCTTCACCTATACCACCACTAATATCGACAGTATAACTTTGTTGTGGGACGGGTAATTTGATATTCAGCGAGCCAATCCCCATATCTAAATCAAGATCGGTTAGATTAAAATCCTCCAAGTTCATCTCAATCTGACCGACCCCGCCTTCAAAATCAAGGGCAAGTTGTGCGGCAGGATTGAGGTTGATTGCCCATCCAGAATTTTCTTCATCGCCTAAATCAAATCCAAAATTGAATAGCACGTCTTGTTCACCTATGGTGACAGATTTAGTTGTATCATAAACATCTAGGTCAAGCTCAAGTTCACCAAAATGCCACAGGTCAGCTTCTATCAGGTTATTAGAGTCAATCAGTGGATTAATGGTTACGCTATCCATTCCAGCCTCAATATTAAGGTTTAGTACCTCTGCACCATCACGCGGAACATCATATAATGTTTGCTTACGTTCTGCGCTTGCACCGAGCCCAATCGAGGGACCGATATACATAATCGCTAGCATCAATCCAACAAATGCCAACCCAATGGTTGCGCCACGACTCGGTGATTTTCGCCCAAAGAGGATGTCAATCCCGATGACAATGAGCAAGAGGGGCCATAATTGGAGAGCGACTGCAATATTCGCGGCTGTGAAAACGCCAATATTCACTAAAAACCAAGCTGTTCCGACTCCAATTAATATCATGGGCCAAAATAAAGATTGATACCGTCGCCGATGTTTACGTTTTTCTGGTTGTTCCACTTGTATTCTCCTAAAGGTAAGTTGTCGTATCTACCTTGTATACGTAGATGATAAGGAGATGTTTCGTATATAGCTAATTTTTCTATAACTTTTACATATCGTAAGGATCAAGGCGTGTTGTATATTGCGGTGACGGTGGGGGGAATACCGGCACAGGCAGGAGGCCCTTCTGGGGGATACGTCCATGTTTGCGGAATATCAGCACGTTTTGTCATATCAAGGAATTCATGGTAGATCGTCAATAATGCCTGACAATCCCCTGTAATTTCAGCAGACTGCCCTTGTAAATACCAACACTCAAAGCGTCGATCTGGGATGGGTACATCTTGTTTGACTTGTAGGGTTGAGCATTGATGAAAAGATGCTTGTGCTTTGTCCAGATTACCGCGCAAGAAATATTCATGCCCTAATTTATACCAACCGTCCGACCATTCGGGGGCAAGCTGAGTGACTTCCTCACAATATCGGATTGCTACATCCCGTTCTTGTAAATTGCTGGATAACTCGCACAATCGAAACCGCACTTTGGCGTTATCTTCATCAAATGCTATGATCTGAAAATAAGATACGGTAGCTTGATCGGTGTTGCCCAATTGGATGGCATATAAGGCACGTTCAAAATGTAAAGGGATCAACTTGTGATTAAACTCTATCGCACGGTTGATACTTAGTAGGGCGTTTTCATATTGTCCGACATTGCTGTAAGCGTTGGCTAACGTACGGTAACTTTCTACCTGTTCTTGTTGATATTGATTGGCTAATGAGACAGCGACATTGGCTTCCCGTAAGGATGCCTCAAAAATCCCCTGTGAGCGATACGACATCGACAATACAATCCGTGCCATGATATTTTCTGGTGATTGATCGATGACACGTAATGCCTTACGCCCGGCTTCGTCTGAACGATTGTTGGCTTGTAACGCATAAGCATGAATTGCTTGAATGTCTAAACTACGAGGGAAACTGGCTAACCCCTGTCCACTAATTTCTAGTGCCCGTAGCCGATTGTTTTCACCGTCGAAGTCGCTATAACTTTGATAAATCAGGGCACGGACAAGTAAGAGAATAACCTGCTCTTGTGTTGGGCTTTCCCTCAAAAGTTGATTGGCGTATTCGATGCTTGTGGTTAGGTTGCCACTTTCAAATGCAGATCGTGCGCTTTGTAAATTGATCTGTGTATCTTGTGTGCGGTTTAGATTGATCCATTGACCAATCCAGTTACGTCCAAATGCAACCACCGACACAGCAACACCTATCAAGATGAAAAATGGTAAGCAACCACTTCCTCGTCTGGAACGTCGTGTAAATTGATGCGATTGATTCCGTGAAATTCGCATAAGGATTATATTAAGTTTCGGTCAATCAATAAGTCTTTATAGAGTGTACCCGATTGACTACAACTTTGCCTTAAGTTGGGAAAAATGTACTAGGGAAAATCTTAATATTCACCCGCCGCAATGTGTGCCTGCCGAATAGGACGTGGTAAACGGTATTTTGGGGTACATGCTAGAATCAGTTGAACGGCACTATCAATATCAGCACGGTGCCCCACAGAGATATACACTGGCTTGACCTTCGCACGGGTACGCAATACCACACCAAGTTGATCACCTTTGTACATCAGTTTGCTATAACTGCCTTGCTCAAGGGCTGGCTCATCATAGTCCCCAATGAAATGCGTCTTACCGCAGCCAATAGTTGGTTTATCGAGCCATAACCCCATATGCGCGGCAATGCCTATCTTACGCGGATGAATTTGTCCCATGCCATCAAATACAAACACATCAGGGACATTTTCCAGTTGGATGAAGGCCTCTTCTAAAACAGGTCCTTCGCGGAAGGTCAGCAACCCCGGAATATATGGGTAACTGGTAGGCAATTTGGCGCGTACAGTTTCGATGATGTCAAGCTCAGGGTAGGTCATGACCACAACCGCAGACTGTGAAATATTATTCTTCACGCTGACATCCACCCCAGCGATTGTTTTGACGTTTTTAAGGTCAATTGGTGTATCATTTATGAGCTGACTCGCAAGATCGTTTTGGAGGATAATTGCGTCTTTAGGGTTTAAATCCCAATTGTGTAGATGTTTGATTTTCATTGATTTTCCCGTTTCCTGAATGTACTACCAGATATGAGTATCAAGATAGAATGGATTCACCTCAAAGTTTTTGCGTTGTGTTCGTGCTTGTTCCGATAAGAACAACATCATAATCCAACCATCGTCGTCAATGGGATTATCTGGCTCACCACTTAAGACTCGTATGTTAGGTGTATGTTCCCATCCATGCTCAGCATAGAAGTGTTCCAGATGAGGTGCTGTTTGTAACAGCGCGAGGTCAGCTTCTGTATCATCTTGAATGTAGCGTGTCGCATTGGAAATAACTTGTCGTCCGTATCCTTGTTTACGATAACTCGGATAAGTCAAGACCATACCAAGACCGTATGTTTTATAAGATTGCCCCTTAAATTGAATCATCTTCCATAACACAGTCGCTGAACTCACCAGCAATTGATCATCTGCAATCAGAAAATAGGTTGGATGCCATTTGGCAGGATGTAGGGGTAATCCAAAGTGTGTAATATCTTGGTGCCATTGCATTCTTGCAAAGTCGAGCATTTGCCAGATGAAATGGGTAGGTAAGTCTTCTGCAGAATATTGAAGGACGTTATGAGTCACTGGCGTTATAACCTATGCTGAGAGGATGATATTAAAGGGACGCACAGGGTACGCCCCAATTAAAAATTACATTTCGAGGTAATCGCGCAATTGACGGGAGCGGGTTGGATGACGCAGTTTACGCAGTGCCTTGGCTTCAATCTGGCGGATACGCTCGCGGGTTACACCGAAGTGTCGCCCGACTTCTTCTAAGGTATGATCTTGACCGTCGATCAAGCCGAAGCGCATTTCCAGCACTTGACGTTCACGCTCACTCAAAACACCTAGTGCGGCACGAATTTGTTCTTTGAGCAATTGACGGCTAGCGGCATCAACCGGACCGGGTACATTATCATCTGGAATGAAGTCACCGAGTTGACTGCTATCTTCTTGACCGATTGGCATATCAAGGCTCATTGGCTCTTGGCTGATCCGCATGATTTTACGGACTTTTTGCGCGGCACGACGGAGCTTACGGTTTAGACTTGGGTCAAGTGGTGCACCTTCGCGGCGGAGTAGCTTGATAGCTTCGCGCTCATCATCGGTGAGGAAGTCCATTTCCAGTGCGATTTGTTCAGCATTGGGTTCTGCACCTAGTTTTTGCAATAGCTCACGCTGAACACGCATCAAACGGTTAATCGTCTCGACCATATGCACCGGAATACGGATGGTCCGTGCTTGGTCGGCAATGGCACGGCTGATGGCTTGGCGAATCCACCATGTTGCATAGGTGCTGAATTTATACCCTTTGGTATGGTCAAATTTATTGACTGCTCGTAATAGCCCAATATTGCCTTCTTGAATCAGGTCAAGGAAGCTAATGCCACGCCCCATATACCGCTTTGCGACACTAACAACTAATCTCAGATTGGCGCGGGTGAGGTCTTCAGTTGCTAATGTTGCTTGAATTTCGACCTTCTCTTGTTGCTCTTTTGCCATTTCTATAGGATCGACCATTTCTTCGAGCCATGCATCGAATTCCTCAAATGCGGGTAGTTGGTTATTTTCGCGGAAATGTGCTCGCATCTGCATCTGATGTTCAATTGGGAATAAATAAAGGGCATGAATAATCTCAAAGAACAATTTGGCGACAGTTGTCCAATTATCGTCGCGTCCCCAATTTTCTTGATTCAAATATTGACGAATATAGGAATCGTCTTCTGTATCCCAATTACTACTAATCGACTGTACTTCATCAACAACCTTGCGGAAGTCTGGTGGTTCAACTTTGAATTTTTCAACGGCTTTACCGAGAGCTTCCCAATTGGCACGCATTTTCTTGTATGCAAATCGCTCAACATCAAGCTGGTTTGGTTGGCGTTGGACAGTCTCTGGATTATCAAGACTCATTAATTCGTCGCGTAGGGCTTCCAATTGATATTCTGCGGCGATTTGGGTACTGAGCCACATCTCGCGGTTAGAATTTAAGAGCGGAACTTGTCCGATTTCTTTAAGATACATACGCACAGGATCATCAGACAATGGCAAGTTTTCATAGGCGGCGACATCATCAGAATCGTCGTCTTCGTCTTCGTCTTCATCGTCGTCAAAGCTGTCATCATCTTCATCAAATGAATCGTCGAAGTCGTCACCGACGCTATCATCACTGCTTTCTAACATACCATCATCTTCGACAGCATCTTCATTATCATCAAATTCGTCAAACTCACGGATCTTCTTATTTTTAGCCATCATCCAACCATTTCTCTAATTCACGGAGTGATGTTCTGTCACTAAATTAACTGACTGCTCGATCAATACGGGCTTTTGCAGTCATTGATAACATAATTTTCTCATTCAGGCTATTGTTATGTTCAGGATCATTGTCACCTGATGTTTGTGCTTCTTGCTGTAAATATTGCATTTCAATGCGTTCTTGTTGAAGTCGCTCTTGGCGTAATCGGAGTGCTTTGCTAACCAATTCTTCTTGCACGTCTACGTTGAGCCGTCCAAATTTGGTCATACTTTTGACAATATCATGGAGGTCTCCCTTATGGCGATGTTGGATACGTCCTAAAATGTTCTCGGTATCTTCTTTAAATAACGCCTCAAAATCAGGGATGAGTTCTTCACCGATTGTTGCGCGCACATAATCAAGTGGTTCCATATCATCTTGTGTGATGGATTCTTGGAAACAAATCATCAAAATTCGATATTGGCTCTGAGAAAAATCATCAATGCCTAAATCACATAAAGGTCCTTCAAGGAGTCGCTCATTATTGCCAGCAAGCTCTCGCAGTTTACGATTCGCCTGAAAGAGTAGGTTGGGATTTTTCATAAGTAAACTCAGGCAATATCCCTCCATTGCCCGATCTTGTTTGATAAATGCAGATGACTGAGGCGGTGCAATAACTTGTTGGGTGTGTCCATTTTGCTCTGATGCTATCCCCTGACCATCCATGAATTCAGGTGGCATGATGTCATAATCTTCATTATCCCAATATTCAGGTGGCAAATCATCGGGATAATCCATCGGTGGTGGCATGTCGTTTTGTGAGGGTGGCGTTGGTGTGGATTGACGCGGTGGTTGCGTGATTTCAATCTGCCACTGTTCTTTTGCCCATGCCAATAAGTCACGTTCATTGATTCTTAAACGCATAGCTAATTTTTGGATATTGTCTTGCTTATATAAGTTGTTTTCCGATGTCATCAGAATCGGCAAGACACGATTAGCCACTGCCTGACGTTCTTGTAATGATGCATTCGATTGCAAATTAGCTGTCTCTACATCAATCACAAAATCAGCAACAGGTCGGGCATTATCGACCAGTGCTTGCCAGTCGTCAGGGGTTTCTCGCAAGAAATCGTCAGGGTCTTTGCCGGATGAGATTTGTAGCACTCGTATATCTACTTCGAGCTTACCCGCAAAATCTTTGGCTAAGGTCTGGCGTGCAACTTCTAAACTACGGCGGGTGGCGTTTTGACCTGCTTCATCAGCATCGAGGGCTAAGACGATTTTTTTTGCATAGCGTGGGGCAACAAGTTTGACTTGTGTCTCAGTCATGGCAGTCCCCATCTGCGCCACAACGTTATGATAACCTGCTTGATAGGCTTGAATGGCATCCATGTAGCCTTCAACGATTACAACCGTTTCGGTGTCGCGTATTTCTTTTTTGCCGGTATCAAGGCCAAAAAGGATTCTGCTTTTGTCGAAGACAGGTGTCTGTGGTGAATTTAAGTATTTGGGGGTGTCTTCTGGATCAAGGATACGTCCACCAAATCCAACTACCCGACCGCGTTCATCACGAATCGGAATCATCAGACGATTGCGGAAACGATCATACACTCGACCTTTTTCACTCCGAATCACCAACCCAACTTCGATCAGTTCGTCTTCGGAATAACCCAATTCGGTCAAGGCATTTAACATATTTTGCCAGCCATCTGCCGCATATCCAATTTTGAAAGTGTCGATGGTCTCACGGGTAAAGCCACGTTTATCCATCGCATAAGCGAGGACTTCACGGGATTCATCATGAAAAAGATAATCATAATAAAAGTCGGCGGCGGTGGTTAAGATACCTCGTAGGCGATCAAGATGATCATCATGCGATTTTTGTTCTGGGGTTTGCTTACGGACTTCAACACCTGCTTGTTGTCCTAATTCACGTAAGGCTTCTTTAAAATCCCACCCATTCATTTTTTGGGCGAAAGTGAATAAATCGCCGCCTTCGGCACATGCACCAAAACAACGCCATGTTTGGTTGACGGGATTAACCATAAAGGATGGAGATTTTTCGTTATGAAATGGGCAACAGGCTTTATAATTACGTCCCGCTTTTTTGAGTGATGGGACGTAACGTTGTACATAATTTACAATGTCAATGCGTGACTTAATCTCATCGGTCACGGACATAATTG
>Ga0070728_10005094_pt1 | contig 13201 bp, 9 predicted proteins | sample tdDd471_FD_66723 | JGI IMG/M metagenome (GOLD analysis project Ga0070728, IMG submission 66723) | Marine sediment microbial communities from the Atlantic coast under amendment with organic carbon and nitrate - tdDd47.1 | ecosystem: Environmental > Aquatic > Marine > Coastal > Sediment | place...
TTCTTTTTGGGCATGGCGCTTACTGCCTTTCCAAAACAGCGGCACCAGCAGGAACAACAACCCGGTAGAGGACGAAAGGGCTGAGAACAAAAAGAGCTGTGCAACCATCGGGGTATTCCAGAACGGTCGAGCTGGAATCGCACCGAGAAGAATCCCCGTATAAATACCAACAGCGACGCCGAGCGGAATGGCGAGAAACGCCAAAATATCGCGTAAGGAACTGTACCACTCCGGACTATTCGGATAAGGGTTATCCATCAATCCAACTACGTTGTTCCCGCTCTCATCCATTTCATTGAGAGGCTCATTCCAATCGGCTAACTTGAGCAAAGCACCCGAAAACAGCTTGAAACGTGCAAAAAACCGTGCCCAATTCGGGGGAAGATGAGTCAAGGCGTAGAAGGTTGAGAAAATAGAAAATGCAACCAGAAACCAGGAGCCCAATGACATGGGACTGGCTGGGTTGATATGCGTAAACAGTCGCCAGAACTGCAGAGGACGGCCAAGATCGAAAATTAACAGACCCGAACCCAACCCAATAAACACAGGAGCCAATAGGGCACCGGTTCTGGCAATACCGCGGAAATGCTCACGCTTGGTCAGGTGTCCGAGCCCACTCAAAAGAATGCTGCCGGCTCCTAAACCGCCAAAGTACAGATAAACGACTACCATCCAACCCCATTCATGATGATGTGACATGGGTTCCTCCTTAATCGATAATATAGTAGAGGTTCGGACCGGTACCCGCCTCTAGCTTTTTCTGTTCGGTTGAATGTTTGCGCATCAGTTTTGCCGCCTCAGTATCGGGATTGTCGATATCCCCAAAGACTCTTACCTTGGTAGGACACGTTTCCACACATGCAGGCTCCAAGCCCTCGGCTAGACGATGGAAGCAGAATGTGCACTTATCCACCACGCCAACTTCTTCGTCGTAATAACGCGCGTCGTAGGGACACGCCAGCATGCAGTAGCGGCAACCGATACACTTCTCTTTGTCGATCATGACGAACCCGCCGCCATCTTTATTGATGAAAGATGCACCCGTGGGGCATACACGAACGCAAGGCGCATTGTCACAGTGGTGACATTGGCCCGGATCGGTTTTCATCGACAGTTCAGGGAACACACCTCGTGTCGTCTGGTGAAGCACGTTGCGATGCTTACCTACCGGAACATGATTTTCGGCCGTACAGGCAACCTGGCAGGCTTTGCAATTCAAGCATTTATCTGAATCGAGGACCATTGCATATCTTGCCATTTCACACCTCCAGTTTCTGCACGGATACAAGGGTTTCGTGCAGGGCTGCGTTGCCAGTTATCTTGTCCTCACGCGTAACAAGAATGTCGCTGTCGCATCCGCCTTGTCCGTAGACACGGCTCATCATTTTTGACATATGGTCAAATCCGTGTGGCACGTAGACGCAATCGGTGCGAATCTTTTCAGTGACTTCAGCCTGGATTTTGATTTCGCCAACAGGGCTCGTAACCTTAACCCAATCACCACTTTTGATCATGCGGCGTTCTGCAGCCTTGGTTGAAATCCAAATGCGGTTTGTCGGCATGAGTTCGTGCAGCCAGGGATTATTCTGGTTGGAGGCATGTGTGAAAAGCGCATTTTTGCCAACAATGACCCTCAATTTATCTTTTGGGATCATCTCGGGTGGACGGTATTTGGGCACCACATCGAGGCCACGACGCCGGAAGCGTTCCGAAGCGATTTCAATTTTGCCACTGGGAGTGGGGAAGCGATGCCCTTCCTTTAGGGTTTTGCCAAAAACTGTCTCGCGCTGGTTCGTCCAGATCCCTGTAACGAGGAGATCCTCGCGGTGCAGGTCAAATGGCTTCAACTGGGCTTTGACCAGATCTTCAATGGTGAAATCCAAGAACTCTGGGAACCCAAGTCGTTTGGCCAGACCCTGGAAAATCTCCAGACCCGTCTGTGTGTCATGCAATCGAGGAACGGCAGCCTGCCTGACGGCCAGGAACGGATAAGGATCCTTAAATCCGATGACGGGATCGTTGCGTTCCAGATAGGTATCTTCGGGAAGAATCACATCGGCATACATGGCTGTGTCAGTGGGATAGATATCGCAGACCGCGACAAATTCCATTTTGTTCAACATCTCGATCGTCTTTTTTCGATCGGGCAACGAATGCATCGGGTTCTGTTTATAAACGAAATAACCTCGTACTGGATAGGGATCGTCTCGCATCACCTTTTCCCTGAAATCAAGGTAGGCACCATCCGCTGCGTTGGCCAAAGGGTGCTTTTCTTCCATAGGAACGATGCAGTCCTGATCGGGGAACGGGGGCCAAACATCGAGTTCCATCTCACCTTTCCGAATGGATTGTTTGGGGTAAATTCCACCCTTCTGATCCCAGTTGCCAATCAACGCATTCGCCATAGCCATGGCCTGGCGCATTTCGGTGTCATTCGTGTTCCAGGAGGTGCGTCGCCCTTTGTATACGAAAGCGCGCGGCGCATAGAAGGCGAGTTCGCGTGCAATCTCACGAATCTGATTTGCAGGTATTTCGGTTTCACCTTCGGCCCATTCAGGTGTGTACTTGGCAACGCCTTCTTTGACTTCTTCTAAGCCCTGTGTGTACTTGGCGACAAATTCCTTATCGTACAGTTCCTCATAAATCAGAACATGAATTAGTGCCAAATAAAAGGCCAGGTCGGTTCCGGGCTTAATGGGCAACCAGACATCGGCCTTGCTCGCCGTCACTGTATAGCGCGGGTCCAGCACGATCAATTTGGCCTTCTTATTCTTGATGACATCGATCAAATCGATCGTGTCGGGGGTAATGAACGATTCCAGGCGATTGGCTCCCGAAAAAATCATGTACTTCGTGTTGGCGACGTCAAATCCGGGCACCTTTCCAAAAACACTGAAAAAGCCAGTGTTACCGGAAGCCAGACAGAGTGAAGGGTGTCGAACATGGTTCGGTGACCCAAATGCAGCCGAGAACTCACGGAAAAACTCTTCCTGAATGCCTTCGGTGGAGGCAAAAAGCATCCCTCCGGCACCATACTTGTCTTTGATTTTCTGCATGTTTTCAGCAGTATAATTCAGTGCCTCTTCCCAAGTAGCCTTTCGGAATTCACCTGAACCTCGAGGCCCCGTGCGAATGAGGGGGGACTTGACGCGATCTTTATCATACAGAACCTGCACCCCAGCCTGACCCTTGGCGCATAACATCGATCGACTCTTAGGGAAGTGGGGATTGGGGTTGATCTTTACAACCCGACCGTTCTGGGTTTTGACCTTCAGGCCACATTTGTTGACGCAGTTCGCGCATACCGACAAGGTGTACTTGGATTCGGCAAATTCTGTGGGCAATCCAAGGTTTTGGACAAACTTACTCTTTCCTGAGGCCAGGGACAATCCACCCACCGTGGCGATACCCGCGGTAGATGCTCCAAGGAATGCTCTCCGGCTCCATTTCTTCTTCGACTTAGTCATCATTGCTCCTTATGTTCACAACTAATGAGAAAGTACATGGGCACAATCTCTTTGGACCTTTTCGTAAACTACTTAACCATAAGTGAATAATTGATTTAAAAAAATTGGGCCGAGCATAAGCCCGACCCATGTTTGCCTTAGAATTTGACGATCAAGGCGGATCGGATATCGAGAATGTCTTTGTAGGTGGTGAAGCCCAACATGGGCACACTCATCATTTCGGCCATGGAGAGCTGGCCGAAAGAGGCTGCATCGGTATCAACCAATTCTTTTGGCGCTCCAACCTGCCAGCCACTTCCTGAGTATTCATAGTCATACAGCATGGCGGACAGTTTCAGTTTGGCGCGAGCGCGGCCGAGACCTTTTACAAAGTTCTTGATCATGTAGAGTTCAAAAACGGATCCCCTTGTTGCAAGCTTGGATGCAACAAGGTCGTCGGCCCCTTGGGTGAAGTTGAACCAGTACTCGGAACCGTAGTTATATTCCAGGCCAAGATTTAGCGTTCCAACTGGGGCAGTAACGCCAACATAGTAGGAGTAACCATCCTGATCTTCAGGCACATCAAACGGATCCGAAAGAAGACCACCGAAAGGTGTCGTCTGATCATTGGGTTTTGATTGAGAGAATGCGAGAGAGGCAAACCAGGTGAAATAGGTTTCATCGCGTTCGAGAACGACACTGCCCATGTAGAAATCACCAAGATTGGTGGAAGGTGTGAATCGCATAATCATTGGACCGGGAACGGGGTCACCGGTAACCACGTTGTTGGGCATTACGACCAGGCCGTTAAATCCATCAGTGATATCCCATGCACCCATGACCGTGGTCTGAAGTTTCATGTAATCACCATTGTAGATATCCCAGTTGATGCCACCCATGTGGACGTCTTTGAGACGATCCGCTGGCGCACGCAGCTGGTCGGCAGAGCCGATGCCGCTTTCAAAACCAACACCATAACAGAAACGGAATGCAGCGTTATTCTCGCCGTAGTGGGTTCCAATGGTCACACCATCGAACTGGAAGTTGACGAGGTGGCCGGTAGGAGTGCCCTGGCGTAATTCGCTCTCGCGATTGTGCAGTGGAGGACCTTCGGTGGAAGGACGACGACCGATGGATAGGTACCAATCACTGCCACCAAGGTGGGACCAATCAAAGTAGGCGCGCTCAACTCGCAGGATATCGCTGTTTGGAGTTCCTGCGTTAGTTCCATCAATTGTAAATGAGTTTGGCTGACCATTGAAAACCTGTACGCCGGTTGAATCGCCCCATGCTTTGTACATGGCGAGACGCCCGGTAAATTTGATGTTGTCCATTACTTTTGCACGCATGTTAAGGCGCAACTTGGTGGTGTAGGCGATACTATTGCTGTAATCCTGTTCGGGAACATAGGCTCCCGGCATCAACATTCCCATCAACATTTGCATGGACTGAGCATCGAACATACCCATGGCTTGTTTCAGATAGTCAAAGGTAACGCCTTCTTTGAAGTAGAGATAATTACTGTAATTCTGGGCAATATACGCATTCACATCAGACAATCCGTTCATGGGGAACATGCCTGTGCTGCCATAATAGAAAAGCGTATCGACCATACCTTTTTGAATCACCATACCATCGTAGTGGGCGGCCATTGTTGCATCGATACTGTCTGCGGTCACGCGAAGGTCACCTGTGAATTCAATGCGATCGAGTGCTTTGTTGCGTTCCAGCTTTTGAATTCGCTTTTCTAATTCTTCGATTTTCTTATCTTTGTCACCCGCCATCAGGGTCGGCATCAGCATTGCCAAAATAGCGAGAAGCTTAATTAAACCTTTCATTCTTCCTTCCTCCTATTCGGGAATGCGGGGCCAAACGACCCCGCCCATCAAGAGATATTAGTTTCCGCAGGTCGCGGGTTGATCGGAATCCGCAGCGTGTTGTACCAGATACGCCTGGATGTCGAGTAAATCTTGGGCAGTCAGTTCTTTGCCCGTTTTTTCCTTGCTAGCCATGCCACAAGCTTTTACCACGCCACCATCCGCAAAAGCTTTGGACCACTGGTCCATCGTTTTCTTCAATGGTGAGAGTTCTGCTGCTTCTGAATTTCCGTCATGGCAAACCCGGCAGTACTTCTTAAAAAAGACTTTACCTTTTTTGGGGTTAACGCGAGGTCCGGCCAATGCAACGGACAATGTGAAAATGGCTGTAATGCCAAGAATTAATTTCAATAAGCTTTTCATTTTGAACCTCCAGCTTAAGAGAATACCCGATGGGTTATTCCCACTCTCAAGAGCAAGGTCAATGCCAATTCCTGGGTCCATCATTCCACCTCTTGCTAACCATCAGAATATGAGCATTTAGTTAAAGTGAACTTCACAACACCACCATGGTTTATTTCAAAATCGACGCGTTTCGTTAACACGATGTTTCATGTAACACTGAAACATCATGTTTCAACACGAGATCTGTTTTCGCAGAATGGAGGTGAAAGCTCTGGTGGAAAGTCAATTTTTCGGTTCTTTGTGGAACTTTTCGATGAGATTGCGTTTAATAAGGCAGACGATTAAATGAAATGCAGGAGTCCAATATGTACGGTTACTTGATACGAATCTTAATTCTGAGCCTTCTCACCAGCGCCTCGTTGGTCGCTTCCGACTGGCCAGAGTTCCGCGGTCCCGAGCGCAACGGGATGTCTAGTGAAACGGGCTTGTTGAAATCCTGGCCGGAAGCTGGCCCCAACCTAATTTGGGCCACTGAAGATGTCCTTGGCCAGGGTTATGCCTCTTTGGCCATTGAGGGCGAGGAGATATTGACCACAGGGATTATTGAAAACCAGGGCTATTTGTTCTGTCTGAACCAGGAAGGCAAGCTCAAATGGAAAACGCCCTATGGCGAAGAGTGGACACGCAGTTTTCCAGGTACGCGCGCCACGCCAATCATCCGTGGCGATCGAGTTTTTCTCTTCAGTGGAAAAGGGGTTGCGCTGTGTTTCAACCGCAAAGGTGACATCGTCTGGAAGGTTGATTTGAAAGCTCAAACCGAGGCAGATGATCCTGCATTTGGCTGGTCAGACTCCGGCTTTTTATCTAAAGGCCAATATATCGTTACGGTTGGGGGAAGGAAGGCAACCGTTGTATCACTTGACGCCGCTACGGGAAAAACCAAGTGGACGACCACCGTCATGGACCGCACTGAACAGACGCCGGACGTATCAGTTTACAGTGACTCCATCGTCGTTGAACGCGGTGGACGCCATGTCTATATCGCGCGAAGTTACGATAAGGTTTTTGGGATCGACATCGCTGACGGTCGCCTGCTTTGGGATTACAACACGCACGAGTTTACGGATAAAAGCAAACCCATCTGGGACCAGGCCCACCCCAACGCACCGCTTTACCACAACGGCGAATTCTACATCAGTAGTGGTTACAATATGGGAGGCGCCAAATTCCGTCTTTCAAAGGACGGTTCTTCGATTGAAAAACAATGGGAGAACTTGACCCTGGATTCCCACCACCATGGATACGTCCTGGTAGACGGAAACCTTTACGGCTCAACATGGATTAACAACAAAAAAGGCAACTGGGCCAGCGTGAATTGGAAAACCGGTGAGTTAAACTACGATACGTCTTGGAACGGCAAGAAGGGGGCTATCATTTATGCCGATGGCATGCTCTATTGTTATGAGGAAAATAAGGGTAACGTTGGTCTTGTCAAAGCCACACCCACTGCATTTGAAATCGTCAGCAGTTTTCAGATTCCAAAGAGCAAAGAAAAATTCCATTGGGCCCATCCGGCAATCAGCGACGGCAAACTCTACATTCGCTATGGAGGCATCCTCAGATGCTTTGACATCAAAGAAAAGTCTTAGGACATGGTAGCCTGAAGCAACGGAGGCTTCAGGCTATTTAGCCTCTTTCTCTGAGTCGAGCACCTTTCGTATGGCAACGGATATTTCTTTCATACTGAAGGGCTTGGCCACGACCGCTTTAATGTGATCGCCACACACCTTGCCCGGAGCCAACACATCACGACGCCCCGAACAAAGGATGACAGGCATGGGGCGATCCAGCATCGAGATTTGCTTGGCAAATTCAATTCCATTCATTTGGGGCATGGTGAGATCCGTTATCACAAGGTCGATAGGCTCAGATTGGTTTTTAAGGAAAGCCAATGCCTCCAGGCTGGACTCCTTTTTGATGACACGGTAACCAAGTTGAAACAGGATATCGCCGAGGATCTGTGTCAGCATCGGCTCATCGTCAACGAGAAGTATGCGTTCACGACCTTTAACAGGTTCGGCATCGTCAACCACATTCACGGTTTGAACCACATCACATGCTGGCAGATATACCTCAAACGTGCTGCCCTCTCCAATTCGACTTTTCACCTGGATGCCACCTCTGTGGCGCTTCAGGATACCGTGTACCACCGAGAGTCCGAGCCCAGTGCCCCGATCGGGTTCCTTGGTTGAAAAGAACGGTTCAAAGATCTTTTCCAGATATTCGGGAGGTATCCCGCATCCCGTATCACGGACCTGAATCCGAATATAGTCTCCACAAATCAGCTCACGTCCATTGAGGTTCATTTCTTCTTCAATTCGAATCTGCTCAGTAACGATACTCAGGGTTCCTCCGCCTTGTTCCATGGCGTGAATCGCGTTGTTACAGAGGTTGATAAAAACCTGGTGCATTTGGATACTGTCCGCCATCACCACGTCATCTCCGAGGTCGAATCGACTCACCAACTCCACGCTTGAAGGGCTGGTCGCTTTAATCAGTTTTAAGACCTCCTCGAGCAGGGGGATCAGGTGAATAGGTTTAAGTTCGGACTCTTGACCTCGACTCAAGGTCAACAACTGCTTCACAAGGTTGGTCGCACGAGAAGAAGCTTTTTGAATATGGCGGAGGTAGGGTAGCGATTTCGCATCGGAAGGGGTGTTCAACAAGGCCATCTCCACGTTGCCATAAATGGCAAGCAGAATATTATTAAAATCGTGAGACAAACCACTGACCATGGTTCCAATGGTTTCCATCTTCTGCGACATCCTGAGTTGCTTTTCTTTTTCCCTCAACTCCGTGAGGTTGGTTAGGATCCAGGTTATCGTCTCCTGGTCCCTGCCCAGAGAAATAGCAAGCAATACGGGGATAAAACCGTGATGAGAACAAACCAACTGTGACTCAATTTGGACCTCCATTTGAAGCCCAATTCGAGCCAGTAATTGCTGGATGCGAGGACGTTCATGCGGCGTAAACAAGTCCCCCACTCGCATGGTTTTCAGGGCCTCTTCTGAATACCCCAAACCTTCTCTCAGCGCGTCATTTGTGTATTTGAAGGTCCCACTGAGATCAGTAATACAGACGAATTCTCTGACACTACGAAGCGCATGACCGAGCATCAGGATTTCTTTCCTTGCGAGCACCTCATCCGTGACATCGATTTCCACACCCACCATACGACGTTGATCTGAATCGGTTAGCAACTTGGCCCTGCGCAGGAACCAGCGATATACACCATCCGCCGCCTTAACCCGATGCCTGGATTCCAAATAGACCAGGTCCCCGAGAACGCAATTTTGTTGCAAGGCCTTGAGTTGTGGCAGATCGTCTGGATGGACGAGTGCATTCCATTCATCGATGGTCGGTTGGAGGAATCCATGCTCATAGCCGAGCATGGAGGCCAAGAAGGGTTCCATGAAAAAACTGTTATCGTCCACATTCCAATCCCAAACCCCGATGGAACCAGACATAGCGGCCAGCTTGAAACGCTCCTCACTCGCGCGAAGCTCTTTTTCGATAATTTCACGTCGCACCATTTCGCGTTCGAGCTCACGCATTTTCTTTTCTAGTTTTCGTACAATCGTCTTATTGTACTCGGACAGGAGTTCGCGTTCCGATTCCGCAGGTTTCGCAACCTCCTTTCCTGCACGATTGGCATCAAGGACTTCACCCACTTCTGCGAGAATCTTCTTTGGTTCCATGGGTTTGACGAGGAAACGGTCAGCACCGAGTTGCAAGCCAAAATCCTTATCGGATTCATCCGTATAGGTTGCGGTATAGAAAATAAAAGGAATGTGTTTCAACTCTGGATCCTTGCGCCAGGCCCGAATCAGCGCAAACCCATCCATCTCAGGCATCAGAATATCGCTGATCACCAAGTCTGGAGGCTGTTTTCTAGCTGCATCCAAAGCCTCCTTACCGTTTTTTGCTTCGCTCACCTGGAAGCCCTGGCTCTCCAGGATGACTCTCAGCATGTACAAATTTTGGTAGATATCGTCAACGATCAAGAAATGTGTCATGGTCTCCTCGATTAGGGAAGGTAGTTCTGAATGTCTTGGATGAATGTAGCAGGATTAATGGGTTTCTCAATATAGCCTGTACAACCCGAATCTAAGGCTTTCTCTCGATCCCCAGGCATGGCATAGGAAGTTACGGCGATGATCGGCAACTCCTTCAGGTTCTCGTGAGAGCGCAGCGCTTGGGCAACCTCATAGCCATTCATTTCAGGTAATTGAATATCAAGTAAAATCATGTCAGGTCGATCCTCAAGGGCACGCGCGATGCCCGTTTCCCCATCCATAGCTTGAATAACTTCGAAGCCGTGCTTTTTCAACAGAAAGTCCATGAGATAAATATTTTGTTCATTGTCTTCAATGACTAGAATTCGAGTTTTCATGTTGATCCACTCCTTTTAGGGGCAAAGTGAAGGAGAAGCAACTGCCCTCACCCAACTTGCTTTGAACGTAGATTTTCCCGCCGAGCAGCCTCAGCAGTTTCTGACAGATGGATAATCCGAGTCCAGTCCCTTCATATTTTCGAGAAAGACCCGATTCGATTTGTTGAAACGGTTTGAATAGCTGCGCCATATCTTTAGAAGCGATTCCGATGCCTGTATCCCTCACTTCGATGACCACCTTAAAATCCTGAGTGGAGGCATTGACCTCTACACTACCCTCTTCTGTAAACTTGATGGCGTTATTAATCAGGTTGAGCAACACCTGTTCGACGCGCCGTTGATCGCTCACGAGCGCATCGATATCGTCTGTCAAACTCAATTCAAGCTCAAGCCCCTTGGTTTGAGCCGTGCGCTGCAGGCTTTCCACCGTTTTCTGCAGCGTTTCACGCAACGAAAAGGGGTGAATCTGAACAGTCATCTGGCCAGCCTCAATCTTAGAGATATCGAGCACATCGTTGATCAGGTTGAGCAAATGCCTGGAGCTATTCTGCACCATGCCGAGCTGTTTCTGCTGTTCGGGAGTGAGCGGTCCTACAAGCCCCTGCAGAAGAATTCCCGTGAACCCAATAATCGAATTGAGAGGTGTTCGCAATTCATGTGACATGGAAGCAAGGAACGCGGATTTCAAGCGGTCAGCGCTCTCTGCTTTTTCCTTGGCGTACTTTAATTCACGAGTTCGATCCAGCACGCGTTGTTCCAGTTCTTCGTTCATTTTAATCAAATTGAGTTCGGCTTGTTTGCTCAAGGTGATATCTTGAATCGTTCCAACCAGCGCCACCACCCTACCCTGATCGTTTACCACCTCCGAGCCGGTATCGAGGATGTATTTTTCTTCTCCAGAGCTGGTCACAATGCGATATTCCAAGGTGATTGTCTTGCGTTCATCCTCGGCCTGTTGCATCAACTGGTCCACGCGTTCTAGATCGTCTGGATGGACAAACGTCCGGAATTTTTCGACTGTGACGGGACGATCCTCAAGCTCAAAAATCTCGTACACCTGGTCAGACCATTCAACGTCATGAGTTTTGAGGTCAAATCGCCAATCACCGAGCTTCGCAATTTCTTGTGCATGCCGCAACGATGCTTCACTTTCTTGAAGGGCCTCAATCATCTGGGCCCGTTCCAACTCCCGATCCCGCAGACGAATCATCATTAAATGAAAAGACTCGTATAGTTTACCGATCTCATCGTAACGAGAAGTGGGTAGAGGCGCACTGTAACTTTCCGATTCAACGATGGTATCCATGGCGTGCACCAATCTGCCCAAAGGATCGGTCACCATCCTTTGGGTTACCAGGGAAAGGGCCAAACCAAGCAAAACGGCGATTAACAGACCACCGACCACGACAAGTCCGAGGTGCAGGATAGCCCGCTTCAACTCCGTGGTTTTAAAGCGAATCCAAACGGTTCCCAACGCCTGTCCGCTTACATCGGATACGGGGCTCCAAACGAACACTTCTGTGCCCCGAAAATCAACCCGCTTTTCTGTCGGTGTCATACTCCATCCAGCATCAGGGTCGAATCGATAGGATGCAAAGAGGTCTCCATTGAGATCAACAAGCCAGGCGCTTGCCACCTCCTTTTCCGAGGCCAAAGAGCGCAAGATTTCTTCAGCCGAATCTGGATCCTCAAAGACCATGGTTGTTGCCACATTCAAAGCCATAATGCCTGCGAGGGACGTGGCCTGGTTGCGAATAAAGGATCGTTTTGCCTGCATTTCGGTTAGAAAGAAAAAGCCACTAACGACGACGGCAACAACAAGTGAGACAAGGACTTGAATCGCTATTAGCCTGGATTTTATGGTTCGTCTTCCGAGTCCCCCGATCATCTCTTGCCCCCTTCGGAATGTGTCAATTTCATTAGCTGCGAACTGACCTTCAGACCTTGGGATTTAAGGACATCTCGGTTCGCTTCAATATGGAGGCGATCTCCCTCAATAAAGAAACGAAAACTGGGCAAGTATTCACCGCCGGATGTGGTATCGCTGACGACCAGGACAGGGAGTCTGAGGAAATGTGAAGCCGCAGTTTCAAACTCGGACCAGTTTGCATCGGGAACGAAAAGGATATGACAGACCTCCCAATCTTCTGGTGAAAGGGATTGAACTACTTCAATCTTGCGCCCCCCAACGTCACGACTCTGGGCGATCTGTCTTAAATGCGTTTCAATCGGTGTATCACCAGCTAGAACCACCCGGAGAGGGCCCTCCTGTTCGGGTTCGGGCCATCGCACATACTGGAGAAAGTGGTAGAGGAACACAGCCTTGAGCTTGCCTTCCAAACCTGGCACCCCCTGAGCAAAGGCCGATCCGCCAAATTGTATCAGGCAAAGGAAGCAACAAAAAACAGCCATAAACGACATGCAGTTCCTGCTGAGTGTTCTTGCTTGCAACCTCAAATAGACCACCTCAAACTAATTTGCGCTGAAAAAACCAGAAAAGGCAAAACACGTTGGCAGGATTTCCTGGCCCAATCCACGACGCTATCGGACACAATGCATATTGCGCTTATCGGTGAATGGCAACGCGCGCTTTAGTTGTATTAAACACATTGTTTCATTTATTCATTTGATGTTGCAATCATGCCAATATTATTCGGGATCCAACAAGAAAAGTACTAGGTACCGCCATTTGGTTGAGACAGCCCTCAGTTGCAACAACTAAAGGGTTGGCACAAACAGGAAATCGCGTACATCCCAGCGACCAGAGTTATCGGGGTCCGTAGTACTGTCCAAACGCCACTGCTCCAAAACATGGAGTAAGTCGCTCATGGAGTTCATTCCATTACCATCGGGATCCAGATTTGTTTCAGGAAAAAAGGGCACGAGAACACGAGCAGAATAGCTATCCTGAGTACCGCCATCGTGGAGAATAGTAACCTGAATCTGATGAACGCCTGGCGCATTATAGGTTCCGGCTAAGGGGTTCTGCACCTGAGCTACTACCTGACCGTTATCGAGCCAGGTTATTCCTTCAACATCCCAATCACAGGGTAACCTGGCCGTTAACTCAACAGGGACGA
>Ga0070728_10005095_pt1 | contig 13200 bp, 5 predicted proteins | sample tdDd471_FD_66723 | JGI IMG/M metagenome (GOLD analysis project Ga0070728, IMG submission 66723) | Marine sediment microbial communities from the Atlantic coast under amendment with organic carbon and nitrate - tdDd47.1 | ecosystem: Environmental > Aquatic > Marine > Coastal > Sediment | place...
AAGTAAAATCACTTGAAGTAATTCTAATTCCTCTGCTGTACAACCTCTGTGTATGGGTTACAACTTATACACTACAGTCTTTTTCGTCATTCCCGCGAAAGCGGGAATCCACATGGCTATACCATTGAAATGATTAATAATATATTTTCGTATACAAACCAAAAAATTGCAAAAACTCCGGCAAACCAATGCCATTGATTCCAAATTCTGGATACCTGCTTTCGCAGGTATGACGGATACCAATATTCTGTTTTAATGAAAAACTGGGATTTGTCAGCAAACTCACCGAACCTCATTTAAGAGGTTCGGTGTTTTTATATGCTATCTGGAATTAATCTTCAAGTGCCGATAACAGTCTGGCTGTATTAGCGTTGTCGCCTCTATGTCTTGTCCATGAATTCAAAATCGGTGATGGGCCATAGATTGCGTATATGGCATCTGAATAAACTGTGTCGTGATCCCTGCGACCGTAAATGTAGAAAGTTCCATCTTCAGCCACTGTCGCAACACTGGTAACAATGGCTGGTGGACCCCAGGGTAATCGTTCGCCGTCAGATGATACAACAATCTGAGCATTTTCCATCTCGGCAATAATTGTTCCATTTTCAAGTGCAGCAATACCAAGCACGCCCGTATAGGCATACTGAGAAACATCCCAGACAGGAATTCCATTATCAGGTTCATGGGTAGTGATACCAACACCACGCTCAATAAAGCTTACTTGACCTTTGCTATTTATAGTTGGTGTCCCCGGATAATCCGCAGTAGTATAAGTCCAGAGCAAGCGATTTGGTCTGTCTACATCAAATTGCAAAGCCTGCAAACCGGCTGGTGTGGTTAACGGGATAAAAACTCTGCCAGCTTCATCAATGGCCATATAGCCCCGTAAAGTTGTGTCGGTCTTTTGCACGTATGACCAAACCAAACCCATGCCTGAATTTAAAACTTCAAGGGTTCCATTGATTTTTAACACGTGTAAATTATCTGAGGGTCCGAAAGCCAAGCCAATTAGTTGCTCATCACTTTCATAGGAACTTTTTGTAATATTACCATTTTGAGTAAGTTTATAAACAGTATTTGGTATTTCCTCCTCTATATAATTGGAGTTAGCAGCGAGATAAAGAATGTCGGATAAATTATCAGCACTCTGATTTAGCGCGACTGCCAAATTTGGTACTACCTGTTCATCCGGCACAACCGTTGTCCATTTCTTCTGGCCACTGGCAGAAATCGCTGTAACATAGGTTATATAAACATTTGTGGCAGGAAAAGGCTCGGAATATGTGTTGCAAATCACATAAAGCGTCTGTGATATATTTGAGAAAATAGGGTCGGCACATTTTCCTGGACGGGGATAATCAAAATCCTCAAACTTCCAGTTTTTTGTACCGTCGGGCGCAATACTATAGATGATTCTGGCTCCACCAATGGGTGTAACCAAAGCATAGATTGTCCCATCTTTCGACAGGGCCATTGAACCGTTACCACCCTCCAGCCCTCCCTCATCATCTTCGAGCAAGAATTTCCATTTCACAACACCATAGCCATCTACAGTAACAAGCTGGCTTGAGTTTTCCTCTTTACCATCGGAAAGTTTTGCAGTTAGACTAACCGTATATTCTCCCGGTTCGGCGTACTCATGATTCAGGCTATGACCTTCACCAGTTTCGCCATCGCCAAAATCCCAGATGAATTGAAGATTTTCATCGGTATCGTAAGAGTCGTGAGCGGATTGAAAATATACCGACAATGTACTTGGAGCAACCGTCCAGGTGAAGTCTCCAGAACCGAGGTTGCCTTCTGTGTTATCGCTATCGCCATCAATAACAGCTTGACCTCCATCCGTATTGTTTTGATCAGAGTCACCTAAGCCCAAACAACCAAACATCGAAAACAAAGCAAACACAAAGCAAGATAAAGGTATAAAATTTCTATACATCATAGTTTTTTCCCTCGATGAAATTATTTTTAAGACTAGCTAAACATCCTACTACTGCGATCAATTTAGCATATCAAGTAGCTTTATGCAAAAGATCAAACAGCTTGACTATGGCTATTTGCTTCTTCCTGTCGTTGCCAGTGTTTCCTCGTAATGAGCAACGATAAGCTTCAATCAGTAACAACAGACAAAAAAAACCGAACCCCTTGTCCAAGAGGTTCGGCTTAATCATCAAGAAGACGAATGAGTTATTTATTCATTTCATATGCACCATCTAAACTGTGTACTTCATTCCAGATCTTCTCATAACGTTCGGGATTATTATCAGGTTTACGAACCATCTTCATACAGAATTCTTTCTGTTGGTCAGTGGAACTGGTCTTCAGATAGACATCAAGGGCACCTTTTGAGAAGTCACGGACAAACACATCAAAAATCTGATCAATCATGGCTTCGTCAACATCCAACAACTTGGAGTTTTCGAGGATAAGCTGTCCATAAGCAATCAAGGTGAAGATTTCGCCAATACTAAGGAGGAAGTCAATGTCTTTCTGCTGCGCTTTGTCAGGCGGTGCCATCATCAAAGCCTGTTTAAATATATCAATTTGTTCTTTAAACAGATTAACGTTTGGCAGATCGAAAAGATTGTAAGCCTTGTTGTAATCGTGGAACTTGATTTTACCCAGACCTTTTGTCGGCCCCTGATTGAAGAGGAATTCGTCATCAATAGGATCGTCGACGGTCGGAATTTCCGGGAATTCGGTAGGCATAAAGAGGAAGTTGGGCATAAATTTGATAATCAGTGCCACATTTACATGAACTGTTCCCTCAAGTTTCGGCAAGGCACGAATGTCACGGGCTGCTGCCTCAAAAAAGGTATCTCCTTCAAAACCTTTGGCTGCAATAACGTCCCAGAGAAGGTTGATAACCTTTTCACCCTCTGTGGTAACTTTCATTTTCATAATCGGATTGTAAAGCAGGTAACGTCTATCTTCGTCGGAAGCTGTACGCATATAATCAGAGGCACGCAGACCGAAGAGTTTCATGGCTGTTAATCTGGAATAAGCATCGACAAAGTTCTGCTTGACATGCGGGAAATCGGTTACCATCATGCCATACAATTTACGGTTTGAAGCATGGGTAATTGATTCGTACAGGGCATGGGTACAGATACCAACGCTGGCCCAACCAAGATTATATTTACCAATATTAACTGTATTCAAGGCTGCATGGAAGGCTCCTTTGCCTTTGTGCAGAATATCGGCCTCGGTAATGGGATAGTCGTGTAGTGAAAATTCGGAGACGTACGACTGGGTGTTAACCAGATTGCGACGGCATACATAGTTTTCGTGCTGTGAATCCACGGCAAAGAAAACATATTCGTCTGTGTCTGCAAGTTTACCAAAAACAGAAACCATCGCGGCTTCGTTACCGTTACCGATATAATATTTGTAGCCGTTGGCCAGATATGTGCCATCGTCTTGTTTGGTCAGAATCATATCTGTGTTGTAAACATCGGCACCGTGTTCTTTTTCGGAGAGACCAAAGGCAAAGATGCCACCTTCACGCAAAAACTTGGCAGCTTTTTTCTTGGCTTCTTCGTTCTCGGACATGAAAATCGGGCCCAGACCTAAAATTGAAACCTGCCAGGTGTACCAGTAATGCAAACCGTAGAAGCCAAGTACTTCGTTGAATTCACAGGCGCGCCAAGTATCCCAGCGAGTGTCAGGGTCACCGTCTGCATATTTTTTCGGAGTAATCAGTTGAGCAAAAATATTGTTCTCTTTTATAAATTCCAGTAAATCGTCGTACCAGAGACGCTCGTGGTCGTCTTCTTTTAGTTTAACCTTACCTTTCTTTTCAAAGAATTCGATGGTTTTTAAAACGATTTCCCGGGATCTTTCATCGGGATATTTGCGGACGTGTTTCTTGGGGTTTAATAGTAACATTATTTGTTCTCCTCTGTAGTTTAATCACGTATCGCTAAAATTGGCACCTATAATTGATAACCAAATACCCGGTACAAGTCAAGGATCGGTTGACTTTTTAATCAATAAAAGTATTCGACATCCTATTTTCGCTTAGCCAAGAAAGAACCAGCAACAAAATATTGCTCGAAGTTATAATGTCGGCTCATGTAGTTTGAGTACTTTCTACAGTTTTAGACACCTTGATAAACCATACTGCCAAGCAGAATATTCCCAGAATTAAATAAACAATTCCCACGGCTTGTATACGATTGCCCCAGTCCATCGAAGCAATCATCATTCCGACACTGCCAAATAGACCAAAGCCACAGGTCATAAGAGAAGACACTACGCCTGCATCATGTTTCTGCTGTTCCATCATCATGTTTAAGCCGGGGGTACGAGACACCGACATGCCCATTGTCGCTACCATTGAAGAAAGCAAAAATGGTATTGGCCCGAAGCTACCAAACAGAACAATAAGTATGCCACTTAACGAGACAAGTATAAAACAGGCTGCAACAATATTTTTTCTTAAAGCAAATCTTGAAAGATGTAGATATAGCATCGGGCCAACTCCAAGGCACAGTGCGTTAATCGCAAAGAACATGCTGAAAGTTTGTTGACTTACTCCGTAGTGCATCATCAGGATCGCCGGGGCTGCTCCGATAAACATAAAAAGTGGCCAGGACATTACAGAAAACACAATAAGTAATTTAAATAAACGCATATTCTTGGCAACTATATATAAGCGACCCAGACTCTGAACAACTGTTCTAGCCTGTCTTACGGTATTTGTTTCTTTCATGACAAGACAAGCAAACCAGGCCATTCCGCCCAAGATAGTTAAAAAAACAAAAATACCGCGCCATGAACTAAACAGCAAAATCTGTGAACCAATCGACGGTGCAAGAATAGGGGCCAAAGTCATCACCACACCCAAAATAGCGATAGCTTTTTCCCTTTGCCGGCTTCTGAAAACATCTTTAAGAATAGCAAAGGAAACAACAGATGAAGCACCTCCTCCAATGGCCTGAACTACTCTAAATAATATAAGTTGGTTGATCGTTACCGAAAATGCACAGAAAGCTGATGAGATGCAATATATGGCAAGCCCAACCAGCAGGATTGGCTTTCGGCCATATTTATCAGATAGTGGCCCCCAAAACAAAGTGCTGATGCTTAGAATTGCGGTAAACAGTACGATTGTCAGGTTGGCATTGGTGACAGATGTGCCAAAATGTTGGCAAATGTCCGGAATTGCCGGAAGATAAGTATCGGTTGAAAAAGCCGGTATTGCACAAAGTGGAATTGTTAAAAATAAAATACGGAAACTAGCTGACTCTGTTTCTGTTGAATTGGCAGTTTCTTCGATCAGCGATACAACCTGTTTTTCCATTTTAGCCTTCTTCTGTTTTTTCATTTTTGCCTTCTTCTATTTTACATGCTGCAATACCTGGCAGGGACAAAACTGAAAGTATATTAACTATTACTTCCGATTTCCTAGCGGTTAATATTCTCGGTTATTCTTCTTAAAACGGATTTTGCAACTTCCAATTCCTGGTCTGTTATACCCTCACGTGCTTTTTCAAAGTTTTCTTTTGATAAACGAATCAGATTTTTCAATATTCGCTTGCCACGGGCTGACAAATATACTTGCTTCCCTCTGGCATCATGTGGGTTTGGTTTACGAATTACTAATTCACTGTTTTCCAGTCTTTCGATAAGTTTGTATACAGCTACTTTACTTCTGCTCAACTTGTCTGCAATAGCCTGCTGGGAAACTCCCTCGTTATTCCAGAGAGTAGCCATTATCACCCATTGCTCAGAAGTTATATCCAGACCGCCTACCAAAAATTTTTGATTAAGGCTCTTGCGTAACTGGTAGTATGTTGTCGCAACTATCCAGCCAAACGAACTATCTATTTTGAACTCACTTGATTTTGTCATGTTTTTAATATCCTTGGCAACAAACACTTTAGTTAACCCATTTACTATTATCTTGTACTATTTGTCAACAACTTTGTACTTAAACCAGTATGCAGAACCAGTAGATTCTTAATCAGATTAAGGTCCTAACCCAAACATATTGCAGATTCAAATCCCCAAATGCTGATTCCTACCCCCCGTATTTGTTTCCATTTTTATTTTTTCCTAGATATTCTCGCCAACTATAACAAAATTTGCTAAACTCAAAATCGTGTTTTTAAAACCAACACCAAGATATTAGGCAAAATATATAGTGGGCAGTGCGTAGTTATAATGATTTTCTATGATCCGCCCATAGGAAGCCTTAATTACAGTGCTGAATTCCCTCAAAAATTGGGAAAGCGAATATATTCAATGAAGTGGAACAAGTATGATGGATATTGTTGAACATAACACAAATGCCGACTCTGATTTATCTGCAACACAGACAGAAACACCCAAAAAAGTCAGTAACTTAAAACAGAAATCAAGCAGAAGAAGCATACTGACTTTTTCAATTGCCTTCTGGACAATGCTGTTAATCAATGAGTTACCCTTTGCCTTTGCAGATATTTTTACTGGTGGAAAAACGGATGCAAACGAGCATTTTGCAGCCATAATCTTTCCGATAACCCTGGTTTTTTATGCAGCCTACCTTAGGGGAGCGAGACTTCCATCTATAATGTTGCTTGCAGTTGCTCCTGTTTTAGCTGGCTTTCGTTTTACCTGTCTATCCGTAAACCCGGATGATCTGCGTTCACTGTTTGCATTGATATTCACCTTGCTGGCCATGCCGTTTCTTATAAGAGGCGTATCCAATGTAATTATCAACTACAAGCCACTGAGTCAAAAGCCCCTGATCGACAGAATTTTCTGCTCAGAAAGTGAAATCCGCTATTCAATATTGCTCATTCTCGGCTCGTTTTTCATCGGAACAATGGCGGGATTTTCAGAACTGATTGATAACGATTTTTCCGCTGTGACTCGCTCTATTGAGACCTCACTGGTTCTTATCGGTCTGTTGATTATAACTATTTACGGCATTTGGGTACGTAACAGATTTTTTGTCTTCTTCTTATTCGCACTATTTTTGTTTTCTGGAATATTCGTCTCATACGAAGTAATAAATGATTGGGAAGATAAACTTACACTGGAAGTCATTGAAAAGATTCTCTTTATTACCTGGATCATGCTGGCTTTTCTGCTGTTCACCTGGCGTTTCGCCGAATCAACATCGCAATTTTATCTGCTTGTACCAAAAAAACATCGCGTACCGGAACATAAGGCGCAATTCTGGGTTTTACTGGCGGTTGGCGTATCTCTGCTTGCAACGGTAATCGGAGCGATAAGCGGGATTTTAGGCGAAGGACAGTTTGATTTTTTAAAGCTGTATGAAACCGAAGACACCTTTACATACATCAGCGTTATTGCGGTACTGGCACTAACATTTGAGCTTTATCGAAATAAAAGTCTGGCAGCTTTTTTCCTTTCAATCTGGTGGTATATTGCTTTTGCCGGGCAATTACAGGAAATACCAACCAGCGGTTTCCCGGCAGTTGTTAAAGCACTATTTTGTATATTTGTTTGCTTTATTATGCTGTGGGGCTTTAAAGGTTCTCGCATTCTCAATAAATATTTCACATCTAAAACAGCTCAGAGTCTTAAGAAAGCTGCAAGAAAAGCCAGATATGTTTTCTGGTCTAATTTCTCCGTTCTTTTATTGGTGTTACTATATCTCTTCGGAACCAAATTGGAATGGATTGATGAACCTTTTAACGAAACAGCAACTTTCGTGAGCTTAATTATGCTTGTCTTTAGTTTCGTTTTGGGCTGGACTTATTTACGTAGTCGCGCAGTAACCACACTTGCAACATTTACCATGTCCATTGGACTTATAGCAGTTGTTTTTTCAGACGATGCCTTCAATCGCTACACATTGAGTGATATGTATTCGATAGGAATTCTCATCACCATTTGTATTTATATGCTAATTGGTTTAAGAGGAACCTTTCAATACCACAAACTTCTGAAAAAGAGCACTCCTAAAACGCCGGTCGATACAAATACTCTTGCCAAAAGGATTCTGGCAATCACCAGTTTATGCTTTCTGGCATTTGTACTATTATCTCTTGATCAATATTTTCAGGCGACAACAAATCCCGACCTCAGATTAACCTACCATGCTTTCATAACAAGTGCAGTATCATTGATACTTGGCCTGCTTATGATTATCGGCAGTCGCACCGCAGGAATCCTGCTTGCAGCTTTACTCTTGGCAAAGGCCATTGTGACATTTCTATTTGCAGATGCCAACTCCTTGCTTGGCAGCTCCATACCTGCAAGTATCACATTGCTTGCCCTTGTTTTTCCGACGCTTGATCTTGTACACAAATTGCATCTTCGCCTCGCAGCACTAAAGTACGCTCAAAAGGGTATTTCCTTTAAAAGAGTTTTTGTAACAACTCTTGGTCTTTGTGCATTGGGGATTGTTTTCTTTATCGAAGGATATCAATATTACACCAACGATCTGGCTTACAACCGTCAATTTGTTTCCAGTTTTTATTCGGACAGCCCTTGTGGAAAAGAGACCGGGATGGATGCATTTATTGACGACTCCGCATACATTCAGGGTTACTACACTCCGCAATACTTCGAATACGAAGAAACATTTTATGCCTTTACCTACCAGCATCTTTATATCAAGGATCAGAACACAGGATACGAGCTTGTTACTATTTGGCTGGAAGATCTTCAGGAGATAGAAATTGAGCGCGATGAATCATTTTGGTCCGAGGCAAACTATATTAAGGCAAGTTCATCCAACGATTTGTCATATGTGATTCCGATTCCCCTGACAGCGATAAGGTTTTATTACCAGTTGAATTCGGCCTGGCACTGGAGCTTGCACTCTGAAGAAGACTATTTGTATGACGATGACGATGATGAAGATGAAGATTATCAAGAACACGACGCAGAAACAATTAAAGCAAAAGTAGCCAAAACAGATGACAAGGAAGCACCTGTTCCCAAAGAAATAACTGAAGCTTTGTCACAACACCTTGCGGAATGCAACAAAGGGCGTGGCTGGAACTGCTTCGATCTTGCCAGAATCTACAAGACCCATAAAGATAATCCCAAATATCTGAAAGAGGCAGCCAAATACTACAAAATGGCATGTGATTTGAATTATTCCTACGCCTGCAACAACCTCGGTGTGATGTACCTGGAAGGTACCGGTGTGGACAAAAATGAAAGCATGGCCCGCAATCTATATGTAAAAGGCTGCGATGAAGGTCTGCTGATATCGTGCAACAATCTTGCTCATATGATTGGCACAGGTAAAGGTGGATATAAAGACAGAGCTGAATCTAAACAGATGACATATGAGTTGTGCGAAAAAAACAATGCCTCAGCCTGCAAAAACATTGGCATGGAGGCTGATAAATTATCCGGTTTACGAGAAATTCGCACCAAAGCATATCTCCACTTTAAAAAATCCTGTTACCTCGGAAATGCATATTCCTGTGCAGAAATGGCTCACAGACTAAGATATGGCGATGGAATCTTGCCTGACAAGCAAAAGTCATTATTCTTTGCCAACCATTCCTGCAATCTGCAAAACGGCTACGCCTGCCGATTCGCGGGAGACATGCTTTCAAAAGGCGATGGAGTGGATAAAAACTGGACATTGGCCCAGAACAATTTCCTGAGATCATGCAATCTGAAAAATGCAACAGGTTGCATCAAGGCCGGCTATGGATATGAACATGGCTTAGGAACCAGATTTTCTTTCTGGAGGGCCGACAATGCCTATTTAAAAGCTTGTGAAGAAAAAGACACCACAGGCTGCTATCGTTTGGCTGGTTTAAGAGAAGATCTGGCAACGACTCCAAAGATGACCAAAGATGCATTTGACAGGCATGTGGAACTTTGTCTGAAATCTGAAATAAGTGATAGCTGTTACAATGCCCTTATCTTAAGTAAAAATCGGACAGAGATAATTCTTGAAAATACGAAATTGAACCAGCTTATAACACAAGCCAAAAAATTATTAACTGAAGAATGCGACGACAAAGGAACAGTAAGCTGTGTACGCCTTGCCAAGTTATCCACAATTTTTCCAATAGACAATCTGGATTCCCATGCAGCCAACAAATTGGTAGCAGATGCGATGTTTTTTAAAAGACATATCAAGTTCTCTGCCAATCTCGCCTGTAATGCCGGTTTTAAGGCAGGATGTGACAAGCTGTTATTACTGGAGAAAGAGACACGTTCTTTATACCGTGAACAACAACAGGCAAAGCTTACCAAGTATGATATATCATGCTACGAAGAAGAGCCAGATAACTGCGTAAATCTGGGTTGGTACCGCTTTGGACTGGAAGAAGATGAGGCCGCCTATAAGGCTTCTGACATAGCCTGCGACAATGACGAAGTTATAGGCTGCTCGAACTTTGCCCAATACAAATTGCTGATTGATAACAAGCAGGATGAAGCACTTCCATATTACGAAAGAACCTGTAAACTTGGAAAATCCATGGGATGTATGGTTTATGCACTTCTGAACTATAAGGGGACAGATCCCGCAAAAGACATGCCCGGGGAAGGTTATATTGATGATACCATTGAAAGTGATTGTTTTGAACGCAGAGACGGTGAAGCATGTTCCTGGGTTGCGGAATGGTACAAAACTATTGGTGAAATGGACAACTACAAAAAATACCGTCGAATCGCAAACATTATGTGGGACGAAGAGTGTGTCAATGATGATGCCGCTGCCTGTCGCATTCAGAAACTCTGGAAAAACTGGACAAATCTAAGGCATTGAGAAACACATTTAGTTTGCCCTGACCATATTATGTTGTTATAAATATATACGTATTATTTCTACAAAAACTTATTAGTAATATCTAATTTTTTGATCTCAACCCGTAGTATCAGGTAAGGGGTATATTGTGAATAATTTTAAACTAGCAAACAAAATATTCTTTCAAACTGTAAGCATAATTTTTTACATGCTGATTTTGTCGTCATGCACCAAAGATGAGGAAGTGTCAAACGATACCCAGCCGGATACAAATTCCGTGCCTTCTGTAGCCGGTACTGAACAGCAAAAAGATTCGGAAACTGAGCCGAAAAGCAAAGTACAAACCAGAAAGCTGCTGGAAGAAAACGCATCTTTAGCCGACTTGAATCCTGATATCAGCCACCTACCCGCTTCCGACTCACTTCCCGAGGAAATCAACATCAATTTTTCGCGAGATGTCTTCAGTAAGTTATCTAAAGCAAAAACTGACAAAACAGAAATCACCATCGAGCCTGCCATCAAAGGTAAATGGAATTTCAAAAATACTCGTAGTCTTACCTTCACACCCTCTGAGACTTTCAAACATGAAACCGAATACAAAGTAACAATTAGCCAACTGCAAACTGAACATGGAATTATCCAGGGTGATACTACGCAACCAGTCAGTTATAAATTGAAAACTCCACGCTTTGCGCTACGTCGCCTTGATGTGGAAAACTTTGAACTTCTTAAGCATCGAGCCTCTATTAAAATTGTTTTTACAGGTCCGGTTGAAATAGATTCCCTGAAAAAGAATTCCAGTTTTGATATCGTTGGTGCAACATTAAAAGCAGAATATCTTAAAACTGCCGATAAAAATGTAGTAATGGCGCATATCAAGAGCTATCAACTTGCTTCAAACCTGACAATTCAGTTTACACAGAAAGCCGGTGTTTTAAGCTTAAGCGAAAACAATCTGAAAGCAGCTAAAGCCACCAAATTTGTTAAACTACCGGATACAAAGCTAACCAAAGTAGAAATTCTGGATGCAACATTGGAAGAAGGCAGCAACGGTTTTTATATTGAGGTAGCCTGTCATGACCACGGGGTAAACGATGACAACTGGTATTCAGCAAAACGTCGTTATATCTCTGACCGTTGTATGCCAAGCGAAGAATCAGTCCGGGAGTCTATCCATTTTGCCCAAAAATATCTCTTTACAATTTCCAGATACAGGCACGGATTCCGCATCTTTGCACCTTTTGAAAGAGGCACAATTAACCTGACAATTGATTCCGGCCTGTTCACCATTGATGGAAGTGCCACTGTAAGTTCCTTTGAACAAAGCCTTACGGTTCCAGCTCGTAAACCCAAAGTAAACTTTGTCGCACAAGGTCGTTATCTGCCACGTAAAGCCTGGACCAATCTACCTGTCAGCCATTTAAATGCCAATCTGGTAAGCTTTAGCATTGCTCATGTTCCGGTGCAAAACATGGTTTTCTGGATGACTTCCAAAAATGAACAAGCCAGTGAAAACAATGCGACTCTTATCCTGAAGGAGTCCATAAAGCTATCTGGCAAACTGGATAAACTGACCACTTCGTGGATTGATGTCGGTACACTTCTACCCAACCCCGAGCGTGGTATCTTCGAGATGACCATCAAATCCGGGGACACCTCCGACAGTCGACGAATTTTAATGACGGACATGAATATCATTGCCAAGCGAACTGCATCTCAAGATGTCAATGTGTGGGTTACAAACATACACACGGCCATGCCCGAAAGTGGAGTTACTGTAAAACAAATAGTTAAAAGCGGTCGTAAAGTTTCCAGTTGCGAAACAGACAGCAACGGTTTTTGCAGCCTTGCGCCCTTACCCAAAAATGCTCTTGATCAGAGCAAGCCATTTGCAATTATTGCACAAAATGGTAATGACATGACCTACCTGAAATACTCTGAACTTAAAAACAGCATAAGCGAAACAGATGTGGCAGGCATACCGTACAAGGATAAAACTCCTTATCGTGCCGCGATATACTCTGACCGCGGTGTTTATCGTCCGGGAGATACGGCACATCTATCGGCTATTGTTCGTAACGAAGATGGTATTGCACCTAAAGCCCAAATGCCTGTTATTGCGAAACTGATTGATCCACGGGGAAATACTGCCAAACGCCAGCTATACAAACTGAATAAAGCGGGCATGGTTGTTTTTGACTATAGCTTCGATGCTTTTGCCGCAACCGGATCGTATAAAGTCCTGATGCAGGCGGGAGATAAAACCATTGGTAATTACAAATTCAATGTTGAGGAATTTGTTCCGGAGCGCATGAAGGTTAAGGCTGCATTTGCCCAATCAGACTACTCTCTGGATCAAATTGCGGAAATCAATACCAATGCTGAATACTTATTTGGTGGCACTGCCAAAGGAAGTAAACTGGAATTGCTATGCGAATTGACACCTGCGAAATTTACCCCAAAAAACAATTCACAATACGAATATGGGGTATGGACAAACCCCAACGAAAAACCTAAAA
>Ga0070728_10005097_pt1 | contig 13194 bp, 13 predicted proteins | sample tdDd471_FD_66723 | JGI IMG/M metagenome (GOLD analysis project Ga0070728, IMG submission 66723) | Marine sediment microbial communities from the Atlantic coast under amendment with organic carbon and nitrate - tdDd47.1 | ecosystem: Environmental > Aquatic > Marine > Coastal > Sediment | place...
AATGTGTCCCGGCCCTTGGCGGCCTTTTGCCGTTTTACGGTCCAGGAATCTGCCGTATCCGGGTGGATGCATCCAACAAATGCCCCTTCCCCGCAGCACAGGGTTTTCTCCCTGCTCTGTTTGGATTCAATGATATCTATCCCCAGGCGCTCGGCCAAGGTCCTTACCGCGGTCTGGGTGGGAAAATCATACCTGGACTGGCAGGGGTCCTGGACCACGGCGCTGACTATGGGCGTGTCATCAACGCTTGCTTTTGCAATGAATTTTGTATCCTCGGCCATGATTTCATAGATGGTTTTTACCCGGAATCGGCTATGGGTCTCAAAAACTTTATGGCAGCTGGGGCAGGCCGTTATAACAGTCGTTATTCGGTTTTTTTTCAGAAAGTCTATCATCTCCGAAAACATGGCATCAAAGAAATCCTTCCGGCCGATGTCGTGGGAGGGTTTGGTGCAGCAGTCCAGCACAATTCCTGAATTGGGAATCCGGGTGTTCAGGTATTCATATGCTTTGAGGGTGGGCTCCGGACGGGTGCCGGTGAGGGTGCAGCCCGGAAAGAACACGGTGTCACAGTCCCGGGGCAGGCTGTAAAACGAGAATCGTTTTGAACAGCCCGTTTTTTCATACCTTAGTATGCCCTTATAAGCTGAGAGATTAGTCGTTCCTGAAGAGACCGCTTCCTGCCGCCACTTCAGGAACATGGCCGGCGGGTCCAGATGTTTTGGGCAGGTTGCGGTGCACAACCCGCACTGGCTGCATTCAAATGCCAGTGCCCGGCAGGCGTCCGGGTCCAGGGCATACTGCTCTGCCAATCGCCCCGGGGTGCCGCGATTGGATAGAAACCGGCATTGGGATGCGCATGCCCCGCATTGGAGGCACCGGTCCGCCATGCCTGCCGGGGCAGGGTCCTGAATGATTACATCTGCGGTTTCCGGTTGTTTGAACATAAGAAGGCACCTATACATTCTCATTTTTGTGACGGAATAGAGTAGATAGGCCTGGCGCTTAAGTCAAAGTGATATTTTATATGGTTTCAGCGATAGGTATTAAAAATTTCAATACAGCCTGTGGGGCGATTTTTTATGAAAAATATTCATCCAGCAGGGGAACCAGTCTTTTTCTGGAAATCTGTGTCCGTCCCTGTGCATGGAAGGAAATCCGGCCGTGCAAACACAGGGTACCGGTATCTAAGGATAGGGATTTGAGCCCAAGTCCATTTTGAATGAGCGCTGAGATAACCCGGTCATGGATATCCTGATCCGGGCAATAAACCCCAAGATCCCGTTTAAACTCTTGGTTCTCATAGGCATTCATGGAGATCAATAGGTCCAGGTGTCTGGATCTTGCATAGGTCTCAAACCCCAGACAGAAATCCGGGTCTTTTTTCCACCAATCTCTTATGGAAAGAAATGCCGAGGAAATTCCAAACCGTAGACTTCCAAACTCGAATTCCTTGTAATCTTTGCGCAGCAGGTCATGGGTGGTCAGGCCTGAGGTGTTGAACTTGGCTTTCTGAAGGGGTTTAAAGTATTGATTTTGGCTTGGGACCCAGGTTCCCAGCAGATGCCTTGCAACCCTGGTGTCTTTGGGGGTTACCCGGCCGGCATTGGGGTCAAGATTTACCGTGTCCAGAAGGATGGCGCTTCCCAGAAGGATGGACAGACATCTATCTAAAAGTGCTGGATAATCCCTGATCAGGAGTTCACCAACCAGGGTGGCGCAGGAGCCCACAGGTTCGATAACCCTGGTCTGGACCCGGTGATACAGGTCCTGGTCTTTGTGGTGATCCATGATAATGGATATTTTTTCTCCATGGGGTTCAAAAAGGCTGGATAATTTATTGTGGTCCAAAAGGGCAATGCTGTCTACCCGGTCCATGAAAGACGGAAGGGTAATATCGTCCAGAAAAACAAGATGAGCTGGATTGATTTGGGCCTGATCAAATACGTAAACCGCTTCTGGCCTGAGTTTAAAGTCGGCACGGGCAATGGGGATCAAGGGCACAATATTGAGATCTATCCCTTTGGCTGCCCTGATATAGGCAAAAACAAGGGCAGAGGCCATGGAGTCCAGATCAGCAGCCTCATTTCCCATAACCAGGAGATCTATTTTTTTATGGATATTGGTTTGGGATGTATGCAGGTAGAAGGAAAGTTTCGGAAAATCCATATGTCTATTTTTCCAGGTGTACAGTTTGGTCATGGGCAGGCTTCGGGAAAAAATTCCCTGAGCCTGATTCCTTTATAAATTGGCCGTGTTTAACAATACGCTTCAATTCCTCTACCCCTGATTAAAAAGGTCCATGAGCCGGCGGCTCCCCTCCTTTTTCGGGTCATCATGATAGGAAGGCTATTTTAAAATAGGGTCTGAAACAGTAGCACCCCTCCTAATTTTTGTAAATAAGGAGGGTGATGTTCCAGCGTTCCTGGGATGTTCCCCGGAAAGGCCCGCATTTTTTATGGGTTTTACAAAGGAAATTTCTTGTGAATGGGGCCGTTGCAGCCGGCGGGGTTCTTTATCTCATTGCCAGCGGGAAAGCCGGTTTTAATCTTGCCGACGGATTTGCCTCCAACGGCTACGGCGCCCATTCCCCAGGGGGGTATTCTCTGTTTTCCGCCCTGGTTACCGAGGTTGTCATGACCATGATGTTTTTATTGGTTATTCTCGGATCAACTGATGAACGGGCACCCAGAAGCATGGCTCCCATTGCCATCGGCCTCTGTCTGACCCTGATCCACCTGATCAGTATCCCGGTGACCAATACCTCTGTGAATCCGGCACGAAGTACTGGTGTCGCTCTCTTTGCCGGTGACTGGGCCCTGGCACAACTGTGGCTGTTCTGGATGGCCCCCATCATCGGAGCGGTCCTGGGTGCCTTGGTTTACAAGCTGATCGGCAGCACGAAAAAATAAGTTTTAGAAAAGGGATTCAGGTCCTGGAAATTTTAGCCTCGTCAAAGGAAGCCATTTCAGACATGATCCTACAGGCGGTCTCTGCCAGGTCAATGGCCAAGGCCGCCCCTGTACCCTCTCCCAGGCGCATACCCAAATCCACAACAGGTTCCAATCCCATATGGGCCAGGGCTGCAGCCTGGGCTTTTTCCACGGACTTATGCCCGGATATGAGATATCCACGGATATCCGGACAGAGCAGATAGGCGATGAGCCCGGCTGCCGTGGAAATTACCCCGTCCAGGACCACAGCGCAGCCAAATGAGGCTGCAACCAGGGCTGCGCCTGCAATGCCGGCCAGTTCAAACCCCCCAAGGGTTCTCAGGATCTCAAATCCGTTTTCAGGATCGGGCCTATGGAAGTTGAGCACCCTCTCGATCACCTCTGTTTTATGGGAGAGTCCCTTGTTATCCACCCCGGTGCCCCTGCCTGCTGCTTGGGCCGGGGTAATGCCGGTGACGGCGCAGATAATAGCCGAGGCCGAGGTGGTGTTGCCAATGCCCATTTCCCCTAGGCCCAGAATTTGGACCGGTTCTTTTTTGTTTAGAGAGGTAAAGGCCCGCATTCCGTTTTCCAGGGCCAGAACTGCCTGGGCACTTGTCATGGCCGGTTCCAGAGCCATGTTCCGGGTGCCCGGGGCCACCTTGGCCCGGACCAGGTCCGGGTGGGGGGAAAACTTTTTCTCCACCCCCATGTCCACCACCTTCATTTCAATGTTGTGGCGGCGGCAGAGAACATTGATGGCCGCTCCCCCATTGAGAAAATTATCCACCATCTGCCCGGTTACCTCTTTGGGGAATGCCGATACCCCTTCTTCGGTAACCCCATGGTCTCCGGCAAATACCAGCAGGGCTTTTCTTTTAATTTCAGGATGCAGGCTGCCCTGGATCACAGCCATCTGAACCCCCAGTCCCTCCAGTTTTCCCAGGGCACCAATGGGCTTGCTCTTGTCATCCATCTTGGCCCTGGCTTCAGGGGCTGTATTCCTTGGCGGACGTACAGCTCCGAGGGTCTGGGTGCATAAGGGACTACAGGAAAAATCTTCCCCGATTATCCGGGGGAGGGGCACGGCGGGTTTCTCCTTGGGTTTTTCATTCCGAGATCCGGTAAAGTCCAGGATATATTTCAGGGTGTGACCCCTGAGTACCAGAGGCAAAAGTTCCGGAGCCCGTTCCGGGGGGACCACTGCTTCAATGAGCCGGTTCAGGGACTCTTTGTGGGAAAGGAGAAAGGGAAGGGCCTTTTCAATGTCGGATTTTTTCATTCCGTATGCCCCGGACAGGACGGCTTCCTTGTAATGGACAAGGTTCAGCAGGTTGGTTTCCACGGATTCATTTTTGGTGATTCCGGAAAAAAAGGAGATATGGCCGCCTTTGTCCACCTTGGTAACGGCCTGGCAAAAGGCGATGTAATCCGGACAGGCATTAATCACAATATCAAAAAGACTCTCATGGGTTTCATTGGCGCATTCCAGGCCTTCGGCTTCCAGGATGGGGACAATTCGTTTAATCTTGGCCGCGTTCTTTTCAAGGATAAAAGGGGACAGCCCCAGGTGTTTGGCATAGATAGCCGTGATCAGCCCCATGGTGCCCCCGCCATAGATGAGTATCCGTTTCCCAGGGATTGCTGGCAGTTTTTCAAAGGCATTGACCACGCAACCCGCAGGCTCGGCAAAACAGGCCGCATAAAGGTCCAGGTCCGGCGGGGCCGGGATAAGGCTGGCAACCGGAAGAACTGCCTGGTGGGCAAATCCGCCGTCATGGTGGAATCCTGTGATCTTCATTTGATCACATAGGTTTTCCTTCCCGCTCCGGCAATAGGGACAGGTGCCGCAGCTTTTTCCCGGCCAGACAATGTAACGCCTGCCCCGGTCATCTTTAACCACCATCTCATGGCCGAGAACCCTGGGAAAGACAAGATCCCTGTGCCCCTGTTCCCACATTTTGGCATCGGTCCTGCAAAGGGCGCAGGCCAGGACATCCACCAATATCTCCCCCGGACCAGCTTCCATAGGGGGAAGGGGGAGGGTTTCCATCTGTCCCAGGCCTTTGAGCACCATTTGAATCATTATAGGTCCTCTTCGCTTAATACCAGTTTTTTGATCCTTATATCCCGGAATCCCTGTCTTTTTGCTTGTGTTTCCAGTTCCCTGACATCTGACAACCGGTCCACGGGAAATACCGAGGCCTTATCCAGGCCGACATCAAGGAATTCAATGAGGGACTCAGTGGATTTGACTCTGAGATATCGGGTAGCGGTTTTGATGATCAATAGTTCCATGTGGATTTCCTTAAACCAGGGCGTGGAGTTTGGCCAGTCCTTTTTCAGGGTCGGTGTTTTGTGAGGACACCCAGTTTTCCAGGGTGTCAAAGGCTTTGCCGCTTTCCAGCAGCACTGCTGCCTGCTGGATGCCTTGGTCCAGGGTGTCAGCCTTGCCCGCCGCAAGGAATATCAGGCCGGTATTGAGGATGACAGTATCTTTTCTGACCCCATTGACCCCGTTGGCCATGAGGCCGGCAAACCGCCGGGTTTCCTTTTGGAGTTCCGGTTCCGGTTTGAGGTCATCGCTGTTCCGGGCGAACAATCCCAGGGATGCAGGATTTATGGTGAATTGGGAAATTTCCCGTTTTCCTGTATCAAGGTCCGTGTGTATCCGGGCGCAATGGGTGGTCCCGCATACCGATGCCTCATCCATACCCAGACCCGATCCCGCCACTTCCCCGTGGAGGATAATGGCGCTGTGGTATCCGATTTCCTTCATCACTTCTGCCACGGGCATGATCATTTCTCTGGCATAAACCCCACGGACCCCGATGGCGGGGAGCGCCGGGTTGGCCAGGGAGGCGGCAATATTCAGGGTGGAGCCAAAGAAAATCTGTGAGAGAATCCGGCCCAGGGCATTGGGGTGGATATGGGGGCTCATGCCGTTGAACAGCCCCATACCTGCGGATTGGATGCTTTGGGCCACGGTGTCGGCCGTGCATTCCACATCAACTCCCAGGGCCTCAGCCATGTCCACAGTGCCGCAGGTCGAGGTGATGGCCCGGGCCCCGTGCCTTGCCATGGGCACCTTTCCCGCTGCCGCTATTATGGAGGCCGCCGTGCTGATATTAAAAGTTTTAAAAGTATCCATGCCGGTGCCGGAATTATCAGCCACGGCAAGGTCCAGGTTCACCTTGGTGGTGTCCAGTTCATAAATGGCCTCCCAGGCACCGGCCACCTCCTCTGCGGTTTCCCCCTTGGCGGTGAGGGCCGATAAAAAGGCCCCTTGCTGGAGTTCTGTTGTGGCATTGTTGAGAACGGTGATAAAGGCCTGATAGGCCTGTTCACGGGTGATGTTTTCTTTATTGATAAGGCGGGTGATTACCGCACCAAAGGCTTTATGCTCTCCACCGGACATAACTCTCCTCCTGAAATATGTATTCAACAGGATGAGTTCCAGCGGGTATCCTTTGGTCTTTTGCCCGGGCAGGCTTTCCGGCTGACGGATCATTCTCAGCCTGCGCCTTCCCCTCAATCTCTGTAAGGACCAAATTAGAGAGTGGCATCATGCAGGCCTTGTCCCCGGTCACGGCAACGGCTGGTATGCAACGGAATTTCACCGTTTTTCCTATTATCCCCGGCCCCGAGCCATATTGAGTTTCGGGGGGGCGGGCACCCTAGCAGCGTGGGGGAAGTATAGGGGAGAACATGGGAATTTGTCAATATCAAGTGGACAGTTCCCCGGGGTAATCGCATATAAATCTGCACGTTTTTTAGTCCGGCCTATAAAGCCTTGCTCTATGGCCGGGTCAGTTTTCTTCTTCAAGCTGACGATATCAGTCTTCGGTCAGCTGACACAGGATTTTGAACGCCTTCAATTAATTAAAAAATGGTGACTGTCCTGTAAGCAGTCCTCACTGCCTGTCGATTTTGAATTTCTGAGTCTTTCTTTTGGAAGTTGTCGCCGTATTTGAAAATATACTCGTCCCTCATGATACCATTAGTGTTGACTTTGATATTACTCATTTCAGACAGAAAAATATCACTTGAATGTATGAGAATTTTGAAAATCCAGGATAATGCAAGAATGTTTGACTTCTGGCTGATTTTGGAGGGTAAAGAAAATAATGTGGATTTTGGCCTTTTGTTATCTTTGAAAAGGAAATTAACGGGTATTAAATTGATTGTTGCAATTGGTCACAAAATTAGTTTAATCTCCAATTAAGTTGAATTTAGATCGAAAATTCAAAATATTACCGCATACCATTTGGTGTGGTCGGGGGTTTTATTGGTATAAGCAAAAGTGAAATAGGATGATATGGCAGTAAAACGATTTTTTCTTTTGTTTTGGGTGCTGTTTGCTCCTATGAATGCTCTTGGCGATGACGTGATTGTCGGGCAAACAGAAAAGGCAAAGTATAGCTATAGACTCCAACTCACCGAACTGATCCTTAAAAAAACTACTCCTGAGTTCGGCATTGGAAAAATAGTTGCTTACGCTCGAAAAGACCCCACTCAGAAGCGTGCAACAATGCTTTTATCCGATGGAAAAATTGATCTGATGTATTTACCACCCACAGACGAACGACTGAGACGATTTTCCGTCATCAAAATTGATATTCATAACGGTATGCTGGGATATAGGGTTTTCATTATACGGAAATCAGATCAAGAGCGCTTCGCAAAAGTTGCAAACATAGACGACCTTCGGGCATTTGTTGGAGGATTCGGTCTTCATTGGGGTGATTTCAGCATGTTTAAATTAAACCGACTACCAGTGGTGGGAGTGGCCGATGCAAAAATGCTCCTGCCTATGCTCAATGTTGGACGGTTTGATTATTTCCACCGTGGTCTGCATGAAGCATGGGCGGAAGTTGAAGCCAGCCAACAGAAATTGCCTACTTTGATGGTGGAGAAAACCATTACGCTGGTCTATGATTACCCCGTCTATTTTATGTTCAACAAAGCGAGTAAGCGGTTGAAAAAAAGATTTGAAAAGGGATTTGAAGTCATTAAGGCGGATGGCTCTTTTAAGCGGTTGTTTTTATCAAATTTCGGCAAAATTTTCCAAAAAACAAATATTAAAAATCGTACCATGATCCACATCAGATATCCTCTTCCAAAAGGGTTACCCCCCGTAGCCCCAATTCTGTGGGGAGGAGGACTTCAAAATCAAACTAAAAGAGATGGAGCAGATCAAGCACCCACAACATATTGGGGAGGCTTTCCTGTTGAAGGGTAAGGAATATGCATTATTTTCGTTCCGGCCCTGAGATCCTGAAAAATTAATTTAATACCGGATTAAGTTGGTTGGACGACTCAAGTATTATTATCCTATTCTTAACTTTTAGCGGGTCTTCCACTGTTAAGAATACTATACCTATGTGTGATTTGTAGAATAACTGAATTTATCCATTTTTTTGGAATTGTTTGGAAATTTCAATGTTGGCTTACTTATGGAAAAATATTCCGAATATTTTTCCCGATTTAAAAACTTTCATTTTTTATGCAAAACTAAGGGTTTCCCTGATTGACACTGCATTTGATCTTTGCTACTCCATTCGATGAGAGACAATCGTAATCCTGTTCTATTCTGTCAAGATTCTACCGTCGCAGAGTTCAGTCCAAAATACTTTCAAATCCTGCTTAGGCCTACCTTCACGTTTTCATTCAGCTTTGATTGTCTTTTACATTTATTTTCATAATTGCAAAAAGGAGGGTTAAGCAAATGTTTAGAAAGTTTAACTATTTATTTATTTTTATTGGTGGCGTTTTGTGCTTCCATCTTATTTGCACGTCAGTTTTTGCTACAACAATTTTGCCTGGACTTGGAGAAGAATTTACTACAGGTTCTTTTGAGATCAGCTCAGGAGACACAATTACTCTTATGGGCAAATTATCAGGTGATGCTACTCTCCATAATTATGGCACATTGAATGTGAGCGATACAGGCGGATTTGCTGAGGGGGTAATGATAGCAAACAACGGAACTATCAGTGGGGAGCTAAAACTCGTGGACATGGTCCAATTACAAAACGATGGCCAAATAGAGACTCTTTTTCAAACTGACAATTCATATGCCCAGATTAATGGTACGGTGACAAATGTTCGACTGCTTGCAAAGGATGACGATAATGTTGGCATTCAGGTTAATGGCACGGTGGGAAAAATAGATGCAGACGTATACAGCCTCGCAAATAATGGTTTTATCAACATGGCTGTCAGTGGAACAGTTGGAGAAATGGACATCCTTGATAATGTTCCCACAACCCCAGGGGCAAACAGTTTAGATCTTATCACCTTAACAAACCGTGGGAACATTGGAACACTTTACGGCGATACAGCGGGAAACGGGCAATTAAATATATTCAATATCGATGGTTCTGTTGATAGCCTTTTCACCTCGGGGAAGGCCAATGTTTGGTGGGCTTCTGGTTCTATTGAAAGCTTATTTGCCTCGGGGGATACCATGATGCAAATAAACGGTGGGACTATTGATAACATTTTTGCCTCGGGAGAAGCCCAATTCCAGATAAATGGTTCTTCCATTAACAGCATTTCTGCCTCAGGGAATAATTTTTTTCAGGTGAATACTACTTTGGAGTTGGAAGAACTAATTCTCCAAAGTGGAGGGGAGAACTTCAACCCAACCGAATGGATTCTTTCAAAGGATTATTTTTCTTTAGGTGATATTACGATAAATGCCAATTCTGGAACCGTGGTCGTAAATTCTCCAACTCCACCCCCTGTACCAGAACCGTCCACAATTCTCCTTTTTGGACTTGGTGTTTTGAGCCTTGCAGGGATTAGCAGACAGAAAAATAAAGATTAATTTTAAAATTATCTTTTAGGGCAGGATCATAAATGGCGCTGCCTTTTGTTGTTATATTTCCCCATTATTCTCTCAGTTTCCATTCCACTATACGGGCCGAGGGTATCATGGCCGGACATTGTTCCATATTGCAATTATTAGTAGCTGTTTCTAAAAAAGTTAAATATAATCATATCGGCGAGTTTTGACTCGATATAAAAAATTGAAGGGGGCGTTCAAAATTTTGTGTCAGTGAACAGAAGCTGACATAAGACAGCTTCAAAAGGAAAACTGACATGACCGCTGATAACGCTGAATTTGATTTTCAAAAAGCTCTTAAAGGTATTCAGGAGGGAGAACCCTTCACCGGGAAGGATGGGGTTCTAGCCTCTTGAAGCAGAACTGGATTCTCATCTGCCGTTCTCACGTTAAAAGGCGGATTACAGCAAAGCTTGTCTTTGTAATAGATAGACGGAAAAAAGACTGGCTGGCATTAATTTCAACGGACCTTCACCTGTCAAACGAAGACATTGTCCGGGTTTACGGCAAACGCTGGAATATCGAGATGCTTTTCAAAATGGCCAAACAACACTTGAAGTTGGCCAAGGAAATGCAATGCCGGAACTATGTTGCCCTGGTCGCCCACACCACTATTGTTTTTATACGATATATGTTTTTAGCCTACCAAAATCGGATTGAAACGGACAACAGAACCTTTGGAGAATTGTTTTATGCCTGTTGTGATGAGGTTTCTGATATTTCTTTTATTGAGTCACTTTACAGAATAATGACACTTGCTGGTAATCGTTTGAAAACTCTTGGCAGCTATTGCGAGAAAACGGTAACTGCACTTTTTGATGCAGTTATGGAAACAGCGTTGCAATGTGCCGGTTTGTTAGAAAAACAAAAGTTTGCCAATAATTTTTAAACCCGAAAGTTGAGTTACTGACAAATCTACTCTAAACAATCATGTCCACCTGCTGAACGGTTTTCACCACCTCGTCTTCGGTGAGAGCGATTCCCGTACCTGCAATTCTCCCCACTGAATTGCCCTTGCTGTCTTTCATTAAAAAATTAGATTTCACGGCACCCAGATGGATTGCAGCGATCCCTGCTTCGGATAACTTGACCAGCACATCATTTTTATCCTTGTCCCTGATCCACATGGACAATTTATCATAAATGGGATCATTTTCATCAATCCACATATTATTATCACTGTCCCAGTATGACAATTCTTTAAATCCGTTACCGGAGGAGGGGCCAAAAAGTTCTCCGCCATTGTTGACCTTGCCGTCCCCGTTAATATCCAGAGCTAAAAATCCGCTGCCGGCGCCAAGCTCGGCCATTTCTTCTGCAACCCCGTCCTGGTCCAGGTCAAAAAGAATTTTACCCTCTCCCAATTGGGCATGGGTGCCTTGAAAATTTATGACAAGGGGATCAACCACCCGGAAGGTCTCCACGGTCTCGTATGTTGCTTCACGGTGCATGGAAACATCAAGTGAGAACTCAATTTCCCGGCCGTCGGCAGTATGAATTTTCCCTGCCGCCTGGACAAGGGTGGTCTCCTTTTCAGCACCGGAAACACGCCGTACCCTGTTGGCTGCCCTTCCCCCGGGCAGATCAGGCAACAACGCCTGGGCCTTTGCCCTGAATTCCTCGGCCATGGCCCGGTACAGATGGTTTTGCATATTCTCCCCGGCCGGTTCTGCCTGAAAATCAGTTCCTTCAGATTCCGGATTTTCACCCACTTGTTGATGAATGGCCTGTTGGTGCCCGGATCTTTTTTCCTCAAAGGCAGTCACGAGCCCGTCAATGGTATTGGCCGCCCAATCCAGCACGGATTTCAAATATATCCTTTTTTCAAGGTCGTCTTCACCGGTCAGGGATGAATTCCCGGACCCGGCACCCTGCCCCACCCGGGTTTTATCGGCGGTGTTCCGGGTCTCAAGGACATAGGCCTCACCGGTCTTAAAATGCGCCTGTTCAATGGTTTCACTCTGCTCTGTCCGGGACTTCTGCCTTTTATTAAGAAACTGCCCGTCCGCGCTAAAGCTGTAAAGGGTTTCATCTTTTTTAAGGGTAAATTTGGAATTGGATTGAAAAAGAATATCTGAGGAAGAAATTTTCATTGGAAAGCCCTCTTTAAGAATAATAAAATGGTGCGGGGCTTCCCCGCACCGGAACAAAGATTTAATTAAAATCGGACACAGCGGCAAAATTCTTTACCACACCCTTCAATTATTCTGTTATGGCTAATATTTTTCAGTTCTGTATCTGTTCAGGCTTGATTTTTCAGTGATATTCTGAATTTATAAAATTTTACACTAAACCAAGGGAGAACAATATGGATTTCAATCATCTCTTAGCCCAGCGGACCCAACGCATGCAGGCCAATGCCATCAGGGAAATTCTCAAGGTGGTCTCAGATCCCGGCATCATCTCCCTGGCCGGAGGCATCCCCTCCCCGGACAGCTTTCCCATGGATATTTTTGAAGAACTCACCAGCCGGGTCCTGTCCAAATACAAATCCCAGGCATTTCAATACGACCTCACCGAAGGGTTCATGCCCCTGAGAGAAGAGGTGGCCCGCCTCCTGGAGGCCAGAGGAATCAGCATAACACCCGAGGCTGTAAACATCACATCCGGCTCACAGGGGGTGCTGGATGCGGCAGCCAAACTTATGATCTCCAAAGGGGATAAAATTGCCCTGGAGGCTCCCACCTATCTTGGGGCTATTTCCGCATTCAACCCCTACGAACCCCAATACGTCTCCATGGAAATGGACGACCAGGGCCTGGTGCCGGAGTCACTGGAAGAGACCCTGAAAACCCATGAAATCAAATTCATTTATCTGGTCCCCACCTTTCAGAACCCCACGGGCCGGAGCCTGACCATGGAACGTCGGCGGGAAATAGCAAGGATCATTCAACAGTATAATGCACTGCTCATTGAAGATGATCCCTATTCCGCCCTGAGGTATGCGGGAGATGCACTGCCCCCCATTAAAACCATGGCCCCGGACCATGTCATCTATATCTCCACCCTGTCCAAGGTCTTTGCCCCGGGGCTTCGCATCGGATTTTACGCTGCCCCAAAGTTCCTGAGGGAATGGCTGGTCCTGGTCAAACAGGGGGTGGACCTTCATACCTCCACATTTAACCAGGCACTGGCCGCCGAATACCTGGCCGGCAATTACCTGGACAGACAGCTCCCCAGAATCATCACCCTGTACCGGCCCCGACAGCAGGCCATGCTGGACGCCCTCTCCCGCCACCTTCCCGGCGGCTTTAACGTCGCCCCCTCGGACGGCGGCATGTTCCTCTGGGTCACAGGGCCTGAAGGCATGAAGGGGATGGAACTATACAGAAAAGCCATAGAAAAAGGGGTGGCATTTGTTCCTGGCCAGTTTTTCTACACCGACCCGGAACAGGGCCAGGAGACCATGCG
>Ga0070728_10005098_pt1 | contig 13193 bp, 11 predicted proteins | sample tdDd471_FD_66723 | JGI IMG/M metagenome (GOLD analysis project Ga0070728, IMG submission 66723) | Marine sediment microbial communities from the Atlantic coast under amendment with organic carbon and nitrate - tdDd47.1 | ecosystem: Environmental > Aquatic > Marine > Coastal > Sediment | place...
CGACCCGAGCACCGTCACCGTGTGGACCACCGCGGCCAAGCCGTACCGGTTCGACCGCAAGACGATGCGCATGCTCGAGGAGGGCGCGGGCGAGCTGTCCTCGCGGGTCCTGTCGCGCGTCGCCGATCTGGCGGATCGGGCGCAGCTCGCGCTCGGCCGGCCGGTCGAGATCGGCTGGGTGCTCAACGCCGGCCGCCCGAAGATCGCCCGGGTCAAGCCGGTGCAGCGCGCGCTCCGCTTCACCGACGAGACGTGGCGCATCGTCGAGCTGCTCTGGCACGACGAGGGCCCGATCGCGCCGCTGGCCGTCGACGGCCTCGACAAGGCGCTGCGCGAGGACGACGACCCGGTCGACGAGGCGCGGGTGCGGCGGCTGTTCGCGCGCGCCTATCGTCGCGTCGAGGCGGGCCGCGGCCGCCGCGGCGAGCGGCGGCAGAGCTTCGCGGTCGCGGCCGGGCGCGTGGCGCGCATCGTGGCGGACGTCACCACGCCGATCTCGGCGGCTCGGGCGTTCACCAAGACGCTGGACGACCGGCTCCGCTCGTTCGACGCCGACCGGCTCGAGCGCTTCGACGAGCACGAGCTCGCGCGCGCGCTGCGCGAGCGCCAGCGCGTGGTGATCGAGGCCTACGAGCTCCTCGACGACATGCGCCGCGCGACCGCCTCGGTGCTCGGCGCGATCGAGGCGGTGCTCGGCACCGTGCCGCGCGACTGCATCCACGGGCTCGCCACCATCCGCCGCACGCGGGCGCGTCGCCGGCTCGACGAGCGGCTGAACCGCGCGCTCGAGGAGCTGGGCGACCTGCCCGCGAGCGTGGACCCCGTCCCGGCGGAGCACCGGCGCTTCTTCGCGGACCTGCGCCGGGCGACCGCGGACAAGCGCCCGCTGGGGCTCGACGTCCGGCCGCTCGCCTACGGCGCGAGCGACTCGGCGCTCGTCGAGGGGATGCGCGCGGTGCTCGACGGACGCGCGGAGCGGGCCGAGCGCGAGCAGCGCGGGGCCGTCCGGCGCCTGATGGCCACGGCGCGCTCGCGGCCGCTGGGCCGGGGGAGGGCGGCGCTGGCGCGGACCCTGACGGTGGTCATCGATCGCCTCGCGGCGGCGAAGGGCGAGGTCGCCGACGGGCTCGCGGACGCCAACCTGCGGCTGCGAGACATCGCGATCGAGGCGGGGCGCCGGCTCGTGGAGCGCGACGTCCTCGATCGGGACGACGACGCGCTCTACCTGTTCGTGGCCGAGATCCAGGACGCGCTCGACGGCGAGCCCGGCGCGTACACCGCGCGCGTGCGCCTGCGCCGAGAGGAAGACGCGCGGTGGCGGAGGTTCACGCCGCCGACGCGGTTGGCCCCGAGGGGGCGATGAATCACTACACGTCGTGAATCGTCGTTGACGCAGGGGGCATGTGCCGAACGAGGGCGTACACGAAACACGCCGTGGCCCGCGGCTTGCTCAGCCGGTAGAGGAACATGAACACACGAACTTCGATGACTTGGATCGCGGCGACCGCCGCGCTGATGCTCGGCGCCTGCTCGAGCACGCACTTCGTGACGATCCGTCACCCGCTGCACGTGGGGCAGGTGGACCCGAACGAGGTGCCGTTCAACGCCCGCCGGGTCGAGCGGGAGCGGGGCCTGCCCGCCGGCTCGCTGGTGGACACCGCGTCGCTCACCGAGCTCACGCCCGAGCGCATCTGCATCGACATGAACATGTGGGCGATCGAGAACGCCGACTCGGGGCGCGGGATGTACCAGAACTATCGGATCACGCTCCGCAACGACAACGACGACGTCGAGAACACCGACGCGCAGGTCGCGGTCGGGCAGACGACGGTGACCCCGATGCAGGGCCACATCTCGCGGCGCGTGCCGTCCGGGTGGCGGCGGGTCTGCAACGGTCGGCGCAACGGGCAGTGCGTCTCCTGGCGCCGGGTCCGCACGTACCGGACGATCTACGTCCCGCACGTCTGGAACGTGAGCAACAGCCCCGCGCAGGTGTGCTTCCCCAACGGCGGCTTCGTCACCCCGGCGACCACCCGCTTGTCGATGTCGGTCGACCAGCAGGGCCCCGGCGAGATGATCTACGAGTGGGAGTTCCAGTCGGCGGTCCAGGGCGGTCAGCCGCAGCAGCAGCAGCAGCAGCAGTAGCCGCCGCGCTCAGGGAGACCACTCCAGCAGCTCCTGCAGCTTGTCGCGAACGCGCGGCCAGCCGCCGAGGCCGATGGAGTTGGTCTCCTCGTAGTGATCGCCGGGCGCCTCGGCGATGTAGGGCAGACCCGGGTCGAGCTCGTAGTCGAACTCGGGGATGAAGTAGCCCAGGAAGTCGTTGGTGAGCCCGAGCAGCCACACGTGCTCGGCGTCGTCGCGCGCGTAGTCGCGCAGGTACGGTCCGTCGGGCGCCATGGACAGGTCGGGGGCGTTCGTCGCCGACGTGTCCACGATCGCCTCGCCCTCGGGCGTGTACCCGCCGTCGTAGCCGCCCACGAACAGCGCCGGGTCGAGCTCGCCCGGGACCGTGATCAGCTGCGCGCGGCCGACGTCGATCACCGCGATCTCGGTGAGCACGTCCGGCTCGTTGCTGCCGGGGCGGATCGGGAAGTCGGGCTCGTAGTTGTAGACCTCCCGCACGAACAGCCCCTGCAGGTAGGCGATGTGGTAGCGGCGGTTCTCGATCCGCAAGAAGAACTGCGCGCGCCGGACCGCGAGGTCCGCGGTCTCGTCCGTCGTCGAACCGCCGTCGGGCCCGAGCGACTGCAGGACGTACCAGGCGAGCTGTGAGCCGACGGTGGCCGCCGACTCGATCGTCGACCGCTCCACGTCCTCGCCCGCCCACGTCTGCGGCTGCACCCGGCCTGGCCCGATCTGCGAGCCGACCGCGCCGTTGATGAACACGCACACGCCGCCGACGCCCTCGGCCATCGCGCCGTCCGGGCCCTCGACGCCGTTCTCGATGCCGTCGCGCAGCCAGTTCGGATAGTCGCTCGACAGCGCGGTGTTCCGGCTGCCCATGTACTCGGGGTGGGAAGACAAGTTGACGAGGGTCGAGATCGTCGAGCCGTCGGCCGGGCGCGCGAAGCGCATCACCCGGACCTCGTCGTCGATGATGTTCGGGTCGCGCGTGTCGCTGACCAGCCGTCGCAGCCCGATGGGCGTCTCGCGCAGGCGCAGCGACGCGTACTGCACGTTCGCCGGCTCGAGCGCGGCGACCGCGTCCCGGATCGCCTGCGCCGCCTGCGCCTGGACGTACGCGAGGTACTCGGGCGCGCGCCCCGTCGTGTCGAGGTCGGGGCCCCAGATCCCGATGGTGTCGTAGGTCTCGTGGTCGTGGGTCGCGCTGACCGAGACGTAGTCCACGTCGAGGTCCGCGACCGCGTCGCGGATGGGCTGGATGTCGTCGAGGAACAGCCCGACCGCGTCGATGGCGACGAACGCGAGGGTCGTCTCGTTCTGCCGGAGCACGACCGCGCGGGCCCACACGTCGTCGTGGATCTCGGTCGCCGCGCGCCCGTTGCCGAACCCCGCGAGCCAGATGGCGTCGTAGCGACCGTCGCCGTCTCGGTCTTCGAACTCGTCTCCGTCCGTCGGGTCGAACCTCCCGTCTCCGTCCACGTCGACGGTGAGCGCGTCGACGTCGTCGAAGCTTGGCGTGATCGGCTGCGCCGACGCGCCGACGCGCAGGACGTCGTCGCCCTCGTCGGGGCACGCCGGCCCGCCGGGGCACACCAGGTCGGGCTCGAGCGGCGGCTCCGGCCCCGCGTCGGGCCGGCCCGCGTCGGCGGGGGGCGCGACGCCAGCGTCGGTCTCGACCGGCGCGGGCTCGTCACAGGCCGACACCAGCAGCATCGACAGCAGCCACCAGGAACGCTTCGTCACGGGTTCTGCCTACCACGGTTGTCTGGGCCCATCGCTTCTGGTAGCCAGCCCATCCACCGGATCGGGAGGTCGAAAGGCAAATGTCAGGTATCGACAGCATCGGAGTCGTGGGCGCGGGGCAGATGGGCCGCGGGATCGCGCAGGTCGCGTCGCAGGCCGGGTTGAGCGTGCACCTGCTCGACGTGGACGAGGCGACGGCGGAGAACGGCGTCGAGACGATCGCCAAGAGCCTGTCGCGGCTCGTCGACAAGGAGAAGATCACCGTCGACGATCGCAACGCGATCCTGAAGCGGATCGAGCCGACCGGCGACTACGCGAGCCTCGGCGACGTCGGCATCGTCGTGGAGGCGGTCACCGAGGCGTACGACCTGAAGGCGCGCATCTTCTCGAGGATCGACGAGGCGGCCGGCGACGGCGCGATCCTCGCGACCAACACGTCCTCCATCTCGATCACCAAGCTCGCCGCGTGCACCAAGCGCCCCGAGCAGGTGGTGGGGATGCACTTCATGAACCCCGTCCCCGTGATGAAGCTCGTCGAGCTCATCCGCGCCCTGCAGACGTCGGACGAGACGTTCGCGCGGACAAAGGCGCTCGCCGAGCGGTTCGGCAAGACGGTCATCACGAGCGAGGACCGGCCGGGCTTCATCGTCAACCGCATCCTCATCCCGTTCATCAACGAGGCGTGCTTCACCCTGCAAGAGGGCGTCGGGACGCCCGAGGACATCGACACCGGCGCGAAGCTCGGGCTGAACCACCCGCTCGGTCCGCTCGCGCTCGCCGACCTCATCGGCCTCGACACCTGCCTGGCGATCGCCGAGGTGCTCCACGGGCAGCTCGGCGAGGACAAGTACCGGCCGGCGCCGATCCTGCGGAACTACGTCGCCGCGGGCTGGCTCGGGCGCAAGACGCGCCGCGGGTTCTACGACTACTCGGAGAAGAAGTGATGTCCGACGACGTCGTCACCCTCGAGCGCGCCGACGGCGTCGCGACGCTCACGATCAACCGTCCCGACAAGCTCAACGCGCTGAACCGCGCGGTGCTCGGGGCGCTGCGCGGTCGGCTCGAGGAGCTCGGCGCGGACGCGTCGGTGCGCTGCTGTGTGCTCACCGGCGCGGGCGACAAGGCGTTCGTCGCCGGCGCCGACATCGCCGAGATGCAGGCGCTCGGGGTCGACGAGGCGCGCGCGTTCGCGAAGGAGGGGCACGAGACGTTCGCGATGCTCGAGGCCCTGCGCGTGCCCGTGATCGCGGCGGTCAACGGGTTCGCGCTCGGCGGCGGCTGCGAGCTCGCCCTCGCGTGCGACTTCATCCACGCGTCGAGCAAGGCGCGCTTCGGTCAGCCCGAGGTGAAGCTCGGGGTCATCCCGGGGTTCGGCGGGACCCAGCGCCTCGCGCGCCGGGTGGGGCTGGGGCTCGCGCGCGAGCTGGTCTACTCGGGCGCGATGATCGACGCCGAGGAGGCGCGGCGCGTCGGGCTCGTCAACGGGGTGCACGAGCCCGACCAGCTCGGGGCGTCGGTGGCGAAGCTCGCGTCCAAGATCGCCGGGCAGGGGCCGTTCGCGGTCGCGAAGGCGAAAGAGGTCTTGCGCGACGGAGAGGGGCTCCGGCTCCCCGACGCGAACGCGCTCGAGATCGAGGGCTTCGCGGCGTGCTTCGGCACGGCCGATCAGACCGAGGGCATGACGGCGTTCCTCGAGAAGCGCGCGGCGGAGTTCACAGGGGCATGAGCCCGGGGCGGTGCTCGAGGCCGCCGCACCGCGTGAGCAGCGTCGGCGGGAGCTGGTAGCCGCCGAGCACGAGCGGCTCGATGATCTCGTCGACGTCGAACGCCTCCGCCGCCCGCGCGCGGATCGCGCGGTCGAACGTCCGCTGCGCCGCCTCGCAGTCGCCGCGCGCGGCGTGCAGCTCCGCCTCGAGCTCGAGCCGTGGCCCGTCGAGCAGCCCCATGCGGGCCGCCTCGCGCGCCTGCGCGAGCGACGTGTCCAGCTCGTCGCGGCGCCGCGACTCCCACGCGTTGGCGAGCATCGCCTGCTCGTCCCACGGGTCGACGCGCAGCCGCCACGTCGCGTCGCCGTAGGTGGGCGCGTCGTCCGGCACGATCTCGGTCATCGGGACCGGCAGCGCGACGAGCGCCGCGAGCCCGGCGGCGACCCCGAGGCCGGTCACCCACCCGATCGCGGCGTCCGGGCCGGTCGGCGTGCGCGGTCGGTAGCCCGCCGCGCCGGCCGCGACGACCGCCGCCGCGGTGACGAAGATCCCCCACGGCGCGAGCGCCTCGGCCGCGACCCCGCCCACGACGAGCGCGAGCGTGAACCCCGCCGCGAGCGCCCTGAACCGGGGCGCGCCCACCCAGCGCGCGTCCACGAGCGCGAACGCCGACGCGCAGAGGAAGCCGGCGGCGTGGCTCGCGATCCCTCCCTCGGCCTCGGCGAGCGGAGGCCCGAGCGCGGTCGACCCGACCAGGAACGCGAGCCCCAGCCCGACGGACCGCGTCGCGGCGCGGGCGCGGTCGCGCGCCCCCGGGTCCGACAGCGCGCGTCGCGGCGCGGCGTCCAGGACCACCGGCAGCAGCGCCGCGAACAGCAGCGACGCGAGCGGGCGGACGACGAACGCCTCCTCGATTGGCCAGGCTTCCATCGAAGCGTCGGCTCTGATAGCACGCCGAAGAACATGTCGAACCGCCGAGTCATCTCCACCGACGCCGCGCCCGCCGCGATCGGCCCCTACTCGCAGGCCGTGAGCCACGGCGGCCTCGTCTTCTGCAGCGGCCAGATCGCCCTCGATCCGGCGACCGGCCAGGTCGTCGAGGGCGACGTCGCGGCGCAGACCGAGCAGGTGATGAAGAACCTCGCCGCGGTCCTCGAGGCCGCCGGCAGCTCCTTCGCGCAGGTCCTGCGCGCGACGATCTACCTGACCGACCTCGGCGAGTTCGGCACCGTGAACGAGATCTACGCCCGCGCCTTCGAGGGCATGGATCCCCCGGCGCGCGCCTGCGTCGAGGTCTCCGCGCTGCCGAAGGGCGTGGACGTCGAGATCTCCGTCATCGCTGCGGCTTCCTGACTCGTGCGGGCTGCGCTGGTTCGGCGTGTCACGCGCGGTTCGGGGCGGAAGGTCTCTCGCAAAGCCGCGAAGGCGCCAAGAGTGGCGGGACGGATGCCGCGACCCCCGACCGAGGTCGTGAGCCTACGAGTGCGCCGCCGCAGATCGAACCGAGGGCGGCGCCCATGGCGTCCCCTTTGCGGCTCCGCGGCTTTGCGAGAGATCGCATCTCGACGCGGCGGCGTTCGCTCGAAGCGTCCAGTGCTCTCATCGCGCCGCGCACGTGGGACCCATCCCGAACGACGACTCCGTCGAGACCGACCTAACCCCAGGGGTCGCGGACGACGATGGTGTCCGCGCGGTCGGGGCCGACGCTGATGATGAAGGCGTCGACGCCCAGCGCTCGTTCGATGAAGGCGACGTAGGCGCGCGTGGCCGAGGGCAGGTCGTCGACGGAGCGAGCGCCGGTGATGTCCTGTTGCCAGCCGTCGAGGGTCTCGTAGATCGGCTTCGCGTCCTCGAGGCGGGTCGCGGGCGGGGTCTCGATGCGCTCGCCGTCGAGCTCGTAGGCGACGCAGACCTTCAGCGACTCCATGCCGCTGAGCACGTCGAGCTTGGTCAGCGCGAGCGACGTCAGGCCGTTGACCCGCACCGCGTGGCGCAGGACCGGCAGGTCGAGCCAGCCGCAGCGGCGCGGCCGCCCGGTGGTCGCGCCGAACTCGGCGCCGGCCTTGCGCAGCGCGTCGCCCTCGTCTCCGAACAGCTCGGTCGGGAACGGGCCGTCGCCGACGCGCGTCGTGTACGCCTTGGTGATCCCGAGCACGCCGTCGACGTGGGTGGGCGCGAGCCCGCTGCCCGTGCACGCCCCGCCCGCGGTGACCGACGAGCTGGTGACGAACGGGTAGGTCCCGTGGTCGACGTCGAGCATCGTGCCCTGCGCGCCCTCGAGGAGCAGGCGCTCGCCCGCCTCGCGCGCCGCGTGCAGCACGGTGGTCGCGTCGCCGACCCACGGCCCGATCGAGTCGGCGTAGGAGAGGTACTCCTCGGCGATCGCCGCCGCGTCGGGGACCTCGCCTCCGAGCGCCTCGATCACCGGCTTCCAGGCCGCGAGGCTCTGGTCGAGCTTGGCCCGGAACACGTCCGGCGTCGTCAGGTCGATCGCGCGGATCCCACGGCGCGCCGCGCGATCCTCGTAGCAGGGCCCGATGCCCCGCTTGGTCGTGCCGATCGCGTTCGGCCCCTGCTCGCGCAGGCCGTCGACGAGGAAGTGGTGCGGCAGCACCAGGTGCGCGCACTCGGACACGAGCACGCGCCCGGCCGGGAGCCGCCCGCGCGCGCGCATCTGCTCGAGCTCCTCGACGAGCACCTTCGGGTCGATGACCATGCCCGCGCCGAGCACGCAGCGCGGGCGCTCGTGAAGGGCGCCCGACGGCACGAGGTGGAACACGACCTTCTCGCCGTCGACGACGAGCGTGTGCCCGGCGTTGGCGCCGCCGCCGAAGCGCACCACGGCGTGGGCTTCGGCGGTCAGCAGATCGACGATCTTGCCTTTGCCCTCGTCGCCCCACTGGGCGCCCACGATCACTAGCGCGGTCATGAAACGGATCCTCCTTCTTGGCGGTCCCGGTCGGCCCAGGGCGCGATCTTCGAAAGCGAGCGCGGCAGGCGACGGCGCGCGCCGTCGTGGACGCGGTGCAGCTCGGCGCCCTTCGGGTCGCACACGGCGGCGACGTCGTACCCCCACCGTTTCGCGTAGTCGAGGGCGCGGCCGATCCCGCGCGCCGGCACGACCGCGGCCGCGTAGCCGGCCTCGCGCAGGCGATGCGCGAGCTTCTCGCGCGCCTCGGCGGAGCCGCCGCAGACCACGACGCGCAGGTCTCGCGCGGGCTGCGTGGGGCGGCCGGCGGCCTCGAGCGCCCACTCGAGGTTCGCAAGGTTCAGCCCGAACCCCGTGGCCGCCGCGGGCGCGCCGAACCGCGCCATCAGGGCGTCGTAGCGACCGCCGGTGCCCACGGCCTCGCCGGGCCCGTCCGCGAGCAGCGCGAAGCTCACCCCGGTGTAGTAGGCCGCGCCGCGGATCTCTCCGAGGTCGACGCTCAGCGGGTGATCCCCGTCGATGCGCGCGACGACGCGCGACAGCTCGCGCAGCGCGGGCTCGTCGCCGAACGCCTTCTTGGCCCCCGCGATCACCTCCGCGGGCGCGCCGTAGAGCGACGCGGCGCCCAGGATGGGGCGACGCACCGCGGCGGGCTCGTCCTTCAGCAGGCCGCGCAGGCTCGTGACGTCCTTCTGCGCGAGGGCCGCCTCGACCTCGTCCTCGGGCGCGGTGGTCACCCTCGCGACCGCGCCCCGCGTGAGCCCGACGAGGCTCAGCTCGATGCGGTAGTCGGTCAGCCCGACCGACTCGACCGCGCGGCCTGCGAGCCGGATCACCTCGACGTCGGCGTCGACCCCGGGCAGCCCGACGCACTCGACCCCCGCCTGCGCCAGCACGCGCTGCCGCCGGGCCCGGCCGCGGCGCTGCCGGACCACGGACGCCGCGTACGCCAGCCGGTGGGGCGCGGGGCGATCGCGCAGCCGCGTCGCGACGATGCGCGCGATCTGCGGCGTGATGTCCGGCCGGAGCAGGGCGACCTCGCCGGTGCTCGGATCGACGAAGCGGAGCAGATCGCGCCGGTCGAGCGTGTCGAGGCCGCGCTCGATGACGTCGGCGTGCTCGAAGGGTGGGGTGGTCACCCGCTGATAGCCCCACCGCGCGAAGCAGCGCAGCAGCTGTGACCCGAGCCACGCGCGCGCCGACGCCTCCGGAGGGAGGAGATCGCGCATCCCCGCGGGCGGGGCCAGGGGGATCGACGACGGCTCGGTCACGCCGTGCGCACCGATATCCGGCCGCCCCCGCCGCGTCAAGCGGCGAACCGAACGAGATCGAGGGCGAGCGCCATACGGATGGCGCGGTAGGGGCGGTGCCGATCGAGGTTGCCCGGCGACTCGAGCGCCTCGACGACGCCCTGCAGCGGCGACGCGCCGTGCCGGGTCAGCTCGAGCACCACGAGGGTGTCCTCGGGCAGGCCGTCCGGCGGCGCCGTCACGGTGCGCTCGAGGCGGTCGAGGAGGTGCTCGGCGAAGGTCGCCTGCTCGAGGCCCATCCCCAGGCGTCGCTGGATGCCGTCGGCGAGCACCTTCCACGGATCGAGGCCGAGCGGGAAGTAGCGGGCCGCCGGGCGCGCGCCGGGCTGGAACTCCGCGTGGCCCGCGCGCCAGGTGAACAGCTCCAGCAGCTTCTCGCGGACCTGCGCCGCGATGTGGCGGAACAGCTCCACCGGGCCGATCAAGCCGAGCGCGGCCAGCGTGTCGCCCAGCCGCCCGTCGAACCTCGGCAGCACCGCGAGGGCCATGTCCAGCTCGTGACGCTCCAGGATGGCCTGGCTCACCAGGAACTCGCCGAGCAGCTCCGTGCGCAGGCTGCTGCTGACGAACTCGGGCACGCCGTCGACGAGGTAGACCTCCTTGCGGGTCGACTGCCGGCGGCAGATCCACACGCCGTCGGCGCCCTGCGCCATGCTGCGGGCGAACGCGTCCAGGAAGTCTCCGCCCATCGCGATGTGGTCGCCCTCCGGGCTCGCGCCGCGGTTCGGGACGTGGCCGGCGAGCTCGCCGATGTCCCGCAGCGCGCGCGCCTCGCTCTGGCCCACGCGGATCCGGTCGGAGCTCCCGACCTGCCCGGTCGAGACCCCCTCGACGAGCTGCGCGAACGTCATCGGCGCGCTGCTCGATCCGTCGGTCCGCTCCACCACGTAGTCGTCGAGCGGCGGCTCCTGCGTGATCAGCTCGGACAGCTCCGAGGTCACGTGATCGTCGGTGAGCTCGCGCGGCACACCGGACGCCGCCTCGACGTAGCCAGCGAGCGTCTCGCGCAGCGAGGTCGTGTTCTCCGGGAGGAACCCCTCGAGGGCCAGCCGCATGGTGCGGGCGCTCCCGAAGCGATCGTCGGGCTGCCGCGCGAGGCCCTTCAGCAGCAGCTCCGTCAGCCCGTCCGGCAGATCGTCGGCCGCGTCGAGGAGCGGGTCGACCTTCGCCTCGCGCACCGCGAGGAGGATCGAGAGGTCGCTGCCGCGGCCGAACAGCGGGCGCCCGATCAGCAGCTCGGTGGCGACGACGGAGGCGGCGAACACGTCGGCGCGTCGATCGTGACGCAGGCCGCTGACCTGCTCCGGCGCGAGGTAGCCGAGCTTGCCGCGCGTCGGCCCCGCCGCGGCCGCCTGGGGGAACGACTCGCGCAGCCGCGCCTCGGCGATCCCGAAGTCCGCGAGCTTCACGCGGCCCTGCGACGACACGAGCACGTTGGACGGCGAGACGTCTCCGTGGACGATCTCGAGCTGGGCGCCCCCCTCGTCGTTCGCCTCGTGCACCGACTGCAGCGCCTCGAGGAGATCGCACACGACCATCAGCGCGACGTCGGTGGGGAGCGCCTCGTCGTTCTGGGTCGTCCAGCGCACGATCGTCGCGAGATCGGTGCCCCGGACGTGCTCGAGCACGAGGTAGGGCTGCCCGTCCGCCTCCCCGGTGCCGAGCACCCGGACCACGTTGGGGTGGTCGATCAATCCCCCGAGGCGGGCCTCCTCCTCGAACATGCGCTCGGCGTCGGGCTCGGCCGCGATGTGCGGGAGCATCCGCTTGATCACGACGGTGCGCGGCTCGCCCACCGCGCGCGGCTCCTGCGCGAGGAACACCTCCGCCATGCCTCCGACCGCGACCCGCTCACGGAGCGTGAAGTCACCAAACGGAGTGTCGGGCTCGGGGGCGGGGGGCGGCGCGGGCGGGCGGCTGGGGCGCACGCCGCCAATCATACTTGTCAAACCCCCACGATGGGGGATTGCGGGCGCTGGTAACCTCTGCCCATGGCCGACACGGAGTCGCGAGAGGGCTTGCGCTACGGGACCCCCGAGGTCGCTCGTTTCGTCGACGATCTCCACGCCCCGCACGACGCGGCGCTCGACGCGGCGTTTGGGGCGCCACGGACGAAGGGCTTCCCGGCGATCCAGCTCGGCCCGGCGGAGGGCCGGCTGATCGAGATGCTCGCGCAGATGCTCCAGGCGCGACGCGTGGTCGAGATCGGGACCCTCACCGGGTACTCGGCGATCCGCCTGGCCCGTGGGCTCGCGCCCGGGGGCTGCCTCTGGACGGTGGAGCACGATCCGGCCCACGCGAAGGAGGCCCGCGCGCGGATCGCCGAGGCGGGACTCGCCGAGCAGGTCGAGGTGCTCGAGGGCGACGCGGTGGCCGAGCTGCCCGCCCTGTCCGAGCTCGGACCATTCGATCTGGTGTTCCTGGACGCCGACAAGGGGCGCTACGACCTGTACGCGCAGTGGGCCTACGAGCACCTGCGCCCCGGCGGCGTGCTGCTCGCCGACAACGCCTACTTCTTCGGTCGCTTGCTCGAAGACGATCCGGAGGCGGAGGCCATGCGCCGCTTCCACCGGGAGGCGGCCGAGAGATTTCGCACGGTCTGCATCCCGACGCCGGACGGCCTGCTCCTCGGGGTGAAGTAGCTCCGTAGATCTGCAGGCGGGCTTGCCAGGTCCCTCGTTTTCGTGGGATCACGCCGCGGCGCTTGACGCCCTCCGGGTGGGACCCTACCGCCCCGCCGTGGGTGCGCGATTTCACCGCCCACCGGCCTCATGCATCACCATGCGACGCGAGACGACAGCGCTCCTCGGAGCCCTGGGGTGCCTGGCCTCGGCCTGCGGCTCCTCTGCGCCCGAGCCGGTGCTCGGGGTGCGCCTCGGGATGACGCCGGCGCAGGTGCGGGAGCGGTTCGCCCCGGGGATCTCGGGGACCTACCGCAGCGAGGCGATGGACGAGGACTTCGCCCTCGTGTGGGAGCCGGAGGGCGACGGGCCGGTGCGCGAGGCGCGGCACGAGTTCCACCTCGGGCAGCTGGTGGCGCTGCGCCTCACCGTCGACGACGGCGCCGACGTCGCCTCGGGCGATCCGATGCAGCTCACCGACGTCTCTCTGCTGACCCGCGAGCCCACCGAGGACGGGGTTCGAATCACCTGGCTCGCCCGGTCTTGCCCCACCCATGCCGACGAAGTAAGGCGGCGCATTCGAGACCACCGTTGATGCAATTTTTCCGAGGTTGTCCCCCGCGACCCTACCTCGTATATAGGCGCCGCCCCGGGCCCCCCGGGCCCGAAAGCCCCCCAACGAGCGAGACATGCAGATATTCCCCAAGTCGCTCAATCTCCTCCCACTGATCGCCGCCCTCGGGGTCGCGGTCGGCGG
>Ga0070728_10005100_pt1 | contig 13187 bp, 13 predicted proteins | sample tdDd471_FD_66723 | JGI IMG/M metagenome (GOLD analysis project Ga0070728, IMG submission 66723) | Marine sediment microbial communities from the Atlantic coast under amendment with organic carbon and nitrate - tdDd47.1 | ecosystem: Environmental > Aquatic > Marine > Coastal > Sediment | place...
TACACAGGGAGGTATAGAAATTGGTTTTGGATCTAAACTAGCATTGCAAATATCTGCACAAACCATAAAAGGAGCAGCTGATTTGCTTATCCAGAAAGGCACACATCCTGAAGATGAAATTGACAAAGTGACAACCCCTCGAGGTGTTACAATTTCAGGCCTTAATGAAATGGAACACCAAGGTTTTAGCTCTTCGCTTATAAAGGGCTTACTGACTTCGTTTAACAAAATAGAGAACGGGAAATAGTCAGTTATGTACAATAAAGTAACCATAAAAATTGGGTCAAATGTATTGGCTAATTCAGAAGGTGGCCTAAATAAAAGTCGCGTTAATGAGCTAGTTGCACAAATTGCCAAATTACACCAATCTGGAAAGAAAATAATCTTGGTTTCATCGGGAGCCGTGGCTTGCGCCCGCGGCATGGTTTCATTTGATAAAAAAACAGACCATGTATCTCAAAGACAGTTGCTCTCATCTGTTGGTCAAGTGAAACTGATGAACCTCTACACACAACTATTTGATTTGCACAACATTCCCATTGCACAAGTTTTAGTCACCAAGCAAGATTTTGGTTCTCGTGAGCATTATCTTAACATGAAAAACTGCGTAAATGCTCTTTGGGATAATGGCATCCTTCCCATTGTAAATGAGAACGATGCCGTATCTGTAACAGCTTTGATGTTTACTGATAATGATGAGCTAAGTGGCATGATGGCTTCGATGATGGGATGCAAGGGTTTAGTAATATTATCCAATGTGGATGGTATCTATAATGGCCATCCTGATAATAAAGATGCACAGGTAATACCAAATATAGCAGCTGACGAAAAAGATTTATCACAGTATATCTCAGCGACAAAATCAGATTTCGGTCGGGGAGGTATGTTAACCAAATGCCGAGTTGCACAAAAATCAGCAATGTCTGGTATTAATGTACATATTGCTAATGGATCGCGCGATGGCATCCTGATAGATTTATTTAAGAAGGCATCCCGTATTAGGCATACGCACTTTAACGCCGGCGAAGGTTATCCTGCTATTAAACAATGGATTGCATATTCAGAAGGATTTACTAAAGCTGAAGTTGAAATAAATATTGGCGCTTTACAGGCTTTATGCTCACCTAAAGCAACCAGCTTGCTGCTAGCCGGTGTTACTAACCTAAAAGGTGATTTTGAAAAAGGTGATTTGGTTAAGATATGTAATGAAAAACAGCAAGTCATAGGAATCGGAAAAGCATCTTATGGCAAAGATAAAGCCAAAAAACATTGGAAAGACAGTAAATACAAACCCTTAGTACATTACGACTATTTATATCTATTTCCCGAGTTTCTCAGTTAATGTACCAGAACCAAACACTATGTATATCAATTATTTTAAAAAGGTAAAGCAGGCATCACGCAGTTTATCTCGTATCGGCGACGGAAAAGTTACTCAGGTTCTTAATAGCCTGAGTGCAGCTCTTTTGAAAGAAAGCACTAAAATACTTGAGTCCAATGCCATGGATTTAAAACGCATGGATGCTTCTAATCCCAAATATGATCGCTTAAAACTAACCGAACAACGCATAAAGGCTATTGCCAAAGATTTAATTAGTGTAGCAGAACTACCAGGTCCGGTGGGAGAATTGCTTGAGCAGCGCACCTTAGAAAATGGTCTTAAGCTTGAGAAAAGACGCGTGCCCCTTGGTGTTGTTGGTGTTATTTACGAAGCTCGACCAAATGTTACCATAGATGTATTTGCATTATGCCTAAGATCTGGCAATGCCTGTGTATTAAAAGGAGGTAGTGATGCAGAAAATAGCAATACTACATTGGTTAATATCATTTGTGAAGTCCTATTATCTCATAATATTGATCCAAATATAGTACAACTATTACCAGCTGACCGGCAGGCCACTGAAGAATTGATGAAAGCAGTAGGTTATGTTGATGTACTCATCCCTCGTGGATCACAAAGTTTAATCAATTCTGTTAGAGATAACGCTAAACTGCCGGTCATTGAAACAGGAGCAGGTATTGTTCATACCTATTTTGATAGATCAGCAGACTTAGAAATGGGGCAACAGGTCATATTTAATGCTAAAACACGTCGCGTAAGTGTTTGTAATGCATTAGATTGTTTAATTGTGCACAAAAGCCGACTTGGAGACTTGCCTGTTTTGGTTCATCTTTTAGCCAAAGAACATGTTGAAATATTTGCAGATGAGAGTGCGTATAAGCAGCTCGATGGCCTTTATCCATCTCATTTGCTAAATATGGCTTCTGAAAAAGATTTTGGCACTGAGTTTTTATCATACAAACTATCCATTAAAACAGTTGATTCCTTTGAAGATGCTCTGGATCACATTTACAATTTTAGCTCGAAGCATAGCGAAGCAATATTAGCCAATGATAAAGAGGTGACTGAGCGCTTTTTAAATGAGGTGGATGCGGCAGCTGTATATGTTAATACAAGCACTGCATTTACCGATGGAGCACAATTTGGCTTGGGTGCTGAAATTGGAATAAGCACACAGAAACTGCATGCAAGAGGGCCTATGGGTTTAAAAGAGCTAACCTCATATAAGTGGGTAATAAAAGGAGAAGGACAAATACGTCCAGCATAGAGATTGATCAGGATATTAATTGTAATTTCTTAAAATTAAAAAAAGGATGAAACGCTATTTAAAAGTAAATGATATTGGAGACCTGAATATTGCCTTACAAGAAGCTGCAGAAGTAAAGCGTACGCCTTATGCATGGCAAGATTTAGGTAAAAACAAAACCATTATTCTAATATTCTTTAACTCAAGTTTAAGAACAAGACTGAGTACTCAAAAAGCCGCCATGAATATGGGGATGAATGTAATCGTTCTTGATGTTAATAAAGATGGTTGGCAGCTCGAAACGGAGTTTGGAGTAGTAATGGATGGTGATAAACCAGAACATTTGCGCGAAGCTGTTCCAGTTATTGGGCGATACTGCGATATTATTGGTGTTCGTTCGTTTGCTTCGCTTGAAGATAAAAAGGCTGACTACGAAGAACAGATTTTAAATCAATTTATTCAATTTGCTGGCGTGCCCATTATTAGTATGGAATCAGCAACACGACACCCACTTCAGGCATTTGCCGATTTATTTACAATTGAAGAGCACAAAACTAAAGCACGTCCAAAAGTTGTACTGACCTGGGCTCCACACCCGCGTGCGCTTCCACAAGCGGTTCCTAACTCATTTGTTGAATGGATGAAAGAAGCGGATGTCGAATTTGTGGTAACTCACCCGAAAGGTTATGAGTTGGCTACCGAATTCTCTGAAGGGGTAACTGTAGAATATGATCAGAAAAAAGCATTTGAGGGCGCGGATTTTATCTATGCTAAAAACTGGGCATCTTATGAGCAGTACGGTCAGATCTTAAGCAAAGATCGCTCTTGGACGGTTGATGAAGAAAAAATGGCTTTAACCAATAATGCCAAATTCATGCACTGCTTGCCTGTTCGTCGAAACATGGTGGTTAGCGATGGTGTTATAGATAGTGGAAATAGCATTGTTATTGATGAGGCCGCCAACCGTGTCGTATCAGCGCAGGTGGTTATTAAACGAATGTTACAATCCTTAAAATAAACGCATGTTCGATAGATTAACGATAGTAAAAGTTGGAGGTAAGGTTGTTGAGGAAGCAGAATCGCTAAAGGCTTTTATTAAGGATTTCGCCAATATAGCTGGACAAAAAATATTGGTTCATGGAGGTGGCCGATCTGCTACTGCAGTGGCAGAGCAACTTGGAATACAAACAAAAATGATTGATGGCCGTCGCATTACCGATGCAGACATGCTTAATGTTGTTGTAATGGTTTATGGCGGATTAGTCAATAAAAATATTGTTGCACAGTTACAGGCATTAAACAAACAAGCCATTGGTCTAACCGGGGCTGATTTGGATTTGGTACGTGCAGAAAAGCGCCCGGTTGCTGATATTGATTATGGCTATGTTGGTGACGTAACTGGCGTTAATACAGAGGCTTTGGAGGAACTTGTTAAAAGTGGAGTTATCCCGGTTATTGCACCACTTACTCATGATGGAGAAGGGCAGTTATTAAATACAAATGCCGATACAGTGGCTTCAGAATTGGCAAAATCATTTGCTAGTTCCTTTCGCGTACAGTTAGTGTATTGTTTCGAGAAAAAAGGCGTTTTAGAAAATCCCAATGATGATGATTCTGTAATACCATATTTATCCAGAGAGATCTTTGAGGAACATAAAGTAAATGGTGTGATAAGCGATGGCATGATTCCTAAATTAGACAATGGCTTTAATGCTTTAAGTCGTGGCGTGTCAGATGTGTTTATTACAAATATAGAAGGAGTTAAAAATGGTTTTAAAGAAGGCACCAGGCTTTCATTGCGGTAAAACACTATGACAAATCAAGAAATATATACAGAAGAGGCTATAGAGGTTTTAAAGCTTCTGATTAAAACAGAATCATTTAGTAGGAATGAGGTTAACGTGGCAGCAATTATGACTGGATATCTGGAAAGTTATGGACTGAAGGTTAATCGCGAGGGTCATAATTTATGGTGCTGGGCCAAGGAAAAAGACGATAAGAAGCCAACAATTTTGCTTAATTCTCATTTAGATACTGTGAAGCCATCGTCAAAATGGACTTATGATCCCTTTGGTGCATTAATTGAGAATGATAAGCTAACGGGGCTAGGAAGTAATGATGCGGGCGGTCCATTGGTTTCGCTTATGGCAACATTTCTGTGTCTAAAAGATAAGAACCTACCCTACAACCTTATTTTTGCAGCCACAGCCGAAGAAGAAATTTCTGGAATAAACGGCGTGGCTTCTATCCTACCTCAATTAGGACATATCAATTTAGGTATAGTAGGTGAACCAACATGCATGCAAATGGCGGTGGCTGAAAAAGGCTTAATGGTTTTAGATTGTGAAGCGCACGGTAAAACAGGGCATGCGGCACGCGAAGAAGGAGACAATGCTCTCTATAAGGCTCTAAAAGATATTGAATGGTTTAAAAATTATCATTTCTCCAAGGTCTCTCCTCACTTGGGAACTGTTAAAATGTCGGTAACTCAGGTCGAAGCTGGAAGTCAACACAATGTGGTACCTGACTCTTGTAGGTTTGTGGTTGATGTTCGATTAAATGAATGTTACAGCAACAAGGCTTTACATCAGATTATTCAGAAATATGTAAGCTGCGATGTAGTACCAAGATCTTATCGACTAAATAGTTCATTTATTGCTTTGGATCATCCATTGGTAATAAAGGGTATCGAAATTGGACTATCCCATTATGGCTCGCCAACCACCTCCGATCAAGCTGTAATGGATTTTACTACCCTTAAGATTGGTCCTGGTGATTCGGCTCGATCACATACTCCCGATGAATATATATATTTATCAGAAATAAAGGAAGGTATAAATATCTATCTTAAATTGTTGGAAGACTTGGTTTTGTAAATTAATCTTCGGGTAAGCAATTGTTTATATATGATTTAAATTAATGACATATGTCATATTTGTCGCATATATATGTGTAATTATAATAAAAAAGTGAATATATTTGCCAATTCGAAAGTTTATTGTTCTCAATTTTTACAATTATCAACTTTCTTTTGGTTCATCGTTATATCCGATGTATTTACCTTAAACAGATAAGTTATGAAGTTGTGGGATAAAGGAACATCAGTAAATAAGAAAATTGAAAACTTCACGGTGGGACGCGATCGTGAATTAGATGTGTTTTTGGCACCGTTTGACATACTGGGAACAATAGCACATATCACCATGCTTGAGAGCGTTAACTTATTAGACAAAGACGAACTTGATGCTCTTTTGGTGGAACTAAAGGCTTTGTATCAACAAGCTCTTGATGGACAATTCATTATTGAAGATGGTATTGAAGATGTTCATTCTCAGGTAGAATTAATGCTAACCCGAAAACTTGGTGATATTGGTAAAAAAGTTCATAGTGGACGCTCAAGAAATGACCAGGTTTTAGTTGATTTAAAACTCTATACGCGACATCGTATACAGCAAATTGTTGAGAGTATTGATAAGCTTTTTAAGGTTCTTCAGCAAAAGAGTGAGCTTAATAAAGATGTACTGATTCCGGGTTATACGCATTTACAAATTGCGATGCCATCATCATTTGGTGTTTGGTTTGGTGCTTTTGCCGAAAGTCTGTCTGATGATCTTTTAATGCTACAGGCGGCTTGGCGTACTGCTAACCAAAATCCATTAGGCACAGCTGCAGGTTATGGTTCATCGTTTCCTTTAAACCGAACGATGACGACCCAATTGCTTGGTTTTGAAGACTTGAATTATAATGTGGTTTATGCTCAAATGGGACGAGGCAAAATGGAACGGACGGTTGCATATGCCCTATCATCATTAGCTCAAACTATAGGTAAGTTAGCTGTTGATGGTTGTTTGTATACAAGTCAGAATTTTGGCTTTTTAAAATTGCCAGACGAACTAACAACCGGATCGAGCATTATGCCACATAAGAAAAATCCGGATGTATTCGAATTGCTAAGAGCACATTGTAATAAGATTCAAGCCTTGCCCGAGTCAATAGGGATGATAACGGCGAATTTACCTACTGGGTATTTTCGTGATTTGCAGTTAATCAAAGAGGTATTTATGCCAGCTTTTGATGAAATGCTTGATTGCCTTGAGATCGCGACTTTCGCCATCGAAAACATTGAGGTAAAGAAGCACCTTATGAAGGATGAAAAATACATCCTGGCATTTAGTGTTGAGGAGGTTAATAAATTGGTATTACAAGGTGTACCATTTAGAGACGCTTATAAACAAGTAGGCCTGGCCATTGAAGCTGGTAAGTTTGAAACAGATGGTAAGGTTGATCATACACACGAAGGTTCTATCGGAAACTTATGTAATGATAAAATAGAGCAAAAGAAGAATAAAGTAATTAATGAATTTGGTTTTGAGGCAGTAGCTTCCGCCATTGAAAATTTGATAAAATAAACACAACTGTATGGCATTATATGAGAAATTAGCGGCGAATGCGGTGGCATCGAGTGACATTGACAAATCACTATTCGATAAGTATAGTGTAAAGAGAGGATTGCGTAATGCCGATTTCTCAGGAGTTCTTGTGGGTTTAACCACAATTGGTGATGTAGAAGGATATGATAAGGTTGATGGTAAACTGCAGCCTAAAGATGGTAAATTATTTTATCGTGGAGTAGAGCTGAAAGATTTAGCAAAAGGCTTTCAGGAGCAAGGTCGTCATGGCTTTGAAGAAACAGCTTACCTTTTACTATCAGGGCAGCTTCCTAATAAAGATGAGTTGAAAGAGTTTACAGCAGCTTTGGCTGATGAACGACACCTGCCTCCATTCTTCTCAAAGAATATGATTCTTTCATTACGAGGTCGCGACATCATGAATATGCTGGCCAGATCGGTGTTAGGTTTATATACGGCTGATGAGGATGCCGAAGATTTATCGCCTGAAAATCTAATTAAACAATCGATGAGTTTAATTGCGAAATTTCCGGTGATTGTTGCCTATTCATATTTCGGAATGCGCCACTCTTATCAAAGCAAATCATTGGTTATTCGTCATCCCCAACCTGAATTAAGTATCGCGGAGAATTTTCTTTATATGCTAAAGGGTGATAATTACTCTAAGCTGGAAGCTGATCTGCTCGATTTATCTTTGGTAATTCATGCCGAACATGGAGGCGGTAATAATTCTTCGTTTACAACTCGTGTTGTGAGTTCAGCGCAAACCGATACTTATTCAGCTATTGCAGCTGCTTTAGGATCACTTAAAGGAGGGCTTCATGGAGGAGCTAACCTAAAAGTGATTGATATGATGGAGAACATTAAAGCCAACGTAAAGGATTGGAGTGATGAAGAAGAGATTAAAACCTACCTTTTAAATATTCTGAATAAAAAAGCTTTTGATAATACTGGAAAAATATATGGTATTGGACATGCGATTTATACCAATTCAGATCCGCGTGCTGTATTATTAAAAGAGAAAGCTAAAGCTTTAGCTGTGGAGAAAGACAGGGTAGATGAATTTAATTTATATGCAGCAATTGAGCGATTGGCTCCTGAAGTATTTTATAGTTTTAAAGGTGCTAATGCAAAAGTAATTTGTGCTAACGTAGATTTCTATAGTGGCTTTGTGTACGATTGTCTTCAAATACCTAAAGAGATTTATACTCCAATATTTGCTGTGTCTCGTATTGCAGGTTGGTGTGCGCACCGAATTGAAGAAGTCACCTTCTCAAGTAAGCGTATTATTCGTCCGGCGTATAAAAATATTTTTGATCATATACCATATATCAAATTAGACGATAGATAAGAATTTTTGTTGATTGGGTATGAGGGACTGTTGCATGGGGGAGATTTGCACGGTCCCTCTTTTTTTGTATAGTTATGCGATAAATGAAATTTTGTGTAATAAATATGCAAACAAAGCTTAATTATTCGGTCAGAAGATAAATAATTATTACATTTGTGCCGCATAAGGGAAGCCATATGCTTGCATTTATTCGTTTGGTGGATAAATGCATTTTTTCTGTAATATTCAATGTAAATGGTTTAAGTATCAGTAGATATGCCTGAAGTACAAAAGATTAAATTGGTGTTGGAAGACGGTACTGTCTTCGAAGGAAAGTCGTTTGGATACCACAAATCGGTAGCCGGTGAGGTAGTTTTTAATACGGCAATGACCGGTTATCCGGAAAGTTTGACCGATCCTTCATATGAAGGGCAGATTTTAGTCTCAACATATCCGCTCATTGGAAACTACGGTGTTCCTAAGAACGATGCCGAGAATGGTATTCCTAAATTTCATGAGTCTGACCGCATACATATCTCAGGTCTTATCATTTCTGATTATTCATTTGAGTACAGCCACTGGAATGCAGAAAACAGCCTTCGTGAGTGGTTAATTCAGAATAAAGTGCCAGGTATTTTTGACATTGACACACGTGCATTAACAATGATATTACGCGAAAAAGGTTCGATGTTAGGGAAAATAGAAATCGAAGGTGAAGAAATTGATTTTGATGATCCAAACAAAGAGAACCTGGTTGCTAAAGTCAGTGTAAAAGAGAAAAAAGTATATGGAAATGGCAAGCACAAAGTGGTCTTAGTGGATACTGGTGCTAAAAACAATATATTACGCTGTTTGCTTAAACGAGACACAACAGTGATTCGTGTACCATGGGATTATGATTTCACACAAGAAAATTACGATGGCATCATGCTATCCAATGGCCCTGGTGATCCACAGATGTGCGAAGTAACTATTAAGCATATTCAAAAGGCTATAGAAATTGGCAAACCTATTTTTGGAATTTGCTTAGGGAATCAACTTTTAGGAATAGCATCAGGAGCTTCAACCTACAAGTTAAAGTATGGACATCGTGCTCACAATCACCCAGTAATTAAAGTAGGTACAGATACATGTTATATTACAAGTCAAAATCACGGATTTGCAATTGATAACAATACACTAAGTGACGATTGGGAACCATTGTTCATTAATATCAACGATAAAACCAACGAAGGTATTAAGCATAAAACGAAGCCATTCTTCTCAACTCAGTTTCACCCCGAAGCCTCTAGCGGACCAACCGATACTGAATTTTTATTTGATGAGTTGATTAACTTAATTGAAAAGAGCAAGTAGGCTCAAGCACTATCTTATATAAGGCTGCCCAATGGGTGGCCTTTTCTTTTTCATAGAGTTTGATATTTATATCCTTTCCAGTAATTTGCATTCTTAATAATTGGCTCAATGAAATCGAACACTACCCAACAACTCCTGTCGGAATACAAATCGAGAATAAACAAAACACTGGATTATATTGAGATCAATCTATGCAATCAATTTACTTTAGATGAGCTGGCTTCAGTAGCATCGTTTTCAAAGTACCATTTTCACCGTATTTTCTTGGGTGTTATTGGAGAAACGCCTTTTCAGTTTATTACGCGATTAAGGCTTCAAAAAGCTGGTACGTTCTTAATAATGAATCCTCGACTATCTATTAATGATATAGCAATCAATAGTGGCTTTACCGATATCTCTATCTTTTCAAGAAACTTCAAACACCATTTCGGACAAGCACCAAGTGTATGGAAGAAACAAATGCTAGAGAAAAGCAATTTGAGTCAAATCAAAAGCAATCCAGAGAAAGTAAAGAACGAACTTAGCGTATACTTTTGTAAATATTCTAAATCACTTAAATGGAGAACGAACATGGAACAAAACAAGAGTATCGAAATTAAACAATTGCCTGACATGACAGTTGCCTACGTAAGGCACATTGGCCCATATAAGGGCGATGAGGCCCTTTTTCAGGGATTGTGGAACAAGCTTTTTGCCTGGGCTGGCCCCAAAGGTTTATTAGCTCAAACAGATCTTATTTCTTTGGCCATCTATCATGATGATCCGAACATTACAGAGGACATGAAACTACGAACCAGCATATGTTTAACCGTACCTGAAGATACCATGGTAGATGGCGAGGTTGGCAAAATGAAGGTTGAAGGCGGACAATACATGGTGGCGCGCTTTGTTGTAAATGCAACAGAATTTGCAGATGCATGGCAATGGGTTTATGCAAAGTGGTTTCCCGAGAGTGGCTATCAACCTGACGATAAGCCTTGTTTTGAAATGTATACTGAAGAACCCAAGGACAATAAATTTACAGTAGACATTTGCGTACCTGTTAAGCCTTTGTAAAATAATAGGAATACAGGGGGTATTCATTATCCTCTGTATATCTTCCCAACATAACAAACAAGAAACTTCAGAACTAAAAACTTTTGCGAGCCAATCTTTTTATGATATCTTTATTGGGAGTGCATATTTATTTAAATAATCATAAACCTAACATTATGTCAGAAGAGGATCTAGTAAATGTATATTCCGATACAGAAATAACCGTTACACATCTTAAAGAAGTATTAGCAGAAAACGGCATTGAATCAATGATTAAAAATGATTTCGAATCGGGTGTTTCTGCTGGTTTTGTGGCTGGCACACCTACATCAATAGATTTATATGTATTTGCTAAAGACAAAGAAAAAGCTACCCCAATTGTACAGCAATTTATTGAGGAGCTAAAAAAATAGGACAACATGCGGATACCTGCAGCAACTGACGTACAAAAAGCATACAATCTAATTAAACCTTTTGTACACCAAACTCCTATATTAACATGTAACAGTATTAATCAAATCTGTGATGTTGAACTCTTCTTTAAATGTGAAAACTTCCAAAAAGTTGGCGCCTTTAAATATCGAGGAGCAACTAATGCGGTTCTATCATTAAGTGATGAGCAAAAGAAAAATGGTGTTGCAACACATTCTTCAGGAAACCATGCAGCCGCATTAGCTTTGGCAGCAAAAAAAAATAATGTTGTTGCTCATATTGTAATGCCGTATAATGCACCTGAAATTAAAAAGAAAGCAGTAGCAGGCTATGGAGCTCAAATAACCTTTTGTGAACCTACACTAAAAGCACGAGAATCGACACTTTTAGAAGTTATTGCAAAAACCGGTGCAACCATGGTACATCCATACAACCAATGGGAAGTTATCTGCGGTCAGGGCACAGCATCGTTGGAACTTATGCATCAAACAAAAGGCATAGATACAATAATTACACCTGTTGGAGGTGGTGGCTTGCTTGCCGGAACAGCAACTTATATAAAAGACATATTCCCATCAGTAAAAGTAATAGCTGCTGAACCATTAATGGCAGATGATGCCTACCGCTCATTTTACAAAGGAGAATTAATCCCTGTCGTTAATCCCAATACAATTGCTGATGGATTAAGAACATCTCTTGGCACATTGAATTTTAACATCATTAAAAACAAAGTTGATAATATCTATACGGTCTCGGAAGATTCTATTATTAACGCGATGCGTTTAATATGGGAGCGAATGAAAATAATTATTGAACCTTCTTCTGCGGTACCATTAGGAGCTATTATTGAAAATAAAGAAATCTTTAAAAATAAAAAAGTAGCCCTTATTATAAGTGGTGGAAATGTTGACCTGACTTCACTTCCATTCTAAAAAGCATTACCTATATTATTGATATCTGTTAATTCCAAATTCGTAAGATATTTCCATTAACCGAAGTTTGATACCTTTTTAATGGCCATTGTGCTGGACCGTTTGTAACACTGCCATATTCAGAAGCAATATTAAATTTCGAATGGCATTGAGGACACTCAAGATTAATATCACCATCATCTACAATTTCAACAAAATAAATACCTTGATTATCATGATGATGCGTACACATTAAATCAAAAGCATAATAATCAGTTGGCGATAACTCAAAAACTACAACGCCATCAACTCCTATATATCTATTAACACCACCAGGTTTTATAATAAATGGATTTTTGCCCATGTACTGTGGATTATCAAGATTAATCTCTGCATTAAATCTAACATTAGGAATAATATCCACTGAATCCTTATTACAGGACAATACTAACCATGATACCAAAAATAAAAATCCAACCTTTTTCATATATTACACTAATTCTATTCTTTAACCAAACGCCAATTCATAATATTTATTGCAAATAGATAGCTCACAAAAATGGCATATTTAGTTGATAAACTAACTATACTAAAAATTTAAAAACTACTACATAAAGAAAATAGATGCTCTTTATTATGCAAATCATAGTAAAATTGGTAATTTGGCGTAATATTCAAAAAGAAATGTCATGGAAGATTTTGGTGATATATTTTATGTTCTGGCCATGTTAGCAGCATTAGTTTTTAGTGCATTCAAAAAGCAACGTAAAGGAAAAAGAAATGTGGCAACACCACAAGAGACAGACAAACGTTATGATCCAATGCAGGAAGAGGATATCCTTGAGGATTTAAAAGATTTATTTCAACCTAAAGAGCAAAAACAAACTAAACCTGCACTTAAAAAGGAAGAGCCTAAAACGCCACCTTTACAAACGCAAACAACAAATGCCTCCACTATATTAAAATCAAGAAAACGACAAATTGATCATAAACCAGTCGAAGATAATGAAGTCGGTTTTGAGTTTAATAAAGAGGAAATTGATTTACGTCAAGCAGTTATTTATGCTGAGATCTTAAATCGACCATATCAATAGTTAAACAACAATACACAAGGCACTTAAACAAC
>Ga0070728_10005102_pt1 | contig 13185 bp, 11 predicted proteins | sample tdDd471_FD_66723 | JGI IMG/M metagenome (GOLD analysis project Ga0070728, IMG submission 66723) | Marine sediment microbial communities from the Atlantic coast under amendment with organic carbon and nitrate - tdDd47.1 | ecosystem: Environmental > Aquatic > Marine > Coastal > Sediment | place...
GTTGAAGAGATTAAACCTGACAACAATGTTGAACTAAACAATACAGTTCCTATCATTATAGAAACTGAAGAAGCATCGGAAGCAGCAGAAGAAATTGCAGATTATGAAGTAGATATTTTCTCTTTCCTTGAGAGTGAGTATCAACAAGAGACAAGTACCAAACAAGGAGATGGTAATGGGTACAATTATGGAATGTATGCTACCGAATGGCAACGTTATAAAGGTGAGCACATGCCTGAAATCACTATCGAATTTGGCGAAGATGGTCGTTTCCCTATGACAATTACCATAAACTATGGTGAAGAAACCATTTTGTATAATGGAACAGTTATAAGTGGAGTAGTAAAAATTGAAATGACTGCACGTCCTCATACCGATGGCGCTGTTCGTGAAATTACCTACGACTTGATGATCGACTCGGTTGATATGAACGGGAACAAACGAGTTGAGTTTACCGGAGAACAAGGAGTAACAAAGAAATGGGAATCTACAAGTGAAATCACTTTTACATATGCTGACGGAACAGAACTTTACAGATCGGCAGAAAGAACCAGAGAGTGGATTTCAGGTTTAGATACCAAATGGAATTTAAGCGACGATAAAATTCAGATTACAGGTTCTGTAACTTGTGTTGATACCGAACAAAATGAATACTCAAAGGTTATTGACCCCGAAAATCCATTAATCAGACTTGGAACCTGCAGATTCATTGTAGAAGGTGTAGTAACCTTTTCTCAAAACGGTGAAGACTTTGCACAATTTGATTACGGCGATGGTGAATGCGATAATACAGCTACCTATACCTACACAAATGAGGAAGGTGAAGAAGTAACCGAAGAAGTAATTATAGGCAAATGCAAAAGAAAGAAAAAGCAAAATAACGACTAGTCTATAAAATAGTTAGCTTATAAATGCGACAGGTGCAGAATTGATATTTTTAAATCACCTCTGCACCTTTCATTCGACTAAAACACTTAAATTTACCAAAACTAATCCTCTAGCCTTGACACGGGAAGAATTTAAAATCTTATTCGACAATCACTTCGACAGTATCCGAAACTATATTTATTATCGTTCGGGTGATGAAGAATTGGCTACTGATATCGCACAGGAAAGCTTTATGAAAGTCTGGGAAAAAGATATCCCTTTTAACGAAAAACCTGTCCGATCCTTACTTTATAAAATCGCTAGTGATATTTTTATTAGCAAATACAGAAGAGATAAGGTGGCTCAAAAATATTTAGCAAAATTAGAACCATCTGTTGACAATCATTCGCCGGAAAAACAATTACAATATCAGGAGTTAAAAGGCACCTATGAGTCTGCTCTTGCTAACTTATCCGAAAAACAAAGAGTTGTTTTTTTAATGAGTAGAAACGAGGGGTTAAAGTACCAGGAAATTGCTGACAGGCTTGAATTAAGTGTAAAAGCCGTGGAGAAAAGAATGACATATGCACTTTCGTATTTAAGAAATGCTTTAGGAAGATAAATGGAAAAACAGAATAAAAATAACAATTTGAATTCGGAAGAGAATTTTTTTAATTCCCTACCAAAAATAGAAGTGAACTATTCCAAATCGAAAAATGACGTTTGGAATGAACTTTCGGCTCTTACCGTGAGCAAAAAAAAGAAGGTTAAAACAATTCGATTGTCTTGGATGAAGTATGCTGTAGCTGCATGCTTTATACTTTTAGTAGGATATACAGGCTTTATCTACATGTTTACCACTACAATTGTTTGTCCTAAGGGCGAACATTTAAGTGTGTTATTACCCGATAACTCGAGAGTAGAATTAAATGCTCATTCAAATATTGCATACAAACCTTATTGGTGGAATTATTCAAGAAAGGTGAAATTTGAAGGTGAAGCCTTTTTCGATATTACCAAAGGAAGTAAATTCGAAATAGAATCTAAAAATGGTAAAACCTACATTCTGGGAACTAGTTTTAATATCTACGCCAGAGGCGATGATTACAAGGTAACTTGCTACACAGGTAAAGTCAAAGTGGTTTCTAATTCAACATCCGATAAGATTCTGCTATTACCTAAAGATCATGCTTACCTTACAAAGAATGGAAAGTTGGAAGTATTTAAGGACAACAAGGCTGAAGAAAAAATACTATGGCGCGATCATCTGTTCTTGTTTACCAACACTCCTTTAAATTTAGTTTTTGAAGAAATAGAACTACAGTATGATATAAATATCGTTGAAAAAGGTAAATTTGGTCAAACTCATACAGGAAACTTTGGAAAGGAAAAATCGGTTGAAAAGGTTTTATACAACGTGTGTATGCCAAATGGATTAAAATTTCATAAAGGTCCAGGTAAGAACTATATCATAACCAAAATTATCCCTAAGTGAAACAATTTATTGTCTTAATATTCTTTGTTTTCGGATTACAGATAACGAATTCCAGTGCTCAAAAAATTCAAATCAAAACGTATGATAAGCCTTTGAGTGAGATACTTATTGAACTTAGAGACAAATACGATTTTCAATTTTCATACAATACTGAATTACTTTCCCGATACAGCTTGAGTGTTAACAGAACATTTTCCAGCAAAGAGAAAGCATTGGTATATTTATTAAAAAAGTTCCCCTTAAACTACGAGCTCTCAGGAAATGTGTTTCTAATTTATCCTGAAGAGAAAATCATTCAGTATAGAATATTCGGACAACTTCTTGATAAGGAAAGTTTGGAACCGCTTCCATTTTCGCACCTTTCGGTTAATGGCAATCAAATGGCTACTGATGAGCAAGGTAATTTTTCTTATACTTCACAAAGCGATAGTATATTTAATGTAATGGCTTCTCATTTGGGATATTTTATTCACGATACAATTGTTGGATATGGAGACAATCAAAAAATATTCCTTACCGCTGCAACAACAGACTTAAATGAAATTACAGTAACAGATAAAATTGTTCAAACCTTTATTAAGGAAAACAATCAGTCTGGAAATTTAAAATTAAATCATAAAATTGCTGGTTTTTTACCTACCAATAATGATAATTCAGTGTTTGAATTACTACGCTTACAACCAGGAATTCTTGCATCGGGTGAACAAAAAAATGATCTTATTATTTGGGGATCATACGAAGGTGAAAGTCAGGTTTTATTTGATGATATTACTTTATGGGGATTAAAAAATTTCTATGAAGATATTGGAGCTGTAAATCCACTGGTTGTTAAAAACATTGAAGTCTTAAAAGGAGGTTACGATGCAAGATATGGTGACAGAGTTGGGGGAATAGTTCACATCACCGGAAAAAACGGAAGTAAACTGAAACCGTCCTTAAATTTAACATTAAACAATATCACTGCAAGTGGATCATACGAGCAACCTATTGGCAAAAGATCTTCATTACTGCTGGCTGTTAGACATACTTATTACAATTTGTTTAAAGATGAACAGATTAAGTATGCAACATCCAATGTGGATACAGATAACATTACCGGTGAAGTTCCAAATTATATTGATTTAGATGTAGCTCCAGATTACAAGTTTCGAGATGCTAATATCAAATTCTCCACAAATTGGGATAACGGAGATCAATTAAGTCTTAGCCTATTAGGAGGTGAAGATCGTTACTCTTATGACATTACCAATAAAATTGCGACGAATTCAAAAAAGCATAAATTCGAAGGAAGTTACCAATATGGAGGATCGTTAAAATACAACAGAGTTTGGAACAATGGAAACACAAGTTCCATATCAATTTCAAGATCTGAACTAGACAAAGAGACTACAGATCAAACAAAAATAGAACATTCCAGAATCGATTTTCTTAAAATCAAACGTGATGATAGATCCTACAACAACATTCGGGAATACAGAGCAAAACTCATGAACAGGTTTGTTGTTTCTGAAGATCAAATTATTGAAGCAGGACTTAATTATACCAAAAATGAGGTCGATTTAAAAGAGGATTCTTTAGGTATAAATATTCTCCACCTCAACTCGAAAATTGATAAGGTCGGTGCCTATTTTCAAAACATCCTTACTATTAGTAATGGCGTAAGTATAAAAGCTGGATTTCAGGCAAACTACCCAATAAGTTTAGGGAAATTGTATTGGGAACCAAGAATTTCTATGAGTGTGAAAATTAATGATGAACTCTCGATAAACGGCGCTTGGGGCTTATACAAACAATTTATTTCGAAAAGTTCTGTACTTAGTGGGAATGGTAGTTACCGATACATTTGGGTTGGTGCTGATGAAAAAACCGTTCCCGTTGTTGAAGCCGTTCATAACGTTTTAGGAGGTTCATATCATCGAAATGGTTTTACATTTAGTGTGGAAGGATATTATAAAAAAACAGATGGGCACACCAGATATTACCGTTATCGTCAAGAAGGTAACATCTCCTTAGGAAAAAGTAAAAGTTATGGTCTTGATTTCTTTGCCAAAAAAGATTTTGGAGAACACACTTTCTGGATATCATACACTTTAAGCAAAACAGTCGAAAATTTCGATTATTTCAAAGAAGAAGGTGATTATATAAGAGCATTACACGATCAAAGGCATGAAATAAAAATGGCTGGCTTATTATCTTTAAAACCTTTTTATTTATCAGCTAACTACATTTATGGTTCTGGGTTTCCTGTATATGCAGGATACAATAACATTATTTCTGAACCTGATTATCAGAGATTAGATGCAACTCTTATTTACAAGTTTAAAGTAAAAAAGGTAAAATCAGAAGTTGGAATTCTATTCCATAACATTATGGATAAAAAAAATCTGACCTATGAATCATTTGAAAAAATTCCCTTAAGTCAAATTAATAGTATCAGTGTTTATACCGAAACAGTACCATCTTCACTTCGTTTGTATTTCAAAATATCCATTTAAAATATTCCATAAAAAAAACCGGAGGAATAGAAATTCACTCCGGTTATCACAACTAAATATTAAAACATAATCAAAAAGATGGTCTAAACAATACTATCAAAAAACTTACTAAAAGTTTATTGATATTTATATAACAAGAAGAATCTAAGCGATCTGGTAAATTTTGGAATGTTTCTTAAAAAGTATAATCACACCTAACTTACTTTTAAACTACTAATTCTAACGGATTGGAATGTTTGAAAACAAACAAGCCAAAAAAATCATAATTTTCCTCACCTACCGTCACTACTTAGCTTCTTCATGTTGGTTAATAGTCAGATCGCTAAAAGCACAAGGGGGATAGTGCCTTTAATTCACTGTCTGTTGCAATTGAGTTAACAATCACAAATGGTTTTTTCAAAGTACGTTGTCACCAGAAACTTCTTCGAAACTATTTTTTAAAGTATCGATTCGTTTTCGGTTAATTGGAATATTCGTTGCATGCGAATCATTAATTTTTGACGCAATTTCTTGCCTAAAATTTTCTAATTCTTCAACACTAATCAATTCTTTAATTGATCTTGCTACATTCTCTAAATCCAGTAGATTGGCATATTTACGTACGAGAGATTTTTCAAGCTCTCTTGCCTTTTCTGGACTTAAATTGTGTATATTTTCATTTACTCCAATACACTCAAGAGCTTGATTTAATCCAATAAGTGTTTCAAGTTTATTGGAATTTGTTAATTTTGATAACAGATTTGTTGTAATCATATTCCGTTTCAAGATTGTTTTTAGAGTATCATTCTCTTGATTTGATATTTCAAAAGTAAACGATAATGCAAGATTGTGAAAATCGTTTTTTAATAGAATATACGAAGTTCAAGCAAAATGAGAATTGACAACCAAACTGTTTACCAAACAGTTATCTTACACATTTATTACAATGCCTAAACAACAAATAGATCCTCTGTTCCAATTAATTAAATCGATTTCGAAATCCGAAAAAAGGAATTTTAAATTGTATGCCAACAGAATTAGTAGCGATAAGGAAACAAAATTTCTACAGCTTTTTGATGTTTTAGATAAAATGGATGACTACAATGAGCAGACCATTTTAAAAAAAGCCAAACACATTAAACAGTCGCAGCTTCCAAATCTTAAAGCTCATTTATACAAACAACTATTAACAAGTCTTAGACTAACACAAGTCAATCACGATATAAGTATCAGTATTCGTGAGCAGATTGATCATGCAAAAGTTTTATACAATAAAGGTTTATATCAGCAGAGTTTACGAATTTTAGATAAAACCAAAGCGCTTGCTCGCAAGAATAAAAAGAACATTCTGGTTTTTGAAATTATTCAATTCGAGAAATTGATCGAATCTCAATACATCACCAAGAGTATTGAAAATAGAGCAGAAGAAATTACAAGAGAAGCTACCGAAATTAGCAAAACCATGGATGGTGTGGTATTTTTCTCAAACATGTCTATTCGTTTATATGGTTTGTATTTAAAAGTAGGATATGTTCGCAACGAAAAGGATTTGTTAATGGTTAAAGAATTCTTCCATACAAACCCAATTCCATACAATATCGAATCTCTTAGTTTTTTCGAAAAGTTGTATCTCTATCAATCCTATGTTTGGTATTACCTAATTATTCAGGATTTTTTAATGTGCTACAAATACGCACAAAAATGGGTCGATTTGTTTTTAACAAATCCGGAAATGATCGAAATTCATACCGATTTGTATCTAAAAGGATTGAACAATGTTCTGGTAGCTCTTTTTTACACCAATCATGTAAGTACTTTCAAAAAAAATCTACGTCTTCTTCGCAAGTTGGAAAAAGCTGACCAGTTCAAACACAATTCCAATTTGAATATTCTACTTCATTTGTTCTTATATATGCATAGAATCAACAGGCATTTTATGGAGGGAACATTTGATAAAGGAATTCATTTGGTATCAAAAATTGAGAATTTTCTGGAAGAAAACAGAGTTGGGATGGACAACCATCGTGCTTTGGTGTTCTATTATAAAATTGCCTGTTTGTATTTTGGAAATGGACAATACAAGGAAGCTATAAAATATCTCAATCGCATATCAGATGTAAGAGACACCTCGCTTCGTGGAGATATCCATTGTTTCGGTCGCATACTAAATTTAATTAGTCATTATGAATTAGAAAATACCGAATTACTAGAATATCAAATAAGATCTACTTATAGATTCTTAGCAAAAATGGATGACTTGCAAGAGGTACAAAAATATATTCTTCGATTTTTAAGAAAGTTAAGTTCTATTAGCCCTGATCAATTAAAGGATGAACTAATAAAATCGAGAAAAGATTTGCAAAAATTGGCTAACGATCCTTTTGAAAAAAGAGCTTTCCTATATCTCGATTTAATATCATGGCTAGATTCCAAAATTGAAAACAGACCAGTACAGGAAGTTATTATGGAGAAAATTGAAAAAAGAAAAAGATAGAAATTAAGGGGATAGTAATTATCCCCTTTTGTATTTTATTTCTTCTTATAAATATCGGTATCAAAGTAGTCAGCAGGATCAACATTCTCACCATCCTTCTTAATTTCAAAATGCAGATGTGGACCTGTAGATCGACCTGAAGAACCAACCTTACCAATTACATCTCCTGCTTTTACCTTTTGTCCCTCTTTCACATTGTAAGAATCCATTTGCGAATACAAGCCAGATGTCCCATTATTAAAATCAACAATCACAAAACGACCGTAGCCTTTTCCTATTTTAAAATTATTATTAACCTTTCGAACGGTACCTGTAGCAATAGAATATATTTCTGTCCCTAAAGGTGCTGCAATATCTATTCCCTTATGAAACTTTTTCTTTTTGGTAAGAGGGTCAATTCTTTTACCATAATCCGATGAAATGTAAACCTTAGGTCCTATTGCTACAGGATTATAAGATTTTACAGATGGATAATAACCATCTAAATTACCTTCTAAAATTTGAGTTTTAGATTCGATAAAACCAAAGGAAACAAAAGCGAATATCAAAACAGGAATAACCAAAAGCATTTTTAAATGAGCATATCCTGATGTATTTATTTTTTTTATCATTTTAATTCTTTTTAATGTTAATGATGAATTAAATGCACTCGTAAATGCAAGCATCATTCGACTTTCAACATTATTAACAAGTGCATTTTGATAATCTATTTTATCCGTGCCTGAATTTATACACTCCCTATCGGCTAAATATTCATGCATCTCGATAAGAGACTTTTGAATTAAATATATGAAAGGATTGAACCACATGATCACTTTTAGTAATTCTGTAAGTATTAAATCCACAGAATGGTACTGCTTAGCGTGAATAGATTCGTGCAGAAGAATATGCTTCTGTTCCGATTTAGAAGTGTTTTCAAGATTCAGAAAAACGTATCGAAAGAAAGAAAAAGGCGAAGAATTTTCCCGAACAGATATAATTTTTAAATTATCAAATTCTATAATTTCATTGGCAGAAATTTGTTTTATTAAACGAATTGCGTGTTTGAAAACCCGAAGACTGGAAAGAATAACTCCTAGAAGATAAATTAATTCAATAAAGGAAAAAGGAAATGAAGAATTTACAGATTCAAGTGCATTCAAATCATTTTGAACAGCACCTTCAAAATCGGTGAGTGCATCCCATTTAAATTGATTTACTGTTGGCATAACAGTATCAGATACTGATAAAGTTAGACTGGGTACAATTAATGAAAATAGGATTGAAAACAGCAGAAAAAATCTGTTGCGTGCAACAAATGTATCTCTGTTCAAAAATATTTTGAACAGGAGGTAAAAAGTTGATATACAAATTCCACTTTTAAGCAAGTAGATTCCAAAATCACTCATTTTCCTTCTTATTTTTAATTTGATCTTCGATTAAAGATTTCATTTCTTCCAATTCGGATAGTGACAAATCTTGTTCCTTTGCAAAAAAGGATGTAAAACCACCAACCGAATCATTAAAAAAGCTCTTTAGAACTCCTTTCATAAAATCTCGGGTGTAAACTTTCTTGCTAACTAAAGGATAATACTGATTCACCTTCCCATAAGTTTTAAAGCCTATAAATCCTTTTTTAACCAATACCCTCACAACTGTTGAAATAGTGGTATAAGCCGGTCTTGGATTTGGAAATTCCTCAATAATATCCTTTAAGAAAGCTTTTTCAAGTTTCCATAAGTATTGCATAATCTGTTCTTCTGCCTTTGTCAATTCTTTCATGGCACTAATGTATGACTATTTTTATAGTTGTGCAACTATTTCAATAGTCATATTAAAAAAAGTTTAATCTTATAAGTGTTTACAAGCAGTTAGTTGTCATAAATACAAACAATAACAATTCTCATAATAAACGCCTTAAAACATGAAAAACTTACTAATTATATGCATTACAATACTTTTTAGCAGTTGTGCTAGCTCCTATATTTCTTACCAGAATCTTGAAAATCCAGACACTGCTTATCGCAAAATTTTTGTTGTAAGTGTTTTTAAGGATATCAATCTAAAAGAATTTGATAAGGAAACCTACAACAGTTACTTCCATGATAATATTAATGATCTGGGAACAATGGATAGTAGAAGAATCATAGAAAACTCTATTAAAAATCAGATAGAAAATCCGAGAACTTTGGTCAACACTTCTCATAAAAATTTTAAGGTAAATATTGATATCAATTACGAACAGTTTATGCAATCAGTACAAGAATTTGATTCTGATGCCATACTTGTGGTTAACGAAACTGCCTATTATTATGAGATAAATGAAAGAATAAGAAGTAATGGAGAAATTAGAAAATCCGAAAGCCCAAATGCTGTTTTTCATGCCTATTTAATTGATGTAAATACTCTTCATCCAGTTTGGGTAGGAAAAATATACTCATCCGGTACTTCCTGGGATGATTCCAGTTCGATGTACAACAGCATGAGCCGTCAATTGAATAAAAAATTAATAAAAGAACAATTTTTAGTTACACCTTTACATGTTCGCAAATCCTAAATAAAAAAGGCGACCAATGGTCGCCTTTTTTATTATATATCGATGAAATTTCTTACATCATACCTGGCATACCACCTCCCATTGGAGCAGCTGGCATAGCCGGAGCTTCTTCTGGTTCGTCAATTAAAACACATTCGGTAGTTAAGAACATACCTGCAATTGATGCTGCATTTTCAAGCGCAACACGAGAAACTTTTGCAGGATCGATTACACCAGCTTCGAATAAATTCTGGTACTCATCCATACGAGCATTGTATCCGTAATCTTTCTCACCAGCTTTCACCTTATCAACAACAACAGCACCTTCGCCACCAGCATTAGCTACAATCTGACGTAATGGTTCTTCAATTGCACGCTTTACAATCTCAACACCTGTAGTCTCGTCCTCGTTATCGCCTTTTAGACCTTCTAAGGCTGAAATTGCACGAATATATGCAACACCACCACCAGGAACAATTCCTTCTTCCACAGCTGCACGAGTCGCACTCAATGCATCATCAACACGATCTTTCTTTTCCTTCATTTCAACTTCAGATGCAGCTCCAACATAAAGTACAGCAACACCACCAGCCAATTTAGCTAGTCTTTCCTGAAGTTTTTCCTTATCGTAATCAGAAGTCGAATTCTCAATCATTGTTTTGATTTGAGCAACACGAGCATCGATACCAGCTTTTTCACCAGCACCATTTACGATAGTTGTATTTTCCTTATCGATTGTAATTTTCTCAGACTGACCAAGCATTTCCAAAGTCGCTTGTTCTAATTTCATTCCTTTTTCTTCTGAAATCACAACACCACCAGTTAGAATAGCGATATCTTCCAACATCTCTTTTCTTCTGTCACCAAAACCTGGAGCTTTTACAGCAGCAACCTTAAGTGAACCTCTCAAACGGTTTACAACCAAAGTAGCCAATGCTTCACCTTCTACATCTTCAGCAATAATCATCAACGGACGACCAGCCTGAGCTGCTGGCTCCAATACTGGCATTAATTCTTTCATTGTAGATACTTTTTTATCGTACAACAAAATGAATGGATTTTCAAGATCTGCTTCCATTTTATCACCATCAGTAATAAAATAAGGAGAAATATAACCTCTATCGAACTGCATACCTTCTACCACTTTAACGTGAGTTTCGGTTCCTTTTGCTTCTTCAACAGTAATTACACCTTCTTTGGTTACAGCTTTAAAAGCATCAGCAATTAAATCTCCAATTTTCTTATCATTATTTGCTGATATCTTAGCAACTTGCTGAATTTTATCAGAATCTTCACCAATAATTTGTGACTGCTCTTTAATGTTAGCTACAACAGCTTCAACAGCGGTATCGATACCACGTTTTAGATCCATTGGGTTTGCACCTGCAGTTACATTTTTTAAACCTACATTTACGATAGATTGAGCCAAAACAGTAGCTGTAGTTGTACCATCCCCAGCATCGTCACCAGTTTTAGAAGCAACTTCTTTTACCATTTGAGCACCCATGTTAGCACCTGGATCTGACAATTCGATTTCTTTTGCAACACTTACACCATCTTTGGTAATTTGTGGTGCACCGAATTTACGATCGATTACTACATTTCTACCTTTAGGACCTAAGGTTACTTTAACTGCATTTGCTAACTCGTCCACACCTTTTTTTAACAGGTCACGAGCTTCGATATTGAATTTTATTTCTTTAGCCATTTCTTATAAATTTTGAAAATTCTTTTTCAGATTAAGCGATATACAAAACATCAGATTGAGACATCAACAAATAATCTTCATCGCCAATGTTTAACTCTGTACCAGAATATTTACCATAAAAAACAGTATCACCAACATTTATTTCCATTGGTTCATCTGTTTTATCAGCACCAGTTAAAACAACTTTACCTTGTAATGGTTTCTCTTTTGCTGAGTCTGGAATAATAATACCACTAACAGTTTTTTCTTCTGCAGCCATTGGCTCAACTAGGATCTTTCCCGCAAGAATTTTACCTTTTAATTCTGCCATTTTTCAAAATATTTAAAGTTATTATTTACGATTTTCGACACATTCTCTTTCACAATCTGTGCCAATTAAATTTTAGTGCCATTTTTTCAGAATGAATTCAAAATTATAGCACAATAAAAAAGTAATCAATTGAAATTCAATTTAAAATGAAATATAAATATACTGAATTACAAGAACATAACGGCACAAAAAAATGTCAGTATGATATGACATACTGACATTTAATATTTTGCTTAATAAAAGTTCTTTCTTATTTCGCAGTATCCTTCTCTGTTGCAGGAGCATCAGTTGGGAAAGCTGGCATTTCAGGAGCTTTCTCTTCACCTTGCAATTGTTGCTCGATAGCAGACTTGTCTTCTTTTACTTCTTCGCGATCAATAGTCATTGCGGCTACAAGACATAGGCACAATAAACTTCCTGCTAAAGTCCAAGTTGCTTTTTCAAGAAAATCGGTCGTTTTTTTAACTCCCATAATCTGATTGGAAGATGAAAAGTTAGATGCTAATCCACCTCCTTTTGAGTTTTGCACTAGTACAATTAAGACTAAAAGCACACAAACTATTAAAATCAATACTGAAACAAAGGTATACATACTTATTTATTTACTATTTTTTAATTTTTCTATTTTCTCAATCTGACTCGCAAAGTAAGCGTTTTTTTCGGGATATTTCAACACTAATTTCTCATAAACCGCAACAGCTTTATCAAACAACCTCTGCTTCACGTAGATAGATGCTAAAGTTTCACTCATAAAACCGTCATTATCACGTATACTATCCAATGAAATATCCTCTTGTTTATCAGCAACTTTTACATTTCGCTGAATATTGGGTTCGTTCTGAATAAAATTATCAATAAGATCTTTACTTTTTGTAGTCTTTTTCCTTTTAACGGGAGAATCTTCCTCCTGTTTCTGTTTTAAATCTTCATCCTTATTTACAACTTCAATCCAATCGGTAAAACTATGATTTTTATCTTTAGAAATTTCTTCCTGCTGATCATCATCAGCCAGTGTATATAAATTTCCACCATATCCAATATGATATACTTCTGTAGCAGATATAAGCAGATCTTCTTTGGAAATTTCTTCTATTTTTTGATCTTCTAAATCATCTTTAGAATTTTCATTTTCCGATAATTCGAGAATCTCAATATCTGAGTTTAGCACAAAATCGCTTTGCACCAATGTTTCTTCAATTTCTGCAGTTTCTGACAATTCAAAAATATCGTCTCCTTTCGCATCAGTCGTATCCGCAAATTGTTCTTCCATTTCATCTTTTATAGATGATTTTGAAACCGATTCAACACTTTCTAACTCATCA
>Ga0070728_10005105_pt1 | contig 13182 bp, 12 predicted proteins | sample tdDd471_FD_66723 | JGI IMG/M metagenome (GOLD analysis project Ga0070728, IMG submission 66723) | Marine sediment microbial communities from the Atlantic coast under amendment with organic carbon and nitrate - tdDd47.1 | ecosystem: Environmental > Aquatic > Marine > Coastal > Sediment | place...
ACGTTCCGTTACATCAACGATGATCGAGATCACGTTCGGGAAGCAGCCGCAGCAGCGGCCACGCTTTTTCATGGCGTGGTAGACGACGCCCGGCGTTATCAACTGCCAGGCGTCCTGGTCGAGGAGGCTGACGATAGCATCCTCGATTTCCTTCTTCATGATGACGTTGCAGCTGCAAACAATCATGCCGGTCAGACCTTCTTGGGAGAGCCTGTCTTACTGGAAGACCGCGTCGGGGCTGTCGAGGCTGTCGGAGCCCTCGATAGCAATCCCGTCGAGATCGAGCAAGGCGACCGCGCGTTCGATCGAGCGCGTCTGGTCGATCAGGCCGTCGATGGCGGCCTGCACGACGGCATTGCCATCTTCATTGCCCGCGCCGATCATCTGGTCATAGGCTTCCACCGTGTCGGCGCGCGTTGCCATGGCCTGCATCGCGTCCATGGTCGCCTGGAGCTTGGCCTTCAGTTCCGTGTCGATATCCGCATCCTTCGCGGCGACGAGATCGGAGATGGACGGGCCGGAAACGGTCGTGCCGTCGACGCGCTTGTAGGTGCCGAGATAGACGTTCTGAACGCCCATGGCGTCGTAGAGATGCGACTTGTCCGTATTGTCGGAGAAGCAGTCATGCTCCTCTTCCGGATCGTGCAGGAGGAGGCCGAGCTTCATCCGCTCGCCAGCCAGTTCGCCATAGGAGAGCGACCCCATGCCGGTGAGGATTGCCGAGAGACCGGCGGTTGAATCCGTGGTGACTTCCTTGCGGGCCGCACCGCCCTCTTCCCAGTTGGCGACCATTTCCTCGAGGTCGGCAACCAGAAGGTTCGTCGCCGAGGCGAGGTACTGGCCGCGCCGGTCGCAATACCCGTTGGTGCATTCCGAGGTCGAGAAGTCGGTCCAGGGACGATCACCGGCGCCCGGGCCGGTGCCGTTCAGGTCCTGACCCCACAGCATGAACTCGATCGCGTGATAGCCGGTCGCCACATTGGTCTCGATGTCGCCGGCTTCCTGCAGGGTTCCCGACAGGAATTCCGGCGTGATCTCGGAAGCGTCGACCTTCTCGCCATTGATCTCGATTTCCGGATTGGCGATGACATTGGCCGTGTAGAGATCGTTCTCGTCGCTTTCGGTGCCATAGGAGGCGTCGACATAGTCGATCAGGCCTTCATCCAGCGGCCATGCGTTCACGCGGCCTTCCCAGTCATCGACGATCGAATTGCCGAAGCGATAGGCTTCGGTCTGCTGGTAGGGCACGCGCGCGGCCAGCCAGGCGTCCTTGGCGGTTTGCAGGCCCTCTGCGGAGGGGCTTGAGAGAAAGGCGTCGACCGCTTCGTCGAGTGCCTTGGCGGTGGTCAGCGCATCCTCGTATTTGGCAAGCGCGATGTCGGCGTAGGTCTTCACCACTGCTTCGGCCGTCACATCGGCGGCCGCGGCCGGCGAGGCGAGCGCAGCGGCAAGTGCGACACCTGCCGCCAGTTTAGCCGTTCGCGTTGCGATCATGGGTCGTCTCCGTAATGTCTAGTGTATCGTTGGATTGGATTGCGTGTCCCGCCATGCAGGATGCGAGCGCGCGAGAATGTCGCGCAGCACCGAGGCGGGGATCGGAAGCAGGTTCTTGTCGAGACCGCGCAGCACCAGGGCGAAGGAGCCCGCCGCCATCGCCACCTCGTCGCAACGCGTCGCGCAGGACAGTTCCGTCAGGCAAAGCGACGCTGCTTCTTCGTCATTGTTCTGGATACCGGCGATCAGGCCCATCACCAGAACCTCGTCGCGGCAGATATGGGTCGAGCCGGACGCGAAAGTCTTCAGCGGGCAGGTTGCGCAGCGGCCGAGCGTGGATACGAAATCCGACAGCGCCCGCACCGCGGTCGCGGACCCTTGGCCGCCGAGAATATCTTCGTAGAGCTCCGTAGCCGACCGCCAGGACATCCCGTCGCCTGTCGCGAAGCCGCATGTCCAATGGCGATAGCCTTCCAGCACCAGCCGCTCGGCGGGCCGCGCAAAATAGGCGGAGGCATTTCCATTCCGGCAATTGAAGCGTTCGTACACAGCGCGGCTCGCGACTCTATCCCGATTTACAAACCTGACCTTGGCCGTCAGGTTTATGCCGCAGCCTAAAACTTGTGTCAAACACTCTAGTTTTTAACTGTTCTAAAGAACTCGCCCCTTAGGCGCGCCTCTTATTCGGCGTCCGGCTGCTTCGAAGGATGGGCGTCGGCGAAGGCCGGCAATGCGTTGCAGGCCTCGTCGATCGCGACGATTCTCGGCATTTTCGACATGTCGATATTGAAGCGCCGCGCCGAAAAGATCTGTGGAACAAGGCAGATATCGGCAAGACCCGGCGTTTCGCCGAAGCAGAATGTCGACCGGGTTTCGCGGGCGGCCAGCAATTGCTCGCAGGCGGCAAGCCCGTCGCCAAGCCAGCGATGCAGCCAGCGATCGACGCCGTCCTTATCCTGCGCCAGATCCTCGCGCAGATATTGCAGGACGCGCAGGTTCTGGAACGGATGCGTGTCGCAAGCGATCGCCAGCGCAAAGGCGCGTACCCGCGCGCGATCATCGGCATTGGCCGGCAGGAGCGGCGGCTCCGGATGGGTCTCCTCGAGCCATTCGAGGATCGCCAGCGACTGGCCAACTGTCAGGTCGCCGGATTCCAGCGTCGGGACCAGCATCTGCGGATTGAGCGCCTGATAGTCCGGCTTCTTCTGCTGTCCGCCTTCATTGAGAAGATGGACGGGCACGAATTCGTAGCCGATCCCTTTCAGGTTGAAGCCGATGCGGCAGCGATAGGACGCCGACGACCTGAAATAACCGTGAAACCGGATCATGCGAAACTCCCCTTCTGGCCTGACCGGCCGCTGGTCTGCACCAGCATTGCGGCCGGGTCAACGGGACCGGAGCGCCGCGATCGCACTGACCCGTTCGGCATTGTCGGCGGCCAGGGAGCCGTCGGCGTTCCACAGGCTGTTCTCGAAGCCGACCCGTGCCTTGCCACCGGCCGCGAAGGCCGCCTGAAGGCCCGCAGTCTCGCCGCGGCCGAAGGCGCAGACCGCCCAGTCGGCGGTCAGGTTCGACATTTTCAGCGTGTCGAGGAACGGCAGCAGGTCAAGCGGGTCGCTCTCCTGGTCCTTGGCGTAGCGGCCGAGCACGAAGAGGCATTGGAGGTCGCTGCCCGGAACGACGCCGGTGGCGACCAGTTCCTCGAGGCCCGATATCTCGTTCGGCGCATAGAGTATGTGCTGAACCGCGATCTGCGCCTCATGCGCCCAATGGTAGAAGCGCGCGGCTTCGCTTGTCTCGGCATCCGGGATCATTTCGCGCAGGGCAACCGAGACCATTTTCGGCATGACAGCGCGGACCACGGCGCGCTGTTCCTCCGGCGTGTAGCGGCCGACCGCCTCGGTGGTGATCTGGACAGCCATATCCGGCACTTCGCGGGCGAGTTCCGCGACCAGTTCGCTGTAAAGTCCGGCGTCGAGCACATGCGCCTGATCGGCGTCGCGGACATGGGCATGGATGCCGCCCGCGCCGGCCTCGAAACACGCTTTCGCCGTCGCGACCGTCTGCGGGATCGTCACCGGCAGGGCCGGATGGTCCGCTTTGGTGCGCCGCGCCCCGTTGGGGGCGACCATGATCTCCGGCAAGGCAACCAAACTCACGCGAAGACCGCCTTCACCGCCATGTCGAGCTTGCCGACGACTTCGTCGATCTGCGCATCCTCGATGATGAACGGCGGCGCGAGAAGGACGTGGTCGCCCCTCGCCCCGTCGATCGTGCCGCTCATCGGGTAGCAGATCAGGCCAGCCTCGAAGGCGTGTTTCTTGAAATTCTTCGCGATGCCGCGCTTCGGATCGAACGGCTCCTTGGTCTCGCGGTCGGCGACGAATTCCATGCCGAGAAAAAGGCCGCGGCCGCGAATATCGCCAATGTTGGGATGCTGGCCGAAGGCGTTGTGCAACTCGGCCTTCAGCCGCGCGCCCTGATCGCGCACCTTCGGAAGCAAGCCGCGCCCGAGGATGGCGTTGATCACGGCGCGCGAAGCGGCGGTGGCGACGGGATGGCCCATATAGGTGTGGCCGTGCTGGAAGAAGCCCGACCCGGCGGCGATGGCGTCGTAGACCTTCGCGGTGCAGAGCATCGCGCCGATCGGCTGGTAACCGGCGCCGAGGCCCTTGGCGATGGTGACGATATCGGGCGAAACGCCTTCCTGCTCGCAGGCGAACAGCGTGCCGGTTCGGCCCATCCCGCACATCACTTCGTCGAGGATCAGCAGGATGCCGTATTTGTCGCAGATCTCGCGCAGGCGCCTGAAATAGCCCTCGACCGGCGGCACCGCGCCGGCGGTTGCGCCGACGACCGGTTCGGCGATGAAGGCCAGCACGGTTTCCGGCCCGAGCCGCTCGATCTCGGCCTCAAGTTCGTTGGCGACCCGCTGGCCGTAGTCGAAGGCGCTCTCGCCCTCGTCGCGGTCGCGATATTCGTAGCAGGGCGAGATATGCGAGGTCTCGACCAGCATCGGCGCGAACTGGCGGCGGCGCCATTCATTGCCGCCGGCCGCCAGCGCGCCGAGCGTGTTGCCGTGATAGGACTGGCGCCGCGCGATGACCCGGTAGCGGTCCTGGCCGATCTCGAGGAAATATTGCCGCGCCAGCTTGATCGCCGCCTCGACGGCCTCTGAGCCGCCGGACACGAGATAGACGCGGTCGATGCCCTCCGGCGCGTGTTCGACCAGCAGGTTTGCCAGGTCTTCCGCCGGCTCGGAGGTGAAGAAGCCGGTATGGGCAAACGCGATCCTGTCGACCTGTTCCTTGATCGCGGCCGTCACATCCGCGTCGGAATGGCCGAGACAGGAGACCGCCGCGCCGCCGGACCCGTCGAAATAGCGCTTGCCGTTGGTGTCGATGATGTAACAGCCGTCGCCCTTCGCGGCCACGGGCAGCGATCCCGCGGTCGAGCGACCGAAAATATGCGAAGTCATGAAGTCATCCCTCTCGACCGGTTCCGCCTGATCGATTTCGCGGCGGCGCATGCGCCCCAATTGCGGCGCAAATGCGGGCCGGCGGCATCCCTATTCCCGAACGATCATGACCGAGGCCGGCGTGTGCCGCGCGACATGGTCCGCATTCGGCCCGATCAGCAGATCGGCTAGCTCGGGGCGATGCGAGGCCATGACGATCAGGTCGCAGCCATTCTTCTCGGCGGCCTGCACGATCTCGCGATAGACCTGCCCGACGGCGACATGTTCGGTCACGTCGATACCGGGCAGCTCCGCCGCGACCAGCTTGGACAGCTTTTCGGCGGCGTCGCGCGCCATCGTCTGCTCATAGTCGTTCGGGAAATATTGCGAGACGACCGCGTTGCGGATGTCCTGCACGACGCTGATCGCGTGCAGCTTCGCACCGAAGGTCTCGGCCAGTTTTCGGGCCACGGGGATCGCCTTCTTCCATGAACTGTCATGGGCAAGATCGATCGGCAGCATGATGGCTTTGTACATCGTCGTTTACTCCCCTCCTACGCGGTCGCTTCGCGCGGCCGGCCCGGCGAATTCTCCACCCGCCGCCTCTGCGCCCAGATGACGAGGGCAAGCAGCAGAAGCGCCGGAATATACATCAGATATTTCGTCGGCGGACTGGCCGGCTTCAGGACACGGATGATCTCCTGGTCCCAGTCGAGCCCGACCTTCTGGGCCGGCGAGTCATAGGCAACATCATCGATGATCATCTTGCCGTCGCGATCGACGAGCGTGAGACCGGCGGCCTCGAGCCGCTCCTCACCGGTCGCGCCCTCGGGCAGCGGCAGCAGAACGACCCATTCGCGCACGTCGCCAACGGCATCCATTCCGGAAATCCGCATCCGCAGGCTGTCACCGACGGGAACGTCTCCCGCCGCCGCCGCGATCTCCACCGGCGCGACCTCCTCATAGGGCGGATAGATCATATCCATCCAGAAGCCCGGCCTGAAGAAGGTGAAGGCGAGCAGCAGCAGGGCCACCGTCTCCCAGATTCGGTTGCGCGCAAGGAACCAGCCCTGTGTGCCCGCCGCGAACAACAGCATCGCCACCGTCGCCGTAATGAAGACGAACAGGCCGTGAATCCAGTCGACGTCGATCAGCAGCAGATCGGTGTTGAAGATGAACAGGAAGGGCAGCGCCGCGGTCCTGAGCGAATAGAAGAAGGCGACGACGCCGGTGCGGATCGGATCACCGCCCGAGACCGCCGCCGCCGCGAAGGAGGCAAGGCCGACAGGCGGAGTCACGTCGGCCATGATGCCGAAATAGAAGACGAAGAGATGGACCGCGATCAGCGGCACCAGCAGGCCGTTTTCCTGTCCGAGCGTGACGATCACCGGTGCGAGAAGCGCGGAGACGACGATGTAGTTCGCCGTCGTCGGCAGGCCCATGCCGAGAATCAGCGACAGGATCGCCGTGAGGAACAGGATCGCCAGCAGATTGCCGCCGGACAGGACCTCGACCACATCGGCGAGCGCCGAGCCGACGCCGGTCTGCGACACCGCGCCAACAATGATGCCGGCCGTCGCCGTGGCGATGCCGATGCCGATCATGTTGCGCGCGCCGGAGATCAGGCCGTCGATCAGTTCGTCCCAGCCACGCTTGACGGCGGCGCCCATCTCCCGCTCGCCGCGAAAAATCGCGAAAAGCGGGCGCTGGGTCAGAAGGATGAAGATCATGAAGGCCGATGCCCAGAAAGCCGACAGGCCCGGCGACAGCCGTTCCACCATCAGCGCCCAGACGAGCACGACGACCGGCAGGATGAAATGCAGGCCGGACTTGATGGTCGGTCCCGGCAACGGCAGCGATGTCACCGGCGCGTTCGGGTCGTCCATCTTCGGCTCGGGATAGCGCGACCCGAAGGCGACCAGCGCCACATAGGCCGCCGTCAGTACGGCGAAGATCACATAGGGCGAAGCGGCGCCGAAGGTCGGACGGATCCAGCCCATGCCGTAATAGACGGCGAGCGACAATACGCAGAGCACGAGAACGCCGAAGACGAAGCCGACGATGCGGCGCATCCACGGGCCCGGCTGGTAGGCGCGCGGCAGGCCTTCCATGCCAGCCTTGGCGGCTTCCAGATGAACGATATAGACCAGCGCGATATAGGAGATCACCGCCGGCAGGAAGGCGTGCTTGACCACGTCGAAATACGGAATGCCGACATATTCCACCATCAGGAAGGCGGCGGCGCCCATGACCGGCGGCATGATCTGGCCGTTCACCGAAGACGCGACTTCGACCGCGCCGGCCTTTTCCGAGGAAAAGCCGACCTTCTTCATCAACGGAATGGTGAAGGTGCCGGTGGTCACCACATTGGCAATGGAGGAGCCGGAGATCAGGCCGGTCATCGCAGAGGATACGACGGCCGCCTTGGCCGGTCCGCCCTTCATGTGGCCCATCAGCGAAAAGGCGACCTGGATGAAATAATTGCCGGCGCCGGCCTTGTCCAAAAGCGCGCCGAACAGGACGAACAGGAAGACAAACGAGGTCGACACGCCCAGCGCGATGCCGAACACACCCTCGGTCGTGATCCAGTGGTGGTTGATGATCTCGCGCAGATTGTTGCCCTTGTGGGCGATGATCTCGGGCATGTACGGCCCAAGCACGGTGTAGAGCAGGAACATCGAGGCGACGATGACCAGAGCCGGGCCGAGAGAGCGCCGCGCGGCTTCGAGGAGCAGCAGCAGCCCGGCGATGGAGACGACATAGTCGATGAAGATCGGCTGGCCGACCCTGTCGGCGAGATCGCGATAGAACAGGAAGATATAGGCGGCACAGAAGCCGCCGACGATCGCCATGGCCCATTCCTGGATGGCGACGCGGTCGTTGCGGGTCGGAAGCGCACAGGCAGCGGCCACCACGACGGTGATCAGCAAAACGACCCATGCGGGGAAGATGTCTCCCGCCGAGAGCGCCAGAAGCCCGCCGAGGACGAGGGGAACGCCCACCCCGAGCGCAGTCTGGACGGTGCCGCGGGCCGGCGGAAAGGCGAGAAATGCAAGGACAACGGCAAAGGCGAGATGGATCGAGCGGGCCTCGGTGTCGTTGAAGACGCCGAAACCGAGCGCGAAGGGCAACGGCGAGGCGAACCAGAGCTGGAACAGGGACCAGACGAGCGCGATGCCGGCGATCAGACGTCCGATGAAGGGACCGGCATTGCGGCCGCCGGTATCGGCCTGCGCGACGAGTTCGTCGATTTCCGCCTGGCTGAGCCCCTCATATTCTTTCGCGCTCGACGTTTCAGCCATCATCTCATCCCCGATCGCGCCGCATCATGCGGCCTGGTTGCACCAACCCCTCGAAAAAAGAGACCCCGCAGGCAAGCCTGCGAGGTCTTTCAGCGGCTTACATCCAGCCGCGTTCCTTGTAGTACTTCTCGGCGCCGGCATGCAGCGGCGCGGAGAGGCCGTCCTTGATCATCTGCTCTTCGGTCAGGTTCTCGAAGGCCGGGTGCAGCTTCTTGAAGCGGTCGAAATTGTCGAAGACCGCCTTGACCACCTGGTAGATGACATCTTCCGGCACATCCGAGGAGGAAACGAAGGTCGCCTTCACACCGAAGGTCGTCGTGTCTTCGTCATTGCCCTTGTACATGCCGCCCGGAATGGTCGCCCAGGCGTAATAGGGGTTTTCCTCGACCAGCTTGGCGATCGCGTCGCCGTCGACATTGACGAGCGTGGCGTCGGTGGTGGTCGTGGCTTCCTGGATCGCGCCTGCCGGGTGGCCGACGGTGTAGATCATCGCGTCGATCTTGTTGTCGCCGAGCGCGCCGGCCTGTTCGGCGGCCTTGAGCTCGGAAGCGAGCGCGAAGTCGTCGAGCGTCCAGCCCTTGGCATTCATGACGACGTCCATGGTCGCGCGCTGGCCCGAACCCGGATTGCCGATATTGACGCGCTTGCCCTTGAGGTCGTCGAAATTCTTCACGCCGGCATCGGCGCGGGCGACAACGGTGAAGGGCTCGCCATGCACGGAGAAGACCGCGCGCAGCTTGTCGAACTTATCGCCCTCGAACTGGGACGAGCCGTTATAGGCGTGAAACTGCCAGTCCGACTGGGCAACGCCCATCTGCCGGTCGCCATTCTTGATGGCGTTGATGTTGTCGATGGAACCGCCAGTCGAAGGGGCCGTGCACTTGATGTTGTGCTCCGCCGTGCCACGGTTCACCAGACGGCAAATCGACTGGCCGACGACGTAGTAGACGCCGGTCTGGCCGCCGGTACCGATGGTGATGAAGGTCTCCTCGGCCACCGCCGATTGTGCTCCCAGCACCAACGCTCCGGCAGCGATCGTACGAAGTAATAGTTTCATGGCTTTCTCCCACTTGGTGAAACAGGAAGGATTGCCCGTTCAAATCAAGAAAGCAACGCCCGCGGCCAACGGGACGGCGATTATCTCTTAACCGACTGTTTTATAATATTCTTTTTCCGATAAGCCCGATCAGGATCGGGAGCATCATGATCAGCATGAGGATGCGGAACACATGGTGCACCGCGACATAGACGGGGTCATAGCCCAGCGCCAGCGCCATCGACGACATGCCCTCCACGCCCCCCGGCGCGAAGGAAACCCAGACCTGTCCGAATGGCAGGGACAACATGAGCGAGACGACCCAGGCGAAGGCGATCGAGATTGAAACCGCGACCGATGTCGACACCAAACCCGCCATGCCGAGGCGCTTGAGTTCCGCACGGGAGATGCCCGCGAAACGCGCGCCGATGACCGTGCCGATGATCGTGAAGCCGAGAAAGGTCACCGGATCGGCGAGTCGTCCGGAAACAAGGCCGGCGCCATGGGCAATGCCGCTGAGCACGAGGCCGGTCATGATGATCGGAGCCGGCACCCGCAACCGCGTCATCAGCGTGCCCAGGACGAATGTCGCCACCAGCAGGATCGTAGCGGCGCCATATCCGATATGGGCCGCATCACCTCGCTGAGCGATATCCGTCCCGCCTTCGGCATAACCAATCAGGGGCGGCAGCAGCAATGTGATCAGCAAAAGGCGCAGGCTCTGCAGGACCATGACGAAGCGCACGTCGGCCCCGCGATCATCGGCGAGCGCCAGCGTGTAGGACAGCGCGCCGGGGGATGTCGCGAGCAAGGCGGCCGTCGCATCCGCGCCGAACATCCGTCGCAGGATTTGTGTGCAGACGAAGATCACCGACAACATGGCCAGGGCGAGCATGGCGAGGCTCAATGGCCAGCGGGCGAGTTCGGACAGGATGTCCGGCGTCACGCCGGAGCCGAGCGATACGGCGATGACACAAAAGCCGACATCACGCAGAAAGGGTGGAACGGAGGGGCGCAGTCCCATCATCGCCGCCACCGTGACCGCGAAAGTACTTCCCAGCAAGCTGCCGGCCGGCAGTCCGACATAGACCCCGATAAGCGCGCCGCCGAATCCGGCCGTGAACGCTATCGCCGTCTTTCGCCAATCGATCCCGAGCATTTTTCCCGCAGCATGAGTTGAACCGGAAAGGCTCTAACAGGCGCGGGCGTCATCACGCCATAGCGCGATGCGCAATTTGTACGGGAACGAAAAAGCGGACCGCCTCCCCCGTTAAGGACGGGAGAAGGCGTAGAGATGCGTTGACCGCGCGCCGGACCGGCAATAGGCGACCACGAGGCCCTCGGCCTCCGTCAGGGCCTTGCGCATCGCGTCAACACTCTCGTGCGAGATGCCGCCATGACCGACCGGGATATAGTGGAAGGAGATGCCGTGCTTTTCGGCCTCCGCCTTCATTGTCGCCGCGGTCGGCTGGCCCGGACCTTCATTGTCCGGACGATTGCAGATCAGCGTCTTGCAGCCTTCGCTGGCCAGTGCCGGGATGTTTTCCGGAAGAACCTGACCTGAAACATAGACCCCGTTACCGATCTGGCGCATGCCGGCCGGCAATTTGGCATGGACTGTGCTCATTTGCGAAATACTCCTTTGTCGCCCTTATATATCAATCCCTGCATGTAAGCTTCAAGATGGAGAAAGGTCGCGAATCGCATCAAATCCATCGGTTGATAGTCGACGCCCGCCGTTTCGTCGCCACAGACCGCCGCCTATAATCAGCACAATGAACCCGCTTCGAATCCACCGCCTCGACGACACGATCGTCGACCAGATCGCCGCCGGCGAGGTGATCGAACGGCCGGCCAATGTCGTCAAGGAACTCGTCGAGAATGCCCTCGACGCAGGGGCGGACCGCATCGAGATCCTGACCGGGAGCGGCGGCAAGAGCCTGATCCGCGTCACCGACAATGGCTCGGGCATGAGCGCCGGGGAACTGCCGCTGGCGATCTCGCGCCATTGCACCTCGAAGATCGAACGTGACCTCGACGCCATCTCGACGCTCGGGTTTCGCGGCGAGGCGCTGCCGTCGATCGGCTCAGTATCGCGGCTCGTCATCCGGTCGCGCCCCAAAGAAGGCGGCGAGGCCAGCGAAATCGTCGTCGACGGCGGCACGGTGTCCGGGCCGAGGCCCGCTGCCGGCAATCCCGGAACCATGGTCGAGGTGACGGGGCTTTTCCGGGCCGTTCCGGCGCGGCTGAAATTCCTGAAGACAGATCGCGCCGAGGCCAATGCGATCACGGAAACCGTCAAGCGCATCGCCATGTCCTGGCCGGGCGTGTCCTTCACGCTAGCCGGCTCCGACCGCTCCACGCTGGAACTGCCCGCGACGGGGACGGATTCTCAGGCGCTGATCGCGCGCATCGCGCAGATCCTCGGACGCGACTTCCGCGACAATTCGGTCGAGCTCGCCGCCGAAAAGGAAGGCGTGCGGCTTGCGGGCTTTGCGGGCTTGCCCTCCTTCAACCGCGCGGCGGCGAACCACCAGTTCATCCATGTCAACGGACGGCCGGTGCGCGACCGGCAACTGACGGGCGCCTTGCGCGGTGCCTATTCCGACATGCTGGCGCGCGACCGGCATGCCGTCTGCGCCATCTTCATCGAGGTCGATCCGCGTCTCGTCGACGTCAATGTGCACCCGGCCAAGGCGGAAGTGCGGTTCCGCGATCCAGGCCTTGTGCGCGCGCTGATGATTTCGGCGATCCGTCGGGCGCTTGCCGACGAAGGCGTGCGCGCCTCGACATCGGCCGCCGAGGCGATGACAGCGGCCTTCCGGCCGGGCGCGATCACCCGTCCCGCGCCGACCTGGCGGCCTTCGCCATCCGCGCCTTCGGTCAACCAGCCGCTCGATTTCGGATCCGGGCTCGCCGAAAGGGAGCAGCGCGATTTCGCCGGCATCGCCCCGTCGGCCGCGCTGGCGGAACCGACCGCCCCGGCTGCGCCGATGGACGATCACCCGCTCGGCGCGGCCCGCGCGCAGATCCACGAGAACTACATTGTCGCCCAGACGGCGGACAGCCTCGTCATCGTCGACCAGCATGCGGCGCATGAGCGTCTCGTCTTCGAGGCGCTGAAGAATGCGCTCGCCGCCCGCGCCCTGCCCTCGCAGATGCTGCTGGTGCCGGATATCGTCGACCTGCCGGTCGAGGATGTCGAAAGGCTTGTCGAGGAGGCCGAGACGCTGGAGCGGTTCGGACTGGAGATCGAACGGTTCGGCCCGGGCGCCGTAGCGGTGCGCGCGACGCCCGCCATCCTCGGCGAGGTCGACGCGCAAGGCTTGCTGCGCGATCTCGCCGACGATCTGGCCGAGGAAAACGGCGCGCTGCGCATCCGCGACAATATCGAAAAGGTCGCCTCCACCATGGCCTGCCACGGCTCGGTGCGGTCCGGGCGGCGGCTGCGCGGCGAGGAGATGAACGCTCTTCTCCGGCAGATGGAGGCGACGCCGGGATCGGGGACCTGCAACCATGGCCGGCCGACCTTCATCGAACTCAAACTGACCGACATCGAGAGGCTTTTCGGACGGCGCTGATTGGCCGGGCGTTGACCTCGGCGAAATTTTGTGGCGCTAAGGAACGATGAATATCTTCGACATGCCCAATTCAGCCGAAGCCAAGATCCGCTATCTCGATGCGGACTATCAGGTCCTGTCGCCGGGCACATTCGTGCGCTGCGCGGTCACCGGAAAGCCGATCCCGCTCGACGAACTGAAATATTGGAGCGTCCAGCGCCAGGAGCCTTATGTCGACGCCGAAACGTCGCTGAAGCGCGAATTGGAATTCATGGATCGGGGCTGACCGCCGGACGGCTGATCCGGCGCTTGTGATAGCGCTTGGCCACATCG